>Ga0247727_10013590_pt1 | contig 13690 bp, 6 predicted proteins | sample WisWelCaveWW1625_FD_202498 | JGI IMG/M metagenome (GOLD analysis project Ga0247727, IMG submission 202498) | Biofilm microbial communities from Wishing Well Cave, Virginia, United States - WW16-25 | ecosystem: Environmental > Aquatic > Deep subsurface > Groundwater > Cave microbial mat | place... | reverse complement strand
CCGGAGCGGCTCTCCAACGACCTCTGCAGCCTGGTTCCGCACGAGGAACGCCTGGCCTACACGGCGGAGATGACGTTCGACGCCCACGGAAACCGGACGGGGAGCCGTTTTTACCGCAGCGTTTTCAAGAGCCGGGCCCGTCTCACCTACACGGAGGTTCGCAAGATCCTCGTCGACAGGGACGAAGCCGCGCGGGCGCGGCACAAGTCGATCCTCGAGGATTTGGAAAGGATGGGCGTTCTCGCGGAGCGCATTCAGGGCCGGAGAAAGGCTCGGGGGAGCCTCGATTTTGACTTGCCCGAGCCGTTGATAGAGCTCGACCTTGCTGAAGGGCGCATCGACAAAATCGTCAAGGCGGAGCGGAACAAGGCGCATCGGTTGATCGAGGAGTTTATGATCGCCGCCAACGAGGCCGTGGCGGAATTCATCACGGAACGCGGTTTTCCGTCGGTCTACCGCGTCCATCAGGAGCCGGATCCCGAGCGTGTCCGCGATTTTTCGGTCCTGTTGCACCACCTGGGCTACGGGCTCCGTTTGGGGAAGCGGGTCCAACCCGGGGCTCTCGCCGCCGTCATCGAGGCCGTCCGCGGAAAGCCCGAAGAGAAACTGGTCAACACGGTCCTTCTGCGGACGATGGCTCGGGCCGTTTACGACACGAAAAACGTCGGGCACTTCGGGCTCGCGTCGGAGTGTTACACGCACTTTACGTCGCCGATCCGGCGTTATCCGGACTTGATGGTGCATCGCATTCTCTCTCAAGCGTTGGTGGGGAGAGGAGGGCGAAAAGCGGCGAGCAGCGAGAAGCGGCTCCGGGAGATGGCCGTCCATTGCTCCGAGCGGGAGCGAAATTCCATGAAGGCCGAATGGGCGTCGCGGGACCTGGCGGCCGCGCTTTTTCTCAAGGAGAGGGTGGGGCAAAAATTCGATGGCATCGTCTCAGGGGTCACCAAGTTCGGGCTCTTCGTGGAGCTCAACCCCTTCTTTGTGCAAGGCCTTGTTTCCATTAGGAATTTAAAGGACGACGCCTATACCTTCCATGAAAAGGCCCACGCCCTCGTCGGTCGCAGGAAGAAGAAAAAATACCAGATCGGCATGCCCGTGACCGTGACCGTTCAAGGGGTGAATCTTGAAAAGCGGTGGGTGGATTTGGGTCTGTGACGGACATTTGACATCGGCTCATGCCTTCCACTATAGGTGCCACCCCAAATGCCTCATTTTTCCTTGGTTTTTCTGGTTTTCTATTTCGCGATCCTGATCCTGCCGTCCGCCTTCGGATTGCACCGCTATTATCTTCTTTTTCTGTACTACCGCTTCCAGAAGCAAAAGCCTTCGGCGCCGTCTTTTGAGAGCCTCTTTGAAGACGGCCATGGAAATTTGAATGCTGCGCCTTGGGTGACGGTGCAATTGCCGATCTACAACGAGCAGTATGTCGCGCCGCGTCTCATTCAAGCCATTTGCGCCTTCGAGTATCCCTCGGAACGCCTTGAGATCCAGGTCCTGGACGACTCCACCGACGAAACGGTCGCCGTCGTGGAGCGGGAAGTTTCGGAGTGGCGCAAAAGGGGGTTCGCAATCCACCACGTCCGGCGGGGCAACCGGGAAGGGTTTAAGGCCGGGGCGCTGGCCCATGGGTTGAAAGAGGCGAAGGGCGAGTTTGTGGCCGTCTTCGACGCCGATTTTTTACCCAAGCCTGATTTTCTCAAAAAGGTGATCCCGCATTTTTATAGTGAACCCGGCATTGGCATGGTTCAGACGCGCTGGGAGCATCTCAACCGCGACTACTCCTTGCTCACCCAGGCACAGGCGATCCTCTTGGACGGACATTTCATCATCGAGCACACGGCGCGTCACCGGTCCGGGTGCTTTTTCAACTTCAACGGCACGGCCGGTGTTTGGCGGAAGAGCTGTATCGAGGACGCGGGCGGCTGGTCGGGGGAGACGCTGACTGAAGACATCGACCTCTCGTACCGGGCGCAAATGAAGGGTTGGAGGTTCGTTTATCTGGACGAAGTCGTGGCGCCGGCGGAGTTGCCCGTCGACATCAACGCCCTCAAGACTCAGCAGCACCGATGGGCTAAAGGGTCGGTGCAGGTCGCCAAAAAGCTCCTCCCATCAATCCTCAAAGGGCCTTATCCGCGCCGCGTCAAAATGGAGGCGTTTTTCCACTTAGCGGCCAATTTCAATTACCTGCTCATGGCGATCCTGTCGTTCCTCCTGCCGGTTGCGATTTACGTCCGTCGTGAGCAGGGCTGGTACGACATGCTGTGGATCGACTTGCCGCTGTTCCTCTCGGCCACCTGGTCGGTCTCGGTTTTTTATTATCATTCGCAAAAAAGGGCGTATTCGGACTGGTTCTCGCGCGTAAAATACATCTTTTTCAGCCTGGCGCTCGGCATCGGTCTGTGCCTCAACAACAGCAAGGCCGTGATCGAGGGGTTGAGGGGAAAAACGGGCGAATTCACCCGGACGCCCAAATACGCGGTCGTGAACCGGTCGGACTCGTGGAAGGAAAAGGGGTACCGGGGACGGTTGCCGTTCTTGAGTCTGGTGGAGGTTTTTTTAACACTTCTTTACGGGGCGACCGTGGCCTACGCCTTGAGCGAGGGGCTGTATCTCTCGGTGCCGTTCCTCCTGCTGTTCGTCGTCGGGTTCGGGTATTCCAGTCTTCTCTCGCTGGCCCAATTCCGGGGAGGCGTGGGGGCGCCCATCGCCTCTCCCATGGAAACCCCCATCGAAGCCCAAATTTCTTGACACCCCTCCGAGGGGAGACTTAGAGTTTCCCAAAGCAGGAGATTCCCTTCGGGTTCGAGGGGTGGTATCATGAAAAAGCCGCACGTCGTATCAATCCTCAACCAGAAACTGACGGTGAGGAGTGATGCGGGCGACGAGTCGGTGACGCAGGTGGCCGGCTTGGTCTCCGAGAGGATCAGGGAGATCATGGACCGTAACAAGTCGGCCTCCATGCTGACGGCGGCTTTGTTGGTCTGCCTGAATCTGGCCGAGGAGCTGCAGCAGGTTGGAGAATTGCGAGGCGTTGCAGGCGCCAGGGCCGTCCAAAAGGTGCGCGAAATCATCCGTCTGATCGACACGCACCTGGGTGAAGGCGCCCAATTGGCTCTTTGAAAGAAAAAGATCGCGTTTCCCCTGTGTTGCGCGTGATGGGTTCATGTTCTTTTGAACCTATTTAAAGTAACGGGGGCCGTCCCTTGCCGCGGTGTGCAGGCCCATGACATTGAATGGGAAGCCTAAAACGGTGATATGGTCCCCACCTAAGCCTAGGGTTCAAGGGCTACTCCCACACGGCAAAGTCAGGGGAACCATTTCAGTCTCCAAAGAACTTTGGAGACTGAAATGGTTCCATCGGAATCCTGCGTGGATTCCGGTGGGGAAGTGGACGAAGAAGCAGCAAGTGGCCGTGAGGCGGAAGTATAAAGATCAACCGAGCGGGAAGAAAAAGGACTGAAGGTCGTCTCTTGAATCAAAAGGTTATTATTGTGGATTTTGGCGAACAAGAAAACATCATGATTTCCAATCGTTCCTTGCGGAATGGTGTGTCGATTGGCATGAGTGGAACCGCCTGAATTTGCGATAGCCTTCCTGACGACGACTTTCCTTTTATTTTTCCCGCCTATCTAGAGGGTGAGCGCTTGGAATCCGTTACGGAATCCAAGGAGAGGCTTCGACGCCGGATGAAGGGCCTTCGCGACTCTTTGGAAGAGCCGGATGCCCTGGCCCGCAGCCTTGAGATCAACCGCCGCCTGTTGGAATCTTCCCTTCTCGACCGCTTTGTCTCCGTCGCGCTCTACGCCTCCGTCAGGAACGAGGTGTCGACGGAGTGGCTCTTCGGCCAGCTCCAAAGAAGAGGGTGCCGGACGTTTTTACCGCGTGTTGTCGGAGAGCGTGTTGAGTTTGCCGAGGCTTCTGATTGGTCCCGCTTGATGCCGAATCAATGGGGCATTCCGGAGCCTCGAGAGGGAGAAGCAATCCCGATCGAGGCCCTTGAGGCGGTCTTGGTGCCCGGCATGGCCTTTGATGAGAATGGGGCGAGGTTGGGGTTTGGCAAGGGATATTACGACCGCAGCTTACAGACGTTTCAAGGACGAAAGATCGGTTTAGCCTATGATTTTCAGGTTTTGCCCGTAATCCCTCGGATGAAGCACGATCTGGTCTGCGATTGGATCGTGACCGAGACTAGGATTGTCCATAGCGCCGTCAAAGGCGCTGCAAGAGAGGAGCCGTGATGGAGTTCCAAACTTTAGTGATCGTCGTCAGCGCCTTCGTGGCCTTGGTTTTAGGCCTCGTCGTCGGTTTTTTCGTCCGAAAAAACGTCCTGCGTCGCGAGGCCGAGTCCGCCGAGGTCAAGGTGAAGAGCCTCATTCAGGAGGCCGAAAGCCGGGCCAAGACCATTCAAAAGGAAGCGGAGCTCTCCGCGCGCGACCAGACCTTCAAGTCCAAGATGGAGATGGAAGAAGAAGAAAAGCGCCGCCGTCAGGAGCTCTCATCGATCGAAAAACGGATCGTCGTCAAAGAGGAGAACCTCGACCGCAAGGTGGAGCAGATGGAGCGTAAGGAGTCGGACATCCGCCGCTCCGAGCAGGGCCTGGAGTCCAAGAAAAAGAACATCGAGGACATGGAAAAAAAATACGAGGGACTCATCGAGGATTCCAAGCAGCTCTTGGAGAGGATGTCCGGCATGAGCGCAGAAGAAGCCAAGCGGATGCTCGTGGATAAAATGGCGTCCGAAGCGACCCACGAAGCGGCCAAGAGGGTGAAACAGATTGAAGACGAGGCCAAAGAGACGGCCGACAAGAAGGCCAAAAAAATCATTTCTCTCGCCATCGAGAGGATGTCCGGGGAGTGGGTCCAGGAGGCTTCAGTTTCGGTCGTGAAGCTTCCGTCCGAGGACATGAAGGGGCGCGTCATTGGGCGGGAAGGACGCAACATCCGGGCACTTGAGCAGGCGACGGGCGTCGATCTCATCGTCGATGACACGCCGGGTGCGGTCGTTGTGTCTTCACACAATCCGATCCGTCGCGAAATCGCGCGCGCTACGTTGGAGAAACTTCTGGCAGACGGGCGTATCCACCCCGCGCGCATTGAGGAGACGTTGGATAAGGTCACGCAGGATGTGGAGAAAGGGATTCGTGAAGCTGGACAGCAGGCGCTCTTCGACTTGGATATTCACGGCATCCACCCGGAACTGGTCAAGCTCTTGGGAGCGCTCAAATATCGTTACAGCTACGCTCAGAACGTCTTGAACCACTCCATCGAGGTCGGCTTTCTCTGCGGCATCATGGCCGCGGAGTTGGGACTCGACCAAAAGCTCGCGCGTCGCGCGGGTTTGTTGCACGACATCGGTAAGGCGGTCTCGCACGAGATCGAGGGATCGCATGCCGTCATCGGCGGCGAACTTGCAAAAAAATACGGGGAGCCCGCGGCCGTCATTCACGGCGTTTGGGCGCATCACGAAGACATTCCCCAGGAAAGCGTCCTGGACCACTTGGTGGAGGCGGCGGACGCCCTCTCCGGCGCGCGTCCCGGCGCACGGATGGAGTCCACGGAGACTTATATCAAGCGTCTGGAGGATTTGGAAAAGATCGCGACATCCTACGACACCGTGGAGAAGGCATACGCCATCCAGGCCGGCCGTGAGTTACGCGTGATGGTCCAGCCGGATCGCATTTCGGACACGGACGCGACGATGCTCTGCAAGGACATCGTCAAGAAGATTGAGAGCCAGCTCTCGTATCCCGGCCAGATCAAGGTGACGATCATCCGTGAAACGCGGGCCATCGATTTCGCAAAATAAAATGAAGATACTCTTCATTGGCGACGTTTTCGGGGAGCCCGGCCGTGCCGCCGTCCGAAAAAAAGTATCTGAGTGGCGCCGAGAGCGTGGCGTCGATTTCGTCGTGGCCAACGTTGAGAACGCGGCGCACGGCAAGGGAGTCACTCCCAAAATCATTGAGGAACTCCAGGAAGCGGGCGTCAACGCCTTTACGGCGGGCAATCACCTTTGGGATCAGAAGGAGATTATCCCTTATCTTGCAAGTTCCAAGGTGCTGGTCCGTCCCGCCAATTACAGCGCGGAAGCACCGGGCCGCGGATGTCTCGTCTTTGATGTCTATTCGGGCGTGAAGGTCGCAGTCATCAGTGTGGAAGGTCAGCGTTTGATGGGCAATGCCGTTGATTCGCCTTTTACGGCGGTGGAGCGCGAGTTGGCCCAAGTGCGGGGGCGCGCGGACATAGTTTTGGTTGATTGTCATGCGGAAACCACGAGCGAAAAAAGGGCCATGGGTTGGTTTTTGGATGGCCGCGTTGCCGCCGTTGTCGGCACGCATACCCACGTCCAGACCGCCGATGAAGAGATTCTTCCCAAGGGGACGGCCTATGTGAGCGATATCGGCATGACGGGACCGTACGATTCCGTTATCGGTCTTGACAAAACAGCTGCGCTGACGCGTTTCATCAGAAGGATGCCGGCCCCATTTGAGGTGGCTAAGGGCGACGTGAGGTTTTGCGCCGTGTTGTTGGACATTGAAGAAAGCCGCGGGCAAGCGCGACAGATCGTCAGGATTCAAGAAAAGGTGACTTCGTGATGGGTGTCGTCGTGGATATCGAAGAGCAGTTGAAGATCCTCAAACGAGGCGCCGTTGAAGTGATCCAGGAAACGGAAATCGTCGAAAAGCTGAAGCGCGGCAGGCCGCTCCGGGTCAAGGCAGGCTTTGATCCGACCGCGCCCGACCTTCACCTGGGGCATACGGTGCTCCTTCAAAAGCTGAAGCAGTTTCAAAATCTCGGTCACCATGTCATCTTCTTGATAGGCGATTTTACAGGCATGATCGGCGACCCGACGGGGGTTTCAGAAACGCGAAAGACGCTGACTCCCGAGCAGGTGAAGGAAAATGCGAAGACTTATGAACAGCAGGTTTTTAAAATATTGGATCGGGAAAAAACCGAGGTGAGGTTTAACAGCGAGTGGTTGAGCCAGATGAGCGTCCTGCAGTTCGCCGAACTTGGATCGAAGCAGACCGTGGCGCGGATGCTCGAGAGGGACGATTTCAAAAAGCGGTTCAAGGAAGAAAAGGACATCAGCATTATCGAGTTTTATTATCCGCTGATCCAGGCCTACGATTCGGTCCATTTGAAGGCGGATGTAGAATTGGGAGGCACCGACCAAAAGTTTAACCTTTTGATGGGTCGAACCCTCCAGCGCCGCTATGGTCAGGAGTCCCAAATCGTAATGACCCTTCCGTTGCTCGTGGGGCTCGACGGCACTCAGAAGATGAGTAAGTCTTATGGAAACTTCATCGGCATTCAGGAGCCACCCGGAGAGATTTTTGGAAAAGTGATGTCGATCTCGGACGCGTTGATGTGGTCCTACTATGAACTGCTTTCCGATTTGGGGATGGAAGACATTCGCTCTTTAAAAATGGAGGTCGACTCTGAACGCCAACACCCCAAAGACGTGAAGATGCGTCTAGCGCGGGAAATTGTTTCCCGATTCTATGGCGCCTCGGCGGCAGAGTCAGCCGCTTCTCAGTTTGAGAACATATTTAAAAACAAAGGTTTACCTGATAACGTTGAAATTATTGAGTTAAGAGATAGGGAGGATAGCCCCCTCCTTGTTGACGTCCTTCTCAAGGCCGAATTGGTTCCGAGTAAATCGGAGGCGAGACGTCTCATCAAGCAGGGAGGTGTGGTTGTCGATGACAAGAAAGTGGAGGCGCCTGATTATCAATTGGTTCCTGGAGGTGAGCATATTTTGAGAGTGGGCAAGAGGAGATTTTTAAAAGTTAAGTTTTCTCAATAGCTTAACGTGTTAGCTCCTTATGGTGCTCATAGGTTGACAAAATCGCCAGGAGCTTTAGAATTTGGTTCGCCTTGTGATCTTTGGAGAATAGGGTAAAAAAGAGTCAAAGCCGCGGATTTGGCAGTTATTTCGTTGACAGCGAAAGAAATCTTCTGCTAGTAACCCGCCCTCTTTAGAGTCGTACGTTCCTTAAAAAACAAGCGGTTAAGCCCCTTGAAAGTCGGAAGGGTGAGATTTTTTTCGCTCTTTGAAAACTAAATAGATAGCGCCAGTTAGGGCTCAAGCAATTTCAATAAGTATAACTCGTCTTCAGGTCGCCGCTCTTAGATGCGAACCTCAAAAAAGGATACCGCGTTGCGGGGGCGAGGCTTGAAGACACCAGTTACAAATTTAACTGGAGAGTTTGATTCTGGCTCAGAACGAACGCTGGCGGCGTGCCTAACACATGCAAGTCGAACGCACTTTAACCTGTAGCAATACAGGTTAAAGTGAGTGGCGCACGGGTGAGTAACACGTGAGTAATCTGCCTCTAAGTTTGGGATAACCTGCCGAAAGGCGGGCTAATACCGGATAAGGCCACAGTGCCTTCGGGTACAGGGGTTAAAGGTGCCTGGGTAACCAGGTACCGCTTGGAGATGAGCTCGCGGCCCATCAGCTAGTTGGTAGGGTAATGGCCTACCAAGGCGATAACGGGTAGCTGGTCTGAGAGGACGACCAGTCACACTGGAACTGAGACACGGTCCAGACTCCTACGGGAGGCAGCAGTGGGGAATATTGCGCAATGGGGGAAACCCTGACGCAGCAACGCCGCGTGGGTGATGAAGGCCTTCGGGTCGTAAAGCCCTGTCAGCAGGGAAGAAACTCCTGGATTCAAATAGGGTTCAGGACTGACGGTACCTGCGGAGGAAGCACCGGCTAACTCCGTGCCAGCAGCCGCGGTAAAACGGAGGGTGCAAGCGTTGTTCGGAATTACTGGGCGTAAAGCGCGTGCAGGTGGTTTTCTAAGTTTCGTGTGAAAGCCCTCGGCTTAACCGAGGAACGGCACGGAAAACTGGAAGACTTGAATACGGGAGAAGAGGGCGGAATTCCCAGTGTAGAGGTGAAATTCGTAGATATTGGGAGGAACACCGGTGGCGAAAGCGGCTCTCTAGACCGATATTGACGCTCATACGCGAGAGCGTGGGTAGCAAACAGGATTAGATACCCTGGTAGTCCACGCTGTAAACGATGGATGCTAGGTGTTGCGGGAGTTGACCCCCGCAGTGCCGAAGCCAACGCATTAAGCATCCCGCCTGGGAAGTACGGTCGCAAGACTAAAACTCAAAGGAATTGACGGGGGCCCGCACAAGCGGTGGAGCATGTGGTTCAATTCGACGCAACGCGAAGAACCTTACCTAGGCTTGACATGTGCAGAACCCTCTTGAAAGAGAGGGGTGCCCGCAAGGGAGCTGCAACACAGGTGCTGCATGGCTGTCGTCAGCTCGTGTCGTGAGATGTTGGGTTAAGTCCCGCAACGAGCGCAACCCCTGTCTCTAGTTGCCATCATTCAGTTGGGCACTCTAGAGAGACCGCCGGCGTTAAGCCGGAGGAAGGTGGGGACGACGTCAAGTCCTCATGGCCTTTATGCCTAGGGCTACACACGTGCTACAATGGGTACTACAAAGGGTTGCCAACCCGCGAGGGGGAGCTAATCCCAGAAAAGTACTCTCAGTTCGGACTGGAGTCTGCAACTCGACTCCACGAAGCCGGAATCGCTAGTAATCGCGGATCAGAACGCCGCGGTGAATACGTTCCCGGGCCTTGTACACACCGCCCGTCACACCACGAAAGTGGGTTACACCAGAAGTCGGTGCGCCAACCGCAAGGAGGCAGCCGCCCAAGGTTTGACTCATGATTGGGGTGAAGTCGTAACAAGGTAGCCGTAGGGGAACCTGTGGCTGGATCACCTCCTTTCTAAGGAGTCTCTCACGAGACATCCTAAGGTCATCGCACTTCGTCGAAAGACGAGGGCGCGGGCCCTAACGGCGCATCTATTTGGTTTTGAACGAGCGAAATGCTCATTGAAAAGATTTCGGGCCGGTAGACTTCAGGCCCAACTAGAGAAGCGTCGGGCCTGTAGCTCAGCTGGTTAGAGCACGCGCTTGATAAGCGCGGGGTCAGTGGTTCAAATCCACTCAGGCCCACATACGGGATTGAGGGACGGGGCCATAGCTCAGCTGGGAGAGCGCCTGCTTTGCAAGCAGGAGGTCGTCGGTTCGATCCCGACTGGCTCCACACGGGAGCCAGCGCTCAACAAGTTTAATGGTTTGCCTCCACTAGATGGGGGTAATTAGGGGGAAAGCAGTATCTCCCCCTAATTAGCGAGGATCCGGCTTTGCCGGTCCGAGCGTTCATTGACAACTAAATAGATAGTAAACTGCATGCAGCATAAAGCACGGCATCAGCGTTTAAGAGAACAAGCCAAAAATCTCAAATTTGGTCAAGCTACTAAGGGCGTAAGGTGGATGCCTCGGCAGAAGATGGCGAAGAAGGACGTGGCTAGCTGCGATAAGCCTCGGGGAGCCGCTAAGCAGGCTTTGATCCGGGGATGTCCGAATCGGGAAACCGGTCCTGACGAAAGTCAGGTCACGTTGGGATGAATACATAGTCCCATCGAGCGATACTCAGGGAACTGAAACATCTCAGTACCTGGAGGAAAATAAATCAATCTAGAGATTCCGAAAGTAGTGGCGAGCGAAATCGGAACAGCCTAAACCGCGTCGTCGCAAGACGGTGCGGGGTTGCGGGACCGCGATATGAGACCTTTGAGGATAGAAGAACGGTCTGGAAAGTCCGGCCATAGAAGGTGATAGCCCTGTAATCGAAATCCAAAAAGGCTCTAGCGGTATCCCAAGTACCACGAGACACGAGAAATCTTGTGGGAATCAGGGTGGACCATCATCCAAGGCTAAACACAAGCTTCTGACCGATAGTGAACTAGTACCGCGAGGGAAAGGTGAAAAGAACCCCGGAAGGGGAGTGAAATAGAATCTGAAACCATACGCCTACAAGCAGTGGAAGGACTATACCGTCGCAAGACGGGATGTCTAACCGCGTGCCTTTTGCATAATGAGTCAGTGAGTTGCTCTTGCAAGCAAGGTTAACACCCCTTTGGGTGGAAGCCGCAGCGAAAGCGAGTCCGAATAGGGCGATTAAGTTTGCAGGAGCAGACCCGAAACCAGTCGATCTACCCTTGGTCAGGATGAAGGTCATAGAAATATGGCTGGAGGTCCGAACCGGTGCCCTGTGAAACGGGCTCGGATGAACTGAGGGTAGGAGTGAAAGGCTAATCAAGGCTGGAGATAGCTGGTTCTCCCCGAAATATATTGAGGTATAGCCTCGTGAGTTTCTGGACGGGGGTAGAGCACTAAAAGGACTAGGGGTCAGAAATGGCTACCAAATCCTATTAAACTCCGAATACCGTCTTCGATATCACGGGAGGCAGGCTACGGGTGATAAGATCCGTGGCCGAGAGGGAAAAAGCCCAGATCGCCGGCTAAGGTCCCAAAGTGCTAGCTAAGTGGGAAAGGTTGTGAGTTTGCACAAACAGCCAGGAGGTTGGCTTAGAAGCAGCCATCCTTTAAAGAAAGCGTAACAGCTCACTGGTCGAGCGAACTTGCGCCGAAAATGTAACGGGGCTCAAGCTAGCCACCGAAGCCGCGGATTCATACCGTCGCAGGACGGTGTGAGTGGTAGGGGAGCATTCTAGTTGCCTGCGAAGGTCGATCGTAAGAACGACTGGAGGTCCTAGAAGAGATCCTGCTGACTTGAGTAGCGATAATTCCAGTGAGAATCTGGAACGCCGTAAGCCTAAGGTTTCCTGGGGAAGGTTCGTCCGCCCAGGGTTAGTCGGTCCTAAGTCGAGGCCGAAAGGCGTAGATGATGGAGAGCTGGTTAATATTCCAGCACCATCTGGTCGATGTTATGCGTAGCAGGGACGGAGAAGGATAGGTCAGCGCACTATTGGATGTGCGTTTAAACCCGTAGGGGGGCTCTCTAGGCAAATCCGGAGGGCCGCTATCCCCGAGAGGTGATGACGAGGAAGCTCAAAAGGCGACCGAAGTGACTGGTTCCACGCTCCCGAGAAAATCTGCGACGTGATCGGCCGGATGACCGTACCGCAAATGGACACACATAGGCGGGGAGAATATCCCAAGGCGCGTGAGATAATGGTGGCTAAGGAACTCTGCAATTTAACACCGTAACTTCGGAAGAAGGTGTGCCTGAGCGTCTGTAGGAGTACATCCGAAGGATGCCCAGGTCGCAGCGAAACGGGGGTACCGACTGTTTAACAAAAACACAGCACTCTGCTAAGTCGTAAGACGACGTATAGGGTGTGACGCCTGCCCGGTGCCGGAAGGTTAAAGAGAGAGGTCATCGCAAGAGAAGCCTTGAACTGAAGCCCCGGTAAACGGCGGCCGTAACTATAACGGTCCTAAGGTAGCGAAATTCCTTGTCGGGTAAGTTCCGACCTGCACGAATGGCGTAACGAGTGCCCCGCTGTCTCGGCTACCAACTCAGCGAAATAGTAATGGCAGTGCTGATGCTGTCTGCCCGCGAAAAGACGGAAAGACCCTGTGCACCTTTACTACACCTTGACAGTGAACTTCGGGCCGATTTGCGTAGGATAGGTGGGAGGCTTTGAAGCGGTCCTTTTGGGGATCGTGGAGCCAACCTTGAAATACCACCCTGATTGTTCTGGAGTTCTAACCGCGTCCCGTGAAGCCGGGCGCGAGACACTGTCTGGCGGGTAGTTTGACTGGGGCGGTCGCCTCCTAAAGAGTAACGGAGGCGCGCGAAGGTTCTCTCAGGCCGATTGGAAACCGGCCGTCGAGTGCAAAAGCATAAGAGAGCTTAACTGCAAGACCTACAAGTCGAGCAGATGGGAAACCAGGCTTTAGTGATCCGGTGGTTCTGGATGGAAGGGCCATCGCTCAACGGATAAAAGGTACGCCGGGGATAACAGGCTGATGATGCCCGAGAGTTCACATCGACGGCATCGTTTGGCACCTCGATGTCGGCTCATCACATCCTGGGGCTGAAGTAGGTCCCAAGGGTTTGGCTGTTCGCCAATTAAAGTGGTACGCGAGCTGGGTTCAGAACGTCGTGAGACAGTTCGGTCCCTATCTTTCGTGGGCGTAGGAGATTTGAGAGGCGCTGTCCCTAGTACGAGAGGACCGGGATGGACGAACCTCTAGTGTACCAGTTATCGTGCCAACGGTACAAGCTGGGTAGCCATGTTCGGATCAGATAACCGCTGAAAGCATCTAAGCGGGAAACTGACCTCAAGATAAGATCTCCCGGGAGCAATCCCTAAGACCCCTTGTAGACTACGAGGTTGATAGGCGGCAGGTGTAAGGACCGTAAGGTCTTGAGCCGAGCTGTACTAATCGGTCGAGAGGCTTGACCATAATTTTGATAAGCGTACCTTCCGCATCTAATTTTGGTGCGGAAGGTACAGCTTGTCTCTTAAACGTTGTTGTCGTCCTTTAGCTGTATGCAGTTTGAACATTGACAAGTTTTCCGGTGATCATACCGGTGGGGCCACACCCGATCCCATTCCGAACTCGGAAGTTAAGCCCACCAGGGCCGATGGTACTAGCGCCACGATGCGTTGGGAGAGTAGGACGTTGCCGGAACTTTATTGGAGCCCCGATCTTCGCAAGAAGGTCGGGGCTTTTTTTTGGTTTAATCCAGGAACCAGAAGTTCGATTGGGGGCCTGAATAGAGGGCTTCGATTTGTTCCCGGTGACGCTCCTCAATCTGTTTTCGCCTGAGCTTTAAGGTCGGCGTCAGAAGGTCGTTGTCGACCGAGAATGGTTCGTCGATGAGGGCAAA
>Ga0247727_10013589_pt1 | contig 13690 bp, 13 predicted proteins | sample WisWelCaveWW1625_FD_202498 | JGI IMG/M metagenome (GOLD analysis project Ga0247727, IMG submission 202498) | Biofilm microbial communities from Wishing Well Cave, Virginia, United States - WW16-25 | ecosystem: Environmental > Aquatic > Deep subsurface > Groundwater > Cave microbial mat | place... | reverse complement strand
CTCCCGCTCCACCAACATGCTCCCCAGGACGGCCATTTCGGCCTCCCGGCTGTGGGGCGGAACGCGGCCCGCGATATTCGCGGGACGGGCGGGCGCGGCGGACTCGGGCATGGCGCGCGCCGGGTCGTTCTACGCCTGGGACTGAACCTGTATCTTAAAGGTCGCCCGCACCTGGGGGTGGAGCCGGATGGCACCCGGGAACTCCCCGGTGGTGCGGATCGCGTCTTTCAATTCGATCCAGCGGCGATCGAGGACGATGCCCTTGGCGCCGAAAGCGCGCGCCACGTCGGCCTGGGTGATGGACCCGTAAAGTTTTCCGTCCTGGCCCGCGCGCCCGCTGATCGTGACCACCACGTCCTGGATCGACTTGGCGCGTTCCTGCGCGGCGGCCAGCTTGGTTTTCCGCTCGCCGTCCACTTTTTCCTTCAGCGAGTCCCAGTGGAGGCGGGCGCGCGGCGTGGAGGGCACCGCGAGTTTCCGCGGGATCAAATAATTCCGGGCGTAGCCGGGGGCGACGTCCTTCGCGTCGCCGGCCACGCCCAGGTTCGGAATGTCTTTTTGGAGGATGATCTTGGTTTTCACGTCAGTCCCCCGTGTAGGGCAGAAGCGCCAGGGTCTGGGCCCGCTTGATCGCCGTGGTCAATTGGCGCTGGTGGCGGGCGCAATTGCCCGTGGTGCGGCCGGAAACGATCTTGCCCCGGGCCGTCAAAAACCCCCGCAACACCGGGGTGGCCTTGTAATCCACTTCGGCGGTCTTGTCGGCACAAAACCGGCAGACCTTGCGCCGGGGGGGCGGACGACGGCCGCGGCCGCCGGGACCTGACCGGCCGCCGGGGCCGGATCGGGGTCCAGACCCGAAGGGACGGGCGCCGCCGGGCCGCGCCCCCATGGGCGGCCTCACGCCGGCCGGACGGGCGGCTCCCTCCGCGCCGGGAGCAGCCGCGGGGGGGGCGGCTTCGAGTTTGGACGTCGGGGGAATCGGTGTTTCGCTCATGGGAACCTCTCCTGTTTAAAAGGGCACTTCTTCAACGCCCGCGACCGCCGGGACTTCGGCGACCGCGTCGGCTTCGGAGGCGGCGGGCTCCTCATCGGACGCCGGCGCGCCTTCGGCCTTCTCCAGAAACTGCACGCGCAGGGCATCCACTTCGAGACCCGAACGCTTTTGGCCGTCCTTGGTTTCCCAACTCTTGCTCTTCAGGCGCCCCTCAACGAAAACCGGGCTGCCTTTCTTGAGTTTTTCGCCGCACCGCTGGCCGGCCTCGCGCCAGACGACGACCGGAATGAAGGAGGTGTCGTCCTTCCATTCGCCCGTCTTGTCCTTGTAGCGACGGTTGACCGCCAGGTCGAAACGGCAGAGGGGCGTCCCTGCGGTGGTGAACCGCAGTTCGGGGTCACGCGTCAAGCGGCCGACGAGGGAGATGTTATTGAGCTGGAGCAGCCGGAGCGGGTTGGCCATGGGAAACCTCCGTGGAGACGGTCGAAGTCGGGGCCGGAGCGGGGACCGGGGCCGGCGCCGGGGCGGCCCGATGGCCCGCGGGACCGTGATGCCCGTGGCTCCCTTGGGAGCCGAAACTGTGGGACCCGGAGGAGATCGGCGGCAGGGCCATGAGGGGCGAGAGGGGTTTGCCCTTGAGGGCCTTGCAGATCACCTGGCGGATCACTTCCTCCGTCACGCGGAAAAACTGATTCAATTCCGTGATAAAGGTGGGCGGCGATTTGAATATCAGGAGGGTGTAAAATCCCTCGCGGTGGCGGCGGATGGGGTAGGACAGGCGCCGACGGCCCCATTTGTCAACCAGAACGATCTCGCCGCCTTTTTGGGTGATGAGGGTTTTGATTTTCTCGATATACTCGTCGGTCTTCTGGGGAGTCAGATCGGCGGACAACACGAACACGGTTTCGTACAAGAGCAACGCAACCTCCTTCGTGGGCTCCCTCCAAGCGGAGGGGTGGGCTCCGACATGAAACATCGGGACCAAGGAAGGCTCAGGGTATCAAAAAAGGGCGGCGAAGGCAACCCTTACCGACACCCTTACCGACAACACTTACCGACAACACCCTTACCCACACCCTTACCGCAACAGGGGGGGCGGACGGCAGTGGGGCGGACGGCAGCCTGTTAATTCCACTCGAATGAGTTAAAATCAGGGGTAGGCATTCTGGGAAGGGGGGGCGGGCGTGAAACCAGGAGAAGAAATAATATTGCAGGGAATTCAAGATATCCATTCGGGCCTTGAAACCATCCCCGCTTTTTTGGTTTCCATAGGGGCGCCGCGCCTGCGGCGATTGGGGCTTGCCATTCCCTCAAACATCCTTCGCGCCCCGGAGCACCGCCTTTACGAAAAGCTCCGCGCGTTAAATCCGGACGGATCCCATTCTCAGTTCAACGCCCTCATTCGACGACTGGTCAGTTTTGAGCGGGCCGCTGAATGCGCGATTTAACCACCGGAAAAACCATTAAAAAATTCATGGTTGCCTTGGGGCGCCTGGCGTCGGCCCCGGCGCGCGTTTATTTTACGGGGGGCGCCACAGCCGTTTTAATGGGTTGGCGCGAGTCCACCATTGACATAGACCTGCGTTTTGATCCGGACAGGGACGAGCTTTATCGAGCTCTTCCGGCGCTAAAAGAAGAACTCAAAATCAATATTGAATTGGCTTCTCCCTCGGATTTTATCCCACCTTTGCCAGGCTGGGAAGAGCGCAGCGCGCACATAGGGCGCGAAGGAAAAATTGATTTCTACCACTACGATCCTTACAGCCAAGCGCTGTCAAAAATTGAACGCGGACACACTCAAGACGTCACTGACGTCGAATCCATGCTGGGGGCGGACCTTTTGGATCGGCAAAAACTCTTTTCCTTTTTTCAGGCTATAGAACCCCAACTTTACCGGTATCCCGCCGTAGACCCCGATTCTTTCTCCAAAGCCGTTCTCCGAATTTGTAAACAACAATAGTCCGGGCCCTTCCAGGCGGGTCCCACAGGGCACTTCTTCTCAGCGCGGCCTCCTTTCGTTGCCGCATCCTTTGGGCGGATTTGCCGTGGCTGTCATCGGGGCGAAAAGGAGAGCGTTCAGCCCCAGCGTTAAAAGGGGAAAAGCGAGCGGGCATAATTTCATTGGTTTTCCCCCGTCCGGTCCCATATCCGCCGCGTGAGGGAGGAAATGGCCAATCGGCCGATGTCCCTTCCCGCGAACCATTCTCCTTCGAACGCCCCGGGGCTCAAACGACAACGCCAGGGATGGACGCGCATTTCTCGATGGGAAAGCGTGTGGGTGATGGACGGCAAAGGACGGGGATGGAGGGGCGAGGCCCGAAACCGTTTTTTCAGAAGCAGCGCCGCTTCCGCCGACGACGATTTTCTCCCCGACTCCACGCCCGGAAATTCCCAAAGCCCGCCGTAGAGGCCCTCCGCGGGGCGGCGGCGCAGAAGCCAGCGGCCGTTCCTTTCGATCAGCGCCGTGTGGACATGCACGACCTTTCTGGCCGTCTCGGGGCCGGTGATCGGTATTTCCTCCTGACGACCCCAACGCCGGGCCAGGCAGATATTAGAGAAGGGGCAGGCCGGGCAGTCAGGGCTCCGGGGCCGGCAGACCAGGGCGCCCAAATCCATGAGGGCCGAATTGAAGGCGCGGGCGCCGCCCGGCGGAACGAGGGACCGGGCCAGCGTCCAGATTTTTGCCAGCACCCGTGGATGTTTCGTGTTGCGCTGGATGCCGTAGATCCGGGCGAGGACGCGTATCACGTTCCCGTCCACCAGCGCGGCGGGCTTGTCGAAGGCGAGGGACAAAATTGCCCCCGTCGTGTAGGGTCCCACGCCGGGGAGGTCTTCAACCTGCTTTCGATCTCCCGGCATCCGTCCGCCGTGCTCCTTCGCGATTTTCTTGGCGGTTTTGTGGAGGTTCCTCGCCCGGGCGTAGTAGCCCAGCCCGGACCAATGTTCCAGGACCCTTTCGAGGGGCGCTCCGGCCAAACGTTTTATGGTGGGGAACGTTTTCAGGAAGCGGCGGAAGTAGGGGATCACCGCGGCCACGGTGGTTTGCTGGAGCATCAGTTCCGACACCAGAATCCGGTAAGGATCCCAGTTCCGCCGCCAAGGCAGGTCGTGCCGGCCTCGTTTCTCAAACCAGCCCATGAGCGCCCGACGGAAAGCCGAGGGCTTTGGGCGGACCGTCTTTTCGAGGGGCATTGGTAGAATTCAGGCGCCTGGCGGACATAGCGCCGCTGGTTTCCTGAATCCCCCTTTCAAACCGTGCGTGCGGTTTTCCCGCACACGGCTTAACGATGGTCTTACGGACGTCGCTTGCGCGGGGTATCTCACGGCGCCCTGCAACCGGTGCAGCCCCATTCGGTGGTATCGCTCCGCAGGCCAGTCTTTGCTGTGGAAGTTCCGCCTCTGTCCGCATCGCCGCTGTTGCCAGCGGGTCAAACGCCTCCAGACGTAGCCATCCACCTTGTTGAACTGTCCATCCGCGTTGCCGCTTCGGAAGTCGTTCCCCCATCCTCGGACCACGGGGTTCAGCGTCGCGATCATTTCCTTCACGCCTTTGACCCCCGCACGTCGCGCGTCCGTCAACTCGTGCACGCGTTCTTGGATTCGTTTCTTCGCCTTCGGGCTCGGCCAGCGTTGCATGAAGCGCCAGCGCGGGTTCCGCTGAATGCTCCGCCGTTTCCTCACCACACAGCCCAGAAACACGAACCCTTCCCTCCCACGGCTCAAGTTCACTTGTCGCGTCTTCTCCGTAGAGGACTTTCACCTCCAAGCATGTGCGCCCTTCCGGGCGCACAAAACAAAAGCGGGCCTCGTAGGAGGCCCGCTTTTGCGCTTTAAACGTTGAGAGACTTGTGCTCTTAGAAGTCCCCGCCGCCCATTCCGCCCGGCATGGCCGGAGCGTTTTGCTTTTTCTCCGGGAGGTCGGTCACGAGTACGTCCGTGGTCAGGAGGAGGCCCGCCACGCTGGCCGCGTTTTGAAGCGCGGAGCGGGTGACCTTCACCGGGTCCACGACACCCATTTTGAACAGGTCGCCGTACTCGTTGGATTCGGCATTGTAGCCGAAGCTCCAGTCCGATTTCTGCTTGACCTTGTCGCAGACGATGGAGCCGTCCACGCCCGCGTTTTGCGCGATGGTGCGGATGGGGTCTTCCAGGATGCGCCGGATGATGTTGATGCCGGTCTGCTCGTCCTGGTCTGCGGCCTTGAGCCCGTCCAGGGACTTCTGGGCGCAGAGGAGCGCGACGCCGCCGCCGGCCACGATGCCTTCCTCGACGCCGGCCCGGGTGGCGTGCATGGCGTCCTCCACCTTGTACTTCTTGGCCTTCATCTCGGTTTCGGTCGCGCCGCCGACTTCAATCACGGCCACGCCCCCGGAGAGCTTCGCCAGCCGCTCCTGAAGCTTTTCCTTGTCGTAATCCGAAGTGGTGTCGTCGATTTGCTTCTTGATCTGGGCGATGCGGCCCTTGATGGCCTTCTCGTCGCCCTGGCCGCCCACGATGGTCGTGTTGTCTTTGTCGATCACGATGCGCGTGGAGTGGCCCAGCATGTCGATGCCGGCCTTTTCGAGCTTGATGCCTTTTTCCTCGGTGATCACCTGCCCGCCCGTGAGGACGGCAATGTCTTCGAGCATTTCCTTCCGGCGGTCGCCGAACCCGGGGGCCTTCACCGCGGCGCATTTGATCTGGCCACGGATGTTGTTGACCACGAGGGTGGCGAGCGCTTCCGCCTCCACGTCTTCGGCGATCAAGAGGAACGGACGCCGGACTTGGATGATTTTTTCCAGGAGGGGGAGGAGGTCGTTGATGGCGGAGACCTTTTTGTCGGTGATGATGACGTAGGGGTCTTCCAACACGGTTTCCTGGCGGTCCGGGACGGTGATGAAGTAGGGGGAGATGAAGCCCCGGTCGAACTGCATGCCCTCCACGGTGCGGACGGTGGTGACGGAGGTCTTGCCTTCCTCCACGGTGATCACGCCGTCCTTGCCGACCTTCAGGATCGCGTCCGCGATCTTCTGGCCGGTCTCCTTGTCGGAGGCCGAGATGGTGGCGATTTGGACGATCTCTTCCTTCGCCTTGGCGTCGATGTTGATTTTCTTCGCCATTTTTTTCAGTTCGGCCACGACGGTTTCAACGGCCTTGTCGATGCCGCGCTTGATGTGGGTCGCGTTGGCGCCGGCCGTGATGTTCCGGAAGCCCTCGGAGATGATGCCCTGCGCGAGCACGACGGCTGTCGTGGTGCCGTCGCCGGCCACGTCGTTCGTCTTGGAGCTCACCTCGCGCACAAGCTGGGCGCCCATGTTCTCGAAGGGATCTTCCAGCTCAACGTCTTTGGCGATCGTCACGCCGTCGTTGGTGATGGAGGGCGATCCAAACCGTTTGTCCAGCACCACGTAACGGCCTTTAGGGCCGAGTGTCGCGTTGACCGCCTGGGCCAACTTGTCCACCCCGGCCTTGATGGCCTTGCGGGCGTCGTCGCCGTACTTAATCTGTTTAGCCATATCTATGCCTCCTGTAGTTGGTAAATCTTCCGGGTGATGAGCCTGGACCCCGTATGCGCTAGCGCGTTACGGGGCGACCGGGCCCGGGGGGGCCCGGTCACTTGGAATCTAGAATGCCGAGGATGTCGTCCTGATGCATGATCAGGAATTCGTCGCCGTCGATCTTGATTTCCGTGCCCGAGTACTTCCCGTAAAGGATTTTGTCGCCAACCTTGACGTCCATGGGAAGGATCTTTCCCTCATCCGTCGTTTTGCCCTTGCCGGCGGCGACGATCTCGCCTTCCTGGGGTTTTTCCTTGGCGGTGTCGGGGATGATCAGCCCGCTCCGCTCCAGCTTTTCCTTGTCCAGGGCCTTCACCAAAACCCGATCGCCTAAGGGGCGAATATTTACTTTTGTGAGAACCGCGTCAACCATTGTTGGCACCTCCAGAGTGCGACTGCTAATTATTTGGTCAATAAAAAACCAATGGCTTATGTGCCCATTGGCTCTCCGTTGATGCAGGCGGGCCGGCCCGCCAAATCAGCACTCAACGTATGACAGTGATAATAGTAAAAAATGCCCTAACGCTTGTCAAGCTCTCCTTCGCCTGGCGAATTCGCCAGGCGTGTTCGCCAGGCGTCGCCAGGCGTCGCCAGGCGTTGACAAGGGGGTTGCCGCTATATATATTGTGTCGCAATGGAAGGCCACACCAGATGTTGGCCCTAGTATTGCGCCGCCGCCGGCGGGGCGGCGCCCGGTTTTTTTGTCCCCCGGCGTGATGTACAACCCGGAGCGGCGGATCATTTTTTTCACCGTCGTGGGGCACGTGTCCTTTGGCGACATGGACGGGTGCGCGACGGTGGAAGTGGCGCGCGGCCGCGGCGGGTGGTACGTCACGGCGGGCCCCACCCGGGCGTTGTCCCGGCGCGGCGAGTCCGTCTGGGTGGACGAACACGGACGCCGGCGGCTCTACCGCAGCGCGGTCCACGCCATGGCCGCCGTGGAACGGGAGCGTCCCCGCGAATCCCTCCACTGGTGCCGAAAGATGCGTCTGAAACCCTCCGTCGACGGCCTGGCGTCTCGGTAATCCATGGCTGAGCGCCTCCGCTTTCGATCCTCCCGACCTCCCGCCCTGGAACGCCCCGTATCCGCCGCGCGACGCGCGACGCGCTGGGCGCTGGCGGCCGGGGCGGTTGCCGCGATCCTTTATTTTTCGCCCATCGGCCCGTCGCGCGGCGACGATCCCCGCGGCCGATTCACCGCCCGGCGGCCCGACTTCACGCGCCTTCGGGACATGATCGCCTCGGAATCTTCCTTGATGTCCATCGGCGTGGACAACGTGGGTGAATTTTGGCTTTTCGACGGCAAGTGGACCGCCTCCGGCCAGCGGTTCGTGGCGTACAGTCGGCCGGAAATGCTGGAGGCCGCCGGCCTCTCGGCCAAACGTTATGACGCTTACCTGTCCCTCCTGGGCCGCGTGGGGGCCTATCGGGTGGCGCGTCAAAGCACCCTCGGGGGTTCGCTCCGGGGCATGGTGTTCCTGTTCCGGGATTCCCAGGGCGGCGGCCCCGCCGTGGACATCGTTTTTTCCCAACGACAGCCGGAACCCCTGCTCTCCTGGAACGCGGCCCGAAGCGAATCCCGCCCGGCCTACGCCAAGCTCGACGACGGCTGGTACGTCGAGTTTCATCGGTAGACTTTTCTCTTTTCTTCGATTCGTTCCTCGCCCTCCGGAAATGAGATAATGCTTTTTTATGCTCTTCTCTGAACTCAGCTTGCACGTCGATTTGCTTCGCGCCGTCGAAGCCCTGGGATGGACCGAACCAACGCCGATCCAGAAACAGGCGGTCCCGCTTGTCCTCGAAGGCCGCGATGTCCTGGGCGCCGCCCAAACGGGAAGCGGGAAAACAGGCGCATTCGCGCTTCCGATCCTGGACCATTTGCTCCGCCGTCCCATTCCCTCCACGTCCGCATCAGCGGCTCTGCCGCCCCAAGTGTCTCGAGCTCCGCGAGAGACCGCGCCGGGCCTTCGCGTCCTCGTTCTGGTGCCCACCCGCGAACTGGCCGCGCAGGTGGATCAAACGTTTTGCGAAGTCGGTCGGTTCACCCCTTTTCAGGTGGTCACGGTCATCGGCGGCGTGGGGTACGATCAGCAGCGGCGCGCCGTCTCCGCCGGGGCGCAAATCATGGTGGCCACGCCCGGCCGGCTCCTGGACCACCTCCAAAACCGCGCCTTTCACCTGGCCACCGTCGACCACCTGGTCTTGGATGAGGCCGACCGCATGCTCGACATGGGCTTTTTGCCCGATATACGGGCCATCATCCACCGGGTGCCGGCGGAACGGCAGACCCTGCTCTTTTCCGCCACGCTGGCGCCGGAAATCGAGCGGATCGCCTCCTTCGCCCTGAAGGACCCGGTGCGCGTAGAGGTGGCCCGCCCGGCCACCGTGGCCGAAGGCATCAGCCAACTGCTCTACCCCGTCGTCCAGGAGCAAAAAACCGACCTGTTGGTGACTTTGCTCAAAAGCACCGAGATGCGTTCGGTCCTCATCTTCACCCGGACCAAAGACCGCGCGGACCGCCTGGCGTCGGCCCTCGACAAACAAGGCTATCCCACCGGCGTCCTGCACTCCAACCGCACTCAGCGGGAACGCACCGACGCCATGGACAGTTTCCGTTTGGGCAAGTCCCCGATCCTCGTGGCCACCGATATCGCCGCACGGGGCATCGACGTCAAAGACATTTCCCACGTCATCAACTACGACGTGCCCCAACACCCCGAAGACTACGTGCACCGCGTCGGCCGCACGGCGCGCGCCTACGGCGTCGGCGACGCGATCACGCTCATGGACCCTTTGGAGCAAATCCACGTCACCGACATCGAGCGGTTCACCGGGCTGACCTTTCCCCGGGCCATGCTGCCCAATTTCCCCTACAAGGTCACCCCGAAGCTCGAGGGGCCCAAGCCGGTCTCCGGCTGGCAGCGCATCCTCTCCCGCCGCTCGCGCCCCCTCCGCCGTCGGTGACGGAGGGGAGAATCGATGATGGGAACCTCGCCCCAAGGACCGGACCCTCTCAAAACATCTGCGGCGCGCAGGCGCGCTGCGGACATCGGCGCGTCGCCCCTGCGAACCCTGACCCGCCGCTACGGCCTTCTCGGCGCCGCGCTGGGATTGGGTTCGCCCTTGGGGCTCCTCGCCGGCCGTTTTTGCTTCTCCCAGTCCCGCCTCGTCCGGGAATGGCTGGAAATCGAACTGAAACAGAATGGCGAGTATTACATCTACGCGGGCTTCGGAACTGTGATCGCCATGGCCCTGGGGGGGCTCTGGGCGGGCCGGCGCGTGGAGGCCCAGCGCGGCCGCGCGGATCTCTTGGAGCGCGCCGCGGGGCGTTTGCGCGACCTCGCCGTCACGGACGGCTTGACGGGCGTCTACGTGCGCCGCCATTTTCTGGAAAAGCTGGAGGAGGAGCTCCGGCGGGCGGAACGCTATCGTTATCCCATCGCCAGCCTCTTCATCGACGTGGACAATTTCAAGGCCTTCAACGAAGACCACGGCCACGTCTTCGGCGATGAGGTTTTGCGGCGGATCGCCGAAGTGGTCAAGAGGGGCGTTCGGGAGACCGACGTGGTGGGCCGCTACGGGGGCGACGAATTTTTGGTCCTTCTCCCCCACGCCGGCGGCCGGGAAGCCATGGCCGCTTCCGAACGGATACGAAAAGGGGTGGAGGACCTAACGCTCCAGAATAAGGTAAAAGGCGGTGTCCGGGTGACCGTCAGCGTCGGCGTCATCACCGCCATTCCGCACAGGGCGGACGTCCTGCATTTCCTGGAGATCGCCGACCAAGCCCTCCACCGTTCCAAGGGCCTGGGCAAGAATTGCACCATTTTGTGCGACGTTCCGAGCGAACCCTCTGAAACGGACAATCCAAAGGAGAGCTAGAAATGGCCTTGGAAATCCTGGAAAGCGCCGGAACGAAAAACAAAGCCGTTTTGGCCTGGGTGGAGGAGTGCGCGAAGCTCGCCAAGCCCGATCGCGTCGTTTGGTGCGACGGATCGGCGGAGGAAAAAAATCGGTTCCTTCAGGAATGCCTGCGCGACGGCGAACTGGAGGCGTTGAACCCGGAAACCCACCCGGGATGTTATCTGCACCGGTCGGCCACCAACGACGTGGCGCGAACCGAGCACCTCACCTTCATCTGCACGCCCACCCCCGAGGAAGCCGGGCCCACCAACAACTGGATGGCTCCGGAGGACGCCACCCGGAAACTGGGCGCGATTTACGACGGCGCCATGCGCGGGAGGACGATGTACGTGGTGCCGTTCATCATGGGCCCGGCCGGCTCACCGTTTTCAAAAATCGGCGTGGAACTCACGGACAGCCGTTACGTCGTCTTGAACATGGGCCTCATGACCCGCATGGGGGCCGTGGCCTGGCGGCAGTTGGGCGACTCCCCGAACTTCACCAAAGGCCTGCACGCCAAGGCGGACCTGAACGAGGACCGCCGCTTCGTCTGCCATTTTCCCCAGGACAACACCATCTGGAGCGTCGGCTCGGGCTACGGCGGGAACGCCCTTTTAGGGAAGAAATGCCTCGCGCTCCGCATCGCCAGCGCGCTCGGGCGCCGGGAGGGGTGGCTCGCGGAACACATGCTCATCCTCGGCATTCAAAATCCCCGGGGTGAGATACGCTATATGACGGCGGCTTTCCCTTCCGCCTGCGGAAAAACGAACTTGGCCATGCTGGTCCCTCCCGACCTCTTGGAGAAACAGGGCTACAAGGTCTGGACGGTGGGTGACGACATCGCTTGGCTCCGCGTGGGCCCCGACGGGCGTTTATGGGCCTCCAATCCCGAAGCCGGGTTCTTCGGCGTCGTGCCGGGCACCAACTCGCACTCCAATCCCAACGCCATGACGACCATCCGGAATAACACGATTTACACCAACGTCGCCAAACGCCCCGACGGCACCCCCTGGTGGGAGGGTCACGACGACCCGGCCCCCGATGAAGCGATCGACTGGCGCGGCCGGAAGTGGACGCCGAAATCGACGGAGAAAGCCGCCCATCCCAACAGCCGTTTCACGGCCCCCGCCGCCCAATGCCCTTCCATCGCGCCCAACTGGGAGGACCCTCGGGGGGTGCCCATCGACGCCATCGTTTTCGGAGGACGGCGGGCGCATCTGGCGCCGCTCGTGACGCAGAGCTTTTCCTGGCGGCACGGCGTTTTCATGGGCGCCACCATGGCTTCCGAGACCACAGCGGCACAGCAGAGCGGCGCCCTCGGGGTCGTCCGGCGCGATCCCATGGCCATGCTCCCCTTCTGCGGCTACAACATGGCCGATTATTTCGCCCATTGGCTCAACCTGGGCGAAAGAATCATAAAACCGCCAAAAATTTTTATCGTGAACTGGTTCCGCCAGGGAAAAGACGGCAAATTCCTCTGGCCGGGTTATGGCGAAAACCTGCGCGTGCTCCTGTGGATCCTGGAGCGGGCCCAGGGTCGGGGAAGCGCCGTGGAAACCCCCCTCGGCCATCTTCCCGCCGAGGACGGCATCGATGTCCGCGGCCTCGATCGCCTTCCGGCCGACGCCATGGACCAGTTGCTGGCCGTCAACCGCGCCGATTGGGAAGCGGAATTGACCGATATTGACGGATTTTTAGCCAAATTCGGCGACCACCTGCCGTCGGCCCTCCGCGAGGAGCGCAACGCGCTTGGGGAACGTCTCAAGAAATCCTGACAGGATCCCGGAACCGTCCTTGCCCACCGCCACCGAACAGTTGCTGAAGGACCACAAAATGATCCGCAAGATCCTTGAGGGCTTTCAACCCGACAATCCCTTTGGGGGAAAAGGTCATCTCCAACGAAGGCCTGGTTCATATGGCGGCGGAAATGGAAAAACGTAAATCAGAAGTTCGGAATTAAACTTTCCCCCGACCTCCCCGACTTAAAGACTTCAACGCCGTAAAATCTCCCGGCCTCCTCCTCCCGAGCGCGGCCCCCAGGCCAAGGATCGCCAAAACCACACCCGCGGCGCCGCTGAGCGCCACGGCCAGGCGCCACAACGGCGGTCGATACGCAAATTCAATGTGAAAATCGCCGGCGGGCGCCTGAACGGCCCGCATTCCTCCGTTGGCCCGCACGATCGGCGCGGGGACCCCGTTCACCGTGGCGCGCCACCCCGGATCGTAGCTCTCGCCCACAACAACCCAGGCCTTGACCGGCGTGGTCCCGTCAAGGCGGAGGCGGTTTGGGGTCGGTCGGACCCATTCCACCGGGGCCCCCGCGGTCGCGGACCCGGACGGCGGATCGACCCCCCCTTCCGAGGTGAAAAAAACCGTGTGACGAAGGGTGGACAACTGAAGCGATTCAACGTCCTTCGCCAGCTCCGCATCGGCGGCCCTTCGGACGGCCGTGGCCACATAGGCGCGGGGAAAAGCTTCGGCGTTCTCGTAAATGAAAATGTCGTCGCGTTTCAGAAATTTGAAGAGGCCCGGACGCAGAGCCTCCCGCGACAAAATATAACGAACCCCCAACAGGGAAAGCCAGGGGGAGCGGGGATTGCTCCCCAGGCGATCCAACAGGGCGTCGTAGGAGGCGTATCGCATTTCCTCATAGCCGTCCACGTCCTCCAGGTCTTCGGCCATGGCGACGTTGGGCATAAGCGAATTTCGCGCCCGTTCCCACGCTTCCTCTTTCGTCGTCCCTTCCCATTGCGTTTGCACCCTGGATTTTGGGGCCAGGAGGACACGCCCGGGGGTCGGGAGCGAGCGAAGGAACCGGCCCGTCGACGTTGATTTTTCATACACGTCCCTATCGACGACCTCAACGGCCTTCAGGGAAAACATCCACAAATCAAAAAGACAGGCGGCGATCACCGCCGTTTGAAGTTTTCGGCGGGACAACCGGTCCAAACCGATCCCGGCCGCGAGAGACAATCCCAGCGTGGTGAGGACCAGGCCCTGGGCCGGAAACCGAAAGAGCGAAAAAGGCGGAACGCGGTGGAGAAGACCGAACCCCGGCGCATGGCGGCCAAAGGCGAGGACCAGGCCCACCAGAGCCATGACCATGAGGGACCGGCCGCCTTTTCCTTTCTTGGCGGCGAAACCCAACACGGCCATACCCAGGGCCAAAACTCCCATATAAAATCCCACAATGTGCGGGTCCCCGCTGCCCGGAGACCACTCTCCATTCCATTGCGGGAGGAGGGCCATTTTTACGAAT
>Ga0247727_10013588_pt1 | contig 13691 bp, 18 predicted proteins | sample WisWelCaveWW1625_FD_202498 | JGI IMG/M metagenome (GOLD analysis project Ga0247727, IMG submission 202498) | Biofilm microbial communities from Wishing Well Cave, Virginia, United States - WW16-25 | ecosystem: Environmental > Aquatic > Deep subsurface > Groundwater > Cave microbial mat | place... | reverse complement strand
GATCGTTTCGAGTGTGTTGCCGGGGCGGGGAGGGAGAAGGAATTTGTTCTTCAGATTCTTCAAATTTCTCTACTTCAAATACCAACGCCACCGCTCCTTCTGCGCCCTGCTGTTGGTGCAAAGCAATAGTGAGCTTTTCAGCAATATCTGGGGCCTTTCCATGATCGAATATGCCAACGATATCTGCGTGCGTCAGCGCCTGAGAAAATTGCTCGGAAACCAAAAGAATTGTGTCTCCTGCTCGCACCTCCCCCGAAACACCTCCCTCCTCTTGCATAAGCTTGGCAAGCTCACGACCACGCTTGACAAACACGCCGCCCTTTCCCCGGACCACCAGATACACGACACGCTCCACACAAACGAGCACAATAAGACTGGTAATACCCGCTTCCCACACAGAGCCTGCAGCCTGTTCAACTGCCGATAGACTGGTAAGTGGTACGCTTAATTTTTCACCCAGAAGGGATAATATTCTCGCCCCTTTTTTTTGGGCTGCGCCGGAGCTATCCGAAACCTCAAGGATTCCGTAGGCAGCTGGAGTCACCAAAACTTGTCCCCAATGAGTCGGGTCCACCGGACCCACAGCAAGGCCTATACTTGATTTTACCCGCATACATCTATAGTAGCATGAAGTCGCTCGTTAGAGGATAACAAGAGCAAGAAAAAAAATACCAACAGCTGCAGCAAGATGTATATATACCAGTAGCCGTAAAACTGGCTCAAACGACTCTTCCAACACATGGGCCATTAAGTGTTCTTGACGCACAATAATAAGTGCAAACACACCGTACACCCCTAATCCCAAAAGTATAAGAATTTTTAAAATGAGCGACGCTATGACGGTGATATCTGTATTCATGGTGAAGATGGGCTTTCGCTAGTCAAATTCCGAATACTCTCAACAACCCGCTCTGGGTACGGCACCTTATCAAACTCTAGATTAGGCATTTCACCAGCAGTTTGAATTTGCACATTTCCATAATTAAAAAATGTTGCAAAAATTCCACCAGACGAATAGGAAATATCCTGAATTCGATTCAGTTCTGCCTGAGAAAATTGTTTATACAGAAGATAATGAAAATCTATATCCACTACCCGCTCATTGGTGACAATATAAATATTAAAATACCACCCTAAAAATTTTGCAATAATAAATCCAAGCGTACCAAGGTACCAAAATAGAGTCCCAATAACTACGTACCCTGCGGGAACCGCAGTGACCACTCCTAACGCAGCAACCAAAAGAGGAAACAGTACGCTGGGAGTAATAAACATAACAATGGTCAAGAATACCCACCCGAGGTTGACGATTATATGTTGACGCAAGAAAAGTATAACGGCCTCCTCACGTTCCTGAGTTTCAAAGCGAATTCCTTGAGGATTAACTGCAAAACTTGTCAGTGGTCCCATAGTGGAATGTTTAATCGGGGGCGCCACAGTCACAGATGATTTCTTTTGATATACGGTCGGCACGAGCGTATTGTACTACAAAGTGGGAAATTATCGCCAATTAGATCCCGGTCACCCCAGCACCACGCTGACGGATGCGGGGTTTCGCCTCAAGGAGGCTCACTTTTTCTCAATATTAAAGAGTCCTGATTTAAGTGCAATTTTACCGGGCGCACGTAAGTTAAAAGCCTTATAAAAATCGTTGCCATTTATAGCTATCGCGCCTTTGTTTGTCTGAAATGTGACGGTAGCCGTCGTCCCGCCTTCCGAATACGTCACGCTGGCGGCAGACACACTCGTAAATCCGCCTACGCCTCGAAGGTCACTGATACTATAGGGATTGCCACCCCAACAGGTGCCCATTGGCGTTACACGAGAGCTATCTCCACCACCAGAAAATAGCACCACCCAACCGTTTAAAATATCGGCCATCTCTTCGCTCGTGAGCCACGGATGACTGCGTCCGCAACTATCTCCCCCGCGATCTTTATACCACCCTTTATAAAACCACGGGCTGCCTGCTATTTTTTCATACGCTTGAGAGGTCCAACCACCTCTCCCACTTGGAGTGTCCCAAAAGCCGGGCGTTGAATATCCGTTGCTACTGTATGACTCTTGATATCCACCACTAGTTGAGGCATACCACGTCGAGAATGGAGACCCGTTTGCATATACCACCTTTCCTCTTGTCTGATTTACCGCTTCCTCCCACTTTCCACCCTTTGAGTTAGGCTTAAATACTTGGCATGCCTCTGTAGCGCAAATGGTGCCGCCCCTGGCTAGGGCGTAACTTCGAGCGGCAATAGCCTGAGCTTTGAGGGCCTCCATCCCGCCCTCATCGCCCCAACTCCCTGGCATTTCATAAATACGCTTGGCGTATTCTTCAAGGGAGTAGGTTCCATACCCAGATACAGTTATTTGACTATCGGGATTGTGGTCACGAATTTCTACGCCCCCACCATAATATGCCTTCAATATTGTTTCATAATTTTGCCCCTGCTTTGCTCTTCCAAAGGCTCCGTACTGACTCATTCCCTTAAAATGCGGGGCACCAAAACTAAACGCTGCAAAGGCTGGCGAAAATCCTGGATTATAATCCGGCCTACTTGCCGCATCATCAGCAAGGGGCACGTCTCCAACGCTAGTTTGAAACGTGCCTGTCTTCGCATTGAGAATTGACTGCTGGAGCGTCGTCAAGTTGGCGATAATGCCTGTAAGCTTACTTTGGTAGCTTTCGGCATCGCCGACAAGCTTTCGCACCGATGCCGCCCGTTTATCTGTTTCTTCCTTCAGATAGGCAAGCGAAGTCTTTTCTTCTTCCAAATTTTTCTTTTTATCCTCCAAGTCCTTAACGGACAATGCCGTCTGGGTAATAACTTTTTTGTCTTCATCGATAACCGCCTGGTTATACGCAAACACGCGAAGTACGCTTCCGATGTTTACCGAGGAAAAAAGCAAGCTCAAGGGATTATTGAGCGTATGGCGGATATAAAATTCACGGATCCTGCGACTTGCAATATCAAAAAAACCAGCCAACTCTTTCTCGCCCTGGACAATGGCAGCCGCTTTTTTCGTAAGGTCGGATTCGATTATTTTAATTCTTCCTTGAAATACAGCGATATCTGATTCCATTTTTTTAAGTGTAGCCACATGAGGTTGCTTTGCTGTCTCCATTTGATTCCAGGCCTCCTGGCATTTGGCAATTTTATCCCGACACTCGATAGCATTTGAGCACGTTGGATCACACTGTTGAGCGAAAACTGGAGATACAAAAAAACTAAAGAGAAAACACAGAAAAACCTTTTTCATATGGGATAACAATTATTGTACCATTTTCTTTTCAGAGCTCCTTTTGATACACTAAAATAGTGAAAAAACTAATTTTTATCATCATACTTTTAAATATTTTTTTAACTAAAACACTTACCGTCGAAGCCGCATGTCTGCAGGCAACTGGATTCCCTCTGTCATGCGATTCTACCCAAACCCGATGTCTGGTTGGTCGGGGAGGTGGTGGAGCTCCACGAGCGCTTCTATGTTGCACAACGCCACAAGAGTGTGACGCAACGCAAATTGAAGCAGGAATGCCTGGAGTAAATGATTTTCAAGATATCTGCCGCTATGCAGGCAGCCAACAGGGCACTTGTGAATCCTGCGCGGCGATTGAAGGTGTCTGGACGGCAATTGGATGCATTCCTGCTACCCAAAGCGGTTTATTCAGTAAAATTTTCACCTTAGGGCTTAGCATGGCTGGAGGGATAGCATTTCTTCTCATTTTATTTGGCGGATTTCAAATCCTCACGAGCGCCGGCAATCCCGAACAACTCAATGAAGGGCGCGAACTTGTAAGCTCAGCTGTCGCAGGACTTCTTCTTATTATCTTTTCCGTATTCTTACTTCGACTCGTCGGATACGATATCTTACGAATACCGGGATTTGGAGCGTAACACATGAATAATGCTCTAGCACAATCACTGACCCTTCCTGGAGACGCCTCCGTGCAGGGGCCAATCCAATCTGCCTTAGGGGGCAATTTTATAACCATAGGGAGGATTATCTCGGGAGCCATTCCCTTTATTTTCGTGTTCGCTGGCGCAGGACTGTTCATCATGCTTCTTGCTTCGGGATTCACGTTTTTAACCAGCGCAGGCGACTCTAAAAAACTTTCGCAGGCTCAGGAACAGCTCACCAATGCGCTTGTGGGATTTTTAATCATCTTTGCGTCATTTTGGGCTGTGCAGGCTGCTGGAATCATCTTTGGCCTGGAAAATATTACTAATATATTTGGCTAACGACCAAAACGTCGCTTTCGCAAATAATACTCTCTGATTGCTTCGCCCAACCGTTGTGCAGTAAATTCAGGCATGTACCAATCGGCAAAATAGAGTTCGCTATACTCACTTTGCCAGAGTAAAAATCCGCTGAGCCTCTTTTCACCGCCAGGGCGAACAATCATATCCGGATCGGGAATCCCAGCTGTGTCTAAAAACTGAAAAAAATTTTCATTACCTGCTTTTGCCACTGCCCGAAGAATCTCATCACGACCGCCATAATTCAGCGCAAAAATAACCGTGATTCTTTTATTGTTTTTCGTGAGTTCAATAAGTTTATTGAGAGACTCTTGAATATCTTTATCCAATTTTTCAATATCTCCAATTACTTTAATTTTCATACCTTTTTTATGCATACGCATGCCATAGGAATCAAATCCCCATCGCAGAAGTTTCATGATTCCTCGCACTTCCTCAGCCGTTCTCTTCCAATTTTCGGTAGAAAATGCCCACAGCGTGAGATATTTCACCCCGATATCTGCAGCGTGCTCGATAAGCGGCTCAAGGACATGTGTCGCCACCCTTCGATGCCCTTCGATGGCAGGTAAATTGTGCTCTTTGGCCCAGCGCCTATTTCCGTCCATGATAATTGCTACATGGTTGGGAATTTGTTTCTTCACCATAAGTTACTTATGTGACTTAGGAGACTTAGGTCACTTAAAATAAATGCATTTCGATCACATGAGCGCCGGGCGCTGACTTGTTAAAAATAATTGACTCGATTCCCACTATCGTTTTTAGCGTTTCAAGAACTCGCCTTTCATCCATTCCTTCACACATCAGATGTACATTGGGCCCTGCGTCAATCGTAAAGTATACAGGCAATCCCTCTTTTCTCCAAGTCCGTACAGCGTCCATGATAGTTTTGGTCGTATCATTCCAATAAAACAGGGGCGGGTTTTGCGTTTGCATTACGTGGTGCATATCCAGGCATTCTTCTTCGATCACCTCTCCAAACATCTGAAAATTTTTTGTCCGTAGTGCTTCTTCAATGCGCACAATTCTATTTGGCAAATCCGCAAGTCTCTTTTGTAAATTCGGACTCGTGTGCACTAAATCGTGACCAGCGGAGGAGGATACCTTTTTTTCTGTATGCTCTACAATCACAATGATATCCCGCAAGTCCCAATGAGTCTCGGGATATAATGAATGAGCAGCCTCACCTTCCCATTTTACAAATCCATCCGGAATACTGCGACAGGCTGATCCAGAACCCAAACGTGCAAATCCTGTTAATTCTTTTTCAGAAAATTTCAATCCTAAAGCTGCCGACGCGGCCATGGTAAGCGCTGCAAATCCTGAAGCCGAGGATGCTATGCCTGCTGAAGTTGGAAATGAATTTTTAGTGCTCATTCGTGCCTTTTTATGTGTTTGAGTAATTGTTCGGAAGCGATCAAGGTGTTGAATAATTCGTTGCCTATCAAAACCTTCTGTTACAACATCTTTTTCAAAATCATCAGAAAATTCAACCGTTGTGGTCGTCGTGCACGCGGAAAGATTCATAGAAATTGAGGGGTTGAGTGGTATTCTCAACGTCGAGTCTTTTTTTCCCCAGTATTTAATAAGCGCAATGTTTGCGGGTGCAACTGCTGTGGCCTTCATCGGTCTACCCTCACTCCTGGCGCTCCTGTTGTGATGTGGATAACTTGTCCACCAACCTGAGTTATTGCTTCTTCCACCACTTGCCTCTTTTCTTTTGACACCAGTGCAATCATGCAGTCCCCACCTCCTGCGCCGGATAATTTTGCGCCCCACGCCCCCACGCCTTTAGCTGCTGAAATAAGCAATTCAAGTTTTTCTGAACTTACCCCCAGATCGCGTAAATATTCCTGATTAAAATCCATAAGTCTTCCAACTCGCTCCCAATTCGCTTCAATCATTTTTTCTTTAGCATCTATAACGAGCTTTCCTATTGCTTCAAAAATGCGCTCTACTTTTTCTGGCTCAGCCGCTCTTTTTCTTGCTACATCTTCTATAAGCGCAGTCGTATTTGCTTTTATACCGGTATATCCAACCACGAGCGGAATATCTGTAATTGGCAGGGATTCTATCGTCTTGTCCTTCACATAATAGAGTGTGCCGCCATACACAGCTGCCGCAACATCAAATCCTGACGCTTTCCCCTGAATTTCCAATACGATTTTGTATGCTGTATCAAACACTTCCTGATTGGTCGCACCAGATCTAATTGCTTTGAGCGTTGCAACGGTGACAGCTGACGAGGAGCCAAATCCATATTTCCCAGAAAATGAACTTTCTGCCACAAATGTCTCCCCTGGTTTTCCCCATGCCTTGACCGCCGCATCAATAAATCTCGTGTCACCTCGAGATTCACCTGGCCCAACCACTAACCGCTCGCTAATTGCTGTTACAATACATGGATATCCGTACACAACCCCATGCTCACCAAACAACATAAGCTTGCCGGGAGCACGTGCGGTGGTCATGATTTTTTCTCCAATCGTATACCCTCTTCCCCAAGCGTAATTGGTATACCTGCCGCAGGTAGATTATGAGCGTAACACAAGAGATAGCCCACGCCATCTTTTTTCCCGCCGCCACCCAAGATTTTTGCTGCTCCCCCTGATTTTTCAATCGATCGAATTTGTTCAATAGCTTTTTTGCTGACAACGCCAATTTCTTCAAGCGAACGCTCTCCTTTTCGCATCGCATCTATAAACACTTGTTCGTCGTTTTCTTTCAGTGCAACTGCAATACGTTTTGTCTGTATTTCATTTTCTACGCAAAACTTCTGCACATTGGGTTGTTTTGCAACGAAAGCAACCATTTCACCAGTCGTTTCTCTTGGTTTTCCAGTATCAATCAGAAAAAAATGGTGTAGTTTCGTTTTAAACGGAAGTTGCCAGATGCTTTTCAAAAATTCAAGTTCTTTTCTATACCAAATAAATCCACCCATCGTTACAATCGTATTGTCTCCTCCGGATGGTGCGCCGTGTTGTTTTTTTTCAATTTCGTAGGCCAGCTCATTAATTCGAATCGGGTTCCAAATTTTTTTGTGGAAATACATCATCGCACCAGTTATACCAACAGCTACCGCAGCAGATGATCCAAGATGAAATCCTGCGGGAATATCCGAATCAATTGTTACATTTGTTTTTTTCGGTTTTGCAATTTTTAATTGATTCAGAAGAAAAGTAACGGCATATCGGGCGTGATCAATGGGTTCTGAAGAAATGATCTTGCCGGTGCCTTCTACAACAGTCACTCGCATGCGCAAATTGACGGCTGCTAGAAACGCCGGTTTGCCATACACGACTGCATGTTCACCCATCAAATGCACTTTGCCTGGCACAGAAACTGTGATCATACTGGTTTTACTTTGATTCCGTATGGAATAACGTCGTCAATATCAGACTGAATGGTTTTACGAACAACGGTGAGCACTTTTTGACCAAATTTTAGATGCTCCGGCACATAATCCACAAGTTGCGCGGGAATGCGGTCACCTCCATAGAGCTCCACGATAACCACGGGGTAGGGTGCCTGAAAACCAAAGTTCGCAGGGGGCACGCGAACGATTGTCCACGAAATAATTTTCCCGGCTTTCCCAATCATCCGGGCTACATATTTTTGATTTCTCCAAACTTTAACTGGTGATACCATATTATTTTTTTAAAATATGAATTACTGCCGTCGCCCCACTTCCGCCTACGTTGTGGGCAAGTCCAACATTTGCCCCAACTACCTGCCGCCTACCAGCACGCCCCCGCAATTGATCTACTAGTTCTACGACTTGTTTAATTCCTGTTGCTCCTACCGGATGCCCACATCCTTTCAGCCCACCGGAAGTGTTGATGACAAGTTTTTTGGTTTTCCCAACGGCGCGAGCTGCTTCTCCCTTTTTATAAAATCCCAAATCTTCCATCGCCAAAATTTCCGCAATCGTAAAACAGTCATGAACTTCAGCAATATCGATATCTTTCGGCGTAATGCCCGCATGTTTATACGCCTTTTGAGCAGCTTCTCTTGTGGCTTTGAGCTCAATTAAACTTTTTCGCTGCGCCAACCCCAATGTATCCGTCGCAACCACAGATGCTGCAATTTGCACACCCTTCTTGCGGGAAACTATCACGGCTGCTGCTCCGTCAGAAATAGGTGAGCAATCAAGAAGCTTGAGAGGATCTGCAACTCGACTGCTTTTCATAACTTTCTCCACAGTCAATATGCTTCTGAACTGTGCATTAGGATTAAGACTTGCATGATAGTGATTTTTTACGGCTACTGCTGCCATATCCTCTTCTGTCGTCCCGAACTTTTCCATGTGCACGCGGGCTAAAAGTGCATAAAGTCCCGGAAATGTGGCGCCACTTAAGCGCTCTGCTTCTGATCCGGCTCCCATAAGTGCTGTTGCGACATCTTCAGGCTTGTGATCCGTCATCTTTTCTACTCCCAATACGCATACAGTTTCGTATTGTCCAGAAAGCACGCTATTGATGGCATTATGAAGAGCGAGAGCTCCTGAGGCACACGCCCCCTCTACTTTAAATGCGGCAACCCCAAGGCCCAATTCTTCAGCAAAAAATGCTCCCAGATGTTCCTGTCCTCCGAGCATGCCGGAAAGCATGTTCCCGACAAAAAGTGCTTGTATATTTTTCGCAGAAATTCCAGCATCCGCGAGTGCTCCACCAACTGCTTCTTTAGCCAGAGCGCGAGGAGATACTCCCCAGAGTTCTCCAAATATTGTCGTTGCGGCACCGGTTATAAATATATTCATATTTTATGAGTTTGCTTAAGATACCCGACGTAGTCCACGTACGTTTTTTTTGCAATTTGATCGCTTACCCTTTCTTTCATTTTTGATTTTTGATATTTGATTTTTGATATTTCCGATGTCACCTTCCATAGAAACGCATCACTGCCAGCTCCAGACCCATATGAGGCCATAAAAATGGTTTGACCGGGCTTGGCATTATCCAATACTGCGGCCAATCCTAGCAGAGAAGACGCAGAATATGGATTACCGATATGATCCACAATAAGAGAGGGGGCCAGTTGTTCTGAGGTAAATCCAAGCCGCTTAGATACTTCTCTTGGGAATCGCGCATTGGGCATATGAAACACACAATAATCAATATCTGTCGGCTTTATCTTCCCCTGTTCCAGTAAGTGATGGGACGATCCTAACACGTGAGCAAAATATGCTGGCTCCCCGGTAAACCGACCAGCATGCGTGGGAAAACGAATACCGTCTCGGCGCCAAAAATCCGGCGTATCGGAAGAATATGATGTATAGGAAACAAGCTCAGCGATAACCCCCGTATTCCCCATTAGATACGCCGCGCCAGCAGCTGCCGAGGTATATTCCAAAAGGTCATGCGGTTTACTTTGTGCGATATCTGTGCCTATGGCCATTCCATATTGGATTTGGCCCGCTGCTACAAGTCCGGCAATTGCCTGCATGCCAGCTGTGGCCGCTTTACAAGCAAACTCCAAATCCACTGCCAAATAATTGTTTCCCTGTCCCAATAATTCACCCACTATAGTACTCGTAGGATTTACCGCATACGGATGAGATTCGCTTCCCACAAATAATGCGTCTATGTGCTTATCGGCGATTGCACACTGTGCGGCCTCAAGCGCAATCGTAACTGCGTCTTCATCTACGCCGGGCACAGACTTTTCTTCAATGCCGAGCGATCTCACCACCTCATTGGGATCTTTATTCCAGGCTCTCGCAATATCCGCAAGCTTTACGCGGTAGCGCGGAATATATGTGCCGTAGGAAACAATACCTACCATAATAAATTCAAAATCCTAATTTCTAAATCCCAAACAATTTCAAAATTCAAATGTTCAAATAGTAAATAATTTTTCATTTTCATCGTTTGGTTTGTTTAGTATTTAGAATTTAGAGCTTAGAATTTCCCCGTGCGAGCCTCTGATGAGCACGGGCGAGTGTTCCCTCTTCTAATGAGGACAAGAGTGAAATTTCTCCGGCCAACACTGCCGCTCCAATAATTTCTGCAAACTCCTGACTATTTTTTGCCCCAAGTATTGAAAGCGCTTCATTTTGCGTCGCAAGCCCGGTACCACCACCCACCGTCCCAACCATGAGATCAGGAAGACACACGCTTATATATAAATCATCTTTTTCTATTTCTGCGGTGGTAATTCCCATACTCGCCTCTCCTATATGTCCCAAATCCTGGCCTGTGGCCAAAAACATAGCGGCCACCACGTTGGCGTATTGCGCATTAAACCCCATGGATCCGCTTATCGCGCTTCCGATCATGCATTTGGCAAGCCACACTTCATACACTTTCTGTGCTGTCGTTTTTAGAGTATCTTTCAAAACACGAGCAGGAATAGTCACTTCTGCCCAAACCTTGGTTCCTCGATTTTCGATAAAGTTGAGCCATGCCGGCTTCTTGTCGATATCAAAATTTCCAGCAAGTGACAAACATGTGGCCCCTGTTTCCTCCTCGATATACGATACAAGCGCTTGTGTTGCAATCGTGACCATATTCATCCCCATCGCATCTTGCGTATCAAATACAAACCGGACATATCGATATCTCCCTACGCCACGGGTCAGTAATTTTTCTAAAGTCAAATGATGCGAGGTTTTTTTGGCAATCACTTGCAAATCGCTTACATGTTCCTTCAAAAACTTGTATAACTTGTCGCTTTCTTTTAAGTCCTTCACTTTAAACACTGGCCCCCGTGTCGCGCCAATCCTGTGGCTATCGACCATTGAACCCCCTGATTCTGTTATAGCCTTGCATCCACGATTAATAGAGGCCACAAGCGCACCCTCGGTTGTTGCCAGCGGAATATAATAACTTTTGACTTTTGACTTTTGACTTTTGACTTTGAGTGGCCCTGCCACACCCATCGGCACTTGTGTAACGCCAATCATATTCTCACAATTTCTTGTAGACGCTACAGATTCGTTGAGGGAAAACGAACCAATATTTCCCAGATCCACATGGAGCCCTTTCTCAAGAGCCTGTCTTCGCTGTGAAACACTTTTGTAATCACGCAGGTTCATAAAAATGGAATTCTAAATACACCTAGCCGATACATACCAATGCTATACAAACCAAGAATCGGAAGGACAATAACGCTCATTATGAGAATCTTTTTTAAATCCAATCTGAGCCCAAACCGAAGCGCAAGATATGACAATGTCACTTTCCAAAATAAAAGTGTTGCGGAAAAAAGAAGGTAGATTACGCTAAACAATAACCCTTGTGGACTTGTCGTTCGTGGAGGAGGAACTAGGATGTACAAAATAGAAGTGCCCCAAAACCATATGAGGGTCGGAATGAGCGTATATCCCCATCCCACCATAAAGCCCGAAAGGGTGCCTTTGCCTCCCAATAGTCTACTCGCCAACCAAAACAGCCCAACCGTCACAAGATACGTCAAAACAACTGCGACCACTTGAATTCTTGCCGTGAAACAATAGATAGAAATTAAAACTGTTATACAAGCCAATTCCCACAGGCTCGCTCGGTCAATAATTCGTCTATACGTTTCGTACGGACGGGTAGTCACCCCCAATAGCGTTCGGCCAAAAGAAACACCAGTCAGGATAAGATCGCCCATTATAGTAATAGTCGGAAAATAGCCCTAAATCCCTCGCTGTAAGATGCTGACGAGAAGAGTAATTGCAGAACCAAGCAGCAAATATAATCCAATAACCATAAACAATGAACCAATAACCAACATCGGCCAGGGCATCACCTTGAGCCGTTTAACGGCTGATTTATACAGTGGCGTCAGAGGGCCCACCGTCTGCGGCGGCAGATCAACCACCTCTTCCCAACGTTTTACAAATTTATGGTATAACGCATCAGTCATATAGAAATAAACAACTCCACAAACGCTTTTCGCGCGCGGAACAACTGCGATTCCGCACTTTTAAAGGATAGCGCAAATTTTCGTGCAATTTCAGCGACCGATAAATTATCAATATATTTGGATACCAACACCGATCGGTACCGGGGAAGCATGCGGGAAAGTACAGACTGAATCTTCTCTTTCATAATCGTCAAATCGAGCTCTTCTTCCGGAGACAAGAGAGGTGAAACGAGAAGCTCTAGGTTCGGAGCCCGCGAAAAAACAAGTTGTTTAAGCTTTTTCTTACGATAATAATCGACTACCTTATGGTGACAAATAGCATAAAGGAATGTTTTGATGCTGGATTTTCCGTGAAAATCACGGATGGCTTCCAAAAAAGCAAAAAGCGTGTCCGCAAGGACTTCTTCTGCATCTGCCTGGTCGGCAATCTTACTGTGAATATAGGACGACAGCCTTGGTGTATACCGATGATAAAACACCGAAAGGGCACGGCGATCCCGCGCGAGCATCTGGGTAATAAGCGTTTCGTCCGAAGTCATCTCTCCCATAGACTAGAAAGTCTACTATAGCACATCTTGTGCATTTGCAGAAAAATGCCTACACTTATCGTATGGACCGAGTACACGCCCAAGTCAACATTGAGCAGATATTTACCCCTGCTCAAAATTTTAATACGATCGGCTCTCTCGTGTCGGTGGTAGCCCAAAACGCCTTTGTTCTGGCAGGCGTCATTGCATTCATCATTCTTATTTTCGGTGGCTTTGCTATAATAATAGGAGCAGGATCAGGGGATTCAAAACAACTTGAGAAAGGAAAACAGGCCATGACGGGCGCAGCCATAGGGCTTATTATCATCGTCGGGTCTTTTTGGATCATTCAGATTCTTGAAACAATCACCGGCATGACGCTTTTGCCGACACAATAAATTATGGATAATATCGTGGGCACTGTCACCAATCCGCTTCCTGGAGCATATCAAAATATTGCGGGTGCAAACGGCGGACTTATATTATTTTTCAGCAATGTCCTACGCCTCGTATTTATCGTGGCAGGCATTTACGCTTTTTTAAACTTTATTGTCGCCGGCTACCAGTACATGACAGCCGGAGGTGATAGCAAAACGCTAGGGGCCGCTTGGGCGCGAATTTGGCAATCGCTCGTGGGGCTTATATTCGTCGTCGGCTCTTTTGCGGCGGCGGCGTTACTGGGACAGTTGTTGTTTGGCAGCCCAACGGCAATCTTAAGTCCATCACTATACGGACCAAATTAATATTATGAAACAACTTGCAGCAGGAACACCCCTAGGCACCATCGGAAGCGGTTCTACCGGCGAACTTGGCCCTTTTGCAGGAAAGGACCTCACCTCCCCTTTGTCCACACTTCTTGACTACATTAGTTCGATCATAGGCGTCATGACCATTTTTGCCAGCATTTGGTTTCTGTTTCAGATTCTTTATTCGGGATATGAATGGATTTCTGCAGGAGGCGATACAAAAAAAATAGCCGGAGCCCGAGACCGTATCACGCATGCGTTTATGGGGTTGGTCATTGTAGTCGGCGCGTGGAGCCTTCTTGCGTTGGCGG
>Ga0247727_10013587_pt1 | contig 13691 bp, 12 predicted proteins | sample WisWelCaveWW1625_FD_202498 | JGI IMG/M metagenome (GOLD analysis project Ga0247727, IMG submission 202498) | Biofilm microbial communities from Wishing Well Cave, Virginia, United States - WW16-25 | ecosystem: Environmental > Aquatic > Deep subsurface > Groundwater > Cave microbial mat | place... | reverse complement strand
ATTGATTCTGCTCCTGCTGATTTTGTATCGCATAACCTTCAAAGCCCTCGCGCTCATTCAACAACGCGGGGAATATCTCGAACGCAGCATCAATGCGGTCTTCATCGCCGTGTTTGTCGCCGGATCGGCCAATGCCTTCTTTGAAAGCTGGATGTTTTCGGTCGGCAATCTGACCTCGTTGATGTATTGGGCCTGCGTCGCCGGCGTGGTGGCGCGCTGGGCCTGGCGGCCGGCGAAGGCTGCTGAACGAGAGCCTGTCATCGGTGTGGAAGCTCATTTGAGCTACACCAGGTAGAGATCGAAAGGCAAAAGCCGGAAGGCGGAAGAGAGAAACCGGGAACCGGAATCGCAGCTCGCCGCCGCTCGACTTTTGCTCCCAGCCTTTTGATTTTGACTCAATGTCCCAAGTATTGATCAATGCCTTAGCTTCGACAGCCGGCGGCGGGATCACGTATCTGCGAAACGTGCTGCCGCGGCTGGAGCAGTGCGACCGGCAGAATCGCTACATCGTGCTTGTTCCCCCGCAGCTCGCGGATGATTACGCGCGCTTCGAGAGCGAGCGGGTGAAGATCGAGACCGTCAGGAGATTGGGCGGTGCGGCGGGGCGATTGTTGCTGGAGCAGACGTGGCTCAGGGCTTTCATCAGATTGCGCAAAATTGACGTGCTCATCTCGCTCGGCAACTTCGCGCTGCTGGCCTGCGCGATTCCGCAAATTCTCTTCAGCCGCAACGACCTCTATTTCTCGCCCGAATTCGACGATGAGCTGAAATCGCGCGGAGACTATCTGGCGCTCGCCGCTCATCGCCTGAAATCGCTGATGGCCAGAGCCTCGATAAAACAGGCGACGATCAACGTCACGCCGACGGCCGCTTTTGCCAGCCGCATTCACGGGTACAACGGCTTATCGGAATGTAAATTCGAGGTGCTCCACTTCGGGTTCGACCCGGAAGTCTTCATCGCCGGCAATGAGCCGTTGCCCGCGCGACAGGAAGCAGCGCTCAGGCCGCGTGAAAGCCTCCGCCGGCTGCTTTACGTCAGCCATTACAACTACTACCGAAACTTCGAGACGCTGATCCGCGCGCTGCCGCTCATCAAACGGGAGATCGAGCAGCGCGAAGGCCGGGGAGTTTTGCTGGCGCTGACGACCGACATCAAACGCGGCGCGGTTTACGACGGGTACGATGCTACGGCGGCTGCGGAACTGATTGACAGACTGGGTGTGCGCGAAGACATCGCGATGCTCGGCGCGGTTGAATACGGCAAATCGCACCAGCTTTATGCCTTATGCGATCTGTTCGTTTGTCCCTCATATTCCGAAAGCTTCGGCCATCCGCTGCTGGAGGCGATGGCTTCAGGCCTGCCGGTGATTTCAGCCAACCTGGAAGTGCAACGGGAAGTTTGCGGGGAGGCGGCCATTTATTTCGATACTTTCGATGAGACCGACCTGGCGAGGAAATGCGTAGTCGCGTTGCTGAATGGGGATTTGAGGACTGTGCTCAAAGAGCGCGGTCTGGAGCGCGCCAGGTTGTTTTCGTGGGACGAGCACGTGAGCAAGCTGGTCAAAATGATCGAGCGGTGTTCGATCATCTCGCCTTACCGTGAAGATTGGACGAAATGACCGGCCCTTCGGATAAGCTTCCTCTCTCCGTCATCATTCCCGTCAAAAACGAAGAACCTAACATCGCCGCCTGTCTGGAGAGCGTCGCCTGGGCCGATGAAGTCTGGGTCGCGGATTCGCACAGCGCGGACACCACGGTTGAGATCGCGCGCCGTTTCACCGGCAAGATCGCGCAGTTCGATTACTTGGGCGGATTCCCGAAGAAGAAGAACTGGGCGCTGGAGAATCTGCCGTTCAAGCACGAATGGGTGTTGCTGCTCGACGCCGACGAACGGGTGACGCCGGAGCTGCGCGATGAAATTTACGATGTCTTGAATCGCGCGGACGGGGTTGACGGTTATTACATCAACCGCAAGCTGATCTTCCTGGGCCGCTGGATCAAGCATTGCGGCTGGTATCCGAGTTGGAATCTGCGATTGTTCAAACACCGGCTCGGACGTTTTGAGAAGCTCGAGGCGGAAGATGTCGAAAACACGGGCGATGTAGAGGTTCACGAACACGTCGTGTGGCAGGGAAGAGCCGGGTATTTGAAGAACGATCTGCTGCACGAGGATTTCAAGAGCATCTACCACTTCATCGAGCGGCACAACCGTTACTCGAACTGGGAGGCGCGGGTCTACCACAACCTGTCGAGCGGCGTGAAGACAGACGGCATTCGCGCATCGCTCTTCGGCTCTCCGCTCGAACGCAAGCGGTTCATCAAGCGGTTGTGGGCGCGGTTGCCGTTCAGGCCGTTGTTGCGGTTCGTGTGGATGTACGTCGTCAAACGCGGCTTCCTGGACGGGCGTCCGGGATTGATCTTCTGCACGTTGATGACGATGCACGAGGCGGTGATCTCGGCCAAGATTTACGAGCACGGATTGCAGGCGGCAAGCAGAGGAAAATCCGGAATGGCGCAGGCCAATGAGTCAGCCGCGACTTCAGACACCGACTCCTGACGCTCCCTTCAGGCGTTGTTTTCGCCGCGATGGCGTGTTAGGAATAGGGGCAGGAGGTAATTAGCAATGTCAACGATGACGATAGAACAATCCGCAATCGAGGCCAGGGAGCCAATCACTGAGACGCTGCTGGAAATTGATGGGTTGGGGCGCGCGTGGATCAAAGGCGCGAATACGAAAGTGATCGAGGTGGCGCTGGATTGGATCGCTTATCGCTGGGATGCGGAAACGATGCATCGCGAGCATCCCCATCTGTCGCTTGCGCAGCTTCACGCGGCGCTTTCCTATTACTTTGCTCATCAGGAAGGGTTCGATGCTGAGGTCAAAAGGCAACTCGAAGAGATTGCCCGGCTAAGGGCAGAAGCCGGTGAGTCTCCGATCGCAGCGAAGCTGCGCAAGATGGGTAAGTTGATATGAGCATCAAATTGTATATGGATGTTCACGTGCCATACGCCATCACCAAAGGGTTGCGGTTACGTGACGTGGATGTGTTGACTGCCCAGGAAGACGGCACGGCGGAAATTGATGACCCTGAACTTCTTGATCGGGCAATGGCTTTGGATCGTGTGCTGTTCACGCAGGATAAGGACTTTCTGGTTGAAGCCACGCGACGGCAGCATAGCGGAGAGAATTTTGCCGGGGTCGTCTTTGCGCATCAACACGAGGTTACAGTCGGACTCTGTATCGAGTATCTGGAACTGATTGCCAAACTGAACGAGCCTGAGGAGATGGCTAATTTAGTGGTTTACCTGCCGTTTTAGTAAATCCCGTCAGAGAAATCTTTGTTCAAATCCCACCTTATGTGCGGCATCTGCGGAATCATCGGGGCAACTGATCGAGGCGTGATTGAGCATATGACTACGAGCCTCGTTCATCGCGGCCCCGACGACGACGGCGTTCAAATCTTTCCCGAACACAACCTGGCGCTGGGCCATCGCCGTTTGAGCATCATTGATCTTTCGCCGCGCGGCCATCAGCCGATGTCCAATAATCGCTGCGCGGGCGGTGAGGACGGCCAGCTTTGGGTCAGCTTCAACGGGGAGATTTACAACTACCGCGAATTGAAATCCGCGCTCGATCCGTCCCGCCACCGGTTCGCCTCCGAAACCGACACCGAGGTCATCCTGCACTTATACGAAGAGCGCGGAGTCGAGGCCTTCAAAGCTCTCAACGGGATGTTCGCTTTCGCGCTGTTCGATGCCCGAAGCGAGCGATTGTTTCTGGTGCGCGACCACCTGGGCATCAAGCCGCTTTACTACACTGAAGCCAACGGCAGATTCATCTTCGGTTCCGAGATCAAAGCGATACTCGAATCCGGTTGCTACGCGCCGGAGATTGACCGGCAGTCGGCGCACGATTTCTTCTCGTTCCTCTATGTGCCCGCGCCGCACACTATGTTTCGCGGCATCTTTCAACTGCCGCCCGCGCATTGGCTCGAATACGACTTGCGGGCACGGCGCCTCGTGAAGATCGAGTGCTACTGGAATGTCGCCGAGTGGGGAAACAACCACCGGCGAGCCGATGAGCGCGAGCTGCAAGGTGAATTGCGGAGGCTGATGTCGGATGCGGTTCGCAAGCAGATGATCAGCGACGTGCCGCTCGGCGCGTTTCTTTCGGGCGGGATTGATTCGAACGTGATCGTCGGGTTGATGGCTTCGCATTCGTCGCAGCCGGTCAAAACCTTCACGGTGCTTTTCGATGGCGGGGAGTTGAGTTACTACGACGAGCGTGACGAAGCGCGGCGGATTGCCGAGCGGTTTTCAACCGAGCATCACGAGTTGCCGATTGACCTTACTCATCCCGAAGAGATGCTCGACCTGGTCGAGTATTTCGACCAGCCGTTCGGCAACACGACGTTCTACTTGACCTACCTGCTTTCGCGTTACACAAGGCAATCGGTGACCGTGGCGTTGTCGGGCGCGGGCGGCGACGAATTGTTCGGCGGGTATCCGCGCTACCGGGCGGTGAAGGCGATGAAGTTTTTGCGCTTCGTCCCACGCATTGCAGCGCGAGCCACGTTGGCAGCGATTTCAAATCTGCAGGACAATTTCACCGACCGCCGGCTGCATCGCGTTCGGGCGTTGCTCGCAGGATTGGATCGCGACCCCGCGCGACAGTATTTGAAATGGGTTTACTACCTGGACGAAGAAAGCAAAGCCAGGTTGGTCAAAGCGCGCAATGACCAGCCGCTTCCCTCGCACCGTATTCTTCAGTCTCACCTCGACCGTATTCCGCAAAGCTGGGACGACGGAAATCGCTTCTCTTACCTAGACGTCGAAACGTTTCTGCCCGACAACTTGCTCGAATATTCCGACAAGATGAGCATGGCGTGGTCGCTGGAGTTGCGCGTGCCATACCTGGATCCGCGCGTGGTCGAGCTAGCTTTTCGCATTCCGTTCGATCTCAAGCTGAACCGCAGCGGGAGCAAAATGATTATGCGTCGAGCGTTCGCCGATCTGATTCCGCCGCAGAACCTGCGAGCGCCGAAGAAAGGGTTCAACGTGCCGCTGGGCAATTGGATGCGGACGAAGCTCGACCGTTACTTCGACGAGTTGCTGCCGCGCGAATACGTCCGGCGTGAAGGCATCTTCGATCACGATTACATCACTCACTTGCGCGAAGAGCATCGGCGCGGGCGGCGCGACAACGGCTACGAGTTGTTTGCGATCCTGATCTTCGACGCGTGGTACCGCAAGTACATCACGCGCACGATGAAGAGGAGATCCGGGATTTCAGATTTGAGATTTGAGATTGCGAGCTGATCCCGATGAAACAGGTCATTCAAAACTTCCGCACCGGTAAGCTCAAGGTTGACGAGGTGCCGGAGACGGTTTGCAAGCAAGGAGGCGTTCTTGTCCGCAATGTCGCCTCGCTGATCAGCGCGGGCACGGAGAAGATGGCGATTGACTTTGCGCAGAAATCGCTCGCGGGCAAAGCGAGAGAACGGCCCGACCTGGTTCGGCAGGTGATTGGCAAGCTGAGACGCGATGGCTTGGTGAGCACGATCAATGCGGTCAGAGCGCGACTGGATGCGCCGCTGGCGCTTGGCTACAGTTGCGCGGGCGTTGTGCGCGAAGTCGGGGATGGCGCGGATGAGTTCAGCGTCGGCGACCGCGTGGCGTGCGCGGGGATGAATTATGCTTCGCATGCAGAGACCGTATTCATCCCCAAGAACTTGGCGGTGAAGATTCCGGACGGCGTGAGCTTCGACGAGGCTGCGTTCGTCACCCTCGGCGCGATTGCATTGCAGGGAGTGAGAACTGCGGAGGCCAAGCTCGGCGATGCGGTTGCTGTGATCGGTCTGGGATTGCTCGGCCAGCTCACCGCGCAGATTCTCAAAGCCGCGGGTTGCCGCGTGATCGGGATTGATCTTGACCAAAGCAAGATCGAGTTGGCGCTGGCGCACGACGCTGATGCGGCGGTGATGCGAGACGGCGAAGTCGAAGGCGCGGTCGCGCGATTCACAGACGGCTTCGGCGCTGACGCGGTGATCGTGACTGCGGCGGCGGACACGAACGATCCAATTGAGCTGGCGGGCGCAATCGCACGCGACCGGGCCGTGGTTTCAATGGTCGGCGCGGTGCGGATGGATGTGCCGCGCAAGGTTTATTACGAGAAAGAACTGCAACTGCGGTTGTCGCGCTCATACGGCCCAGGCCGTTACGACGCGCAATACGAAGAGCGCGGAGTTGATTACCCGATCGGTTACGTGCGCTGGACCGAGCGGCGGAATATGCAGGAGTTTTTGCGGCTCGTCGCAGCGAAAGCCGTGAAGCTGGATCAGCTGATCACCCACCGGTTCCCGATTGAGCAGGCCGAAGCCGCTTACGACATCATCACCGGCAAGAGAAAAGAAAAGTATCTGGGCATTCTGCTCAGATACTCTGAAGAGGAAGCGAAAGTATCGGAATCGAAGATCGTCACACTCAGTGAAAAGCGAAGAGCCGGTGAGATAAGACTCGGCGTGATCGGCGCGGGCAATTTTGCGAGGAGCGTTCTGTTGCCGAGATTGGCGAAAGCGCCGAACGTCACCTTTGTCGGAATTGCGACGGCGACGGGGCGAAACGCGAAAGCCGTCGGCGAACAATTCGGGTTCGAGTTCTGCTCGACCGATTATGGCGAGCTGCTGGCGCGCGACGACATCAACACCGTCCTGATCGCCACGCGCCACGACACGCACGCGACGATGACCGCCGAAAGCCTGCGCGCAGGCAAAACCGTCTACGTCGAAAAACCGCTGGCCATCAGCGAAGAGGGATTGGACGAGGTGGTCGAAGCCGTGATGCGAACGGATGGTCGCGTGATGGCCCGCGTTTTCGTAGGATTCAATCGTCGCTTCTCGTCGCTTTCAGCGGAGTTGAAAAAGTTCTTTGACGGAGTTGAGCAGCTTGCGATCACTTATCGTGTCAATGCCGGCGCGATTCCGAAGGAGAGTTGGATCAGGCAGGCGGAAGGCGGCGGAAGGATTTTGGGCGAGGTCTGCCATTTCGTTGATTACCTGCAATTCCTGACCGAGGCCGAACCGGTTGAAATCTTCGCTTATCGCAGTGCGGCGGGCGAAGATACATTGAGCATTGTCGTCAAACTGAGCGACGGCTCGGTCGGCAACATCAACTACTTCGCAAACGGGGATCGCGGTCTCCCGAAGGAGCGGGTGGAAGTTTGCGGCGGCGGGCGCGCGGCAGTGCTCGATGATTTCCGAATTTTGGAAACATGGCGGGATGGGAAGCGCAAAGTTACGAAGCGATGGTCGCAGGACAAGGGCTTCGACCGGGAGCTGGCCGCGTTTATCGAAGCCGCGCGCGCCGGAGGCGAAATGCCGATTGCGTGGCGGAGCATTGTGTTGACCACTCTCGCGACGTTGCTCATCGAGGCTGCGTTACGCAGCGGGAAGCCGGAAGGAGTGAATCTCAGATTTGAGATTTGAGATTTGAGATGGATCCGATGCTTCTGCTTCGCACAATCAGTCACCTGCGCTGGGAGCAACTGGCGTATCGGTCTCTGCGAATCGCGCAATATCGTTTTTATCGGACCTTCCCGCAATTGACCTCGCGCTGGACGGAGCAGAATGGGAAAGCGCCGGACGTTGCCGCAGAAACGATCAGGATCTTTCGCTCAGTCTTTGAACAGTCGTTCGCCCATCTGAACGGGCTGCTGGAACAATACGATCAACGCCTGGTTGATTTGGCTCAAGGGCGATTCACTTTTCTCGACCGGACGCTGAAGCTCGATCCGATTGACTGGAATCGTCGTTACGAGAGTCATCTCTGGAATTACCAGCTTCATTACTTCGGCTTTGCGGTCTGGTGTGCGAGGGCGTTTGTCGAACGCGGCGACGAGAAAGCCTGGCGCTGTTGCCAATCGTTGATCGAAAGCTGGATCGAGCAGGCGCGCATCGGACGGAGCGACGGCTGGAACGTTTACCCGACTTCGCTGCGCGTGGTGAACTGGATTTACGCTTACGCGATTGTCGCCAGCTCTAGCGATGACCGGCAGTTCCTCGAACGCTGGCGCGCGAGCATCTACCGGCAGTTGGATTTTCTGAGCCGCCACCTGGAGCTTCATCTGCTCGCCAACCATCTACTCAAGAATGTGAAGGCGCTGGTCGTCGGCGGATTGTTTTTCAACCACGAAGGCTGGCTGGCAAAAGGCGAGCGGCTGTTGTGGCGCGAGCTTGGGGAGCAGGTGCTGGGAGACGGCGGGCATTACGAGCGCTCGCCGATGTATCACGCGCAGGCGCTCGCGGATTTCCTCGAAGGCTATGCGTTGTTGAGGGCTTTCAATCGGATTCCGCGAGTCGAAGCGATTGAGATGGGGCTGCGCGCGATGGCGCGTTTTCTGGACGTGATGACTTGGCCGGATGGCGCATTGGCGCTCTTCAACGATTCGGCGAATACCGAAGAGACCGAGCCGCTGCCGATCCTGGACGCCGCGGCGAGGATCGTCGGACGCGATGACGAGCGGTTTGTTCCGGCCTTTCCCGAAACGGGTTATTACGTCTGGTGCTCGCCCGATGAGAGCGAAAAGATCATTGTTGACGCCGGGCCGCCCGCAGTTGATTACAACCCGGCGCACGCGCATTGCGACCTGTTGAGCTATGAGCTGTGGCTGGGCGGGCTGCCGTTCATCGTTGATTCGGGAGTTCACGGTTACGGCGGAGACCGGTTCCGCGAGTATTGCCGTTCGACGCGCGCGCACAACACGGTGATGTTCGACGGGCGGGAGCAGTCGGAGGTGTGGGGGACTTTTCGGATGGCGCGGCGGGCCGAGTTGCTCGGCGTCGAGGTGAACAGCGATGAAAGGCGGTGGAGCTTCTGGGGATCGTACTCGCCTTACTACGATTCGCGCCTGGTTCACGAACGCCACATCGGGCGCGAGCCGGCCGGCGATTGGGTGATTGCCGATGTCGCGCAGAGCGGCGATGCGGAACGCGCGTCGAGCTTCATCCATCTGCATCCATTGGTGAGCGTGGTGAGCGCGCAGCGAAGTGAGGTAGGAAGTTTGATGGTCGAATGCCGGCTCGGCGATCTGACGGCGTTGATCGAGCCGTTCGGCGTTGAAAGTTGTGAAATCGTCGTGGGGGCGGAAGCGCCGATTCAAGGCTGGTACTTTCCGGATTTCGGCGTTGCGCAGCCGAGCGCGACCATTCGGTTCGATTGCCGAGTGAAGGTCGGCGAGGCTTTCGGATACAGGATCAGCAGGCGTTGATGCGAATCACTTTTCTCTGCCAATATTTTCCACCCGAAATGGGCGCGCCGTCCGCCCGCACGTTCGAGCACGCGCGGCATTGGGCCGCTCTCGGTCACGAAGTCACGGTCATCACCGGATTCCCGAATCATCCGACCGGCGTGATCCGCCCGGAGTATCGCGGCAGTTTCGTCAAACGCGAGCGCGTCGAAGGCATCGGTCTGCTGCGGACGTGGGTTTACGTCGCGGCGAACAAAGGCTTCGCCAGACGCATCCTCAACTTCCTTTCGTTCTTCTGCTCGTCGCTGATTCTCGGCTCGTTGATGACAAAGCGACCAGACGTGGTCGTCGGCACCTCGCCGCAGTTCTTCTGCGCCGTAGCGGCTTATTGCCTGAGCCGCATCAAGCGCGCGCCGTTCGTCTTCGAAGTGCGCGACATCTGGCCGCAGTCGGCGGTTGAACTGGGCGCTCTCAAAAATCCGCTGCTGATCCGCTTCCTCGAAGCGATAGAGAGGCATCTCTACCGTCGCGCGGCATTGATCGTCCCCGTCGCCGAATCAACGCACCATTACCTGGTCGGCAAGGGCGTTCCGGCGGAGAAGATCAGGGTCGTGCCGAACGGCGTTGACGCAAAGTTCCTGGCTTCGGCGACGGCAACCGCCGGGCAGGTGCGCGAGGAATTGAATCTGCGCGGCAAATTCATCGTTTCGTACATCGGCACGCACGGAATGTCGCACGCGCTCGAAGTCGTGCTGCAAGCTGCGAAGAAGCTCGAAGATGACCCGGCGATCCATTTTCTCTTCGTCGGGGAAGGCGCTGAGAAAGGGAAGCTCAAACGGTTGGCGGCAGACTTGCGGTTGAACAATGTCACATTCATTGACGAACAGCCGCGCGAGCGTTTGCTGGCGTTTTATCGCGCGAGCGATGTGAGCCTTGCGCCGTTGAAGCGATTGCCGATGTTCACAAAAGTCCTGCCGTCGAAGCTGTTCGAGCTGATGGGCGTGGGATGCCCGGTGATTTGCAGCGTCGAAGGCGAAGCGGCGCAGCTTGTCCAAAAGGCGGAAGCCGGATTGTGCATCGAGCCGGAAAACGTCGAAGCCTTGATCGAAGCGATCGAGCGGTTGCGCGACGATGCGGAATTGCGAAACCGGATGAGCGCGAACGGACAGCATTTCGTCAAAACGCATTTCCTGCGTTCGACCTTGGCGGAAGAATATCTGGACGCGCTTGCGTCGGCGGTCGGTGATCGGTGGTCAGTGGCTGGTAATCGGCAACTGGTCGCCGACTACCGGCCCCCAACCACCGATCACCAGCCGCCGGCCACTGACAACTGACAGACTATGCGATCTTACGCGACGCTCTTCACCCTGTCGTTCCTCACCTCGTTGTTGATCACACCAATCGTGCGGCGCAAGGCGACCGAATGGGGCGCGATTGCCTCGCCTGACAACGGTCGTCACATCCACACGCGACCGACGCCGCGGCTTGGCGGCGCGGCGATCTACATCGCATTCGTTGCGACTCTTGTGTGCGTGCCGTTTCTGGGCAATCTGGTCAGCCAGAGTTTCCGGGCGAATTTGCCGAAGCTTGCTGCGCTGCTCGCGCCCGCCACCTTCGTCTTTCTCTTCGGAGTCTATGATGATTTTCGCGGGTCGAACGCTCCGCTCAAGCTCAGCTTTCAAATCGCAGCGGCGGCGATGGTCTATGCGGCAGGCTTTCGCATCGAGAATCTTTCATCGCCTTTCAGCGGCCATTGGCATCTGCCCGTGGAGTTGAGTTTCCCCCTCACGATATTGTGGATAGTCGGACTGACGAATGCGTTCAATCTGATTGACGGGATTGACGGACTGGCGGCGGGCGCATCGGTCTTCGCGCTGCTTTCGATTCTGGTCTTTTCGGTCGCGCAGGGGAACCCTGAAATCAGTTTGATCGCGGTCGTGCTGGTCGGGGCGGTGATGGGATTTCTGCGTTACAACTTCAATCCGGCGACAATCTTTCTGGGCGATTCGGGCAGCCTGTTTCTGGGCTTTATGGCCGCCGTGCTGTCGCTGGCCGGCTCGCAGAAAGGCTCGACGATTGTGGCGATTGCGATTCCGCTGGTCTCGTTCGGATTGCCGGTGACCGAAGCGGGGTTGTCGCTGGCGCGAAGGTTCCTGAACGGGCAATCGCTGCTGGCCGGTGATCGCGGCCACATCCATCACCGATTGCTCGATCACGGACTGACGCAGCGGCAGGCGGCGATTCTGCTTTACGCCGTCTGCGCGCTGTTTTCATTGTTCGGACTGATGCTGCTCAACCCGCGACGCAGTCTGGCCGCGCTGATCTTCTTCGTGCTCGGAGTCGGAATCGTCTTCGGAGTCCAGCGGCTGCGGTACGCTGAATTCAGCGAGCTGGGCAATCAGATCAAACAGGGTGTGACGCGGCGGCGGCGCGCATTGGCCGTCAACGTGCGCGTCCGGCGGACGAGCAATGCCATCGGCAACGCAACCACGCTCGATCAACTTTTGGAATCGCTCGAAGGAATGCTTTCGGCCAACGAGCTCGATTACGTCAGGCTCGAAGCCGGAGATGTTCAATGGGAATGGAGGCGCAAGGGAATCAGGCCAGTAGTGAGCGACGCCGAGCGCTGGACGCTGAGCGTGCCGTTGACCGATGAAGAGGGCGCAAGTTTTGGCGCAATCACATTTCATCGCTCGCTGTTCGACAAGACTCCGGCGATTGACATCGCTCATCTTTGCGGAAGTTTTCAGCGCGAATTGAGCGCGGCGCTTGTGAGGTTGATTCGTGAAGAGGTGAGGGGGTGAGGGGAGTGGGAGAGTGGGAGACGCGGAGAAAGTTTTCCCCACTCCCCCACTCTCCCGCTCACTGATGCAGCGGGATGAAGCTCTCATCACCCTGACGCTCGCGCTCCCAGGTCAGGAAATCGTAATAGCCGCAGCGGATGTCTTCGGGAAAAGCGCGGCAGGTGGCAGGGCGATGCTCGTAGATCGTGCAGGTTCTTTTCGTGGGATGGAGGAACTGGCAGGCGCTTTTGAAGACGTGGTCTTTGCGATGGCGCATCACGCGGTGGCCGTATTCTATGGCGAACTCGGTGAATTTCTCTTCGGCCTCTTCGTAACTCAGCCCGAAACGCTTGGCCAGTCGCTCGATGTCGCGTTTCGTAACGTGAATCCAATCATAGGTGCAGCAGTAAGCCGGGCAGTTTGAGCAGTCGTAACGCAGGCGGGTTTTCGGGACCTTGCCGTTCACTGATTGCTGGTTGAGAACCGGGAGTTCCTTTTTTACCATGATCCGGAAATTGGGTTGCGCGGTTTGTGTCGAGTAACTGTTTAGTCTCTTTCCCTCGACGGCCAGACATGCTTATCATCATCATTGAATGGCGGCAACTGATCTCCGGCAAAACTTCCGCCGGAACGTTCAAATCCTTGCGTTATGATCAACGTGGAAGATAAGGAGGAGATTGTGTCAAAGAAGAAGACCCCGGAAAAACTGCAAGTATGGATTGACGCGCGCAAGAAGTATCGCCTCACACACGCCCAGGTGCAGATAGCGCGCGAGCTGGGACTCAATCCCAAAAAGTTTGGCAGCCTGGCCAACCAACGGCAGGAGCCCTGGAAGATGCCGCTGCCGCAATACATCGAGCATCTTTATTTCAAACGTTTCGGCAAGACCGCGCCCGACCGCGTGCTCTCCATCGAAGAACATTTGGCCGAGGAGCAGAGAAAGAAACAGGAAAGGAGAGCGCGCAAACAGGCTGAAGCGTCAACGGCAAGCGAGCAGTCTTCGGTGGTGGTTAAGCCAGGCACGAAATCAGAAAAGGAGCTATCACAAGATGAAAATCAGAAGGAAACCTCCTGACCCACAGCAACTGGTCAAAGAGATCGAGGCGCACCTGCCGCTGCCCGTCCACGCCACGCCCGAACTCGCCCGCTCCTTGCGGGAGCAGGGCAAGGATGTGCGCGCGGATGAGGAACTGCGAGTCACCGGCGTGTTCGACTCCGGCGAGATGGGCGGCGTCGTTTGCGCAATCGAGAGCAAAGACAAGCAGGAAGTCTTCGTCATCTCGCTGACCCACTTGCGCATCGGCGCAGACCATCCGTTGAAGGCGAGCATCGAAGCGTATCAGAGAGACCGCATCCGCAAACTGTCACGGCAAAGATGGTGAAATTTCGAATCGCCTCGACGAATTCGCCCACGGCCTCGATTGCCGTCCGAGATCTTACAATCTGGCGTCCAGAGGGGCATCGGCCTCTTGGCTGGTGTTGGCGTTCATCCCGCCCTTCGCAACATTCCATTAGCTCGTCAAGCGCATGAATACTATGGCAACAGAGTGTCAAGTAAGTTTGCAAGATACCGCACCGATGTTGTCAGTGCCAAGACAGGCATTTTGCAGTCAAACGCTTCGAAGCGCCCGTCACCAGGTCGCCCAACCGCCACAACGTCGACC
>Ga0247727_10013586_pt1 | contig 13691 bp, 13 predicted proteins | sample WisWelCaveWW1625_FD_202498 | JGI IMG/M metagenome (GOLD analysis project Ga0247727, IMG submission 202498) | Biofilm microbial communities from Wishing Well Cave, Virginia, United States - WW16-25 | ecosystem: Environmental > Aquatic > Deep subsurface > Groundwater > Cave microbial mat | place... | reverse complement strand
GGCCGGCGGCGCTCCGTCGCGGGGATTCGCTCGGCCTCTCCTCTTCACCACGAACGGAACATACAATCGACAGCAGTCAGACGCTGGCAACACAATCAACCCGTCCACCAAATCGGGGCAGGCTCAAACTGTGTGGTGGATGCTACGCGCCTGCGAAGCGTCGACCCGCGCTAGCCCGTCTCGTCGTCGCTGTATGCGCGTAGGAGACTCGATCGGGGCCACAGGCCGGCGGCTCCTGACGTCACTTGAGGCGCTTATGGGGCAGAGGCGACCTTGTCGATCTGGCGCTGCCGCAGCCACGCCTGCGCAACCGCGTGGCCCTGCATCCTGTCCTCCGACCTCCGCCACGAAGAGCCAGCGGGCGTCGTCCTCGCCGGCCAGGCTCTCGTCGCCGTCCACCACCACCGGCCATTAGCCGGCATCGTCGATGCGGATCAGCACTGCAGGCATGGGCGGAGAGTAGCGGAGAGCCCAGGCGCGCTGCTGGCGCTCTCTGACGCTTCCGCAGGTGTCACAGTAAGGCGGGTTCCGCCTGCGTGCTACGCTACTTGCGGCGCCCCTCTTGTCCCCGCCATGGGACGCCGAGGAGTCGAGCCATGGACGAGTTGGCCAGGTTCATCGGTGCGTTCGCGGTTGCGGCCGGCTTCCTCGGTTGGCTGGCGAAGCAGCTCATGACCCATCTGCTCTCGAAAGACCTAGAGGCCCACAAGGGACGGTTGACAGCTCAGCATGACCGGGAGCTCGAGCGTTTGCGTGCCGACCTCCAGGTGCTCGCCAAAGAGCAAGAGATCCGCTTTGCAGCACTGCATGCGAAGCGCGAGAGCGGGATCGTGGAGCTCTTTGAGGCTCTTCAGAGGGCGTTTGGACAGCTAGCGACGATTGCATACTTGATCCAAAGCGGCGCTCGGCCACCGAGGGCGTTTGTCCTGGACCTATACGAGACCAACAAGGCCGTAGACCTGTTCAGGGCGAATATCCTGTACCTAGACAAGCCCCTGGCGGACAGAGTCCAGAAATATCTCGACGAAATCAGGGGAATCAGGGCCACGCTCAAGTCCGGCGCAGCGGAGGAGCCCATCGACCAGGCGGAAGCGAAAGAGCTGTTTTCGTACTTCGAGAAGAATCGAGCGGGTCTCAGAGAGAACGTCTTCGGGGCCATCGAGCTGCAGTTCAGGCGACTCTTGGGCTCGGAGCAGTGACCGCAGCTTCGGCACCGGCAGGGCTCTCTTAGGCGGCGCCGGGCTGCCCACCGAGGGGGAGAAGCACCTTACTTCGAAGACTTCGTGACCGCTTCGATCGCTTTGCCTGTCGTGGCTTCGATCACCTTCGGAACCTCCTTGGCACTCTCAGAGAACGTCTCGTATGGTGAGTCGCTCGTCTGCTTGGCGTAGAAGCGTCCGGGAGATCGTCGTATCGCGTCAATGACATTGGCGGTTAGCCTTCCAAGAGCGCCGTCGTCTGTGATCCCCTCGACCTGCCGCTTGTACCCTTCGAACGAGTTACTCATCACGACCTTGTGTGCGTAGTCCTCCTCAACCTGTAGAAGCGTCTTCAATTGCTTGGCTGCGATGATGCAGAACCAAAGGAGAGGGCCGAGTACTGCAAACCGGCGCACCAGGCTCATGACAACATCCGGCCACGCTCCCAACCCAGCCGCATTGACGGGCTGACCGATCAGGATGTAGGACGCGCCTGCTAACGAGAGCAGGGAGGCAAGGAACGCCACCGTCCAAGCCTTCCTCTCGCGGTTGACGTCTATCTTGCGAGCATGGAACGCGGCCGCGAGGCCCGCACTGGTGGCGAAGGGCAAGAGACCCTCGATCTTCTGCTCAAGCAGTCGGAGACGCTCAGACGCTGACTCGTGCAGCTGATTGAGGTTCTTCTCGTACTCGGCCACGCGTTGGTCGATGGTAGCTGCGATCTCCGCCAGCTTCTCTATGGTCTTGTGGTTCGCTTCCGCTGCGCGCAACTCGGTCTCGCTGCGCGCTCGCAGGCTCTGTACTTCCTTGAGAACACCCTCGATCGTTGTCCTCAGCCCGGCGCTAGCCGTCGAGTCGGTCGTAGCGCTTTCCTGCTTCTGCTTTGCGGAGTCAGCCTCAGCGGTCGCTGCGTCACGATGTCGCTTCGCTTCATCTGCGTACGCCTGAGCTTGCGACTTCAGTTTCTCGATCGTCGCGGACAGCTCGTCCGCCTTCTTCTGGGCCGCCTCGACGGCTTGAGCCGAGCTCTCGGCTAGACCAGCGAGCTCAGCGATTCGCGCCTTCGCCGCGAGCGCGGCACTCTCGACCAGTGCCACTGACGACGTCACCTGACCGGATGCCTGCGATGCCACATCGGCAAGCTGGCCGATGGTCGCGACTTGGGAATCGGCAGTTGCCTTCAGCGACGAGATCGTCTGCAGCTCAGTCTTGAGGGTGCCAAGGATCCCCTCGACGCGAGGATCCCCGGAGGCGGCTGCACTACTGCCATCAGGCACCTGCCCGTCCTGGGACATCGCAACCTGCTCCCCAACTGCCGCCGTGGCTTCAGTGTGGCCCGTGAGTCCCGACTCGCCCGCCAGACCAAGGCCTTTCTCCTATGGTACGCCCGATAGAGCTCGAACCCATAACCTTCGGCTTCGCAGGCTCACGCTCGGCTCAGTTGAGCAGGGGCGTGCAGAGTCACCCACAACACTCTTCGATGTTCGGTCGGCAGTGTCTAGCCGCAGGACGCCCGGCACCGCGTTGAGCGGATCAAGAGAAGTGGGTGAGTCGGTCATGTTGCCCCTCCGCTATCCGTGAAGGACAAGTGATTCTCCGTCCCGCTACACCACCAGGACCGTGGTGGCCGTTCCCACGCGACCCACTTCTAGCCGGGCGGGGAGGCGTTCGGCGAGCTCGCGGACGTGGGTGACGATACCGACCATGCGGTCGCCGCCGTGGAGGGCGTCTAGGGCGCCAACGACCACGTCGAGGGTTTCGGTGTCTAGGGTGCCGAAGCCTTCGTCCAAGAAGAGGCTTTCGAGGGCGTCGGTGGCGCGGGATTCGGCCCCTAGGTCGGTGAGGCTTTCGGCTAGGGCCAGGGCTAGGGCTAATGAGGCTAGGAAGGTCTCGCCGCCGGAGAGGGTGCGGACCGAACGGATGCTCTCGCCGTTCCAGCCGTCTACGACGTAGAAGTCTTGGTCGGCGCGGGCGGTGGGTTCTTCCGTGCCGGAGCCTAGGCGCAGGGCGTAGCGGTTCTGGGAGAGCTTGGCGAGGTGTCGGGAGCCGGCTTCGGCGAGGCGGGAGAGTGCTTCTTCCTGGATCCAGGCGATGAGCTCGTGGGCTTTGAGGTGGTCGGACAGGGTCTTAGCGAGGGCGGCCTCTTTTTCGAGGGTGGCGCGCTTTTCTAGGAGCTCGGCTCCGCGGACCAGGGCCTTTTCGGTGGCTGCGACTTCGTGGGCCAGGGTCGCGACTTTCGACTGAGCGGCTGTCGCGTCTCTTTGCTTTTCGGATCTTTGGGATTCGACGACGTCGGCTTCGTCTTTTCCGAGTTGGGGTGGGAGGAGTTTGGTCCAGCCGTCCCTTGCCGCCAGCTTGCCCAGGGCGTACTGGGCTTCCTCCAGGGCCTTGTCCGCCTCGACAGCTTTCTTCTCGAGCTCCTGGAGGCGGGCCTGAAGGACGTCGCGCTCCGCGGCGGCGGCGGCGACTTCGGCGTCGAGCTTGGCTCGCTTCTGCTCGATCTCCTTGAGCTTCGCTTCCGTCTCGGTCCTTGCCTTCTTGGCGGCGTCGAGGGTCTGGAGCTCCTTCTGGAGGTTCTTCACGAGGGCGGGGGCATCCTCGTCGGCCTTGAAGCCGGCCTTCGCTAGCGCGGCCAGCACGTCTCCGGCGAGGGTCTTGGCTTCTTTCTCCTGCGCTTCGGCCTGCTTGAGCTCGCGCTCCAGGCTCTCGGCTTTCGCCCTCCTCTGTTCCTGGGTCAGACGGGCTTGCTGGACCTTCTCCTGGGCGGCGCGTGCAGCGGCTTCGGCCCTCTTCAGCTTCGTCTCGACGGCGTCCAGAGCCGGGGCTTTCCCCTGCGGGACGGTCTTCACTTCCTGAGCGCAGACGGGGCAGGCGTCGCCAGGCTTGAGGCCGTGGCGGATGGCGAGGGCCGCGTGATCGCGGTGCGCCGCTTCCTTCTCGGCTCGGGCGGCGGTCTCTCCGGCTCGGGCGTCGGCCTCGGTCTTCTCGAGGGCCGGGAGCGCCTTCTCCTCTTGTGTGACGGCCTTTCTGGCTTCGTCGAGCTCTCGTCTCTTGTCGGTGACTGACTTCGCGGACCGCGCGTGCCCTTGTTGGAGGTTCACGAGCTGGTCGGCGAGGGGCTTGGCGGCGACGAGGGTGGTGTAGCGGGCTTCGTCGAAGCCGTGGGCGTCTTTCTGCGCCTGGAGCTTGTCGAGTTCCTGGTCAAGGGTCTTCTTTGCCTGGCCGGCTCCGTCGAGGGTGGCTTGGGCCTTCTCTCGGCGGGCCGATTCGTCGGCGTGGTCCTTGGCCAGGCTCGCCTGGTCCTTCCGGTGGGAGCGGACCTGCTGGGCGATCTTGCTGGCCTCGGCCAGGGCTGCAAGCGCGGCTTCGGCTTGCTTGGCGCAGGCCTCGGCGGTCTTCAGCTCGGCCCGCCTCTCCTCGAGAGCTTCCTGTGTGGCGTTCGCGAAGTCGGCTTCGAGCTGGCGCTTGATGAAGTCGGCCTCGGTCCTTGCGGCTGAGCTTCTCTGGTTGGCGAGCTGTTGCATGCGCTCGTAGACGGACAGGCTCAGGAGGGCGACTAGGATCTTGCGGCGTTCCTTGGGCTCGCCTTTCAGGAAGGCGTCGAACTGGCCTTGCGGGAGGACGACCGAGCGGGTGAACCCGTCGTAGTCGAGGCCCAGGATGCGGTCGATCTCCGCGCGCATCTCCTTGACACGGTCGGCGAGGGGCTCGGCCTCGTTCACGGTAATCCGCTCGAGGCGCTGCTGGGAGGGTTTGTCGGGGCGGGCGGTGCGCGCGATACGGTAGCGCTCCTTCCCCACTCCGAACTCGAGCATCACCGACAGGCGCTCGGCGCCGTGGCTGATGAGCTGCTTGTAGTCGTCGCCGACGCGGGGGACCTGGCCGTAGAGGGCGAAGCAGATGGCGTCGATCAGGGACGACTTGCCGGCGCCGGTCGGGCCGGTGATGGCGAAGAGGTCGAGGCCCGTGAAGTCGAGCTCGAGCTTGTCGCGGAAGGAAGTGAAGCCCTCGAGCGTGAGCTTGTGCGGCCTCACTTCGCGGCTTCCTCGTGGAGCTGGTCGAAGAGCTGCTGCAGGTCTTTCGGCGGGGGCGTCTGGTTGCGGTGCTCGTAGTAGGCGGCGAAGAGCTGGGCGGGGGCGAGCTTGCCGCGGCCCTTGCCGCGCTCGGGTTGTTGGCCTGCCTCGCGGGGGTGGTCCACCGTCACGTCGAGGGCGTTCGGGAGCAGCTCCTTGACGCGGTCGGCAAGGCCGGGGGTGGGGGCTTCGGCCTTCACGCGGACGCGCAGGTAGTCGTCGCTTCGCTCTTCTGCGAGGCGCTGCAGGTCGTTCAGCGTGCCTTCGACCGTGCGGAGCCTTCGTCCCGCGGTGATCGGGACGAGCTCGATGCTAGGGGCCTTCTGGGGCTGTGCGTCGAGGACGACGACGCTCTTGTCCTGCTCCTGCTCGCCGAAGTCGAGCTCGATCAGCGAGCCGGGGTAGCGGGTCTTCGCGGGGGCCAGGACCTCCTGCGGGCGGTGGAGGTGGCCGAGGCCGATGTACTGAACGCCCGCGGGGAGCTGCTGGGGGTTGACGCCGTAGATCTGGCCGAGGTGCAGCTCGCGCTCCCCCGTTCCGACGCGGGCGCCGTCCACCAGCAGGTGCGCGAGGACGACGTTGATGCTGCTCGCCGGCAGGCCCTTCGTGAGCGCGGCCAGGATCTGCTCGATGCGCTTCGAGTAGGCCTCGTACCACTTGTGCTCGGCGTCCATCACCGTGCAGGCGTCCACGACTTTTCGCTCGGCGACGAACGGCAGGACCGCGACCCGCGCCTCTTCCTTGCCGTCGCGCGAGGTGAGCGTGACGACGCCGCCCTGGTCGGGCGGGCGCACCTCGGGGCGGACGTGGATCTTCAGGCCTTCGAGGAGGGTCGCGAGGGCGCCGAGCTTTCGGGGGTGGTCGTGGTTGCCGGCGATCAGGACGCAGGCGATCTTCTCGGGGACGAGGCGGGCGAGGAAGTCGTAGACGAGCTTCTCGGCTTCGGGCGGGGGGGCCGGCGAGTCGAAGACGTCGCCCGCCATGAGGACGGCGTCCACCTTCTGGTCCTTGGCTATCTGGGCCACCTGCTCCAGGGCCTTGGCGTACTCGTCCGTCCGCGAGCGGCCGCGCAGGGGCTTGCCGACGTGCCAGTCGGCGGTGTGGAGGAAGCGCACGATGAAAGGAGTCTATCCGGGCACCGTGCCCGGAAGGGCCCAGGCGCACGAGAAGAGCATCGTCCACCGCGATCCCAAAGGGGCCGCCGGCTCGTCAGCCAGGCGTGTAGGTACGTACCTACAATTCTCCTTTGATTTGTGGTAACGTACCTACGTTGTCCGCAGTGGGGGCGGAGAGGGGTATGCGCATCACCAAGCTGTCGAGCCGTCAGTTCAACCAGGACGCCAGCAAGGCCAAGAAGGCGGCAGAGGCTGGTCCCGTGATCATCACGGATCGCGGCCGACCCGCGCATGTGCTGCTGACGTTCGACGAGTACAAGAGGATCACGGGCGGGCGTACCAAGATCGCCGATCTGTTGGCGATGCCTGGCACCCTGAGCCTCGAGCTCGAGATCCCGCCATCGCGCGACCTCGCACGACCTGCGGACCTGTCCTGATGTACTTGCTCGACACCCATGTCGTGTCCGAGTTGCGGAAGGTCCGGGCGGGTCGGGCGGATGGTCACGTCGCTGCCTGGGCCGACAGCGTCGATGCCGCCGATCTCTACCTGTCGGTGATTTCCGTTCAGGAGCTGGAGATCGGTGTCCTGCTCGCCGAACGCCGCGACCCCGCGCACGGAGCCGTGTTTCGGGCATGGCTGGACGGGCACGTCCTGCCTGCCTTCGCCGGCCGGATCCTGATCGTGGATACCGCCGTTGCGGAGCGCAGCGCACGACTTCACGTGCCCGATCCCCGCTCTCTGCGTGACGGGTTCATCGCGGCGACGGCGCTCGTGCACGGCATGACCGTCGTCACGCGAAACGTGGCCGACTTCGCGCCCACCGGCGTTCCGACCCTCAATCCATGGACCAGTCGCTGAGCGCTTCGTTGCTGGATCACGCGATCAACGGCTATGGCTCCAGCGTTCGCGAATCGGCTCGCATCTGGTCGAAGGATACCAGGTAGCGTGACGTCTGAGATCAGGCCCTGACGCCGCCGCATGTCAGTGCGTCGTTTCAGGTCCGGTGTCGCCATCGTCTGGGAAGGGCTCGCGGCGGCGGCGGCGCGAAGGGGCACGCGGCGGGCCTGGTGCGTGGCGGAGCCACCTCACGAGTTCGCTGACGCTGGCCGCCCAGGCATCCAGGGCCCCGCGGAAGCGCCCCGCGAGCCCATCGATCTGTTGAGCGGCGGAGGCTTCCCTCTCGCGCCGCCTCGGGTCGTCCCAGATCCGCGGCACGACGATCATCTCGTAGGCTGGCAAGGACATCCCGTAGAGCGAGAACGCCCCGTCCGACGCGGTGCGCCCGGCGATCTCCAAATCACCGCGCCACAGGCGCTCCGCGCCCTTGCGCCGCCGCCTTCCCGTAAGCGCGCTGTCGAGCCCTCCCTCAACAGATGCAACCCAGGGTACCCAGACGTCGGCTGCCGGCATGGGTGCCGTCGATCCATAGGGCAGTGTCGCGTGGAGCGTGATGTCCACGCGCAGCAGGCGGCGCTGCGTGGAACGCCCGGTTCTGCGTCCCAACAACTCCGTCAGCAGATCCTCCTCGCAGGTGTACGCACGGGCGGAGGCGAAAGGGTCCCAGCGGAAGCTGATCATGGCCCCGGCACTGAACGGCTCCGCGGAGCGGGGTAACGGGCGAACCCTCCACCGGCGCGCCGTTGTGGTCAGGTCGATCGTCTCCTCGGGACGGTCGTGGTGGGACAGAAGGCGCGCCGTGCGGAGCGCCGCCTGCCATCGGTCGCGGAACTCGTCGTAGCGCATCGGTCCTTCTCCCTGCCAGAGGTTGACACGCCCCTTCGCAGGCCGTGCGACGGACGCGGGCGCAGAGCCTACCACCGAGTCATCGCGCCGCCGCCCGCTATGGAAACCGCGCACGAGCGCCTCTGGCGGCCGAGCCGCTGACGCGCCAGCCCCTGTGCGATTGGCTCCGCTGCGGTCGGCCTGCCTGGAGTGGGCTTCCGAGCCTCCTCGGCCATCCACATGAGACTGCGGTAGCTCTTGACCAGCCCGATGCTGTGACGGTCCATCTGTCGCGCCGGCCCGCTGGGGCCGCCTCGCCGACGACCTCTGTCCACTTCCTTCTGATCGCGCACAGGGTCGGTCAGAGAACCCGTGATTCGCGGGACGCGTACGGTGGCCCTCGTCTATTGATGCCGCAGGGCAATCAGCGGATTCGTGCGCGCCGCGCGCCAGGCCGGAACGATGCTCGCCACGACCACGCCGCCCAGGACGATCGCCAGCGCACGCGCGAAGGAGAGGGCGTCCGTCGCGCTCACGCCGTAGAGCACGCTGCCGAGAAGCCGGCTGGCGCCGAGTGCCGCGACGGTGCCAAGAGCCGCGCCCATCGCGCCGAGCCTCAGGCCTCGTCCCAGGAATCCGCGAACGACCGCGAGGCCTGACGCGCCGAGTGCCATGCGAATGCCGACTTCGCGCCTGCTCTGTTCGACGGTGTACGACACCAGTCCGTAGGTACCCATCGCGGCCAGCGCCATGCCGGCCACGCCGAAGACGAACAGCATCGTCGCCGTCAGGTCGAAGAAGATCAGCGCCCCGCGCGTGGTTTCGGCCATCGGCCTCGCGAACAGGATCGGCAGGTCGCCGTCTAGCGCCGCGACACACGCGCGCGCCTGGTCGACGAGGCGATGGACGGGTGAAGCGCCCCGGGTGTGCAGGAGCATGCTCGACCGGTACGACTGGAGCAAGGGCAGGTAGAAGTACGGGCGCGGTGATTCGTCGATCCGCTGGTACTTCACGTCCGCCGCCACGCCCACCACCGTCCGCCACGCGCCCTCGGCCACACGGATCCGCTTGCCGATCGCGTTCGAAGCACCGCCCCAGAACCGCTGCGCGAGCGTGTCGTTGACGATCGCCACCACTGCGGACGTCTCGTCGTCACGGTCCTCGAACGTTCGCCCGGCCGTGAGGTTGATCCGAAGCGTGCGGAAGTAGTCGGAACCGACGGTGTTCGACATGAACGCCAGGTCTTCGCCTCGGCGCGGTTCGTAGCCGTCGATCGCAATTGGCTGCGCGCGAGTGTCGAGCAGACCCATCGGAATGTGCTGCGCGAGTGTCGCCGATTCGATGCCGGCGTCGGCACGCGCCGCGTCCAGGAGCTTCCGAAAGAAGACACGGCCGCGCGCCTCGTCATACCCGTTCTGCTTGACGTCCAGCGCGACAGCCGTCACCTGGCTCGCGTCGAAGCCGGGATCCGCGCGCCGCGCCGCATCGAGGCTGCGCGTCACCAGCCCGGCGCCGACCAGGAGCAGGAGCGAGACAGCCACCTGTGCGACCACGAGACCCGCGCGCAGTCCGCCCCGGGACGCGCCCCGTGGCGAGGCATCCTCGTTGATGACCGACACCAGGTCGACCCGCGAGCTTCGAAGCGCCGGGACGAACCCGAACACGAGCGCGCTGCCGCAGGCGACCAGCGCCGCGAAGCCGATGACCCAGTGGTCGACCTCGATGTTGAAGAAGACACGCTCAGGGGTCGCGAGCCACTCGGCGTAGCCGACCAGCACCGGAATCCCCTGGCCCGCGAGCAGGACCCCGAGGAAGGCGCCGGGCAGGGCGAGGACGATGTTTTCGACGATCAGCAGACGGACGATGCGTGTCCGCGTCGCGCCGAGTGCCAGGCGCACGGCTATCTCGCCGCGTCGCGACAAGCCGCGCACCAGGACGAGCCCCGCGATGTTCGCGCACGCGATCGTCAGGACCAGCAGACCCATAGCACTCAGCACGCCCAGCGTCGGCAGGACGAACGACGGGGCCCCCTGCGGCATCTGCCGGAACGGCACGACCCGCAGCCGCTGCGCGGCATCCGTGAACGGCCGATCGCGCGAGAGCGTGGCCCAAAGCGCGTCGGTCTGCGCGGCGGCCTGCGCGAGGGTCGTGCCCGGCCGCAGGTAGCCCAGCGGACAGAACAGGGCGGCGCGGCGGTCGGAGAGGATGCCTGACGCTGTCGCCTCCTGGCTTCCGAAGTTGAAGCCGAGCTGCGGCGCCATCATCACCGGAATGAAGGTTTCGACGTCGTAGACCACGGTCGTGCCGCGGAACGTGGGATCGGCCACACCGACGACAGTCAACGCGTGCTCGTTGATCTCGACCGTCTTGCCGACGATGTCCGGATCGGAGCCGAAGTCGCGTCGCCAGAGACCGGCGCCGAGCACGACGACCGGATGGCGGCCGGGCGCGATCTCGTCCGACGGCAGGAGCGTGCGGCCGTGCTCGGCAGGAACCCCCAGGATCTGGAAGTAGCTCCCGGTGACGAGCTCCGCCCAGATCTGGCGGGCGCCTCGGCCCCTGCCCAGATTGACCCTGGCCAGGCTGGAGCCGAAGAGTCCCGAGAAGGCGCGATCGTGATCGCGAAGCTGCTGGAAGTCGGGATACGACACATCGACCGGACGTCCCGTGCTGGTCTCGCCGAAGATCACGGCGAGTCGGGCCGACCCGTCCACCCCCGCGAGCGGGCTGAGCGCCATGCCCTTGAGCATGGTGAAGACGGCGGCGTTCAGGCCGATGCCGAGCGTGAGGACGCCCACGACGGTGAGCGAGAAGGCCGGGTTCTTCGCGAGGGCGCGGATCGCGTAGCGGACGTCGCTCAGCTGATCGTGCAAGGCATCGACCCAGCGTGGCGTCCAGACGCGCCGGGCGGCCTCGGTCGTGAGCGTCACGTTGCCGAACTCCTTGAGCGCCGCAAAGCGCGCGCTTCGCTCGTCGGCGCCGTCGGCCATTCGTTCCTTGGCAGCGATGGCCAGGTGCGCCCGCATCTCCTCCTGAAGGTCGTCTTCATCCAGACGCCGGCGTCGCTTCGACCAGGACTTCAGCCAGGACAGGATCGACACGCTCTACCCCTCGCTTTCGGGCGCCGCCGCCGGCTTCATCACCCGGCCGATCGCGGTCACGAGCTCGGTCCATCGCGATTCCTCGCGCAGCAGCTGCTTCTTGCCTTCGGGCGTGATCCGATAGAACTTGGCGCGCTGGTTGGCCTCCGTCTGGCCCCATTTCGCGGCCACCCAGCCCCTCTTGGCGAGCCGCTGCAGGGCGGGATACAGGGAGCCGGCCTCCACCTGCAGCACGTCGGAGGATTGCGCGCGGATCGTCTGCGCGATCGCATAGCCGTGCTGCGGTCCCCACTGCAGGGTCCGGAGAATCAGCATGTCGAGGGTGCCGTGCAGCAGATCCGTGCGCGCGTCGGGTCGCGAAGAGTGCAGGGTCATTGGCTATAGACAGTCTATAGCCTAAGACGTAGAGAGTCTATACCCTGTTCCCCGCTTTCGTCCCTTCGACATCCGGCCCGTCGGTCCACCCCGGCTTGGTGTTGAGTCGACTGTGGAGTAGATTCCACATCATGGAAACGATCCAGGTCGTCATGGAAGGTGACCTGGTGAAGGCCGCGGAGCAGGCTGCGCGCCGTTTGAAGATCAACCGGTCCGCGCTCATCCGCGAGGCCCTGCGCGAGCACCTCAGGCGCCTTCACTATCGCGAGCTGGAGCGGAAGGAGCGCGAGGCCTACGAGCGCATTCCGGACGATCCCACCGAGTTCGCCGTGTGGGACAAGGTCGCCGCGTGGCCGAGAGACTAGCGCGGGGAGACGTCCGGATGTTCCGGTTCGCGCCGCCCGACAAGCAGCGTCCGGTGGTGGTCCTCACCCGCGACTCGATCCTCGACCGTCTCGCCCGTGTCACGGTGGCACCCGTCACGTCCACGATCCGGGGGGTCGCCTCTGAGGTAGCGCTCGGCCCCGAGGACGGCCTAAGGCAACCGTGTGCGGTCAACCTCCACAACATCGTCACGGTGCCCAGGCAGGGACTGGGCCGTCGCGTGGCCCAGCTGGACGAAGACCGGCTCGATCAGATCTGCTCCGCGATCTCCTTTGCGCTGGGGTGTCGCGGGTAGGCACGCTCTCGCGCTCAATCCGGTTTCGGAGCCTCCGAGCGACGTTTCGCGAGCAGAAGGCGCAGGGTGGGCAGCGCCTGCCGATCCTTCTCTCGGTTCGCCGCTTCTTTCGAGCGGATGATGTCCTCGAGCGCGGCGACCGGAACCGTGAGTCCGTCACCCAAGTCGTAGCGAACCGACCGCGGCTGGAGCTCGTCGTAGCCGCCCGTGCCGGAGGGCTCGAACGACAGATCCAGGTCGCCGAGTCGCGTCGTCAGGTTGAGCAGCTTCATCTGCCGCAGAAAGGCCGCATCGCAGGCGAAGGGAAGGCCGGCGGGAGCGTCTGGAGCACGGATCCGGGCGTCCAACTCCCGAAGCGCGGCCGCGAGGCGTTCGAGGTTCGATTCGTCGGGTGCCGGGCAGATGTCCGCGTCGCGGGTCGGGAGCGGCGAGCCGTGCAGCGTCGCACCGACTCCGCCGATCACTACGTAGCGCACCTCGTGCCGCTCCAGAGTCCGGAGCATCTCCTCCGGCTGGAAGCGCAGCACTCAGCGCGCCTTCGGTAGGGGCCTGGCCCGGTGCGCTCGGTCTTCGAAATCCAGCATCTCCACGAGGCAGCGCAGTCGCTCTCGAGGTGTGGCGGCGAGCATCTGGGGGATCTGGTCTTCCCCCGCCACGGACTCCTCGCCCATGCCCCTCAGCCTGGGGTCGTCGGGCGAGGTCACGCGGAGCGCATCGCTTCGCATCAACCCGAGAATAGCACTGGGGATGCCCACCGGCCCCACACCCCGGGTCGAGCCCTAGAGGGCCCGATGCTCACTGCAAGGAGAAGGTCACCCAGGCAGGGTAGTGGTCGGAAGCTCCCTTGACTTCCCGGGCCACGCCAGCCTTGGATGCAGCCGCGGGGCTGAGGCCACGGGCCAGGACGTGATCGAAGGGAAAGACCTTCCAGGTACGGCCGATATCGCGGGTCGGCCAGACGAACCCTTCGTCGGCGAGGCGCGCCGCGAGGCCCTTGCTGTTGAAGTCGCCGACGACGATGACGGGATCTGCGCTGCCGCGGGCGTCTGCCTCGAGGGGTCCGATTCCTATTCCGCCCGCAGCGCTTCAGTTGGGCTGATTCTCGCGGCGTATCTCGCGGGAATGTAGCAGGCGATCTGGGCGATTGCGATGAGCAGCAGCGTGACACCGGTCAACACCGGAACACTGCTTGTCCGCATGCCGGGCCAGCCAGCGGCGATCAGCCGGGAGACGCCGAAGGCTCCGAGCAGCCCGACGGAGGAGCCGATGAGCGCAAGCCGCGATCCGGACGTGAGCACCAGGCGGATGATGTCTACGGCTCGGGCTCCGAGCGCGATGCGGATGCCGAACTCGCTGGTGCGTTGGGCCACGGTGCGCGACATGACACCGTAGATGCCCAGGGAGGCCAGAGCGAGCCCGAGCACGG
>Ga0247727_10013585_pt1 | contig 13692 bp, 26 predicted proteins | sample WisWelCaveWW1625_FD_202498 | JGI IMG/M metagenome (GOLD analysis project Ga0247727, IMG submission 202498) | Biofilm microbial communities from Wishing Well Cave, Virginia, United States - WW16-25 | ecosystem: Environmental > Aquatic > Deep subsurface > Groundwater > Cave microbial mat | place... | reverse complement strand
GTGCGGCAGCAAGCCGACGCGGCGCGGCAGCAAGCCGACGCGGCGCGGCAGCAAGCCTACGCGGCGCAGCAGCAAGCCGAGGCGGTGCGGCAGCAAGCCGACGCGGCGTGGCAGCAAGCCTACGCGGCGCGGCAGAAATTCTGTACTTGGCTCGCGGATGTCGTGATTGAGGAGCTGGTTGCGGCATAAAAAGGAGGGCGCCATTCATGGACGAGCCCCGCGTAGTCATCAACGTGCAAGGGCATCCGCTGTGGTTCGAAGGGATTGGTTGGCCATAGCGCTCCCGATGATGCGCCGTGGCGCGAAGGCGGTGACACCATGAAACCGTTCAAACGCGCGTCCGTCGATCAACGGCTCTACGACGCGGCGGCTGACTTGGTTCACGCGACCGCGAGCGACGACATAGACGAAGCCACGGCGGAAGAGCTGATTGAATCCTTGGCTGCCGAACTTCAACGAGCCTATGAGGCGTGGAGCGAATAATGCCCGTGAAAGACCCTGCGACGATGACGCCAGAAGAATTCATGACTATGTATGGTAAGCGATTAAGGTCCAAGGCCTTAAGTGAGTGGCTTGCACAACTCGACGTGAACAAGCCAACCAAGTTCCCGGCTGATTTGTCCGGTGCTCGCACCGCCACAAACCGTGCGGTGGTTGTGCGCGGCCGAGCTAAGCGCGATGGTATCCTAGTCGCAGTCAGAACAATTGTGAGCGACGTATGGGTCATGCGGCTCCCGTCACCGAATGGCGAACTGGAGAAACCATGCCCATAACCACCGAACACGTTGACGACCTGGAGCGGATCGCCGCCAAGGTGCATTCGAGCCTGGCGGTCCTAAGCGGGCAGGCGAAGGTCTCGCCACTGGGCGCCGCGCCACGCTGGTACGACACGCCGGCCAACATCATCGCGCTAGTGCGCTTCTGCGTCGATCACCACGACTTCGTTGCGTCCACAATCATCCGACTGCTCGACGCGCCCGAGGAGTTCACAGAGTTCTGGGCCGACTACCAGCACTTCCTCAAGCATCTCTGCCCGCGGTGCGATGGCGCAGGGAAGATCGACGACGGGTGGCGGTGCTGGCAGTGCAAGGGAAAGGGGCGGACGCAATGACCGAACGCGAGCGCCACGAGCAGATACACGCCGAAGCCGTCTGCCTCATGAGCGAGGCGGTGACGGAACTCTACAACCTGGACGGGCCGGGGAACGTCGTGGCCGCGCGGCTGATTGCGTTCATGGCCGATCCGTTTGCTGCGACGTTGAAGGCCGGCGACATCGGCGACAGACTGTTCCGGGCGCAGGTGTTCCCAAAGCGGCAGACATTAGGCGAAGAGCCGGACATTCACGCCGGCGAGAAGTGCTGCGGTGTGTTCTGCCAGCAATGCCGGAAGTGCGTCGGCGAACTGGTGCGGATGCATCCGGAAGTGCAGCCGTGCCAGTGTGGATCAAGCCTGATGGGGCAGCCGGCGGGGCGGCAACTGGAGATGGCGAAGTGAAGGACGGCGTATACCACGGCCTGAGCTGGGACGACTACCGCGCGATCGACGCGGCCAACTGGTCTACGCTCAAGCGATTCGCCGACAGCCCGGCGCACGCCCGCTACGCCCAGTTCGAAGGCGAAGAACCGTCCGCGTCCATGCGGCTCGGCACGGCCGCACACTGCCTGCTGTGGGAGCCGGAGCGGTTTCGCACGGACTACGCCGTGGGGCCGGAGGTCCACCGGGGCAGCAAGGAATGGAAGGCGTGGGCTGCGGAGAACCCCAACAAGCAGCTCGTCAAGCCGTCCGAAGTGGACGAGTACGCTGGTATCGTCAAGGCGGTCCGCGCCCATCCCGAAGCCCATGCCCTGATTGCCGGCGAGGGGCAGAACGAAGTCTCTATCGTCTGGACGGACCCAGAGACCGGGACGAAGTGCAAGTCACGGCTGGACCGAATGACCAAGCACGCGACATGGAACATCATACCGGACCTCAAGACGTGCCAGGATGCGAAAGGCGATTGGTTCGCCCGCGACGTGTACAACCTGGGCTACCACGGCCAAGCTGCATTCTACTTGTGGGGCGTGACTCTCCTGACGGGATTGACCTATGCGTGCGCGTGGATCGCGGCCGAGAATAAGCCCTACCACGGGGTGGAGGTCCACGAGCCGGATGACAAGGTGTTCGCCGACGGAACGGCTCTCTACCGGAAGTACCTGAACCAGTACGCGGAGTGCCAGCGCACGGGAGTTTGGCCCTCTTACAGCCCGACCATCAAAACCATCAGCCGGCCCCCGTGGGCTAAGTGAGGAGCGACATGAGTACGGCGACGACGGAAAAGAAACCTGGAACGGCGGTCGAGACGTGGCAGGACAAGCCCTACGAGATCAAGTCCTTCCTGGCGAACGAGCCGATCAACCTGTCGGTGCGAGCCGTCCAGCGGTTCCTGTGCAACAAAACTAAGACCGGGGCTATCTGCTCTGACGAGCAGGCCCTGAAGTTCATCATGCTCTGCAAGGCACGCCAGCTCAACCCGTTCGAGGGCGATGCCTTCTTGATCGGGTTCGACGGCAAGGACGGCCCGCAGTTCTCTCTCGTCACGGCGCACCAGGCGTTCCTCAAGCGTGCCGAGGTCCACCCGGAATTCGACGGCATGGAGTCTGGCGTCATCGTCCAGCACGGGGACCAGCTCATCGACCGCGAGGGGGACTTCACGCTTGAAGGCGACATACTGCTCGGCGGCTGGGCGGTCGTGTTCTTCAAGAGCCGTAAACATTCGATGAAAAAGCGGCTGAAGCTAGCCACGTTCAATCAGAACCGCTCCCGGTGGAACGCTGACCCGGCCGGCATGATTGTGAAGTGCGCAGAGGCGGACGCGCTCCGCTCGGCGTTCCCGAACTCTCTCGGAGGCATGTACTTGGAAGACGAACTGCCTAATGAGCTGGTCATAGACGGCAAGGCGAAGTCCTCGCAGCCGCTCAATCGCGTCATGCTCCCGAAGACGCTTGCCAACGGCACGCCCACCGAGCCCACCGACGAGCAGCGCGTCAACGACGGTCCGCACCACGAGGAGCCCAGCGTGACGACGGAGCCAGAGCGCCAGCCCGGCGAAGACCCGCCAGAAGTTGACCACCTGGAAGAGTTCGACCTCGACTTCTACGACCGGCTGAAGAACGCGCAGACCGCCGGTGAGGTCACGGACGCGATGGGCTGGGCCTACAAGCATCCGGCCTGGGACAAGATGAGCCAGGAGCAGCGGGAAGTGCGGATGAAGGCTGGGACCGAGGCCAATGGAACCGTCAGCAAGTCCCGCAAGGCGACAGGCGGGCTGTACGCGAGCGCCAAGTGAACCAAGGCAATGACCGTACCCGAAGACAACCCGGCAGACGACGAGCCCTGCGACCACAAAGGCAAGGGCCTCTACTGGTGTCCTCACTGCAAGCCATCGACGCTAGAGTTGCAAGAGATGCTGGCTGTGGCGTACCAAGAAATCGAGCGCCTGAAGCGCGGCGAGTTCACGCCAGAAGAGTGGCAGGTCCAGTACGACACGGCTCCCGCTGAACCGGTGAGCGACAAGGAAGTCAGGAAGATCGTCAGCTATGTCCTCTCCGCTGAAAGAGTTGGCGAGATTCACAAGGTTCTCAAGGGTTGCGTGGACTGCGATTTGGACGAAGCGGAAGGCGAACTGATTGACCACTGTGACGTCTGTTGCCGCAAGGTGACGGCGCTGGTTTGGGAGATGCTGTACCGGTAAGAAGGACGCAATCAGATGACCGCTTGCTTCGGCTGCTGGACTGGCGGAACTCGTCGTCGTGTGCGAAAGCCTGGCGCCGTGCTCGCCGCCTGGGGCCACTACCCGGCGCTCAGCGGAGCTGGCTTCAAGTTGCTTATTCGAGCTGGTGTTCTGCGGACTGTTGGGCCGTGAGTACATCGTGCAGGAGCTGGACAAGTGGGACGCCGAAGAGCGCGTCGAGAAGGCCCAGTAGCACCGGAAAGGACTTCCTATGCAATGCACCGGCAAGAAGACCTTCGATGACCGCCGCATCGCCGAGCAGCACGTGAGCCGGTTGCACCGCCACGGTTACCTGGGGCACGTCTACCGCTGCACGCTGTGCGGCCTGCTCCACGTCGGCCGGAAGCGGAAGCACGTGCGGCGCGGGGTCGGACGGATGAGGACGCCGCTGGCGACGTGAGCCGGTAGCGAGTTCAACCTTTCAGGAGGATCGACATGCAAACCGCACCCTGACGACGTGGTGATTTACCCGGTGACGACGCGCAAGACGCCAGCCCGCGTCATTGAGCCGATCCGTGGACGGCGCGGCAGGAAGGACCAACTTCAATTCGATTTCGAGCCGCGCGAGATTGAATAGTACGCGCCGCCCCGGCCCCGTAAGCCGGGCGGCAGGATTGCGGAGACGAAGTTCGCCTTTTTGCAGGACGCAACGTGAAACGGGGCACACCAGACCACCCAAAGACTCGCCGCCTCATGCGCAGGCTCGGAAGCGACCTGCCCACGGCTGTTGGAGTCCTTGAACTGGTGTGGCACACGGCGGCGCGGTTCGCCCGCCGTGGTGACATCGGCGCGATCCTCACAGACGAGGAGATCGCTGAAGCGATCGGCTGGACCGGGAAACCGTCCGACCTGATTGAAGCCCTGAAGGGTTCGAAGTGGCTGGACGAACATGCTAAACACCGGCTGTTGGTTCACGACTGGCCGGAGCACTGTGAAGACTCCATCCACTCTGCGCTTGCGCGTGCAGGAGAGTATTTCGCCGACGGGTCGCTTCCACGTATGACGAAACTCTCTCAGGCTGAAAGAGATAGGGCAACGGCGATTTACGGGGCACTAAGTACCCCGAACGGGGCACAAAAAACGCCTGCCTTGCCTTGCCTTAGCCATGCCCAGCCATGCCCAGCCGCGCCAGCGCCAAGCCGGGCCGAGCCGCCATCTGCCGCCGATGCCGCCGAAGTGGTGAAGGCCATCGAGGAAGCTGGTGTGTCAGCAGCAAGAGCACGTAAGTCGATTGCTGCTCTCGGACTCGCAAACGTCCAGACGGTTCTCGCGTGGTATTACGCCGAGAAAGCCGCCGGACGACTGGAGAAACCTGCTGCCGCTCTTCGCACAGCGCTGGATTCTCCAGAGGAGACCTGGGACTTTGGCCGCAATGCCGACGGTGCGCTAATGCCTCCGTCCAGACCTGACGTTCGCAAGCGCGAGACCGCCTTGCAACGGGCCTTGAGTGGGCTGAGCCCAGAGCAACGGACTGCGTTCAAAAACAACTGCGATACGTTTGCAGCGATGGAGAATGCTGAGCAGCGCCGACTGATCGATAAGTATGGCGACGAGGCCAGAAAACTAGACAGTCGGCTTGCGATGCTTGATGCTATCGCGATTGTTCTCGCGGGGAAAGGATGAGCAGCGATGACGGGCCTCTTCGGCGAAGTCCTGACCGACGACAAACCGCGGCCGATCCCGTCGTCGCTGCCGTCGCCTATAGTGCAATGGCTCGTGGCATCGTGGTATGCGCCGGATGCAAGGTGGAAATTATGGCCTGGCGCGTACCTGACCAAAGAGAAGGCCGAGCAGTTTGCGGCGACGCTGAAGTGTGTGCGTGGGCACACACATTACGTGACTTTGGAAGTGAAGTTGCCTGGTGTGTGAGGCTGAACTGCTCATCGCCGCGGCCACGCTGAAGGAGGCTACGCCATGACGCATCGAGATGGGCCTTTGACAGCCGTGCTCCGCGACTGCTGGCTGAACCCGAAGAACACTAGGCAGTCTGTTGAGCGACCTGACATCTGGCCGATCCATGCTATCGTGCTGCTTGCGGAGTCACGGTTGAGGGAATGGAGACGGTGAACTGCGATGAACGTAGTGACCTACGAAACCGCCTGCTCACTCTGCCGTTGTCCGAAGTGCCGACATAAACATTGCCGCAGAATCTTCTGGCAGGACTACCGCCAACTCGGAGGTCGCTTCGAGGTCTTTTGCCTGCGGTGTGAACGCGAAGTGGTGGACGAATGGAACGCAAGAATCAAGCTGGCCCGTCGGGCGAAACGCACAGCCGGCCGGTCCTCACGAAAGGAGATTGCGATGACAACGCGACAGACGACGAAGAAGCAGAAGAAGCCACCCAAGAAAACGCCAAAGCGCAAGGCGGTCGTGACGGCCGCGCTGCGCCAGCAACTCCGCCAAGTCTTCGGCAATGCCGATACGCTGGAGCGCGAGGCGGAGGAGTGGGACGATGCCGATGACGATGGGTCCGAGTGAACCGCGGTACTTGATGCCCGCGACAGTCGGCTGCGCAAGTTGCCACTACCTCTGGTGTGAACTGTGCCAGGCGCAGCGTGAGCTGCGGGACGCGACGGCGGAGTGCGAGCGGCTGAGGGCGGAAGCGGAGAGGGTGAAAAATGCAACTGCTGCTCAGAACAGACAGGATTGAGGACTACGACCTCTTCCTCAGGATCAAGCGATTGCCGACGTTCCGCTTCACCGGCCACGTTGCTGAGTTTCCCGACGAGTATGCCGAACTGCTCGGCATTAGACAGAAGCGGCAGAAGGCAACGGCGTACACGCCCCCGGAATGGCTGTTCGATTACCAGAAGGACATCACGCGGCTGGCGATCCAGAAACGAAAGTTCTGTCTGTTCATGGACTGCGGGCTGGGGAAGACGCCGATTCATCTGGAGTTCGCGCGCCACGCTTTCAAGGCCATGCGCCGCCGCAACTGCTTGATCGTCGCTCCGCTGATGGTCGTTCGCCAGGAGTTGCAGGAGATTGAGAAGTTCTACGGCGGCGGTTTCTTCATCGAGCAGATTACAGCGAGCGGCCTGCAACGTTGGCTCAACAAGGGCGTCGGTATCGGCATCACGAACTACGAAGCCATCACGGACGACCTGACTTCAGGGCGGCTCGGCTGCTTGGTGTTATCCGAATCTTCGATGCTCAAGAGCCACTATGGAAAATGGGGCACAAAGCTGATTGAGCTGGGCCGCGGGCTGGAGTGGAAGCTGTGCGAGACCGGGACGCCGGCACCCAACGACCGAATCGAGTACGCGAATCACGCCGTGTTCATGGACGCCTACCCGACCGTGAACGCCTTCCTGGCTCGGTTCTTCGTCAACCGCGGGCAGACCGATAACCGCTGGGAGCTGAAGGCGCACGCTCTGAAACCGTTCTATACGGCCCTCTCGCACTGGTCGATCTTCGTCTCTAACCCAGCCACCTACGGCTGGTCGGACAACTGCGATTCCATCCCGCCGATCCACGTTCACATTCACGACGTGGACCTGACGGACGAACAGTCCGAGGTGGTCGTGCGGCACACGGGGGAACTATTCGCGTCGGCGGGCGGCATCACGAGCCGGTCAACGCTGGGGCAGATCGCCAAGGGGAACCACAAGGGCCGACGGCTGGAGACACACAAGCCGGAATACATTCGCGACTGGTCGCGCAGTGGCCGGAAGAGTCCACGATCATCTGGTGTCTGTTCAACGCAGAGCAGGACCGGCTGGAGGAAGTCTTACCCGATGCGGCCAGCATTCGCGGCGAAACACCTTACGAGACGCGGCAGGAGCAAATCGACGCCTTCAAGGCGGGCCGCGTGAATGTCATGATTTCAAAGCCGCGGGTGCTCGGCTTCGGGCTCAATCTCCAAGTCGCGACCCGCCAGGTGTTCAGCGGCTTGCAGGACAGTTACGAGAGCTACTATCAGGCGGTCAAACGGTCTAACCGGATCGGCAGTACGTGCCCGCTCAACGTCCATATTCCGGTGACGGAGCTGGAACGACCGATGATCGAAACCGTGCTCCGCAAGGCCAAGATGGTTCAGCGGGACACCGAGGAGCAAGAGGCCATCTTCAAGGAGAGCCGCGTTGTTATTTGAAGGCGATTACCACCTGCACCTGGGCGACTGCATCCCGCACATGGCTGAACTGCCGGCCGCGTGCATGGACTTCGCCGTATTCTCGCCGCCGTTTCCAGCCCTCTACGCCTACACCAGTGAGGCCAGCGACATCGGGAACAGCGACGATCTCCGCGGTGAAACCAAACTGCATATGTCCTTCTTCTACCGCCAACTCACGCGGATCCTCAAGCCTGGCCGGGTGTGCGTGGTCCACGTCATGCAGATTCCACGGATGAAGCGGAGCGGTGGAGTCGGCCTCTTAGATTTCCGCGGCTTCAACATCCGGGTTGCAGAGCGGGCCGGGCTCGCCTTTGATTACGACTGGCTTGTCCGAAAGAACCCGCAGAGCCAGGCCATCCGTACCAAGAGCCGAGAACTGCAATTTTCCGGGCTGGAGTCTGACCGGGCCAGGTCACGCGGCACGCTGGGAGACTACCTCATCAAGTTCCGGGCTCCTGGCGAGAACGATGACGCCGTGAGCCATCCTGGCGAGGTCTCGCGCAGCCAGTGGATCGACTGGGCGGAGTGTTGCTGGGCGGACATCAAGGAAACCGACACGCTGAACGTCCGCGGCACGAAGGGGAAGAACGACACGAAGCACATATGCCCGCTCCAGCTCGGCGTGATTGAGCGGCTGACGAAACTCTACACGGACCCCGGCGAGATTATCTTCAGCCCGTTCGCTGGCATCGGGTCAGAGGGCTACTGCGCCATCAAGCTGGGCCGGCGGTTCTACGGGTGCGAGCTGAAGGATGAATACCACGCGACGGCTCTTGCCAACCTCGAGCGTGCGCTGCAGGTGCGTGCGGAAGAAAATCGGTCGCTGTTCGATGTTGTTAATGCGTAGCAGGTCCGCCAGGGCTCGCTGCTGGAGTGAGGAAAGGAATGAGCACACTGACGCAACCGATCAAATGGCACGGCGGCAAGCACTACCTTGCGCCGAAGATCGTCGCGCTAATGCCGCCCCGGTGCGAGAACCCGAATGCGCCGGCTACCGATGATCTGGGCTGGCTGCACTACGTGGAGCCCTACTTCGGCGGCGGCTCCGTGCTGCTGGCGAACGACCCGGAGGGAATCAGCGAGGTCGTGAATGATCTGAACGACGAACTAACACACTTCTGGAAGACGCTGCAAGACCCGCAGTGGTTTGACGATTTCCGCAGGCGTTGTGAGGCTACGCCGTTCAGTCAGACGGAGTGGGAAGGGCATGGAGTCTGCGGGCCGATTGACAAAGCCAGCGCCTTCTTCATCCGATGCCGCCAGTCTCTTTCTGGCCGGATGCAAGGCTTCGCCTCCATCACGCGCAACCGGACCCGCAAGGGCATGAACGAGCAGGCGTCGGCCTGGCTCAACTGCATCGAAGGGCTGCCGGCGGTTCACGCTAGGCTCAAGCGCGTTGTCATCCTGAATCACGACGCCCTCGACGTGATCCGAGAACAGGACGGGCCGCGAACGCTGTTCTACCTCGACCCGCCGTACCTGCACGAGACGCGGGCGACGACGAAGGAGTACGGCGAGCACGAGATGAGCCACGGCGACCATGCCGAGTTGCTGAACGTGCTGACCTGGATCAAGGGGCGGTTCATGCTGAGCGGTTATCGAAGTCAGCTCTACGATGAGCAGGCTCGCTTGTGCAACTGGACACGCCACGAGTTCGACATTCCGAACAACGCCGCTGGCGGGAAAGAGAAACGGCGTATGACGGAGTGCTTGTGGACCAATTACGCATAGCCAGAACGCGAACTGACCGGCCGCCGGGCCGGGGGGGGGGGTGGGATGGCTGACGTTCAACACAAGATGTCACTTGAGAGAGCGCGTCAGATTGCCGAAGTCATCGCGAAAACACTGAGACCCGGCTGCGACCGCATCGAGATCGCCGGCAGCATCCGCCGCGAGAAGCCGGAAGTCGGCGACATCGAGATCGTGGCGATACCGCATCTGAGCTACGATCTTTGTGGCCAGCCGGACGGCGGCACTTTTCTGAACCAGATTCTTGGCCGTCTGGAAGACGAGAAGCGGTTGCACTGCTTGAAGGGCGGCAATAAGTACCGGCAGTACGTCGTCCTGAAAGCCAATTGCAAGCTGGACCTATTCCTGGTGGAGGCGGCGACGTGGGGATGCCAATTGGTTATCAGGACAGGGCCGGCGGAGTTCTCGCGTCGGCTGGTGACGTTGCAATCGCAAGGCGGTCTATGCCAGGCCGGATTGCGTTTCGAGCATGGGCGGCTTGTCCGTGAATCAAATTTGGGGCGACAAGCCGAACTGCTCGACACAAGAGAAGAGTCTGATGTGTTCCGTGAGTTAGGCCTAGCGTGGATTGAGCCGAGGGACCGCTAGCTTTTTCGGCAGTTACCGGACACGCAGATCGAGCAGGAGTCGCCCGATGATCCGCGTCACCAAAGCACTGGCCCGTAAGATGGGGTGCAAGGTTCCTTCGGAGCCACGGCAGCCGAACCGCTGGGAGGAGATGCTGGCCGAGCAGATGGAACTGGCCGGCGTCCCTGAGCCGAAGCGACAATATCGGTTTGATCCAGCGAGCCGACGCACAGTGGACTTCGCGTGGCTGGCGGGAACGTACTTCCACAACGGCGTGTGGATGTCTCTGTACGGTGAGGTCGCTCTTGAGGTAGACGGCTCTGTGCATCGCATCAAGGACAAGTGGCAGCGCGACGTGGACCGGCACAACTGGCTTGAGCTGCACGGCTGGTCGCACTTGCGCGTGACGCCGGAGATGGTGCGGAGCGGCGAAGCGCTGACGCTGATCCAGCGATTCTTCAAGCAGTGCAGGACGTAACCTGCCGTCGGCTTGTGTCCGCTGTGCCTTCGCGCCCAGCTCGCGGACGCTGAGGCTGCGGTAGACCTTGTGGCATGTACGCCGTAAGAACTGGTTAGCTGGAGAGCAACCACATGAGCCGAATGGACGACCGGGTAATCAAGTGCCGCAAGTGCGGGACGCGGCTGGCAATCGAGGCGGACGGCCAGCGGCTTTTTCTGGGACGAGTGACGTACACGAAGGCCCAAGAGTTGCCGTGTGGGAAGTGCGGTTACGTAACTCCGTGGCATCCGCACAAGCGTGACGGCTCTTGCAAAATGGTCCGCACTGGGCGATAATGCCAGCGTGACAACCTGATAACCTGAGCAACGTGCGAGGCCGGTGCTGCGGTGCCGGCCTTACGTGGGATGTAGCAACCCCGCAACTCCGACGAATGGAGTGGCGGGGTTGCTTGCGTTTTGACCACTATCGCGGCGGGTTGGAGTGCGGACCGATGGCAGACAGGGACGCCAAGCCAGTTCGCGTGGAGTTTCCCGCCTGGGTTGGCGCGGCTATCGCCTACGCTGTGGAAGTCGGCCGCAAGCACGGCGTCGGTGCCGCCGTGGGTTGTGTGTTTTTCGGCCTGCTCATCGCCGCCCTTTGGGTTCAGCGCGTTGACCAGCGCAGCGACCAGGCAACATTTGTCGCGGAGATCAAGGCCGAGCACGCGGCGTGCTTGGCTGCGTTCAAGGAGTACCGGCAGGACGCGATAATCGCCTTGCACCGCAACGACGAGGCGAATCAGCAGAACCTCGAACGGCTCATGCAGTCGCAGACGCGAGAGAATGATCGGATCGTCAAGCAGCTGGAGCGTGTGATCGACAAGTTGGACAGAAAGAACGACGAGACGGAGTTGATTCCCTTTCTCCCGCGTGTGTCTCCACGACCAAAGGGGTGACCACGACATGAGCCGATTCGCACTTCTGCTTCTGTTGCTTCCCGCCGTCAGCCTGGCGCAGACTCCATATGACCCGTCCCGGTTTTACACGTCCACGGAGCTGATTGACGTGGCCGACGTGCCGCCGGGCGCCCATTCCGGCGGAGCAATTCAAGACGCGGAAGCCGCTCACCGTGCCGCTCGCGCCCGAGGCGATCGGGATCCTCAAACGTCGCCACGTCACCCGCGTGAATGAATGGGTGTTCCCGTCGCACGGCAAGCGCGGGCATCTCGTGGAACCGAAAACGGCCTGGGAGCGGATTCGCGAGCGGGCCAAGCTGGGCGACGTGCGGATACACGACCTGCGCCGCACGCTGGGCTCATGGCAAGCAGCGATAGGGACGCCCCTGAACATCATCGGGCGTTCGCTCGGACATCTCCGGCAGGAAACCACGGCAATCTACGCGCGGCTGAACCTGGACCCCGTGCGGGCCAGCGTGACCGCGGCGACGGCGGCGATCGCGCAGGCGGCAAAGGTGAACGGGACAGCGAAGCGGAAGGAGGGACGGCGATGAAGAACAGCAAGATGCCGAGAGCGCCGCGCTTCGGCGATGATGTGCCGAAGGAACACCGCGCGTTGGCAATCGCCGTCTACCGGCTCTGGTGGGAAGCTCACCACGGCATCGCCCCGGTTGTCAAGCCGGACGCTCACCCCGCGGTCATCGAAGCCGGGAGAATGGCCGCGGAGCTGGCCGGGCTCAAGGCGAGGCGACTCGGACGGAAGCGCAACGACGAATTGAACGGACGCATCGCCAGCATGTACCGCAATCACAGCAGGCTAGAGATTGCAAAGGAACTAGGCATTCAGGAAGAGACCGTGCACAAGAGGATTCAGCGGCTCCGCGACAGCCGCCAACTCCCACGAAAGCGGCGCGCCCGGCTCCGTGACATCCGCCCGCAACTGGGTGTCTAAGGGGACAAAACATTCTGTCCCTTAACGCCCTTTTTCGCGCTTATTATCTTGCCCTCAGTTTGCCGTTTCACAACGCAACTTGAGGGACCCATGCCAACTCTTACCGCTCCCAATCCGCTGCAACTGCTGACTCGTGACGAAGCCGCCGAACTGCTCGGCATCGCCGTCCAGACGCTCGCGCTTTGGCACTCAACGGGGCGCTACAACCTCCCATGCATCAAGGTGGGCCGGCTCGTCCGCTACCGCCGCGCCGACATCGAGGAGTGGCTCAGGGAGCGGACCGGCGTAAAGTCGAAAGGTAACGCCGACGGCCCGGGATGATCGCCCCGGCCGCACCGAAACCGCGAGCTGGCGGGCGTTCATCTCGCAATGGTGGACCGTGCACCAGGACAAAGAGGTCAAGGCGGCCGAAGTCTGGACTGTGGCGGCCGACGCCGGCTTGCAGCTCGGCGACAAGGGAGAGCAGAGCCAGCGTATCCGACTCGGCAAGATGCTGGCCGACATGAGGGATCGGGTGTTCACAGTCGAGATTGAGCACGGACCGAAACGGCTCAGGCTGGAATCGGCCGGGGACCACAACCGGGCGAAGCTCTGGAGGCTCAGGCAACCATGACGGCTATGAGTGTTATGAGTGTTTATGAGTATTTTCCACCCCCCCCCTACGCACGCGCACGCGCGCGCGCATGTGTAAGGCCGTGGAAAACACTCATTCACACTCATCACACTCATACCGAGAGGAACCAGTGAGCAAGCCCCGCGGCCGACAGTTCAGCCTGATTCTCCGCGACACGCGGGCCGACGATTCGACCGTCTACCGTCGCCTGGCCGCGCTCTTGAAGCACGCGCTTCGAGCCGGCGGGTTTCGGTGTGAGGATCACCGGGAGCTGAAGCCCGCGGACGCCAGCACGGGGCAGGGAGAGGCCAAGGCGGGGAAACCATGACCGTCTGCGTCCGCCTCAGCGAACTCCCGCGACGCCGCCTCTCCAGCCGGCGTGCGGTGGACGCAGAGCCGCAACCGGAGCGGCTGGGCGAGTTCTGCGATCCGCCGTGGCTGAACTACTGCCGGGATGGGGAGCGACAGCGGCAACGCGCAAGCCGCCTACGGGCAGTTCACGGGTCCTTCCGGCAACTGTCGCGGTTTTCCGAG
>Ga0247727_10013584_pt1 | contig 13692 bp, 13 predicted proteins | sample WisWelCaveWW1625_FD_202498 | JGI IMG/M metagenome (GOLD analysis project Ga0247727, IMG submission 202498) | Biofilm microbial communities from Wishing Well Cave, Virginia, United States - WW16-25 | ecosystem: Environmental > Aquatic > Deep subsurface > Groundwater > Cave microbial mat | place... | reverse complement strand
GTTGTCGCGCGGCCGCAGCGGCGGCGCGAGCAGGACGTTGACGAGCAGTCCCGGCTCGTTGGCCAGCAGCTTGATGGTCTTGCCCAGGCGCTTGTTCGCGGCGGCAAAGGTCTTGGCCAGCGCCTTGTCGACGTTGGTGCGGAACTTCTCCAGCGCGCCGTCGCCCTGCGGGTGGAAGTCGCGCGGGTAGTGACCCAGCAGGTCGCCCCCGCCCTGCAGCAGGACGAGCTGGTCGCAGGCTTCGATGTCCAGCTCGAGGCAACGCTCCTCGATCGTGGCGCCGATCTCGCTCTGCAGGTCCTTGAGCACGAGGAACAGCTCGGCGAGGCTCTCCAGCGTGGCGCCCCCCGACACGACGCCGGAATCGAACACGGCCAGGGCGCCCGCGAAGCCGTCCTGCGTGGCCTTCAGCTCGGCCTTGATGAGGACGAGCTTCCCGGTGCAGGCAGCCTTCAGGTTCGACACGGCCTCGGACTCGCTGATCTGCGCCGCCGCGGGGGCGACGAGGATGGCCGAGACGAGGAAGGACAAGAAGTTCCGCAGCGTGAGCACCTCCGGACCTCCTAACGGGATGCCCGGGCACTTCGGACGGAGAGCCCGGCGCCCTCGAGACGCCGTCGGCCCGCCCGGGTCGCCCCTCAGTCTACGAGGTAGACCGACCCGCCACCGTCCGGCGGCACGATCTTCTTGCTCGTGATCTCCGACTTGCCCTTGATGTCCAGGCGGAAGGTCACGATCTGGCCGATGCTCTGCAGGCCGCCCGTGCCGTGCAGCTTCAGCGTGCCGTTGGGCACGTAGAGCGACCCTTCCATGTCGATCAGGCCGTTGCCGCCCAGGGAGCAGGCCGAGCTGGACGTGGTGTTGCGGTGGAACATCATCGCCAGGCCCGTGAACTGGCCCGAGGTCGGCGGGGAGATGTCGATGGATGCGCCGCCCAGGACCGACAGCGTGATGTTCTGGTCGAACAGGATCGTGACGCCGTCACCCAGGAGCATCGCCGAGCCGCCCATGTTGGCCTTGGTGCCGAAGACGTAGGTGCCCGGCTTGAGCGTGACCAACGTCGTGCTCTTGATGTCGAGGCCCTTGGGGTAGTAGCCCGGGTTGTAGATGCCCGTGGTCGTGATCGCGCCGTTGGCGCCCTTGGGCTTGGGGAGGCCGGACTTCAGCGACGAGAACGCGAAGGCGTCGGGGAGGATGTCCGCCAGCGGGTCGGGCATCGTCGGCGCGTATTCCTTGAGCACGCCGTGGATCGAACCGGCGGGGTACTGCGCGCCGCCGTTGGTGCTGACCTGCGAGCCGTAGAGGTTGGGCGTGCCGCTGAGGCAGATGGACGTCGTGTCGCAGGAGTTGACCTGCACCTTGCCGGTGCCGACGTCGAGGTTCGCTGTTCCGGTCATGAACAGGGCCTCCCGGTTCGCCGGGTCGTGCACGTGCACGATCGGGTCGGAGGTCGGGATGCTCATCGCGATGGCCGAGCGCGAGACGTCGCTGGACGTGACCCCGAACAGGCCTCCGAACAGCAGGGGCAACGGGCCCGAGGGCGAATCCTTGGTGCAGCGCGCCAGGACCTTGACCGCGTTGGGCGAGGCCGTCGAGGGCGTGAAGCTGGCCGTCGCGGCATCCCACGTGCCCACCACGATGTCCCCGTTGGAGTCGTTGGGCGTGTTGGCGTCCAGCAGCACGCCGTTGCCGGCGGCCTTGTTGGCCGCCGCGACCGCCAGCGCCGCATCGCGCGTGACCTGGAACGTGCCGCCAGTCGAGTTGTCGTCGAGCACCTGGCGCGCGGCCGCCAGCGCGGCGGCGTCGGCGGCGTCCTGCAACTGGCCGCCGACGGTGTAGACGTGGCCGGCGTCCACGGCCAGGCCGACGAAGCCCAGCAGCAGCACGCCCAGGATGGCCACGAGGATCACGCTCAGGCCGCGCTCGTGGCGGCGGTCTGCGGAGCGACGGAGGGCGTTGGTGCGCATGACAGGTTCCAGGGGCATCGGGCGGATGAGTCCCGCAGACTATCCCGGTGCAAGGCGGCAGGGCGGTGGGCCACGGAACAGGCCCGGAACGACCGCTTCCGGCCGCACCGGCCCACCCGGCCACGTCCAGGGGATCGGCGTCCGGGCGGGCGCGCCTTGAGCCCGTTGCTCAAGCCCGGCGGCCCGGCCGGCCGAAGCAGGCATTCGCGACCGGGAGTTCCGGGAGCCCAATCCAGAGGAGATGACCATGTTGAAGCGCTTTCTGGCCGACGACCGCGGCCTCGAGACGGTCGAGTACGCCATCATCGCCGGCATGATCGTCGCCGGCCTGGTGGCTGTCGTGGTTGCCATCGGTGCGTGGACGAAGAAGCAGTTCGACGCGATGAAGACGAACGTCGGCGCCTGATGTCACGGCTGGTCGGCGCGACGGGCGCACGTCCCGTCGCGCCGACGGCCAGCAACGCCATGTGGGTCAGCGCGCTGCATGAACACGGTCTGGCCCCGCTGCAGTGGGGCGCAGTGCTGGCGGCGACGGCCGCGGCCACCGCCTGGGACCTGCGCACGCGCCGCATCCCCAACGCGCTGACCCTGCCGCTGCTGGCCGGTGGTCTGATGCACGCCGGCTTCGTCGCGGGCGCCGCCGGGCTGCTCGACGCGACCGCGGCCTGCCTGGCGCTGTCCCTGCCCTACGTCGTGCTGTTCGCCGTGGCGCACGGCGGAGCGGGCGACGCCAAGCTCATGGGCGCGGTCGGCGCCTGGCTGGGCGTGTTCGACGGCGGGCTGGCCCTCGCGGCCGTGTGCCTGAGCGGCGTCGTGCTGGCCGTGGGTTGGGCGCTGGCCAAGCGCCGCCTGCACGACGTGGGCCAGCGCCTGTCGCTGCTCGCGCACGGCCTGCTGCACCTGCCCTTCCGGCGCGTGTCCGGCCGAACGCTCGCGGCCTCCATTCCGACGGAGGGCGAGGGACTGCCGATGCCCTACGCGCCCGCCATCCTCGCCGGCTGCCTGCTGGCCTGCGGAGTCAGCCTCGCATGAAGCGCCCTGACGCCATGTGCGCGCGAGCGGCTCGCCGGCGCGGCTCGGCCGTGGTCGAGATGGCCCTGCTCCTGCCGCTGCTGTTCCTGCTGCTGTTCGGGATGATCGAGTACGGCGCGCTGTTCTGGCGCGCGCAGCAGATCGCCTCCGCGGCGCGCCACGGCGCGCGCGTCGGCGCCATGCCGGACGGCACGGCCGCGGCCGTGACCACCGCCGTGAGCGACATGATGGACGAGCTGGGCCTCGGCAGCACCGGCTACGGCGTCGTGCTCGACCCGAACGACCCGGCCGTGCTCCTGGTCGGCCAGACCTTCACCGTGACCGTCTCGGTGCCCTACGCCGCGATCGACCTGACCGGCTTCCCGGTCCCGGCGCCGACGGACATCCAGCGCTCCTCCACCATGGCGCGCGAGGGCGAGTAGCCCGCCATTCGGCTCATGCGCGGTCGGCCTGACGGCCGATCAACGGGATCACGCCGGTTCATCCCGGCCGCACCCTGACCGAGGAGCGTCGCATGAAGTGGTTGACCGTCGGCTTGATCGGCCTGGGCACCGTCGCGGCGTCCGGCGCCGCCGTGCTCGTCGCTTCGCTCCAGGGCGGATCGCGCCCGAGCGACCAGGCAGCGAGCGAGGTGCACGTGCTGGTGGCCACGCGCGACCTCGGCCCCATGTCGGTCGTGTCCCAGGAGGACGTGGTCACGCGCAGCCTGACCGGCGGCGTCGCGCCGGCGGAGTCCTTCCAGGACCCGCTGCAGGTCATCGGCAAGGTGCTGACCTCGTCGCTGAAGGCGGGCGCGCCCTTCACGGCCAAGAGCTTCGTCAATGACGGCTCGGCCGCGCGCCTGGCCGCGGCCCTGCCCGAGGGCCGCCGCGCCGTGACCATCAACCTCAGCGACCCGCTGGGCAGCGAGTACCTGCTGTATCCCGGCTGCCTCGTGGACGTGCTGGCCACCATGCGCTTCACGTTCGGCCAGGTCGAGCAGCCGGTGACGGTGACGCTGCTGCAGGGCGTCTCCGTGCTCGCGGTGGGCAGTCGCACGATCGTCTCCGTCGAGCCCGAGGTGGCCGAGCCGGTGCAGGCGCCGCGCGACGGCGCGCGCCCGGCCGTGACGCTGCTGCTCGACGGCCGCCAGGCCGAGGCGCTGAAGCTGGCCATGGAGGAGGGGCGCGTGTCGCTCGTGCTGCGCAACCCCGCCGACGTCGCCCACCAGGCCGCGGCCGGCACCGACCTGGCCTCGCTGTCCACGGGAATCTCGCGCGCGCCGCAGGCGCCGCCGTCCGAGGACGAGCACGAGGATGGGGACGAGGACGAGGAATACGTCCCGCCCGCGCCCAACCCGCTCAAGCGCACGTGGGACACCGTCGTGCTGCGCGGCGCCGAGCGCCAGAGCCTGACCTTCGAGCTGCCGGCCGCCGGCCAGCCCTGACCGCCTTCCGAGGAGAGGACCCATGCACCGACTTTCGATCGTGATCGCCGTCGCCCTGGCTGCGCCGGCCGCCGCCGCCCAGGAGTCGCTGGACGTCCATGCCGGCCGCTCCGCGCTGATCCAGTCCGAGTGGAACGTCAGCGGCGCGGCCCTCACGGATCCGGCCGTGGCCGATGTCCAGGTGCTCGCGCCGCGGCTGGTGCTGGTGGCCGGCAAGGCGCCCGGCACGACCGACGTGCTGTTGTGGGGCGACAACGGGGAGACCCGTTCGCTCTCGCTGCGCATCACGCTCGACCTGGAGCTGGTCAAGGAAGACCTGTCGGCGCTGATGCCGGAGTCGGAGCTCACGGTCGCTTCGCGCGCCGGCGCCACCGTGGTCACCGGCCTCGTCGCGCGCGCCGAGCACGCCCAGGCGCTGAAGGCCTACTTCGAGGCGCGCCAGGTGCCCTTCGTCGACGCCACCACCCTCGCGGGCAACCAGCAGGTGGCCGTCAAGGTGCGCCTGGCCGAGGTGTCGCGCGTCGGGCTGCGCCAGATGGGCCTCAACGTCCTCAAGTCGGGCGCCGAGTTCTTCGGCGGCCTGACCACGGGCAGCAGCAGCGGCGGGCCCGTCCAGCCGGTCAGCATCGGCGTCCTCGCCGGCGGCACCGCGCTGGGCGACTCGCCCTTCGAGTTCACCAACACGCTGGCGGTCAGCCCGGGCGTCACGCTCTTCGGCGGCTTCCCCAAGGCGGACATCGAGTACTTCGTGCAGGCCCTCAAGGAGAACGAGTACCTGCGCGTGCTGGCCGAGCCCAACCTGGTCGCGCTCTCGGGCGAGGAGGCGCGCTTCCTGGCCGGCGGCGAGTTCCCCATCCCGGTGGTGCAGGGTGGCGGCGCGGGCGGCGGCACGTCGGTGACCATCGAGTACAAGCCCTTCGGCGTGTCGCTGCGCTTCAAGCCGGTCGTGCTGGGCGACGGCGTGATCCGCCTGCGCGTGTTCACCGAGGTCAGCGACCTGTCCGAGATCGGCGCGGTCGAGATCCAGGGCTTCCAGGTGCCCTCGATCTCGACGCGCAACGCCGAGACGACCGTCGAGATGCGCAGCGGCCAGACCTTCGCGCTGGCCGGCCTGCTCTCGCGCGAGACCAGCGCGCGCATCAGCGCCGTGCCGGGACTGGGCGAGCTGCCCGTCCTGGGCTCGCTGTTCCGCAGCACGCGCTACACCAGCGGCGAGACCGAGCTGGTGCTGCTGGTGACGACGGCGATGGTCGAGCCGCTGTCGCTGGCCGGCCTCCCGCCGCTGCCGGGCGAGGACCACGTGCAGCCCGGCGACTGGGAGCTGTTCTTCGAGGGCCGGCTGGAATCGGACGTGCTCGAGCCCGCGGCGGGACCGTCGGCCGACTGGCTGCGCGCCGCGGGGCTGGCGACGCTGCTGGGCCCGGGCGGCTGGTCGCGGCACGGGCTGGCGCCGGCGCCCAGTCGCGCCAGCGCCTCCGAGCTGGCCGCGGCCGCCGCGGCCGGAAGCGGCCAGACGCCGTGACCTCCGCCCTGCTGCTGACCGCCGACCCGGCCGTGGCGCGCGACGCGTGCGCGTCGGGGCCGGACTCCGCGCCCGCCGCGTGTCGTGACGCGGCGGCGTTGGCCGAGCGGCTGGCGGAGGCGCCCGCGCGCCTGGTCCTGCTGGACCTCGAGCCGGACCCGGCCGCGGCGCTGTCCGTGCTGGCCTCGCTCGCCGCCCGCTTTCCCGAGGCGCGCTTCGTGGTGCTGTGTCGCGAGCTGACGGCCGAGGTGCTGCTGTCCGCGATGCAGGCCGGCGCCCGCCACGGCGTGCGGCGCGACAACCTGGCGGCCGAGCTGCCGGCGATGGTCCAGCGCTTCGGCCGCGCGCCGGTGCGCGGCGGGCGGCTGGTCACGCTGCTGTCGGCCTCCGGCGGCTGCGGCTGCACCACGGTGGCCATCTCGGTGGCCGAGGAGCTGCGCCAGTCGCTCGAGGCGCCGGTGCTGCTGGTGGACCTGGACACGGACTACGGCGCCGCCGCGCCCTACCTGGGCGTGAAGGGCGTGTACGGCGTGGCCGACGTCCTGGCGCGCACCGGCCCCATCGACGCGCAGCTCGTGCGCTCGACGGCCACCAGCTACGGCGACGACTTCAAGGTGCTGCTCTCCCCCGCCGCGGTCAACCCGGCCGATCCGGCCGCGCTCGAGTGGCGGCGCCTGCCCGAGCTGCTGGAGGCCGTCGGCCAGGCCGCGCCGGCCGTGGTCTTCGACGCCGCGCGCGTGCCGCCCGCGTCGGCGGCCGAGCTGGTGCGCGCCAGCGCGCTGACGCTGCTGGTCATGGAGCTGGCCGTGGTCGACATCCGCACGGCCTGCGCCATGCTGCGCGCCCTCGAGGAACGCGGCGCCTCGCTGGACCAGGTCGTGCCCGTGGCCAACCGCTGGACGCGGCGCCAGGCCTCGCCCACGCTGCAGGACGCGCGCGATGCGCTGGGCCGCGAGGTCGCAACCATCTCCAACGACTTCCCGGCCGCGCTGCGGGCGCTCAACCACGGCTCGCCCGTCGCGCGCTCGAGCCCGCGCTCGCCGCTGTGCGAGGACGTGCGCCGGCTCGTGGGCAGCCTGCTGCCCGCCCCCGCGGCCGTGGCCGCGCGCGGACGCTGATCGATGAGCGCCGCCGCCCGCCTGGCCGACGCCCCGCGCTCCGAGCTGAAGGCGCGCATCCACGTGCGCCTGGTCGAGTCGCTGGACCTCGTGGCCGCGCAGAAGCTGCCGGTCAACGAGCTGCGCGACGAGTGCCTGCGCCGCGTGGACGCGCTGGTGGCCGGCGAGCACACGCCGCTGACCACCGGCGAGAAGCAGCAGCTCCTGCGCGAGGTCATGGACGAGATCTTCGGCCTCGGGCCGCTGGAGGAGCTGCTGCGCGACACGGCGGTGACCGACATCCTGGTCAACGGCTCGCAGCAGATCTACATCGAGCGCGGCGGCCGGCTGACGCTGACCCCGACGCGCTTCCGCGACGACCGCCACCTGCTGCAGGTCATCCAGCGCATCGCCGCGGGCGTCGGGCGGCGCATCGACGAGTCCTCGCCGATGCTCGACGCGCGCCTCAAGGACGGCTCGCGCGTCAACGCGATCATCCCGCCGCTCGCGCTGGACGGCCCGGCCATGAGCATCCGCCGCTTCTGCGGCACCAAGGTGGACAGCGACCGCATGGTCGAGCTGGACTCCTGGACGCGCGACATGGCCACGTTCATGGAGGCCGCGGTGCGCAGCCGGGCCAACGTGATCGTCGCGGGCGGCACGGGCACGGGCAAGACCACGCTGCTCAACGTGCTGTCCAAGTGGATCCCCTCCGGCGAGCGCGTGATCACCATCGAGGACGCGGCCGAGCTGAACCTGCAGCGCGACCACGTCGTGACGCTGGAGACGCGCCCGCCCAACATCGAGGGCAAGGGCGAGGTGACCCAGCGCGACCTGCTGAAGAACACGCTGCGCATGCGCCCCGACCGGATCATCATCGGCGAGGTGCGCGGCGGCGAGAGCCTGGACATGCTGCAGGCCATGAACACCGGCCACGAGGGCAGCATGACCACGGTGCACGCCAACACGCCGCGCGACGCCCTGCGCCGCATCGAGAACATGGTGGCCATGGCCGGCATGAACTGGCCGGTGCAGGTCATCCGCGACCAGATGGCCAGCACGCTGGACCTGGTGGTGCACGCCCAGCGCCTGACCGGCGGGCGCCGCAAGGTGACCTGCATCATGGAGATCACGGGCATGGAGCGGGACACGATCCTCACGCAGGACATCTACCGCTTCCGCCAGACCGGCCTGGACAAGGACGGCAACGCCGTCGGCGCCTTCGAGGCCTGCGGCGTGCGCCCCAAGCTGCTGGACCGCATCCAGCGCGAGGGCTTCACGCTGGACCCGGCCATCTTCGCCAAGCCCTTCAACGCGGGCCACGGACGCTGAGCATGGGCGCACGCACCGACCCGCTGGTCATCCTGCAGGCCGTGGCGGCCTTCGCGGTCGTGGCCTGCCTGTGGGCCGTGGCCCAGATCCTGTGGATGCGCCGCCGCTCGGGCGAGCACGAGGTCATCGTGCGCCGTCTCGGCGACGACGGCTCGGCCGCCGCCGCGCCGCAGGGCGCGCGCACGCTGCGCCTGTGGCACGAGGGCCGCGAGGCCATCCTGCACGTGGCCGGCGCCCGCAACCGGCTGACGCGCTACGAACGCTTCGAGCGCCTGTGCCGCGAGGCCGGCTGGACGACCAGGCCGCGCGCGCTGCTGACCGCCATCGCGGCCGCGGCGCTGGCGGTCGGCCTGGCGCTGGGGATCGTGACCGGGCGCCTGTTCCCGGCCGCCGTCGGCATGGGCGCCGTGCCGATGGTCTTCTCGATCGTCGCGCGCAAGCGCGCGGCGGCCCGCGAGCGGCTCTTCGAGCGGCAGCTGGTGGAGGCGCTGGAGCTCTCGGCGCGCTCGCTGCGCGCCGGCCACCCGCTGCTGGCCAGCTTCGACCTGATCGCCGAGGAGATCGCCGCGCCCGTGGGCACCGTCTTCACCGGCATCGTGCAGCAGCAGGCCATGGGCGTGCCGCTGGAGGAGTCGCTGCGGCGCGCCGCGGGCGAGTGCCGCAGCCAGGACCTGGACCTGTTCGCGGCCGCCCTTTCGATCCACTCCCGGACGGGCGGCAACCTGGCCGACGTCATGCACAGCCTGGCGCTGGTGATCCGCGAGCGCATGCGCCTCGGGCGCCGCTTCCGCGTGCTGGTGGCCCAGACGCAGGTCAGCAAGCGCATCCTGATCGCCATGCCGTGCCTGATGTTCGGCGTGCTCAACCTGATGAGCCCCGAGTACATGGAGCTGCTCTACACCACGCCGACCGGGCAGTTCATCCTGATGCTGACCGTCGGCATGCTGCTGACCGGCTGGGTCGTGATGAACAAGATGGCGGACCTGCGCACGTGAGGAGGCTGCCGGCATGCTGACGCTCGTCACCGCGCTGCTCGCCGGCGTCTCGGCCGCCTCGCTGGGCGGCGCGGGCGTGCTGCTCTCGCGCCAGCGTCGCGACGCGCGGCTCGCGCGCCAGCGCACGCTGGGCGAGGCGGTCGCCCCGGCCGCCGCGCCGGGCGGGAACGAGCGCCTGCTGGCCACGGTCGGGCGCCTGGGCACCCGGGTGTCCAAGGGCCGGACCAGCCGCACGCTGCGCGAGCAACTGGCCTCGGCCGGCTGGTACCACCCGCAGGCCGCGGCCATCTTCCTCGGAGCCAAGACCGGATTGTTCGTGCTGGGCCTCGCGGGCGCCACGCTGGCGCTGCTGCCCTTCGACCTGTCCCTTTCCTGGCGCCTGTTCGCGGCCTTCTTCGCCGGCGCCAACCTGTCCTTCTTGCCCAACGTCGTCGTGTCGCTGCGCCGCTCGGCGCGCAAGGGCGAGGTCGACCGGCACCTGCCCGACGCGGTGGACCTGCTGGAGATCTGCGTCTCGTCCGGCATGGGCCTGGACGCCGCCTGGACCGCCGTGGCCACCGAGGTGCGCGGCGTGTCCGAGCTGTTCGCCGACGAGATGGACCTGGCCTCGCTGGAGATCAGCCTGGGCGTCCCGCGCGCCGACGCGCTGCGCCACATGGCCACGCGCACGGGCGTGGAGGACCTCTCCTCGCTGGTGGCCATGCTGGTGCAGGCCGAGAAGCTGGGCGCCAGCATCGCCGACGCGCTGACCACCTTCGCCCGCTCCCTGCGCGAGATCCGCGGCCAGCGGGCCGAGGAGTGCGCCGAAAAACTGTCCGTCAAGCTCATGTTCCCGATGGTCCTGTTCATCTTCCCCTCGCTGCTGCTCATCATGGTCGGACCGGCTGTCATCCAGCTGGTCAGCGTCATGGGCTCGCGCTGAGGGACACCGGAGGAGAGACCGTGAAGAAGCCCCTGACCGCCGTCCTGCTGATCCTGTGCGCCTGCGCCGACATGCCGACGCGCGGCAGCGGCCCGTTCGCGGGCGACATGCTGCTGGGCGCGTCGATGGAACGCGCCCTGATCACGCAGTCGACGCTGTTCCCCTACCACTTCCAGGCGGACGCCGCCGAGCTCAACGAGCTGGGCCGGCGCGACCTGCTGGTGCTGGCCGCGCACCTGCGCGAGCACGCCGGCGCGCTCAGCGTGCGGCGCGGCGGCGCCACGGCCGAGCTGCACGAGGCGCGCGTGCGCGCCGTGCTGGCGGCGCTCGAGACGGCCGGCGTGCCGCGCGACGCGGTCGCGCTGCGCGACGGGCTGCCCGGCGGCGACGGCACGCCGTCCGCGCGCATCGTCGAGGTGCTGGGCCGCCCGCTGACCCTGGCCGGCGCCGGCGCCAGCTCCGCCTCGCAGGCCGGCACGCCGGAGATCATCAAGTGACGCCCCGTCGGTCCGCGCGCTCGCGCCGGCTGGCGGCGCTGCTGCTGCCGCTGCTGCTGGGGTGCTCGGCCCCCTCGTACGGCTCGGCCGACGACTGGGCCGACGCCGGCGGGCGCGCGCCCGAATCCGCGGCGCTGCACTCCATGGCGCGGCTCTACGCCGCGCAGGGCCGCGACGCCGACGCCGAGGCCACGCTGCGGGCGCTGCTCGCGCGCGAGCCGGCCTTCCTCCCCGGCTGGGAGGAGCTGGCGCGACTCTACGTGCGGCGCGAGCTGCTGGACGGCGCCGTGGCCGCGCTGGAGCTGGGCCTGCAGGAGGCGCCCGACGACCCGGTGCTGCTCAACGACGTGGGCCTGTGCCGGCTGCTGCAGCGCGACCTGCCGGCCGCCGAGCGGGCCTTCGTGCACGCGTCCGCCTCGGCACCCGACGACGCCCGCCCGCGCTCCAACCTCGCGCTGGTCCTGGCGCTGCAGGGCCGCGACGAGGAGGCGCTGGCCGTGTGGCAGCAGGTGCTGCCTCTCGCGCAGGCGCGCGCCAACCTGGACCTGGTGACCGCCGCGCGCGCGCGCTGAGACGCGGCGGACGGGCCGCGGAACGCCGCGCACCCGCCCGCCCACGCTTCGTCGCCAGGGTCAGCGGTAGAAGTTGGTCGCCTCGGTCTCGTCCACCGAGCGCGTCAGCTTGTCCGACTTCAACTGCACGCCGAAGCGCACGTCGCCCTCCTCGGCGGCGCGCACCACGATCTTCCACGACACCTGCTGCTTGGGCGCCAGCGCGCCCAGCGGAGCAAAGGTGACCGCGCCACCGGACGCCGTGCCCGTTGTCGGGCCCGTCGAGGACACGTACTGCATGCCCTTGTCGAGCGTGCACGCCACGCGCACGTTGGTGTCGGTCGCCGAGCCCTGGTTGGTCACGGTGATCATGTAGGTGACCGTGCTGCCCAGCTCGATCGGGTCGGGATCGTCGACGACCTCGAGCAGGATGGCCGGGATGCCCTCGATGAGCGTCTCGGCGACGGCCGCGACGGCGGCGGCGCAGTCGGCGCGGGCGGTGGCCGAGTTGCGCAGCGTGCCGATGCCCGGCGCCTTGATGGTGACCTCGACCTTGCGGCTGCCCTTGGGCTCGAGCGTGCCCAGGGCCCAGCTCACGCGGTTGCCGGAGGCCTTGGCGCCCTCGCTGGCGCGTTCGAAAACCGAGCCCGCGGGCAGCGTGTCCTCGAGCACCAGGTTGCGCGCCGGGCCGTCGCCGGTGTTGGTGACGGTCATCGTCCACGTCACGCTGCGGCCCGCGAACTGGCGCCGCGGGCCCTCCTTCACCAGTTGCAGGACGGGCTGCAGCACGCGCGTCGAGACCTGGCTCGACTCGGCCGTCAGCCCGCCGGCGCCGGCCGCGCTGGCGCGGTTGACGTAGGTTCCGGGCCGCTCGGCCTGCACGCTGACCGACAGTTCGCGCGACTGGCCCGCGGCCAGCGTGCCGGCGTCGAGCGTGAAGGCCTTCAGGCCGTCCTGCGTCAGCAGGCCGTCGGGAAGCTGGTCGGTGATGCGCACGTCGCGCGCCGGGCCGCTGCCGCGATTGGACACCGTGAAGCGCAGCGGGATGGGATCGCAGGCCAGCACTTCGGCCGGCGCCTGCTTGACCAGCTCGAGCCGCGGCTCGACCACCAGCGTGGTGACGCACAGCGTGCTGGCATAGGTGATCTCGGCGCAACCCGAGACCTGGCCCGGCCCCGTGGCGGCGCCGAAGACCTCGATGACCTGCTGCGCGCGCGGAGCCAGCGTGGCGAAGGACCAGCGCAGCGCGCCGTCGGCCGCGGGCGCGGAGGCCGGCTTGGTGGAGGCGAGCCTGAAGTTGCCGCCGAGGCGGTCGGTCACCGCCACGTTCTGCAGCGTCATGTCCGTGAGGTTGGTGACGCGCAGCATGTAGCTGAGCGGCTGCCCCACCGCGACCTCGGCCGGCGCCATCTTCTCCAGCAGCACCGCGCTGGTGGAGACATCGCCCGTCGGGTACGCCAGCCGGCCGCTGCTGCCGCCGTCGGCCGGCGGCGGGGCTTGTCTCGCGACCGGTACGGCCTGGCCGGCGGCCGGCTGCGGCGCGGGCGCGGCCGACCCATCGGACGAAACGCATCCGGTCGTCAGGCTGAGGACGGCAAGGACAACGGCCGGACGAGTGAATCGCATGAGAGTCGCGCTTCCGCATGGGGGGAGAGTCAGGCTGCCTGTCCGCTGCCCTGGCGCTTCCACGGAGCGGGCCGGCAGCGCAGCCGCTTGACCGAAACCGCGCCATCTTGGACATTCTGCAGCTTCCCGACAAGGCTCCGGACCTGGCCGGGGGATGTGGCTCGCGCTGAGGGAACGAGACCCTGCCAGGGTCTCCTGCCGGCGCGCGGGCCGCTGACGACGACTTGACGGACCGCGTGCGGGCTTCGGGCGCCCGCACCCATCGGTCGGCTCTCCCATCCACCGACCCGAACCGAGGACCCATGAACCGCAACACCTCCATCTCCCGCAAGCTGCTCGGCACACTCGCGCTGGCCCTCTTGGCCGCTTGCGCCACGGGCGACAAGACCTACACCAGCGAGCCCCACCACGGCTTCGACCTCGCGGGCCATTGGGACCACCTGGCCTACAAGGTCATGGTCGAGCCGACCAGCGACGTGAACCCGGTGCGCACCCAGCACGTGCTGGTGGCCACGGTCACCGACGCCGACGGCCAGTTGCTGGGCGGCCGGCGCGTGGAGTGGATGCTGCCGGCCGGCGGCGTCGGCGCGATCGTCGCGGTGGACGAGCACGGCTTCTACGGCAACGACGGCGCCAAGGACGACACCTGCTTCGAGCGCGCCGACGTCGGCGACAAGCTCGACAACTCCTTCGCGGTCACGCACACCAACGTCATGGCCCAGACG
>Ga0247727_10013583_pt1 | contig 13693 bp, 9 predicted proteins | sample WisWelCaveWW1625_FD_202498 | JGI IMG/M metagenome (GOLD analysis project Ga0247727, IMG submission 202498) | Biofilm microbial communities from Wishing Well Cave, Virginia, United States - WW16-25 | ecosystem: Environmental > Aquatic > Deep subsurface > Groundwater > Cave microbial mat | place... | reverse complement strand
TCATGTATTTTGAAGTAATTTATCAGAGCATGATCGTGCCAGCATTGTACTGCCTTATAGTTCTCATTACCTTGTCGTTATGGCTAATTCCCTGGAAAAAAATAATGCCTGCTTTTCCTCGGGTCTCTAAAACTACCTGGGCACTTTTCATTATTATCCTGCTTTTAGGTTCTGTCCTGTGCTTCCTAGTTTTTCCCCATTATCATATGATGTACATTGACGAACCATGGTACATGGAAGCAGCCAAGAACATACAAGCTTCGGGAAAACCGGTCATCTGCGATTACCGCCTTGATTTAGGGGTCGAATGCCACACTCTGCCCAAGCCTATTGGCTGGCCATTCCTCTTGTCTATAGTCCTCCATCTGCCTTTCTTCAAGACCCAATGGCTTTTTTTTGCGACTGCTGCTTTGGGAAGCTTATTGATAGCCTCGATTTTTATTCTGACCCTGCTTATCTTCCGCAGCCACGTTATTGCACTATCCTCTTCTTTTCTTATGGCGATTAATCCTTTGTTTGTCCAATGGTCATTATCCCTGGAATCGAACACTGCAGCAGTTTTCTTTTTCATTCTGGCACAGATTTTTTTCCTTCTTTGGATAAAAATTAAGAACGCTTATGTTTTAGCTGCAGCATTGCTTCTTTTTATTTTTACTGTGACGATAAGATATGAGTTTATTCTTCTCTTGCTGTTGTTTGTCATGATGTATCTTATATTTTTGAAAAAGCCAAATCATCTTTCTATTTCACTCAGGAATTATTTTAGCTTGATTTTAGTGGGATCAATGGCGCTTGTGTCAATTGTAACATACGTAGCGGGTAATCACTTCAGGGGTTATTTCTCGGATCGTTACTGGGATTATGTCTTCCTTAATTTTTTCCCATTTCTGGATGCGGTAACATTTCATTTTGTCCTTGCAATCCCAGCTGCTTATTTTTTTATTAGGGAAAATGATAGCCGGATAAGAAATGCGCTATTTGCATGCATCCTCCTCTCTTTTTGGCTCTATATTCCCTTTGCATCAGAAAGCAGGATGGCATTGGTGCCGCTTATATTCATGTTGATTGCAAGTGCAGCAGGCACCACTTATTTTTTCAGGGATATCAATGCAAAGCTTAAGGTGAGAAGGTCAATTTTGATCTTTATTTTCCTGTTTGTCTATGCTGCTATTTTTAGCTTAGGCCTCTATTTTGTGCACACTTTGCCGCAGGACGAGTACCGCCTGAAATTTCTCGAGACCCAATCTGCCTATTACATTGCAGACTATTTTAAGGAAAACTGCACCATTATTGCGGAATGGCCAACGATAATACTTTCTTCGTCAGGGCTTGCTTCAGTAAACACGAATGAAGCGATAATATTACACAAGCAGCTGGCCGACTCTCTTGAATCTGGGCAGTGCTATTACTATTATGAGGACATGTATTGCCAGGACGAAGATTTCCCGATCATTCCTTATTCAAGGCAAAAATGCGAATTGACGCACAAGCTTTTCCAGATGGAAACCTATTGGGAATTCAATCACGCAAATATATCCTATCGATTGCTCAACATTTCTGGATTACGCAATGTTTCGAACAGTATAAATTTAAATAATCGGCTTATCGATTAACAAATAGGTAGCAAGGGGACCTATATGCTTTTGGGAAATAAACTGGATATTGTGATGTTTGAGCTGACCAATTGGTGCAACCTCAAATGCAAAATGTGCGGCATCTGGCCGGAAAGGCCAAAAAATTTTCAACACAAAACTATCTGAAAAATCTCGCAAACAACAAGAAATTTAAACTTAAGAATATTTCTGCATTCTAATCAAAATGTCGCACATTCTAGGCATCTATTCAAAAAAAGGAAAAATCAAGACTAGGGCCATTCAGGAAGTTTTGTTGGATTTTTCCCTAGGCAATAAGGGGGCCTTAAAAACAAAAGTGTCAGGAAACCTGCTCTTTTCTACCGCACGGGACCGGTACGGCAATTTTAACATTGCAGAAAATGAAGACAAATCTCTCGTTATTCTTTTTGGAGGGGAAATTTATGATCATGACCAATATGCTGCAGAGTTGATAAAGAAGGGTCACCGATTTAGAAATCAAGATAGCAGCGCTGAATTTGCCCTGCATTCATATGAGGAATCTGGCACTAGATTTTTGCGGAAAATCAATGGAACATTCGCCTTTTCTATTTACAATAAAACAACCGGAGAATTGGTACTTGCTAATGACACGTTTGGGATATTCCCCCTGTTTATCTGTGGTACCCCAGAATTTTTGATTTTTTCTTCAGGGTACCAGCCGATTGCGAGCTATAAACATTTTGATAGGCAGCTGGACTATGATGCAATAGCAGAATACTTTGCCCTAGGGGCTACACTGGGAGACAAGACCTTCTTCAGGAATATCAAAAATCTGGCACCGGCTTCAGTGCTGCGCGTCATGAATTCCACAAAAAAACTGCATAAATATGATAATTTGAACATAAAAATAAAAACCAATAAAGATTTGAACTACTTTGGAAAGGTTATTTCTGAAGCTATACGTGCTGCTGTGCAATCCCGGGCAAAAAAGGCAAAGAACATCACCTACGACCTAAGCGGAGGTGCTGACACGAGGCTCATTCTTAGCAATTTGACCCAAGAACAGAGAAAAAATGCAGAATTTTTAACTCTCAATCACCACATGGTTCCTGAAGACAAGGAGAAGGATGTAATCATTGCAAAAAAGCTGGCTACAAAATTAAATCTTAACCTGAAAATACTCAAAAGACAACATTACAAATTTGAAAAATATTTTGATACAATGAGGCTGAAAGGCTTAAGCCAAACAAAAAGGATTTCGGCGCTGCATGGGGGCGAGTTCTTAGGGGGAGACTATTTTAAATACTGCATGCCAAACTTAAGTGGAATAGGTAGGCATATAGTAGACCAAAAGCTGAAAAGGCTTTTTCAAAAATCCTTTCTGGATAAAATCTCGAATCCCAACGACTCATTGCAAAAAGAGCTCCAGGGAATAAAAGCTGAAAATAAGGAATTCTTATTCGCTATAAGGCAGTTTACCAGGAGCTTTTATACCGCCATCTATGGTAGGCACGATGGTTTCTTAACGCCCTTTATTTTTGCAACAGTTACGGACAGCCCCTTTTGGGATAAAAATCTCCTAAAATCACTGCTTACGGTGCCTAAGGAATATTTGCTAGACTACAAATTGTACAATCACCTCTATATGCATCATTTTCCGGAATTAATCGGAATACCGACGAATTCGCCGTTTGCAATGAGGAAAGACTCCTGTATGGCCTATTTTGGTACAGGCATCGACAGGAAAGAAATTGAGGATATGAGTGACTATGGTCTTCTTGGAAGATATGTCAAGGATAGCCAAACTTGGGGGGAAAAAATTTACAATGAAAATTATTTGCGTTCTTTAAGCGCTGTCAATAATTTTCCATCTGCAAGCCTGAAAAATTTCATTTTCAAAAGAAAAAACAGCATTGTCTTTAGGCAGCTGGCAAGCATTACCGCAAAAAACAAGGATAACATCCCGATTTTAAGTAACTATTTGGATTCCATAAAATTAAAGGAGAAAAAGCAAATGGATAATAAGATGATTCTCGGCTCTTTTGTTGATTTTGAAGCATGGTACAGAAGATATGGCATCCTGATAAAATGACAAAACAGGCATTTTGTTGACTAAAGAAAATACGATAAGGCTAATCAGATTCTAACGAGAGCCTTGCTCGCATTTTATATCACCAATGAGGAATATTGCCGGAGAAATTTTCCAGGGGTAATAGGATTTTGAAATTTCAAATTCTTGTCTAGCCTCACGCTCCATACCTTGCTTTACATAAATCTCTCTTTGCAGAAGATTGATCCCCCCTTGGATTTTATCATATTGCGGGTTTTTTTTGGAATACTCCTTGATACTTGCTTTGCTTTGATTTAGGTAACTTAAGGCACTTGTAGAGTTATCCAATCCAAAATAAGCCAGGCTAAGTATGAGGGGGCCTAGCGCATCCGATGAGCAATTTTCCATGGATTTTTTGAGATAGGGGATAGACTGACCAAATTTTTTTTGCTCTATGCTTGTTAGGCCCATTCCAAAATAAAAATATGCGTCATGGCCCATTCCCCTCAAAAGACTTAGTTCTTCTTGGCTTTCGTTAAAAAGACCTCCCTTAAGATATGCCGCGGCCAGTAACCTATGCGCTTCAGGCCTTTCCTTATCAATAGTTAGTGCCGTTTCGGCATATTTTAACGCCCTTTCACCGTCTTCCATACGTTCAAAATATTTCTGGCCAAGGCTAACATACCATAGGTACTTGTCGCTAAAATACAGCCAAATATCAAAATAGTAAAATATCATAATCGAAATTACCAGTACCGCTGCAGCAATCACGATTTTATTGATATCAGTTTTATCCATGTAAAATCAAACGCTTAATAAAAGGCCAGTGGCTTTAGCTATCCATTGACGGAAGTTTTCTTCCTAATAAGATTGAACGAACCATTTTTTCAGTGTATTCCCTTAATATTCACCTTTTGAGTATTACTGGACTGCTCCACTTGAAAAACTCCCTCCGGCAGCCACCAACCCTTTCTTTTTCATCTCAAGGAATATTCTTTCTGAAATTATCCGATGTGCAAGTGGGGTGGGGTGGCCATCGTTTTTGATTCTTAATTCTTCATTTGCAAATAGCTCAAAATAAGCCCCTAAATCACCAATTACGATCACATTCGGCCACTGACGCATCTCTTTCACTGGCTCGAAAAACGCCTGATCACTACTTGGGTAAAATACCAAGATTAAGACAGTATTGTTCCATAGTAGTGAATGGATTTCTTTCACTTTTTCTTTTTCAATATCCCACAACTGGCTGGTATTGGTATTGTGAATCCAATTTTTTGGCTCCTCTTTTAATACCTGCCTTTTAAGTGTTTTCATAAACTGAATCAGGGCAGAATTCCGATAGAGAATGCTGCCATATTTATTCGTTTTCAAGTACTTCCTCTTATTGGTTTCATCCCTAAATTCTAGCCGTCTCAAATCATCCTTTAGCAAGGTAAGCACCACTATTTCTGGTTTGTACTCAGCATACATTCTTTCAAGTTGAATTTTTTCCTGGAATAATCCCCAGGCACTAACTCCTGTGTTTATCACTTGGTATTCTTGATCAATCCGCGCAAGCTTTTCCCCGAGAAGGTAAGAAAACGTTTCATTATCTTGAACATTCATACCAAAGGTGTATGAATCTCCAAGCATTATGATGTTCCTCTTGTTTTCCTTAAGTTCTCCCCCTCGGAATCCATTACTGTTGATTGTTGCTTTTGGGAAGCCGATATTTGAATATCCTGTCTGTGACGGCGCGTACTTCCACAGCAACTCTTCATCACGCAAGGGTAATAACTGCTTCCCATAGGTATTCCTGACTGTTACTTCTAGCACAGTAAATACAAGAAGTACACTGCTCATAAACAAAAAAATCCTTATCATCCATTCACTTTTCCCTTTGTTGTTTTTATGATTTTGCAAACTTTTAACCCTCCGTAATTCCCCACCTAAAATCCTGCTTTGCTTTCTCTTGCTTTTGCTTTCAGAACATTTAAATACAAATATTTAAAATTATCTTAAGCATATCCGTTATAGAATTTTAATGGCTTAGCTAAGGAATGCCAATGGGGGCTGAATACATGAAATACTTGGGCATTGACTATGGCTTTGGAACCAACTCTATTGGAATATTCGACAGTTCCAAGAAAGAATTTACCCTCAAAAAATACTACTATTGTGATAAAATTCTTGCTAAAATATACTACTATAAATACAATAAGGAGATAAATAAAGTAAGGCTTTTCCTTGTTAAGCATTACACGAGGCATCTGCTGAATAAATTGCTTGGGCATCTTAAGGATGGAGAAATAGATCATGTCACTCTTTCAAGCTACTCCGGTTCTGACTATTATCTGGCAAACACATCTTATTTGCAGAAAAGATTTGCCGATAAAAAAATCCTCCATTCAGACCATTTTTGGGGGCACGTTAATTCTGCGAAATTCCATAAGGATTTTGAATACCCCGCATTAGTCATCGACTGCTCTGACCGGCACTCTGTAATTGCCGTTATCCCTGATGCCCAAAGAATCAAGCTTATCGCCAATTCACACATAGATTATAATAATGATCGCGTCGGCATCGGAAAGCTGCTCATCCAAGTTTGGCTTGACGAATTGCAGGAGGAATTCTCCTGGCCAGGCCAGCCGGTAAAGGGTAGGAAAAACCTTTATGAACTGTATGATAAACGGGGAAAGCGTGGTAATTCAGTCCTCGATATGAAACGATACATAAAAAAATCTAAATACCCCTTATGTGAAGATGTCTTTCGCGACCACTTTCCTAATAAGATGAAAAGACTAAAGCAAGCGTATTCCTCAATTGAGCTGTACCGCGATGACTGGGTGGCAACACAGCAGCAGGTTTTGCGGGAGATAATAACATTCCTTCGGCAGAAACTTAAGAAAAAATACGCCATAAAAACTTTTTTCATATCCGGAGGCATCAGCCGCAATCCGGCTTTTAAAAATGTAAAGGATTGCTTGTTAGTTCCTAATATCGTTGGGGGGGATGATGGCGCTGGCTGCTTTATGGCTTTCTTAGGGTATTGCGTGAATGAGCAAGGCTTGGTGATCAACCATGACAACTGGAAAGATTATAGATATATCTAATCAAGAAGCGATTTGCCTTTTCGTGCAATCCATCAAAGATAAGAAAATCGTTATTTTTCCCTGCGAAACCGTTTATGGCCTTTGCTTTGATCTTCTTGATGAGAAATGCAAGGAACGTGCGTGTCAAATCAAAGGCAGACCTAAAGAAAAAATATTTTCCGCTGCAATTCCCTCGCCAGAATATCTTGAAAAAAAGAGGATTGTCCCCAATGATCTTGAAAAAAAAGCCATGGCACGGTACTGGCCAGGCCAGCTAAAAATAGCATTTACTCCTGATTTTGCTGCCAATCAAGCCGAACATAAATGGTTTAGGGACATTCTGGGGCAAATTGACACTATCGTTGCGACAACCAGCGCAAATAAATCCGGACGGCCTGCCGCAAGCAAAGCAAAGGATCTGGACCCCGAGATAATAGATGCTGTTGACTTCGTCTTTGTGGATGACAGCAAAATTTATCATTCAACAGCCACGACCGTTGTTCGATTGAAGGTTAAGATTGAAATCCTCAGGCAAGGCGTTGTTCAAGTTTCTGAAGACATCCTACATTGATAAAACACTCCTTACATAAATCAGGTCAGGTGATCCTTAGACAGGAATGATTCGATGAACTTGAATTTTCCGTTTTTGCTTCGGGGTATGCTATCAACGAAATTGAATCGCAAGTGAAAATCCTGCTTGAGCACATCTCGGATTTTTTGCTTTGACTTTCGGTGCTTTTCCGGGTTTGCAAGAACCGCATTTACTGTTACCTGCTCTTCAGCATCCTGGACAAACTGGCATTCTTTAATATGGCCGTGCAGATGCCGTATAGCATTCGAAAGAGTTGATGCATCATATATTCTGCCATTTTTTGCGATAATAATATCATTTGTTCTTCCTACTAGTCTTGTAATGCGCGCGGAGCTTCTACCGCAACTGCATTTTTTTTTGCAAATGTAGGCAACATCTCCTACATTGTAGCGCAATAACGGGAACGCATAGCTAATCAGGCTTGTTGCAATTATTTCATTGTTTTCATTTAACTCTATGATACCATTTAATGGTTCTATGTGCATACCATTGTGTTCGTGGCACTCCATTGCGCTGACAACAGCTTCCCGCGAACCATACTGGTCGAAGACTTCACATTGAAACTGTTCTTGAATAACTTCTCTCCAATGTGGCAGCAAAACCTCGGATGTTGTTACAACAGCTGCAAAATATACATCCTTGATGCCATTCTCTTTACAATAATTTGCAAGAAGATATACAAAAGATGGAAAGCCCCTCACACATCCGAATTTGAATTTTCTTATTATCCCTATATATTCCTGCAAATGATTACCGCTAAAAAAGCCGGGATTCAAGTGCATCACTTTGTACTGTGGCTCATAATGCCATTTGTTCTCCTGTAAATTTATCCCTATCCGGAAATGGCCTTTTTTATGGCCTACACCTGTCATTTCAAAGTGCTTGTCAATTCTGGCTCCATCAAAAAGCATTTCCTTTTTTGTGAAAGACAGTTTCATCGGGCTTCCAGTAGTCCCGCTGGTGTAGGCGGCAATTAGAGTTCTTGAAGGGATATTCTTTGCCAACAGCTTTTCTCGATTTAAATTAATATCTTCCCTGCTTATAATTGGTAATTTATTTAAGTCGTCTGTACTGGTTATATCTTTAGGATTTAGGTCTAGTTTGTCAAAGGTTTCTTTGTAATAGGGCACATGTTTATAACAGTGTTTTACTATTTTTTTAAGCCTGTCATTCTGAATATCCTCCAACTTTTGGCCGTCCAGATAATCTGAATCCTTTAATTCTTTGTAGAACCTATCATACCAAAGGTCTTTGCATAAAAAAGATCCAATGTCTTGAATTACGTTTGGACTGCCTAGATAAATTTTTTTAAGCTTCATTTTTGTTTTCCGTCTTCATTCGCGTCAACTCAAAAATTGGTCAGTATTTCAGTTTAAGATTCTGATGGGGAAATCGTGTTTTTATGAAAAAGCATAGGCATTATCATAATGAAAACTAAGCTAACGGAGATTAGTATGGGCAAGACAACATTTGGTCCAAATAGGAGCAAATCAACAATCTGCAACATGATTAGCAGTCTCAGTTGCATTGATATTTCCGGAAAATATGGCCCAAGGCTCCTCAAAGCAAAATAGATTATCATCATAGAAAATAGGTAAAAATACAGGGCATAAGCTATGATAACCCCATCCAGCATATTTCTTGACAGGCCAATCAGGAGCGTGGGTAAAAATGACAGAAGCAGCAATAAATTCAGTTTCTTAAAAAATCCTGTGTTGCTAATATAGAGAAATGTCGATAAAGGCGTCACGCAAATGCGCATAAGAACTGCAGAGGTTATCAAAAGGAATAAAAGGAAGGTTCCATTGAATGAAGGCCCCAGGTAAAGATAGTATGCATGTTTTCCTATAGCAAGGAGGAATGCCATTGCAGCTAAACTGAATAAAATTAATGCCTGAGAAGCGCCTTTAAGCGTCTGCTTTACTGCCAGGAATCTGTTGGCAGCTGCCAATTTCGCCAGAACAGGCTGCAAGTGCAAGAAGAATATTGCCGCGGTAAAACCCCACAGATTCTCAACGAATTTGAAAAAAACTGCCAATATCCCGATTAATTCCCTGGATAGAAAAAACGTGGAGAGGAATAGCCCGGCGCTGAATACCATATTATTTGCAATATTCAGTTTATAGTCGTCAAAAGTATACTTCTTTAGAGCGGATTTCACCAAAACACAAGAGAACCCCTGGGTAATATTTAAGCGCTTCCTTACGGCAAACATCAAAGAGAAATACTGGACCGCCGATTTCGCTAAAATTCCTATGAATATGGACCAAACACCAAATCCAAAGCCAAACAGCAGCCCCATTGAGACCACGAACTCCAATGCCGTGCAGGGCACTGCTATTTTTTGGACCAGGTCCTCCTGCTTTCCGCTGCGCAGCACATCTATCAAAAAAAAGTTTGCTCTTGCCAAAGCAAAAATGAAAAAGGCTATCAGGAAGAATGGCACCAGATTCTGATCATGGTAAACCCATCTGGACATGAACAATGCAATTAAAATCAATGGAACTAATAAAATCACATTGGTAATCACTACCAAAGAAAACAAGGCAGATGCCAATTGCCCATGCTTTTTTTTAAGCTTCCTATCATGCAAAGTCTTGACCAGGGTCAAATACGTTGGAATGTCAAACGCATGAAACAAAGAAAAAAAAGAGAATATTAGACCTACTATTGCATAATTTGACAGGTCCAGTTGCGATAAGTACAAGGGGATAGCAATTAGATTTACCGTAACTGCAAAAGCTTGCCCAAAAAAAGTGTAAGTAATATTCTTCAGGAGCATATCGTAGCATCCCGCAATGCACGAATTTAAATTAGTTTCTAAAGGCTGTGCTCCTGTGAAAGCGTTTTTCATCATTTTCTGCTATTTCTGTCTTCATTGCCTTCATTTCACTGTTTTTCATTCATTGTGCCTATTTTCAATTCGCTTCCCTTCAATGGTCGCCATTAAAAAACAAAAAAAAGACTTTCATGCCTGCCTAAACGCTGGACGATACGGTGGTTGGCACACTAAATGTCGTTGCCAATCTTTGCTGGCATTCAAACAGCTTTGCCTAAAGATTGATATTCTTATGCAAAACAAGCATGTAGGGAACTACACTTCATGGCTCTTTCAACGATGGCAGGTTAACACACTGCCCCCCGATACACTTTTCCATTGAAATTACTCCAAACATTTGCCAAAAGGTGGCTTTTTGCTGCAGCACTTCTTACAAGCTCGTACAAGGAATACGGTAGGATAGCAGACAAAGACATTTTATAAAATACCGAGCTCCGTATTATTTTGTAGTAAACTGCTTTCCTGATGGTCTGGAGGGATTTTTCCATCTGTTCTTTTTTGTATTCCCACGCAAGCCCGTTAATCTCATCAAAAGAGCAGCTAACACCATCATCAGGCCTAACATTGGTTATGCCAAACTTTTCCGGTTCAATGGCCATTTGAGATTCGGGAAGCAGGTAAAATCTGCAATGGTGTACCAGATCAATCCAACCTTTGTTCTCTTCAATAAACTTCACGGTTAGCCCGATATCCTCATCGGTTTCATACGGGTAGCCGGCAATTAAGTTAATGCGGTTGTAAATTTGGTTTGCCTTTGTCATTTTGAGCACCCGGGAAGCACGTTCAGCCGTGAATGGCTTTCCCATCCTCCGTAGTATCCTGTCACTTCCGGATTCAATTCCATATTTTAGCATGTGGCAGCCGCTTTCCTTCATTTTTGCCAATAGTTCATCATCCATGTTGCTTACCGAGGCGTAGCTTATCCACTTAATTTGCAATTTTTTGTCCACAATTAAATCGCACAGTTCTCTTAATTTTTTGTAGTTGTTGTTTATGGTTGCAGTCCCGAAGTCGAAAAGGTTGGTTTTGAACTTCTTTTTTATTGCGGCAATTTCATTTACGATTTTTTCCGGGTTCAAGACAAGGAAATTTTCAAGAATATGGTATGTGCAAAAACTGCATTTGTATACGCACCCATTATCTAGCTTGTAGGGGAGTGCCAGCCTGTTTCCAAAATACCGATGCCCATAGAGATGGAGCGGAAGCCCTTTGAAATCCGGAATTTGCCGATACAGTTCATCCTTTCCCAGGGTTTGGAAGATGTTTTCTTTTGGTGCATCCTGAAGCAATTCCTGTGCTATGGGCATGGCTGCATATGGCTGAGATCCTAGTTGTGGTGCTGCAAGGCCACCAAAAATAATAGGCATTTTTGAAGATTCTTTTATCTTTTTTGCTAATAGTAGTGCGCTTAACACTTGCTCCTTGAGTAATATGGAAAATCCTATGATGTCAAATCCCTGGCAATCCGTCAAGCTCAGTGACTTATCGGAAAACTTGTCCAATGGAATGTCTTTGCCTCCCCCTAAACAGCGGAAAATCCTTTGCTCATCGTATAGGAGGTTGAGGTCTATTGCCTGCGCCCTGAATATTTTTCTTCTGTTATGCTCCATAGCTTTTATCTGGAGATCATCCTGGTCAACATAATGGCCCTTTTCCCTTAGCAAGCCTGCTACTTTCGCAATCCCTATGGGAGGATAATCCCTACTCCTCACCTTATGGGGTCCCGGGGGAAATATCAGCTTAATTTTCATTACCTGCAAAAGTAGCGTTACAATATTTAAACCTTTTTAGATTTGAAAGCTAAACTTACATCAGCCAACTCTCTGCTCACCATCTATTCATTTACCTTAAAAGCAAATTGGATAGAATTGCCCCTCGAAGTTGACTTACATCATTTTTTGTTTTTTTCGTATTCATTGGCTTCGTTTCATTGCTTTTTAATCGTTGAATACATTTTCAACATATCAATTTTCAATGTTTGCCCTTAGAAATAATAAAAATTCATGCTTGCCGAAGCACCCAGTGATAATTCAAGAAAGTATTTATACCCATGGTGATTTTTTTGGCTGATGCAAAAACCCTTTATTAGCATAATTGTGCCTTCTTTGAACGCTGAAAACACCATTGAAAGATGCATTAAATCTTTGATAGATCAGGAGTATCCTAAAAACAAGTGCGAAATCATCGTGGTCGACAACAATTCTCAAGATGCAACCTTAATCCTACTGCAAAAATATGGCAATTGGATAACTGTATTGCATGAGAATGAGCAAGGGTCTTATCGCGCAAGAAACAAAGCCATCAGCTACGCGAAAGGGCAGATACTAGCATTCACCGATTCTGACTGCATCGCTGACAAAAACTGGCTTTTATCCTTAAGCAATGGCTTTAGGGACAAAAATGTCAAGATAGTGGGCGGAAGAATCCGCTCTTTCCGTCTGGGCAGTGCGTTGTTGCGCTATTGCAGCAAATTTGGCCACCCGCAAAAGTACTTTATTAATTCTAAGTTTCCATTTTTTGCCACCTCAAATATGGCGATAAGCAAAATACACCTTGGAAAATCAAGATTTAAGGGATTTCTGATGTCGGGAGGAGACTATGAATTGTGCCGTAGAATAGTCAAAAAAAACGATGAAATCCATTATGAGCCCATGGCAAAAGTAAGGCATTGCTACAGCAATTCATTGATTAAATTTGCAAAAAAGAATTTTTTTTATGGTACGTGGCACAGCATTATGGCAAAAAACCAAAGCGGGGCCAATTTTACACCGCTTCCCGGTTTGCTCACCATATGGAAAAAAAACGGCATTCATTTCCTTTTTTTGAAGATATTGCAGGATATCTCTTTTAAACTTGGAATTTGTTCAGGGCTAATGAAAAATATTTTTTGTTCTTACAGGCTCCCTGAAAGAGAGTTCATTGAAAGCTTATCCTTATCCCGTTAACAAGCAAAAAGGATTTTTATGGAAAGAGCATCCAGAATAATATTATGACTGGTGTAATCAACATCAATTATAAATGACATTCACCCCCTCATGCTCCTCATTCATATCCTGGATCCTTGCATATGCAATGGTATTCTCAGGATTCACGGCTAGAGCACGCTCGAAGAGAATTCGCGCAGTATCTTTGTCACCCTGTTCATAATAAATATTGCCAAGCCGTTCGAAGAGGCTGTCGCTGGCATTTTGAAGAAGCAATACACTCTCAATCGCCTCTGACGCCTGTTGAGTATTGCCAGCATTCCAAAGCAAGCTGCCTCGGTTGATGAGAAGAACAAGAACCCCCTCCAACTTATCTGCTGCACCAAGATTGGAAGGATTCACATAAAGTGCTTTCGCATAAAACATTTTCGCACCACTGTAATCTCCTGCAAAAAATCGCACATCGCCCATGCCGATAAGAGCCTTGTCATTCAGTTCATTAATTGAAAACGCTTTACTGAACATTTGTTCTGCTTCAATAGTATTATTCTGATTTAGATAGATATAGCCTAAGGCAACCATTGAATTTAAGTCATCTATATTGGCCAATACCTGTTGAAAATAACGCTTAGCATTTTCC
>Ga0247727_10013582_pt1 | contig 13693 bp, 12 predicted proteins | sample WisWelCaveWW1625_FD_202498 | JGI IMG/M metagenome (GOLD analysis project Ga0247727, IMG submission 202498) | Biofilm microbial communities from Wishing Well Cave, Virginia, United States - WW16-25 | ecosystem: Environmental > Aquatic > Deep subsurface > Groundwater > Cave microbial mat | place... | reverse complement strand
CTGAGCCTCAGCACGTGATCGATCCGTTCTTCCACCGTCTCAATGTGACCATAAAGCATCGTGGCGTTCGTCCGAAGACCAAGTTCGTGGGCTTGGCGGTGAATCGAAAGCCATTCGTCTGCCGTCACCTTGTCGGGGCAAAGTTTTCTTCGGACCCTTTCGGCAAAAATTTCAGCGCCCCCTCCCGGCATTCCGTCGAGGCCCGCTTCTTTTAAAGTTTGGAGAACCTCTTTCCAAGACATTCCCGACCGAGTCGCAATATCGTGAATCTCAGCCGCCGTGAGCGCTTTGATGTAAATCGCGGGGCTCACCTCGCGGATCTTTTGAATCATTTCAACGTAGTAATCGATTCCGAGATCCGGGTTGTGGCCCCCCACAATGTGAACCTCGTTGATATTCCACTTTTCAATCGCTTCGCGGACTCTGGTTTGCATTTCATCCGTTGAGAAGGTGTAGCCGCCTTCTTCTCCCGGCCGGCGGGCAAAAGCGCAGAAAAGGCAGCGCGCGGTGCAGACGTTCGTGTGATTTAAATGGAGATTCACAGAATAGAAGACTCGGCTGCCGTTGAGGCGTTCTCTTACGAGGGAGGCGAGCAGACCGAGAGTGGCGAGGTCGTTGGATTGGTAAAGCCGGAGGCCATCTTCAAAGGAGAGACGTTCACCAACTTCGATTTTGTCACGAATATCAGAAAGAGAACCGTAATCGAAAAAAGCGTCAGTCATTGCGAGGCAGCGTTGCAAATAAAGACCGTTGTCATTGCGAGTCCGCCGGAGGCGGACGAGGCAATCTCCGAAGTTTTTCGGGATTGCTTCGTCGGCACACCGCGCCTCCTCGCAATGACGGAAGCCTTCGTATCCTCGCAATGACGGACTATCATTTGGGCTCCTTGGACTTTCCTTTTTCGATTTCCTTGAAAAGTTCGTCCACGAGCTTTTCTTCGTCCACCACGCGGTGCTGCTGGCCGTCGATATAGATCATTCCTTTGTCTTTGCCACCGGTGATTCCGAAGTCTGACTCGTGCGCTTCACCCGGTCCATTCACCACACACCCCAAAACTGAAATCGTGAGAGGGTCTTTGAGTTTCATCGCCCGACCCTCCACATCTTCGGCGAGTTTGAAAACGTCGACTTCCGCTCGGCCGCAGCTGGGACAGGAAACAACGCGCGGGCCAAGACGCCTGAGGCCCAAGGCTTCCAAAATAAACCGCGCAACTTTGACCTCTTCCACCGGATCAGCCGTGAGTGAAATCCGGACCGTGTCTCCGATCCCCTCTTGAAGAAGGGTTCCGACTCCGATCGCGTTGTAAACCGAGCCGCGAAGCAGAGTCCCGGCCTCGGTCACTCCCAGGTGAAGCGGGTAATCGAAAGCCTTGCTCGCAAGGCGGTAGGCGGCGACCATTGTCGGGACGTCGGAGGCTTTGAGTGAAATGATAATGTCGTGGAAATCGAGTTCTTCAAGAATTGAGACATGGCGCTTGGCACTTTCTACAAGGGCTTCCGGCGTCGGGTGGCCGTATTTTTCGCGGAGGTCTTTTTCCAGGGAGCCGGCGTTGACACCAATCCGAATCGGAACTTTTCTCTCCTTCGCCTTCTTTACCACTTCCTCAATCCGGTCACGCGCACCAATATTTCCAGGGTTGAGGCGAAGCTTGTCGATTCCTTGATCCAATGCAATCAACGCAAGCTTGTAATGAAAGTGAATGTCAGCAACCAAAGGGATTTTAATCCGGCTTCGGATTTTTCCGAGCGCACGGGCATCCTCTTCTTTGGGGCAGGCGACGCGGACGAGCTCGCAGCCCGCTTCGGTCAATTTTTGAATCTGATCGACTGTTGCCTCGACGTCGTGGGTCGGCGTCACACACATCGATTGCATTCGGATCGGGGCATTGCCGCCGATCGTCACCTCACCGACTTTGACTTCGCGGGTGGCGCGTCTCGGAATGGAAGGGAGTTCGCGGGCGCCTGGGTTCATCGGATCGCGAGCATTCGTTCGATCGGAAGGAGGGCCCGCTCGGCGAGTTCTTTTGGAACTTTCACTTCGTATTGAAGGTTTTCAAGCGATTCCACAACCTTTTCGAGGGTGTTCATCTTCATGTAGTGGCAAATCGCGTGTTCGCTTGCAGGGTAGAAGCGTTTCTGGGGATTTTCCTTTTTCATCCGGTGAAGGATTCCAGTCTCTGTCGCCACAATGAATTCCTGTGCCGGGGACTCTTTCACATATCGGGTCATCCCTTCGGTGGAAAGAATTCGGTCGGCCAGGTGCATCGATTTGGTCAGGCAGCCGCACTCCGGGTGCATCAGAAACTCCGCCTGAGGGTGTTCGGTCCGAAGTCGGCGGATGTCTGCCGATTGGATCAAAACGTGGCTCGGACAGTAGCCGCGCCAGAGATGAAGGTTTTTCCGGCCTGTTTGTTCCTTCACATAAGAGCCGAGGTAGAAATCGGGAATGAAAAGAACCTCTTTGTCTTCCGGTATCGCCCGAACCACCTGCTCTGCGTTGGCCGAAGTGCAGCAATAATCCGATTCGGCTTTCACGGCGGCGGTCGTATTGACATAAGCCACGACGACGCCGTTGAGGTGCTCAAGTTTCCAACGCCTCACGTCCTCCGGGCGAATCATATCGGCAAGCGAGCAGCCCGCTTCCGGATCCGGCACCAAAACCTTCTTATCGGGACAGAGAATCGAAGCGGTCTCGGCCATAAAGTGAACCCCGCAGAAAAGAATCACTTCCGCGTCCGTTTCGCGCGCCCAGCGCGCAAGATTGAGAGAGTCACCGAGAAAATCGGCGGCATCCTGGATTTCGCCCACCTGATAATTGTGAGCGACGATCACGGCCTTCCGCTCCCGCTTGAGCGCTTCGATTTCATCCTGGATGTTGTTGTAGATTGCCTTTGCCATTATTGTGCCAAGAGTTTTTTTTGTCTCTCTTCCTTCTTCTCTTCTCGCTTTTTCAAATTCTCCTGACCGAGCGTGGTAAGCGATTGAGAAATATTCATTGAGCAAAAGCGCGGCCCGCACATAGAACAGAAAGCGGCTTCCTTAAAATATCCGTCCGGAAGCGTCTCGTCGTGCATTTTCCGCGCAGTTTCAGGATCGAGTGAAAGCGCAAACTGTTTTTCCCAGTCAAAAAGAAAGCGCGCCTTGGAAAGCTCGTCGTCACGGTCGCGGGCGCCCGGCCGGTGGCGAGCGACGTCCGCTGCGTGCGCCGCAATCTTGTAGGCGATCACGCCCTGTTTCACGTCTTCGGCATTCGGAAGCCCGAGGTGTTCCTTCGGCGTCACGTAACAAAGCATTGCGGCACCCGCCCAACCGGCAATCGCCGCCCCGATCGCAGAGGTAATGTGGTCGTATCCCGGAGCAATGTCGGTCGTCAGCGGCCCCAGAACGTAAAAAGGGGCCTCGTGACACCACTCGATCTCTTTTGCCACGTTCATTTTGATCTGATCCATCGGGACGTGGCCCGGCCCCTCAATCATCACCTGGACGTCGTGCTCCCACGCCTTTTTCGTGAGTTCTCCTAACACTCGAAGCTCTGCAAATTGCGCTTCGTCGCTTGCGTCGTGAAGACAGCCGGGTCTTAGGCCGTCTCCGAGACTGAAGGAGACGTCGTATTTCTTGAAAATTTCACACACCTTATCGAAATTCGTGTAAAGGAAGTTTTGCTGATGCTTTTGGAGACACCACTGCGCATGAATGGAGCCGCCACGGCTTACGATTCCTGTAATGCGATTTTTCACGAGGGGAAGAAACTCGCGCAAGACCCCGGCGTGGATCGTCATATAGTCGACCCCCTGCTTCGCCTGTTCTTCGATCACGTCGAGCATCAGTTCCGGCGTGAGGTCTTCGATTTTTCCTTTGACCGCCTCCAAGGCCTGATAAATCGGAACGGTCCCGATCGGCACCGGGCTGGCATCGATAATCGCCTGGCGGATTTCGTTCAAGTTCCCGCCCGTGGAAAGGTCCATCACGGTGTCGGCGCCGTGGTGAACCGATTGGTGAAGTTTTTCGAGTTCTTGCTCAATATTGGAGGTGACGGCGGAGTTGCCGATATTCGCGTTGATCTTGCATTTCGAATTGATTCCGATCGCCATCGGCTCAAGGCTCAAGTGATTGATATTGGCCGGAATGATCATTCGGCCGCGATCAACCTCTTCGCGGACAAACTCCGCTTCAAGGTTCTCGCGCTCGGCGACGTATGCCATCTCTTCCGTAATGATTCCTTCGCGGGCGTAACGCATTTGAGAGACATTGGAATCGCCCTTCCGCCTCGCCACCCAGGCGGCGCGGACCTCTTTCATTGTTTTCTTTCCGTTTTCCGTCGTCATTGCGAGGAGCCCCTCCGAGGCGACGAAGCAATCTCAGGGATTGCTTCGGCTTCATTGGAAACGTTGCCTCGCAATGACGAGGCGACCGTCTCCCACCATTCGTCGAGTTCTTTGGTGAAATATTTAAGGCGCACTTTTTTATACTCCTTGGTGCTGTACAAGTTCAAATGGGGCCACTCGCCGATCTTTTGTTTCATTCGCTCCACAATCCCTTCACAGTCCTGCACCTTCGGCGCGTGGACCATCGTGTAAATCGAATAAGGCCAGTCGGAGAAAATCGGCCGCTCGTAACAGTGGCTCACCTCCCGAAATTTCGCAAACTCGGGCCCGATCGTGTCCAGCTTCTCCTTCGGAATATTCCAGACGACCATGGCATTTGCGGCAAACCCGGCCCGCCGGTGGTGGAGAATCGCGGCTAGCCGCCGGAGGTAGCCCCGCGAAATAAGGGAACGGAGAATCTCAAAAAGTTTTTCTTCGCTGAGTCCAATCGCTTTTGCCAGCACCTCATAGGGCGTCTCCACAAGCGGCAGATCCTCTTGAAGCATCCGAATCACGTCAATCTCCGCTTCCGTGAGATCCGGCGCGCTCTTCCTTCTCTTCGATTCGTCATAAATTTCTTCGGCCGTCTCCTCTTTCGACTCTTTCCCCGTAAGATCGAGTTTCACCCCGATCTTAAAAAGCCGGAGCGTCGGAAGAATCAGAGTCTGCTTTGCGCCAGAAAGTTCGTGAAGCCGGTTAATATGAGCCTCGAGTGTCTCCTTGGGAGGCACGGCGATCGTGAACCAAAGGTTGAAGTCCGCATTCCGTTTGTAATTGTGGCTGACCCCCGGGTGCTGATTAATCACTTCGGCGCCATTGTCCAACTGCTCTTCATCGAACCTCATCGCCACCAGCGTGCTCTTGTAGCCCAAACTTTTTGTGTCAAAGATCGCGCTCACCTGACGAATCACCTTATCTTCGGCCTTGAGCCTTTGAATCCTTTGAAGCACGTCCGCTTCGGAGCTGCCGAGCGTCTCGCCGATTTTGGCGAAAGGCCGCGTCTCAAGCGGAATCTCCTTCTGGAGGAGAGTCAGGAGCCTGCGGTCGGTTTCGTCCGTAATCACAAAACCGAAACCTTTTCCGGTTCGAGGTAAAAGTTATGATCGTAAAGATCGTTCACTCGTTCGATTTCTTCGCGCGTCAAATCTTCCTTTTCAGAAGCGGCTCCGAACTCTTCGATTTGGGATTCATTATAAATATTCGGGAAAACGGAAGCGACCGAAGGCTCGGCCAAAATGTATTTCAAAGCGGCCTGCCCGATCGTTCGATTCTTCCCTGACGTGAGAAATTCGAGCTTCTCCAATTTCTTAAGCCCGGTTGTCAGCCACTCCTTTTTCCGGTGACTCCGGTGGTCGTTCGCATCAAACGTGGTGTCCTTCGTGTACTTTCCTTCCAAGAGCCCCGAGGAATGAGGGACTCGAATTAAAAAGTTTGCACCGGTCTCGCGCCCCACTTCAAAAAATTCCCGGCCCGGATTTTGTTCGAGAAGATTGTAGATCATTTGCATTACGGGTGTTTTTCTCCCGCGAAGGAGTTGGGTCCCTTCTTCAAGCCAGCCGATCGCCGGTCCCATGGAAGCACCCCAGACGCCGATTTTCCCCTCTTGCCGGAGCTTCTCAAGCTCCGCGTAAAGCTCTTCGCGAAGGACGGCGTCCTTTTTCGGATTATGAATCTGGTAAAGGTCAATGCGGTCGGTCTTAAGACGCTTGAGACTCTCCTCGCAGGCCCTTCGAACGTAAGCCGGGGAGAAATCTTGAGGGATTTCCTGCTGACCTTTTCGTTGGTCCGCGTAATCATAGAAGTTGTAGCCGACTTTGGTGGAGATTACGATCTCGTCCCGCACCCCTTCGAACGCGTCAGCGAGAAGGGTCTCGCCGAGGCCATTGCCGTAGGTGTCGGCCGTGTCAAAGAAATTGATCCCTTTTTCGCGCGCTTTACGGAGAAGGCGGACCGCCTCGGCAGGATCGACCTTGCCCCACCAACCCGTGCTCAGCGTCCAGACTCCGAAACCGATTTCGGAAACACGAAGCCCTGTATGAGCTAACGTTCGATATTTCATGAGGTTATCGCAATCAGGAGGGACTTATCTTACTACCGGAGAGTTCCGTTTGCAAGCCACTTACGCGGTCTGGCTCTTCTCCTCACGCCGTTCGCGGATGTGGTGGCGTACGTCAATGCCGCGGCTCACGTAAATCACATCCTCGGCGATATTTGTGGCGAGATCGGCCACACGTTCCAGGTTGTGGGAAACCATAATGAGCGCCACCCCCTGGCGGATCGACTCCGGTTTCTTGAGCATCAATTCCTGCACTTCGGTATAGATCCGGTCGTTGATCTCGTCGACCACGTCGTCTCTTTCGAGAATCTCCTTCGCCTTGGCCGGATCCCGGTCCATAAAGGCCTTGAGCGCCTCTCGAACCATTCCGCGGGCCGCATCGGCCGCCTTCGGAAGGTCGACATAGGGTTTCATCGGAGGCTCCTTCATGATTTCAATCGCCTTTTCGGCAATATTAACCGCCTGATCGGCCATTCGCTCAAGATCATTATTGATCTTGAGGACCATCGTGATGAAACGAAGGTCCACGGCCGTCGGCTGGTAAAGGGCGATCAGCTCGTGGCCTAGTTCGTCGATTTCAATCTCACAAAGGTTAATCTCCTGATCCCCTTTCATCACCTCCTCGGCCTTTTTCTGGTCTCTTTCAAAAAGGGCCTGGGCGGCCTTGCCCACGGTTTCTTCCACCTGAAGCCCCATTCGAAAGAGCTTCTCTTTAAGCCGTTTCAGTTCATCGTCAAAATGTCTTTTCATGGTCTTTTCCTCTCTTATCCGAATCTTCCCGTAATGTAGTCCTCTGTTTTCTTTTCGCTCGGGTTCGTAAAGATTTTCTCGGTGGGACCGAATTCCACGATTTCTCCGAGATAGAAATAAGCCGTTTCTTGAGAAATCCGGGCCGCCTGCTGCATGTTGTGGGTCACCACAACAATAGTATAGTCTCTCTTCATCTCGTGCACCAACTCCTCGATCCTCAAAGTCGCCACGGGGTCGAGGGCTGAACAAGGTTCATCCATTAAGAGAACCTCGGGACTCACGGCTAAAACTCGGGCAATGCAAAGGCGTTGCTGCTGTTCCAGGGAGAGACGAAGCGCCGACTCGTCGAGCAAATCCTTCAGCTCCTCCCAAAGACCGACGGCCCTGAGACTCTTTTCCACGACCTCTTCGAGTTCGCCTGAACGAGGCCTCCCGTGGACTTTCATTCCGAAGCAGACATTTTCAAAAATCGAAAGGGGGAAAGGGTTCGGCCGCTGAAACACCATTCCGACCTTTTTCCTCAAGCGCACTAAATCGGCTCCCCCCTGGAGAATTTCTTCCTCATCAATCAAGATTTTTCCCGTCACCCTCACTCCTTCAATCAGGTCGTTCATTCGATTGAGGCAGCGAAGGAAAGTCGACTTCCCACACCCGGAGGGGCCAATCACCGCGGTCACTTGGCACGGCTTGATTCCAAGGTTGACCCCTTGGAGCGCCTGAAAATTTCCGTAATAGAGATCGAGATTTTTAACGATGATTTTTTCTTTCATCCAAACCGTCCTGAAACGTAATCTTCCGTCCGCTGGTCCTGCGGAACGGTAAACATTTTCTGCGTCCGATCAATTTCCACCAGTTCGCCCATCAGGAAAAAGGCGGTCCGGTCGCTCACACGGGCTGCCTGCTTTGTATTGTTGGTCACAAGAATCTGAGTGTACTTCTGTTTGAGCTGCTGCATCGCCTCTTCCACCCGTGCAGTCGAAATGGGATCGAGGCCCGAGCAGGGTTCATCATACAAAATCACCTCGGGCTCCACGGCCAAGCTTCGGGCAATACAAAGACGCTGCTGTTGACCTCCGGAAAGTTTCATCGCCGGCGTGTCGAGACGGTCTTTCACTTCGTCCCACAAGAAACCGGCGCGGAGGCTTCTCTCCACAATTTCCTCAAGTTCCCGTTTGGAACGGATCCCGTGGAGCCGCGGCCCATAGGCCACGTTGTCAAAGATTGAAAGAGGAAGCGGCGCGGGAAGCGCAAAGATCATTCCGATTCTTTTCCGAAGCAGGGGAACGTCCATCTTCGTGTAAATGTCCAGGCCGTCGAGCAAAATCCTGCCCTGTTTTCGGAAAAGCGGGTTTTCATCATTGAGCCGGTTGAGCGTTCTAAGGAGCGACGTTTTTCCGCTGCTCGCCGGCCCAATGACCCCGAGAATTTCAAACTCGCTCACATCAAGAGAGACCTTTCGGAGGGACTCAATCGGTCCGTAAGAAACCGTAAGGTTTTGGATCTCGATTTTTGGTTTCACCACAATTTTCTCTTTCGAAACTGTGCCCGAATCACGATCGCCACGATGTTCATTGCCAAGACTAAAAGGATCAAGACGAGGGCCGTCCCGTACTGAATCGAAAGCTTCACATTGGGGACCTGGGTCGAAATCACGTAAAGGTGGTACGGAAGGGCCATGCACTGATCAAAAATCGAACGCGGGAGGCGGGGCAGGTAAAAGGCGGCGACCGTAAAAAGAATCGGCGCGGTCTCCCCCGCCGCACGGCTCAAAGCGAGAATCGTTCCCGTGATCATTCCGGGGAGCGCGTTGGGAAGCACGGCGCGCCGGATCGTCTGCCACTTCGTCGCTCCCAAAGCCAAACTCACCTCACGAAAAGAAAGCGGCACGGTCCCCAAGGCTTCGCGTGAGGCGGTGATAATCACGGGAAGGCTCATAATCGACAAAGTGAGGGAACCCGCCAGAATGGAAGCGCCAAATTTCAGAAAAATTACGAAGAGCCCTAACCCGAAGAGGCCGTAGACCACGGAGGGAACGCCGGCGAGATTCACAATGGCGACTTCGATGACTCGTTTGAACCAGTTGTCTTTCGCGTATTCTGAAAGATAAATCGCGGCGAGAATCCCGACCGGCAAAGAAAAAGCGAGTGTCGCAGCCACAAGATAAACCGTCCCGACAATGGCCGGGAAAATTCCTCCGGCCCGCATTCCAAGCCGCGGGTAGGCGGTGAGAAACTGCCAAGAGAGCGCCTGGAATCCGTCCCGAAAGATCATGAGAAGAATGAGAAAGACCGGTACTAAAATGAGAAGCGTAGAGAGAAATAGAAACGTGAACGCGATTCGCTGGGTGATTCGTGGATTCATTTTTTCCGGTGAAGAAAGAAGTCGGCCGTCAAGTTAATGATAAAGGTAATCAAGAAAAGAACGATCCCGATCGCAAAAAGCGAGAAGTAATGGGGACTCCCCTGCACCGCCTCTCCCATTTCGGCTGCAACCGTGGCGGTCATCGTGCGGACGGGCTCGAGTAAAGTCGTGGGAATCCGCGCGGCATTACCTGTAATCATCATGACCGCCATTGTTTCACCGATCACGCGGCCGATTCCGAGCATCAACGCGGCAATCACTCCCGATGAGGCCGCAGGGAGCACGACCCGCCAAATTGCCTGCCAGTGGGTCGCTCCCAAGGCAAGCGCTCCTTCCCGGTAAGAACGCGGTACGGCCGTCAAAGCATCTTCCATAATGCTCACAATCGTCGGCATCGCCATAAAGCCGAGCATCAAAGATCCTGAAAGGGCCGTGAGACCGGTGGACAGACCAAAAATCTTCTGGACGAGCGGCACGAGTGTAACGAGGCCGATAAATCCGAGGACGATGCTTGGAATCGCAGCGAGAAATTCGACGCTCCCTTTGAGAACTTCCCGGAGCCAGCGCGGAGCGACCTCCGCAATGAAGACGGCGCACGCAACCCCTATGGGGACCGAAATCACAATCGCGCCTGCCGTCACCCAAATCGAACCGAGGATTAGCGAAAGGCCGCCAAATCGGGGAGGATCTGAGATCGGGTACCAATTTTTTCCGGCGAGAAACTCCCAAACAGAGACCGTTCGAAAGAGCGCGAGCCCTTCCTTCAGAAGAAAAATAAAAATCAGAATGACAAAGAGGATCGAGACCGTCCCCGCAAGAAAAATGGCCCCCTCAATGAAAAATTCGAGAACCCGCCTCGACTTCATCATAGAAAGAGGATCCCTTTAAGCCGTTTCGCCGGTTCCGAGCGGAACAAAGTCCATCAGGGCGACAATTTCCTGGCCTTGAGGGCTCTGGGAAAACTCGAGAAATTTCCTCACATCCCCTTCCGGTTCTCCCGCCGTATAAATGTAAAGCGGCCGGGAAATCGGATAACTCTTATCCTGAGCGGACTCAACTGAAGGAAGCACGGCCGGCTCACCGTCGCTTTTCTTCACGCCAATCGATTTATGACTCTTGGTAACGTAGCCCAGGCCCATATATCCGATCGCCCCCTTGCTCCGTTCCACTTCCTGAGCAATCGCCTGGGAGGAAGGCATCATGAGAACGTTGGCGCCGAATTCTTCCGGCCCCTTGGCGTTTCCCTTCCTTACGATTTCTTCCAGAAAGTAGACGTGGGTTCCAGAATTTCTCTCTCTTGAAAGCACGAGAATCGGTTCATCCGCTCCTCCCACCTCACTCCAGCGCTTCATTTTCCCCGTAAAAATGTCGGAAAGCTGTTCAATTGAAAGTTCCGCAATCGGATTGGAGGGGTGAACAATTACCGCCAAAGCGTCCAATGCTACAAGGAATTCCTTTACCTCTTTCCCGGTCGCCTTTGAAACTTTCGATTTTTCTTCCGCCTTCATTTCGCGGGAACACTGGGCAATGTTCGTGGTTCCGTTAATCAGGGCTGCAATCCCGGTTCCTGAACCGCCGCCCGTCACGGCAATACTTACCTCAGGGTGTTCATTCATAAACTCCTCCGCCCACGCCTGGCCGAGATTCACCATCGTGTCGGAGCCTTTAATCTGAATAACGTCGGGTCGGGCTACGACGAGAGAAGGAAAAAGAAAGAGTGAAACAACGACGGTTAATTTTTTAAACCAGAAAAGTTTTTTCATTCGCTTGCTCCTTTAGCTAGAATTTCCAAGCAAGATCGACCTGGAATCGCCGCTGCTCTTCGTCGATCGAGATCGAGTCTGCGCCTGCGTTGTTGACGAGAAAAGCCGCGGTGCCCAGTTCAAGATGGTCCGTCAACATATACTTTGCTTTGACGACGCTTCCCCGTTTGTCGGAGAAACCAATCCCGAAGTCGCTGTCATTGAAGGCGCCGACCACGGAATTCGGCTCGATCAGACGATATTCGTAGCCGACCTCCCAGTTCCCTTTAATTTTGGCCTCCCCTAATCTGGCTCCAAGGGCCCAAGCGTCGTCGGCTCCGCCCAGCGCCTGGTCGGGAGCATCTTCTCCCCCATTAATGGCCCAGTCGAAGAAAAGACGGAGGCCGGGAAGGGGGTCAAGCGGGATCTTGAGTTCATTATAGAGTTCGAAAATCTGGAAGCTTCCAGCATCCAACTCAGAAGGACTTCCGGTAATGTTTGGGTTCCCTCGCGCAAAGGAACCGAAATGCCCCTTTTCCGCGTATTCGGAAAAACCGTAATAAGAGACCGCGGTAAGGAGGCTGACGGGTTTGTCTCCCAGGGGTGTCTTGAACTTGGGATTGAGTCCCAACTGGACGGCCCAGAGCTCGGCATCTCCGCCGATTGTTCCGCTCCCCAGGGTGGCGTCTTCATTGAGAATGAACTGCCCTGCGGTAGCGTAGCCGGTCACTTTGAAATTTTCCGAATTTACAATATTGAAATCGATTTTCTCATAAGCTCCCTCGGGCCGGACGTCGCGGTCCCAGATAATCTCTGAAGTTCCGGTCTCAAACGGATTCTTAAATTTTCCGCCGGTGATTTCTAATTTTTCAATCGGACCACGCTCCGCCCAACTCGGGGCATAGGTGGCGTAAGCCCGTTCGATCACCGTAGTTTTATAGACAAAGTTTCCGTCGAAAGTCTCATTCGTTGAGGTGGGATCATTGGTGCTCCCCGAAGAGAGGAAGAACCCGACTTTCATATCGGGAAGGAGTGTTTTCTCAAAGCCGTAGCGCAGCCGAAATCGAAACCGGTTGCGCGGATCGTCCTCTGCAGGGTTACCGCTCGTGAAATCAAAAGCCTCGTAACGGAGCCGGAAGTCACCGCTGAATTCGAGTCCGTCAAACCACTTCGGGACAGCGGGAACGGGGCCGGGGAGAGCAACGGTCTTTTCCTGAGGGCCTTCGATTTCAATCGCACGCCTCAGGGTCTCAATTTCCTCGTTGTGTCTTTGTTCCTGCTGAACGAGCTGATGCTGAAGCTCAACAATCCGAGTCTCGAGTTTTTCGAATCGTGTGGCAAGATCAGAAACGGTAATATTAGGGGCTTGCTCTGCGGAAGCGATTCTTGAAAATCCAAATAAAACTAGAAACCAAACAGCTCCCCGACTCGATTCTCTCCGTTTTCTCTCCATCGGTCCTGCCCCCCTTTTCTCTTTTTCCATTGTTCTTTCGAGAACAAGTGTAAGGGGGGAGCGTTACGGAAACTGGAAGGAAACGTTACGAATTCGTTACGATTGCCCCAAAGGGGCTACCCCGATCCCCTACAAATTATGAAGGGGGTTGAGGGAGGGAGATTTGAAATCGCGCGCCCTGGCCAAGCCCGGATTCAACCGTCACCCGCCCGCCGTGGAGCTCTACCAAGTGCTTTACGATCGCGAGGCCCAAGCCGGCTCCCCCGGAATCGCGGGAGCGGGCCTTGTCGACGCGGTAGAATCGTTCGAAGATTCTTTCCCGGTCTTGAGGGGAAATTCCGGGCCCGTTGTCTTCAACCGTGATTTTGTAATCGCTTGAGCGGAATTCGCTCCGGACCCAAACTTTCCCCTTCCCGGGAACGTACTTGATCGCATTGTCGACCAGGTTGGAAAGAATCTGGTTGAGCTTGCCCGGATCGGCGATAAGAGGAGGCGCCCCATTCGGAATTTCGTTGTGAAGCTCGATTTCTTTGATCTTGGCCTGGGCGGAAAAGCGCTCGAGCAAATGATCCACGAAAGGTCTTAGGAGAATCTCCTCCTTTAAGATCTCTTCTTTTCCCGACTCGATCCGGGAAAGATTCAAAAGATTTTCCATTAAATGATTGAGCTCGGCGGCGTGGCGGAAAATCACTCCGAGATGCTTCCGCGTACTGTCAGAAGCGCCGGGGGAATCTTCCAATAAGGTCTCACTGAAGCCGCGGATCGCTGTAAGCGGAGTTTTGAGTTCGTGCGAGAGATTCGCAAGAAAATCGCGGCGCACCGTTTCGAGGCGACGGATTTTCGAGATGTCGTGAAAGACCGAAACGACGCCCGAAATTTTCCCTTCCTGCTTCATCGGCGAAAAGTGGACTTGAAAGACCCGTGACTGCGGCTTTTCGAAAACGATTTCGCGCTCCACCGGCTCCCCT
>Ga0247727_10013581_pt1 | contig 13696 bp, 4 predicted proteins | sample WisWelCaveWW1625_FD_202498 | JGI IMG/M metagenome (GOLD analysis project Ga0247727, IMG submission 202498) | Biofilm microbial communities from Wishing Well Cave, Virginia, United States - WW16-25 | ecosystem: Environmental > Aquatic > Deep subsurface > Groundwater > Cave microbial mat | place... | reverse complement strand
TTGTTTGATGCTTCGCTCGATACGCAGAAAAAATTGCAATCGTCATTAAATCCAATCAGGACAAAAAAAATTGAGATACATAAAAAACTCATTGAGAAGCAGAATGATGAATGGGTATTTACCAATAAGGAAGCAAAGCTTGAATTAAATGAGGAGGCGTATGTCACGCTTCGAAGGATCAGCCCAATAGAAGAGGATTTCACCTCGGTGGTGGGTATCAGGGGGAATGAGAACAAGGAGCTGCAGATTGCTCCCGGCATGTATGAGCTGCAGATCAACATGTTCCTCCGCGATTCGTTAAACATTCCCGAGCGTGTTATCACAAAGCAAACAGGATTGTTCACGCAGGAGCAAATCAAGATTCCTGGCATGCTTTTTTCCGCTGACAACCCGTTCCCGAGCGGAGGGGTAAGGATGAACATCACTTTGACTGAAGCAGACCTTGCAAAGGATACTCTTGTATTGTATGCGATAAGCCCTGCGCTGCAGTTCGTACCCGAGGCATTGCGCTCAATCCAGGATTTGGAAGAAGTCAGCAAGATAGACCATTACTCGAGGATATTCGCTCCTTTATTGAAGCCAAAAACACAATGATTTTGTGCAGAAAACAACATAGCTCAATAACAAAAAAACAATAACGATGATACAACAAAAAAACCCAAAACAAAACTCAACAAAGAATCAGAGATAAAAATCCATCATAAAAAATGCAAAACGCAAAACTCATTCAAAAAATACAGTGAAGGAAAAATAGTACAAAGAAAATACAATGAGAAAACAAAGTTATAGAAGGCTTGCATCATTCTTGATGTTTCTTGTAATTAGCATTCCATTCTATACGGCATCCGTATTTGGACAGATTGAATCCATTGATGCAAAAGGCAAAGCAGGAATTTCTAATTTCATCAATGAAAATGATCAGATAACATTCAAAGCGGTAATTAAAATGCAGTCTGATCCGCAGATTACCACAAATCAGGTTCTTTTAGGGAATACGTTGCAGTTTGATTCCTGTGCTCCCGGAACAAATGGAGTGGAATGCATGCTTAAATTCCCGAAAAATTCAACCACAATTTTTGATTCAGGGCCGCTGCCCTATACGGTAACGTTGAAAAATGACGCAAATGCAGTTGTAGAAGAGGAAACGAGAACTATTTATGTTGACACAAAGCCTCCCGTCTTTACATTATTTACGGTTGACCAGGCCCAGGTTGCGTCCGGCATGGTTGTCTTGGACATGACAGTGCAGGATGCTGCATGCAGCGCCTCAGCATGTTTGGGCAAATGTTCTGGCATAAGCAGGATTGAAATTTATGAAGTTGATAAAAGCCTTAAGGAAACAATTGCAGTAAATAGCAATTCATGCACCGTACAGCAGCATTATGAGATATCCACTTCAAAATTCATTGAAGGTTCCCATACATTGGTTGTGAAAGCGTATGACTTGTTGCAACAGCCTTCATTGGAACAGTCAGTGACATTTGATTTGGACAAAAGCGCTCCTTATATTGATCCAAGCACCTTTAAGGTAACTGATGGGACTGAGTACGATCTTTCATATTCTGGAGTGAATGAGGGTGCGCGGATTGTTCATGTTGACATTCGTGACGCTAATCTGGATTTAGGCTCAGTGAAGGCTGATTTTTCTGATATTGCGAGCAAGGCCTTGGTGCTGAATGCCAATCCAACTGATGAGGATTTTCCTTTTCCACTTGCCTTAAACGTGGCAAATGTTTCTGGCCTTTGTGAGGAAACTGAAACAGGCATCAACAGGTGCTACTGGGTTGTCATCGTCAAACCAAAGATTTCTGGCGTCAAGCAGATCACCATCAATGCAAAAGATAAAACCGGCAATCCTGCAAAAAATATCATAGCGCAGGAATTCAAGCTGGATGATAATGCCCCTATTGTGCTGTCTCTTGAAACAGCAAGGGTTGTGAACGGCCAAAGCTATGCAAATCTTGTCAATAATACAATCAAGGCGCGGTTTAAGGATGAAGCTGGCATGGCTGCTGAGGATACAAAGTTACTGATAAATAATCAGGAAGTTATAGCAAGCACCTGCAATCCTCAAGGGCAGGAATGGATCTGCGCCTGGGATAATGTTGCGTTTACAAGCGCTGGCACAAAAACTGTTACTCTAACAACAAATTCTAAGGATAGGGTTGGTAATGCATTGGGAGCTTCTTTTTCAGAAGAGATCATTGTTGACGGTACCATTCCAAAAATCATTTCCATAAAAATAAGGGGTGTTGGCGGCTCTCAAGGCACATTTGACAATATTACAAAATCAGGGGATAAATTGCAAATTGAGGCAGTTGTTGAAGATGATCTGATTGTAAGGGGGGTTGCTGATTTTTCACGATTTATTGTAGGGGCGTATGCTGTTGAAGCTGATTCATGCGAAAAAATAGCTGAAAAAAGGTTTGTATGCTCATGGACAACACAGGCAATTGATATTCCCGGCTTCATACGAGGCAATGTAATCTTTGATTTCTTTGACATTTCAAATAATAAATTGCATACGGTGAAAGAGCATACTGTTTATGGCATTGATGGGACAGATGAGCCGGATTTCTGGACGCATACAGTAGTTTGCTCTCCTCAAGTTTTGGATAGGGAAACCATGCCCCTTGTAAGCCAGCGATCATTCTGCCATGTGGTTCTAAAGCCAAAAGCAGTTGCGAATATTACCTTTGGAAATTTGAAAACAGCTTCCATTGACTTAGGGAAGTGCAGCGGCGATACAAGCAGCATAGCATCAGCGGATCTTTTCAATGATCAATTTGGAAGCACAGATCCATACATCAGGGTGAATTTTGTAAAGCAATTAGTAAAAGTTGATTCTATAAGCATCTCATGCCCGCTTTCTATTGTTACCATAAGAGACAAGGATGTAGTTATTAAGCCTGAAACAGAGAATGTTGCGATCACATTCAGGTTTTACAATATGCCTTTAGGCGAAGTTGCTTCAAATGTGCAGTCAAAGATCGATTCGGCTATAAGTGATGCTGATAATGCATTGAAGATTGCTACGTTTTTGAAGAAGATATTGTTTTATGCAGAGGAGATTTGCAAGTTTATTAATACGATTGAGCAAGTTGTGGTTGCCTGGAATCTTATCAAGAATATCGTTGGCAAGGCAGAGACTGCAGCAACGGGAACTCCATTAAAGGCTCCTACGATGGCTCAACGCCAGGCATTGTGTTTAGGAACTGAAAAAGTCAATTCTTTTGTTAACTCCCCGGATGGAGTTTTCGGAACCTTGAACAAGTTCTGCAAATTCGTAAACTGCCAGCAAACTCCTGGCATGTGGGGAACGAGTGATTGGCTAGGCTGGGCTGGAGATTGGCAGACGTGGGGAGAAAGCCAGTTGAATGATATTGGCGGCGAGTTTGCTAAAGATTGGACAGGTAAGGATTTGAGCAGCTATATGAATGGCAAGAGCAGTATTGGAGTTGCGCTATTAACAGCTTGCATTCCAGGAATAATTTATGGGCTTGACAAGTACAGGCAGATTCAATGCATGTATGCCGATTGTTTGATTACAGCTGTGGGTAAAGAAGGGTTGCCTGTTTATGCATGTGAAGACCAAAAAAGCTATGCGACCTGTAAGTATGTAGTTGGCGAATTATTCCAGATAATTCCCTTCACTGCACTATTCAATTATTATGCCAACTTATTGAAAAGTGTTTTGTCAGATCCATTCAAGACAATAGGATTCGGATTATCTTTAACCTGCCAGGTGATGTGCTCAGCCCCTAGTGATGAGCCGCATACATTCTGCAGGTCTGTCAAATTAGCTTCAATCTTAGGCAAGATTGTAGAAGATATAACGAGATTGTTCGATGGCGATGCGTTCAAAGTCAGGGATGATTATTGTAAAGTAATTGAAGATTACAAAACATCAAAATCAGGAACAACAACTGCGACGACAACAAAAAAATGAAACAGAAAAATCATTTCAATGTAGGAATGATTGTTATTTTATTAGTCATTGGAGTGTTTTCATTGGGATTGTTTACTGAAAATAAGGATGATGTTGTTACGAATGAAATTACTGGAGCGTTCTCTGGGTTGGAGAGTGTGACTGGGATGGCCACCCCACCACCAATCAAAGCAGAAGATAAAACAGCATATAAATTCACAAGTGAAAAAGGAAAGGACTATTTGGAATTACCACTTCAAGTAGACGGATCAGTCATTCCAAAAACTGAAGTTCCAAAATTATTCTATGACCTTGCAAAAGCGAAAGGCTCTATAGTATATCTAGAATCACAACCAAATTCAAATGGGGAATTAAAAATCTCTACTGCGGATAAAACTACTTACACCCTAAAAAATCCAAATAATGGCGCAGGCACGATCACCGCATCAAAACCAGGTACATTATATTATAACAAAGAAACAAAACAAGTCATCAACTCAGATGAAGTATCGGCAGACAGAAAAAAGGAGTTAGATAAGAAAGAATCTGGCTGGGGGACAATATCTAATGTCTTCACCAGAGAATCTTACACCGAGATTGATAATAATGGCAAAGTGGTGAAGGTTGTTGAGACAACAGCAGTGTATAAGCCCACAACCGAAGGGAAGTTTGATGTCGAGATCACGAGAACGGATTCAAAGACAGGGACAGTTATTTATTTCAAACAAAATCAAGAACGGGATAAATTAAATGAAATCAAGCCAGATGAAAAAGGCGATTTCCCAGGTACGATAAAAGTCGAAAAAATGGGTTTGTGGGAGTCATCAGTATGTAGTCCAGGACCGTGCCCGTCAGATATCCAAACAAAAATCTCCCAATACAAGACCCGTTCAGCATTATTCGCCTTCGAGCAAGCGGCACAAACAGCACAAGGATTTGGGGGCTATTCTAAATTATTTCTGCCTAAAGAAACTTTAGATGCATGGAGGGAAAGTGTTGATAAGACCTTTGCAACATTATACCTAGGAACGCAGTACTGGGAAAGTGCAGTGTGCTCAACATACATAGATCGCGATAATGAGGGCGTTGCGTATATTGATACCCCCGGCGGATTAGCAAGCGTTGCTGCGCATATCGAGGCATCAAGGACTGTGCCAATTATTCTGCCTCCGGGCGTTGAAAGCGGAGATGCGGCATCTGGCTTCACCAATGAATCGCAAGGATCTCAAGGTCCTGATGCACATGGCATCGTCAGGCCAAGAGTTGAATACCTTTACAAAATAACATACAATGTAAGGAATGGAAGATATACCACTGATCCTCAAGCCCTGCAAACAATGCGCTTCAATGTCTATCTGAAAGGAGAAAGGGAAGTTCCATTGTACAGCACCAAAATCGAAATCAAGAAAGGCTCGGCATTTGGAGCATCTGGCCAGAGCGCAATCGTCCAGTACAGCAACTATCGCTATGATAAGATCTGCATACGCTTTGATAATGTTCCGAGCGCATGGAGCCTTAGCGGCAATGAGCTGTGCAATATGATTGTAGCGTCAACAGGCTCAGCGACTTCAATAAATGCTGCTCAACCTTCAGGCTCTCCCCAAGCTGGTGCAGGCTCATCAGGCACTTCCTTGACAGTAAATGACATCTAAGATGAAAGCGCTTATCCTGCCATTGCGGGCATTTTGGGACTCTGTAAAAAAAATAAGAGCGGAGATAGGCCTCATTGTGCTATATGACCTCATTTTTTATGGAATACTATACTTTATTGGCTCTTATTTTGTAACAATTGTGCAAAGAAAGTCAAATGGGATCAACCTTACCGATAACTATCAGATGCTTAATCTGATTGGAGCGCAGCAAACATTATCGTCGCTGCAAGGCTTCTTCTTCATGCTCATTTTCGTTGCAATTCTTTATATGATCCTCATAATTATTATGAGCACTATATTTAAAGGGCTTATCTGGGGAATTACCCTTAAGAAAAAAGCCAGCAAGCAGCTGCTTGTGCGCTATGGCTTATTCAACAGCGTCTGGATTCCAGCATTCATCATTGTGTTATTCGGCATAATGCTGCTCATGAAGCCAGCGATGGCCGGCTTTTTCGTCTTGCTCTTCCTTAGTGCATCGCTTCATTTTGTAATGGTCGGCAGCATTTTGCTATTCATGAATGGAAAAATACTGATAAAAAAAACAGCGGCAATAAGCTTTGGCAGAATCCATTATTTTGTTTTACCGTATGGATTCATAGCGGGATTATGGATTGTTTTGTCATATTTGCATTCAATATCTGGAATTGCTTTGCCGTCAATTTTTCCCTACATCCTTACCTTGTTTTTCATTGCCTGGGCACGTTATTACATAAGCGAAATCGTGCATCATATTCATTGACACCATGATAAAAAAAAGAGGACAGATATCGATTTTTTTAGTTATCGCGCTCATACTGCTCATAGCGGGCTCTGTTTATTTTTATTATCAATCTACGGGGGAAGACAGAAAGCTGCTCAAGGATCCAAAAGCGCAGGAAGTCAAAAACTACATTGAGGCTTGCATTCAGCAGACAGCGCTTGAAGGGATGAAAATACTAGGCATCAATGGAGGCTACATTTATTTTCCTGACCAAATTAAGAAGGACCCAAGAACGTACCTCCATTTAGGCCCGATTGACAATGTCAAAAACCCTTATTGGTGGTTTGATGGCAAAGAAGCCATACCTACCGAAGATTTCATGGAGCAGCAGATAGCCAGATACATAAAAGAGCATCTGGACAGCTGCATCGATTCGGTTGCAGCGTCACAGCATTATGCTATCAAAAAAGACAACAATCCGGGGGTTGAGGTTGTGCTGCAGGAGGATGATGTTGCAGTCAAAATATTTTATCCCATAGAAATAAGCTATGCTGACAACAGCAAAGTAAATCTGCAGCGGTTCCAGTATGATGTTCCCGTCAAGCTCAAAAAAATCTATGAGCTGGCAAAAGATATCATGAATGCGGAAAACCGCGATAGCTTCCTAGAATTCAAGACCATCGACCTTATCACCTTGGATGAAGAGATACCTACAACCGATATTGTAGCGACGTGTGAAAAAAAAGAATGGTACCTTCCAAGCATACAGGAAAAATTGAAGAGGCTTCTTGCGACCAATATTCCCTACATAAACATCCAGAATACAGAATTTGCTGATTCCATTTATGTCCCCAACCCCTATGGGGAAGATAATTACAAATCATCCTATTTCAATTCCCATTACCAGTGGCTTATCTCAGAAAAAAAATATGATAATTTAAGAGTAGGCTTTGAATACAACCAGAATTGGCCTTTGCAATTATATGCGCGGCCCAGCGACGGCAAAAGGCTTGTTTCAAATTCACAAACCGGAGGGGATATTTTGAAGTTCCTCTGCCTGCATATCTGGCACTTTACCTATGATGTTGTCTATCCGGTAAGGGTAAGCATCATCGATTCCCATGGCAGTGAGCCCTTTGCGTTTTCATTTGCATTCAAGGTAAGCGTTGACCATAACCAACCGAGGAGGGAATTGTTTCCCTTCACGATTCAGCAGGATCAGGGCATTGAAGAAAATGCGGTTGAATTCTGCAAAGACAGGCAGAGTGAGATATTCATCTACACCTGGGAAAACTCAAGCGATGAGCATTTCATCGATGATGTGAATCTTACCTATACCTGCGGCATCTACAGCTGCCCCATAGGAAAAACAGAATGGTTAAGCTACGGAGCTGCAGCCGGATTGTCATCCCAGTTCCCCTTCTGCAATAATGGGTTTATACGGGCAAAGAGGCAGGGATACCAAGATGTTACCCAGTTTTTCTCAACAGAATATCCAGGGACATACAACATCCACATGAGGCCAGTGAAGGAATTCCTGGATTATGACGTGATCAAGCATGATTTTGACAACCCTGCGAAAGAGAAAAAACTTGATGAGAATGAAAAAGTTTCCATCTTCATTAAATCAGCCCAGGAGAATTTTGAATCCAATGGTGTTGTGCCGCATACCGGCACTTTGCCTTTAAAGCTTTTCAATGACCAGCACCAGTACGAATTGTCGCTCTACATTACTGACGGCGAAAGCCTTACCGGAGGCTACCAAACTACATGGAATGTTAATAAAGCAATAGTGGACAATGCGAAAAAAATAACTTTTCACGTCTTGGAAAAGAAGGGAAGCGAAGAAGACCAATTGCTTTTCATAACCGGATTAGCTGCATACTCGCAGCAGATACCGCAACCTCAATTCACATGAAACAAGCAGCGCAGTATACCTATAGTATAGCAATACTCTGTATAGCATTAATCATATCCTTGCCGATTGATTTGGCTTATGCCTTGAGCATTACTGATATCGAAATTTCAAAAATTGGCTCTTCAACAGCAACTATAAAATGGAAAACCGATGAAGTTGCAAGCGGAAAAGTCAAGTACGGTACTACCGTCCAATTGCCTTACACGCAGAGGCATTCCACCTATGTATATGACCATGAGATTCCATTATCTGCCTTGACCCCAGAAACAGCATATTATGTTGAAATCGAGTCAACGAATTTGGATGGAGACACCTTAACTAAAAACAATAACGGGCATTACTATACTTTCAAGACAAAAGATATCACCCCTCCAGAAAAAATAGCAGGATTGACCATTGTTTCTTATGACAAGACAAACATAGGGCTTTCATGGACGAAATCAAATGCTATTGATATCAGCCACTATAACATCTATCGTGATCACATCAGGATTGCCAATTCAACATTGTTTAGTTATCTTGACATGAATGTGACACCGGGCTCGACGTTTTCCTACAAGGTAAGCGCTGTGGATATATCCGGCAATGAAGGGCTGCAAAGCGAAAATTTAATTGCGCAAACTTTGGCATTGGATTTTGATGCGCCAACAATAAGCAATGTCTATGTTGCGGATGTTACTGACACTGCTGCAACAATAAATTGGAACACTAATGAAAATGCTGTTTCTTTCCTGTATTATGGGTTAGGGGATAGTTTAGCGCTTAAAACTGCATCTTCAATATACAAAACCAATCATTCCCTGACCATGTCAGGCTTAACGAGAGGAAACATATACAGTTTCATGCCCCAGTCATGCGACAAGGAGAATAATTGCTTCAATGGGACAAAGCAGGCAGTGCAGGCAGGCATTGATGTCAAGCCCCCATACCTTAATGTTTCCCTTCCAAGATATTTGAACAGGAATGCAATCGATATAAGTGGCATTGTTGAGCCATCCTCAAGAGTAAAATTGTTCATCAACGACATGACCTTTCCAAAACGGGCTTTGGATAGCACAGAAACAGGCAACGGAAGGTTTGAATTCCAGGATGTCATTTTGCAGAAAGAGAATGTGATCAAAGTCACCGCATTAGACCTTTTCAACAATATCAATGAAACAACAATGCGGGTAAGCGTTGATACTGAAGATCCAACAGTGGTCATATCTGATCTGCCGGCACTTACCGCAAAAAATAATGTTACGATTGTAGGAACTGTTGACGAATTAGTAACTATCAATTTCTACTTGCGATTTGGCAGCAATGAGGCGCCATTCCCTGTTGTTAATTTGAGGGTGAATGAAAGCAATACTTCTGTGCTTTTGAAATGGAACAGGAGCAATGAAACTGATTTCAGCCATTATATTGTGTATAGGGAGGATGTTGGCGCATTGGCATTGGCAAATCAGCAGTTTACACCTGAATTTAGGGATACCAAGGTAAAAAAGGATAGTGAATACAGATATTGGATAACGGTCATGGATAAATTCGGCAAGGAAGGCCCGATTTCAAATACAGCTACAGCCCATATTACCTCAGGCACAATCAATGTTACAAAGCCCCAAGCTGTTGACAGCATTGTTTTAGAGAAACCAGCCGCAAATGTAACGACAGATGGCTCGTTCCGGCAATCATTCTTGTTATCAAATAATGATGGCGTTTATTCTTTGCTGATTGAAGTTCTGGATCAGGCAAACAATAGAGTTCTGATAGAAAAAACAATTACTTTAGATACCAAAAAACCGGATATTGAGATAACAAATCCGCCTACAGGCACTTTGATCTACGAAAATTATGCAAATGAAATTGACATTACCGGAAAAACAGAGCCTGGCGCAAGAGTGCATCTCTATGTCCATAGGACGCCATTTGGACAGATCAATACTTCTGCAGGAATATCTGGAATTGGGAATACGTTAGATAGCCTTCCAGAAACACAGTTGGAAGCAAATTGCCAGTTGGCATTGCGCTCTTTGGGATCGTGCAGGGAAGCAGCTGATTATTCTGTTACCGCTGATTCGAATGGGCGCTTTACCATTGAAAATGTCGATGTGACAAGATTTCTGGGAATAGCGATGCAGTTGGAAGAAGTTGATCCAGCCACTTTGTATTATAACAGAGACATACAGTTGGATAAAACTGCAAAATTAATTTTTGTCGTGACTGATAAAACGGGATTGCGGAATATGAAAGAGCATGCGCTGCGCTTAGGGACGTGCTGGACAGGAAATCAGACCTGGAGCATTACGCCCTTAACACAATACCAAAGTCCAACCTTTATCAGTCCGCAACGCCTTGCAGATAACAAGGAGATCATCAATTTTTATCTTAAATATGACTACCTTGGTCAAGGCCAGAGCCCAAAAGTGAAAAGCGTGAGCATCCAAAGGGCTTGCTCGGGAACAGAGGTTTTGAAGGATCCGCGTTTTAACATAAGTTGTAAATTGATGCCGTCCGGAGGAACATCCATTGTTAATAATGCCGGAGACCATTCTTACACCTCGATTCCATTGAACAGGTTGCCAAATATGGATCGCTATTTGGGCGATGATTGGGGCGCGTTCTACAAAGCAATGAGTAATGAGCTGGTATTCCCGATGAAAGTAATCATATCTTTCGAATATACTGATAATGGCGAGACGAAAAAGGAAACTCAGACAACGTGCCAGGAAGTCGCGTTCGTGATGGACAATGCGCTGATTGATCCCAGAAAGGTATTGCCTGATTGGCTGTTGTATGATTTTGTTGATTTCCTGCAGAATTCTGTTAAATCATTAAATGATGTTAACAAGGCCCTGACCCAAGTGTTGGAAGTTGTTGTCATTGGCTGCGTATCTTCATTTGTTTTAAGATTAGTAATGCAGACAATAAGAAGATTTGATACGTTTTATGCTGAGAAAGAATTCGCCCTTAAGAATGGATTTGAGATTGCCAAAGCCATTGGAGGCGCTAAAAGTGAAGACCAAGATTATTGCCAAAAAGTCGTTGTCAATGCAATGCGCGCGAACAGCATTGTCGGAAAGGATGCTAAGCAAGATAGCTTCTCTCCAAAAGAATGGGCAAAATTCAAGCTGAAATATCTAAGCGATGCGGATTTACTGAAATGTTTCCCAAAAGTATATGCATCATGGACGCAGGAAGCGCAGTTCTACAAATATTATCGATACACATGTGACCGGGTATTTGGGCATAAAACACCATCACGATGGACTGAGGCGTTGGATGATAAGGCATTGCAGCAAAAAATTGAATCAGGCCAGTCATGTGAAAATGATGAAAGTGTCAGGGGAAAGGCGCTGATGGTAGCAAGCTGTGAACAGGCTGCAAAAGATATGGGCATTAGCGGTAATGCACTGTATTCAGTAAAATATGAAGCAGGGGATAAATGCGTAAAGGTTTCAGGCCCATCCACCGTTAATAAAGGAGGGACTAATACTGGATTGTACAAAATTGGAGATAATTTGGGTGGAAATGTTTACGCGGCCACGCAGATCAAAGCATTAAATAGCATTGAAACAATACACATCATCAAAAAAACAGATACGCAATTTTTAACGAACCAAGACCAAACGTGCGCCCAGGTATGCGGCATAACGAAAAGCGCTTCAATTGTTTCTGCACAACAAGACAGCGCAATCGGCAGCAGGTTTCCAGTTTCAGCAACGCAGCTCAAGCCTGCAGAGGCAGCAAAACCTGGAGTAGCAAAACCCAAACCTCAATGGGATTGCAGGACAGTGCAAACTTGTGTCAATTTGAACAACCCAAAAGATAAAGGCGCTAAAATGGACGCCATAAATAAAGGATACACTTCAGACTGCTTTTATGGGGCAAATCCTCCTTTTGACACAGATCCAAAAGATGCTCTAAAACGTCCAGACTCAGTAAGCGATAACCGAGCTTCCAGGTATGAATGCTGCTGTATCAATGCAAATCCTCAGCCTTCTGACGTCTATTATATGTACAGTGACTTGAACAAATATGAAACTCCAAGAGAGAAAGATTCAGCTGCAGTAGGACGGCAGCCAGCATTCCAGGCAAAGAGTGGAACTACGGAGCCTCAAAGCTGGCAGGAATTGAAATGGAGCTATAGGTATTGGAAGGAAGGGTATGAGACTGTTGGGAAGGATAAAAAAACCCAAGTTACACCTGCTACGGTTCCAGAGAAAAGAGATTGTGATGATAATGTAAATTGCTTAGCAGAGCTAGAAAAAATAAATACTAAAGAGACTGTTACAACCCATTCCAAATACAACCCCAACCGTTACATCGAAGGCAGGGATTATGCTGCATGCTTCGGCCAGAATAATTTCTTCTATGAGACCGGAGCGCAGTTAGGCGGAACAGACGAAGGACAGCTCTTAATCATCGATTCCAGACAGCAGCATACAAGCGCGTTCATCTGCGCAAATGTTGGAGGAGTGCAGAACAGGATAAAGTTGCTGACCAACATCATGAGTGCATTATCCACATGCCTCGTTGATATCAGGGAGAAAGGCAGCTCAGATAGCGCTGCGTGCAAGGAAATCTTTACCAGATATGTATGCTCAACATTATGGGAATTAATTCACCTGATGGCAAATTCCTGCAGCCCATGGTCAGTTGAAAGTGCTGTTGGCGATGAGGATGAAATCTCTGCATTTGTGAAAGGTGGTGTTGGGTCTGTCTATCAGAGCATTGGGGATTCAGCAAAAGAGCTAGGAGAGGAATACAACAATGTTGCCCTAAACAACCTAATCGGTGCGGGTGGCTCTGAAATTGCAAGGAAAGTATGTTTGGCTGCATTCGGCTATGATTGGGATTTGAACATGAATACATTACTTGATGCTGCGTATGCGCAGACGATGGCAACCTTAGTGCAGGCAATCACCGGAACAAGGGAATATTTATCTGTTGACCCGGGCAGCTCAAAAGCAAGATACGAATACAGGGCATCATGGATGATAAATCCCGGCTGCAACATTGAAAATTACAAAGTGCAATTGTCATGCGTCACGCAAAATGAACTGCTCAAGAAAAAAGACATCAGATGTGATAGGGTTTCAAGCCCTGATGGAGCTAATTGCGATTGCCTGAATACGAATGCCAACGCTGAGAAATTGGAGACTTTCTATTCATCTGCAAAATTAGCAAAGCAGAATGTGCTTGTTCAAGGAGCGCATAATCTCATTGTCAATTCATTTTACCGCTATGACCATCTGAAATTTACCATAATACCTGATAGGAGATTGAAAGAAGGCGAACGCAAGACATGTTTCCCCGTCGGCCATGAAGATGGAGTGTTCTACTTCCCAATCAATGATAAGACAGCAAGAGATATAAGAGATTGTGTGCTGAATGCGGGAACCGGCACTTTTGATTGTACCGGAGGCATACAGTTCTTCAACAGGGAAGGGTTTGCGAGTTTTATTGATGTGCGCGTCAATGGCAAGCAGCCAGTCAACAGCGTGGTTGATGTTTTA
>Ga0247727_10013580_pt1 | contig 13696 bp, 18 predicted proteins | sample WisWelCaveWW1625_FD_202498 | JGI IMG/M metagenome (GOLD analysis project Ga0247727, IMG submission 202498) | Biofilm microbial communities from Wishing Well Cave, Virginia, United States - WW16-25 | ecosystem: Environmental > Aquatic > Deep subsurface > Groundwater > Cave microbial mat | place... | reverse complement strand
AAAAGAGAACTGCAACGGATAAAGCGAATTAAAGCTTGCAACGAAAAGAGAACTGCAACGGATAAAGCGAATTAAAGCTTGCAACGAAAAGAGAACTGCAACGGATAAAGCGAATTAAAGCTTGCAACGAAAAGAGAACTGCAACGGATAAAGCGAATTAAAGCTTGCAAGGAAAAGAGAACTGCAACGGATAATGCTTTTATTTCTGCGGGCCAACGCCGACAATTTTGAGATGGTCTTTTCCCCAAAAAGCAATGAGACCAACGTTCAGGTTCGATCTTTTCAAATATGAGCGCATTCGCATGATGTCGTAAGCGCTGACTTCCTTGCTGCCGGCGAGGACGGCGAGCAGGATTTTTCCGTTGATGCGCCAGAAATCTATCGCGTAATTGTTGATAAAAACATTCTGGTAATACACCGGGACTTTCACTTGATCTTCACAAGAGAATTTCTCCAGTTCCAACTCAATCTTCATGGTTTTTTGATAAATTTCAGTATGGTACCCAAGCCGTAATTCCTTTGCGACGTTCACAACGCTGTTGCGCAGCCGACCAAGCTCCTCATCGTCTTTGAGGGATTGGGGTAACTCTTCAAAATCCTCTATTATTTTGAGCGGGCGCTCGTCAAACGGAACCCTTTTAAAATTGGCCTCGAGTAATCCGAAGTTGATGAGTATGCCGAGATGCTTATCAGTGAGGCGCAAGTACGAAATGATTTGCGTATAATTCTCCGGCAAAAAATCGGATTGAATAGCCTTCAATTCCAAGATGGTCTTGTCATCAACAAGATAGTCCGGTTCTAGTTCGATAATTTTAACACCACGATAATTGATCTCGAAATGAGGCTTGCCGAGGAATGGCAAACCTTCTTTAGCAAGACGCACCTGCAAACTCTGATGATAGGTGAATTCGTCGTATCCGGGCCCGATTTCACGAAATACATCGAAAACACAATGGATGATCCTGTAGCTCAAATCCTTGTATAAGATTTCCATGACGCATTCCCTCCGAAGGTTTGGTCAAATTGGATTTGGCAACTGCCATGAAAATGTAAAGAAAATATTTTCGTTGCAGTTCTCATTTCGTTGCGCCTTCATTTCTTGATGCCGTTTTCGTTGCAGTTCTCATTGCGTTGCAAGTTTATTTAATCAGTTCACCGTATAATTCCGGCCGGCGATCACGAAAGAACTGCCAGACGTTGCGGACTTCGCGAATCATATCCAAATCCAAATCCGCCACAACCACTTCATCTTTGTTGCGGCTGCCTTCGGCGAGAATTTTTCCGCGCGGGTTGCAGAAGTAGCTGGTGCCGTAAAACTCGCCGATGTTCCAAGGCTTTTCGGTGCCGACGCGATTAATCGCGCCGACGAAATATTGATTCGCGACGGCGTGCGCGGGTTGCTCGAGTTTCCAAAGATATTCGGAGAGACCGGCAACCGTCGCGGAAGGATTGAAAACAATTTCCGCGCCGTTGAGGCCGAGAGCTCTTGCGCCTTCGGGAAAATGGCGATCGTAGCAAATGTAAACACCGATTCGACCGAACGTCGTTTCCCACACGGGATAGCCAAGATTGCCGGGTTTGAAATAAAATTTCTCCCAGAAGCCGGGATGGCAATGCGGAATATGCGTCTTGCGATATTTGCCGAGATACTCGCCGGTTTCGCTGATTACAGCGGCAGTGTTATAAAAAACGCCGGTCATATCTTCTTCGTAAATCGGCACGATGATGACCATTTGATGTTTGCGCGCGACTTCGCGCATCAACTTGACGGTCGGGCCGTCGGGAATGCGCTCGGCGGTGTTGTACCATTTGACTTGCTCTTCAGCGCAGAAATACGGGCCGTAAAAAATTTCCTGCAAGCAAAGCACCTGCACGCCTTTGCTCGCGGCTTGTTCGATGAGCGCGATATGCTTGTCGATCATCGTGGCTTTAATTTTTTCAAGAGGGGAATCGACGGGCGCTGCCAACGAGGCCTGAATTAGGCCTCCACGCACAATTCGAGCCATGATTTGACCTCGCGGAATTGAGATGAAAGATAAAAGCAAACAGCAACGACTTTTTCGTCGTTGCCGTTCTAGCATAAAACTTGATTGCCTGGATGTTGAATTGGAAAGTTTAAAAAAAATTACCCCAATGTCAATAGAATTTTTGCAGTATGAATTCAACTATTTCGCCTTGCCTTGATTCGCCACCGCCTGCACTGCCTTCTTCACGCTTTCCTCATCGCCGAGATAATAGCTGCGCAGCGGCTTCAATTTATCATCAAGCTCATAAACTAACGGCATGCCGGTGGGAATATTTAAACCGACGATCTCTTCATCGGAAATATTGTCGAGATATTTGACCAGCGCGCGCAGGCTGTTGCCGTGTGCGGCAATGATGACGCGCTGGCCGGATTGAATCGCCGGCGCGATGGTGCCATGCCAATAAGGAAGGAAGCGCGTGACAGTGTCTTTTAAGCATTCGGTTCGCGGAATATCTTTTTCAGCCAAATCTCTGTAACGTCGATCGTAACCCGGATAACGCGGATCCGATACCTCTAACGCCGGAGGCCGAATATCATAGCTGCGGCGCCAGATGTGCACTTGTTCTTCGCCGTATTTGGCCGCCATTTCGGCTTTGTTCAAACCTTGCAGCGCGCCGTAATGTCGCTCGTTCAAGCGCCACGAATTATGGATCGGAATCCACATCAAATCCATTTCGCTCAAAGCCAGCCACAACGTGCGAATCGCTCTTTTTAAAACCGAGGTAAACGCGATATCAAAAACAAAATCATTTTCTTTTAAAACCCGTCCGGCGTTTTTTGCTTCTTCAATTCCTTTCTCGGAAAGATCGACATCGGTCCAGCCGGTAAAGCGGTTTTCTTTATTCCAAACACTTTCGCCGTGACGCAGCAAAACGAGTTTTTGCATTTTAAAGCTCCTTTTGGGTATGTTCGTTAGCAAAAGCAAAGATATTGAAAAGAATATGTTAAAAAATGTTGTTATCAAGCAAGAAAAAATTATGCTGGCGGCGATAGGGCAGCATCCTCCATTCGGCTCGAATGAGAACGGATAAGTGAAAAATAGCAATTGAATTTTTGCAAAAAATTCCATAGATTGGTGCATTGAAGTAAGATGCCACTTAGAAAGGCAACCAATTGTGAAATCTTATCTCATCAAATTGTAAAGCGATGAATATGGAAACTGTCACGATTCCCAGGGAAGAATATGAGATTCTAAAAGAAGCCGCAGCGTTATTGCGCGATGCTGATTTCCTTCAAAAACTGAACCGCCTCGCTGAATTATTGTTAGCGGAAAAATGGGGCATTGTGATGCCCGATGATACGAGTGATCTAACCGCTGCGGCCATCAACAATATCGAAAAATGGAAAACGGAAAGGAGCGTTTGGGATGAGGTATAAACAGGGCGAGATTGTGCTGGTTCCTTTTCCATATTCCGATCTTTCGGGCTCCAAGCGCCGCCCGGTGCTGATTGTTTCCAATGATCTCTATATGAAGCAGAAAAGACCCAAGCTTCTGAAAAATCACAGAACATTGACTGATGTTACACAAAAACGTTTGTTTTTGCCGGCGCTATGATCTCCGTCGTGGTATACTGTCATTTTGAATAGTAACGGCTCTATGTCTGCTCCTGCTACGGCTGTTTTTCCCCCCTTGCCATCGTCTCTTGTTCCAATATTTTGACGATCTGTGTATAAACTTTCTGCCAACGCTCGGGATTCTCGCTAAAATATTTGACCGCCGCTTCGAATTGCTGCCGGTCGAATCCGAGCAAGCGCAGCACGGAATCGGCTCGCGCCAGCTTGATTTTGTTATCGCCGAGTTTTGGCGATGGGGAATCGCTGCTGATTTCATTAGCGATCAATATTTTTGCATAAACTTCGGCAAAGCGCGCGGGATTTTTTAGAGGCTCGGTTGGTTTGGAAACGCAGGCGAGCAGCAATATTGGCAGGCTAAAAAAGCAGCGCCAGCACCGCCGGATAAAATTTTGGGAAAGAGCATTACGCATGAGAAGACATGAGCGCTCGCGTTAACCCGGCTTCAGCATGTTGCCGCAATTCAATACAAGCCTGGCCGGGATCCGCAGCGCCAAAAATCGCCGAGCCGGCGACGAGAAGTTGCGCGCCGGCTTCGATGGCGATTGCTGCCGTGTCGTTATCAATGCCGCCGTCAACTTCGATTAAAATTTCCTTGTCGAGCGCGGCAATCATATTTTGCGCGCGCCGAATTTTTTCCGTCATTCCTTGAATGAAAGATTGGCCGCCGAATCCGGGATTCACCGTCATGATCAAAAGCAAATCAAGATCACCAAGAATTTCTTCGACGGTCGTGAGAGCGGTCGCGGGATTGAGGGCAACACCCGCTCCTGCGCCGGTTTCTTTAATTTGATGCACGACGCGATGCAAATGCGCGCCGGTTTCGACGTGCACGATAATGCGATCGGCGCCGGCTTCGCGAAACGCCCGAATATATTTTTCCGGCTGCTCGATCATCAAATGCGCTTCAACTAACAAATTCGTGCTGCGCCGGGCGGCATTGACGATGAGCGGCCCAAAGGTAAGATTCGGCACGAAATGTCCATCCATCACGTCGCAATGAATGATATCGGCGCCGGCAGATTCGACGCGGCGAATTTGCTCGGCCAGATGAGTAAAATCGGCGGAAAGAATTGAAGGGGCGATCTTAATCATATATTGGATCAATTATTATTGGGACTGCTCGGCAACGCGCTCAATTCCAAATCGATTTTCGTGCCGCGCTTCACCGGCGTATTCGCTTCCAGAGATTGGGTGATCACCGTTTCGGGAAGCAACTGTTCCATTTCTCTAAAAGTAATTTGCCCGATGACGAGGCCGGCCTGGCGAATCAACTGCACGGCCTGGTCATACGTCAATCCGGCCACCGACGGCACCGTGGCATCAGAAGGCTCGAGGCCTCGGCTGACCGTGATATTGACGACCGTACCGACGCCGATCTGGGCTTTCACCGGCACGGATTGATAGGCGATAACGCCCAACGGCCGGTCAGAAAAAGCCGAATCGACGCGGCCAAGCTTGAGGTTGTATCGGGCCAACATCAGCTCGGCATCGCGACGAGAACGATCGACAAGCTGCGGCATTTCCACCTGGCGCCCACCCTGGCTGACCACGACGTAAATACGGCGCCCGCTTTTCACGCTGGCATGAGGCCGAGGATTTTGCTCGACCACGTATCCGACCGGAGACTTCTCATCAATGCGCTCGCTGGATTTGATGATTTCGAAACCCTCCGCTTCGAGAATGCTTTTGGCCTCTTCATAACGCATCGAAACGACATTCGGGACTTCGACGGCTTCGCCATGTTTGGTGTAAATCGGCAGGATCATCCAATCCAACATCAGCCCAAACGCCAGAAAAAGCGCCATGATGCTGCCGATCAATTTAACGTAACGATTAGAAAGAATGGCGATAATTAGATCGCGCCACCACTGTTGATTCATCTTTCCTTTCCTGTTGAAAATTCCAAATTGAAAATTTCAATTTTAAATGATTGATTGCAGCGAGCCTTAAGATTTCGCCAGCCGCGCCGCGAAACTGCCGTCCATGTTGTGGCGGCTTTGCAAAGTGCGAATGTAACCGCGCTCGTCGCAAAACATCACATGCACGAAACTTTTCGCCGGTTCCAAATGAAACTCTTTGTGATGCTCGAGAAACCACTCCACCACTTTTTCATTTTCTTCCGGATCGATGGTACACGTGCTGTAAATCAAGCGCCCGCCGGCTTTGACCAATTCCGCCGCATTGGTCAAAATTTCTTTTTGCAGCTCCACCACATCCGTAATATCTTTCGGGCGACGCCGCCAGCGCAAATCACTGCGGCGCGACAACACGCCGAGTCCGGAGCAGGGCGCATCCACGAGAACCACATCGGCCGGCGTCGCGGCAAAAGTGCGCGCATCCGCGATGACGGGTTGTATGGTGCAATGCAATCTTTGCGCGGTTTCCCGGACCATTTCCAACCGCCACGGATCGAGATCGATGGCAACCACTTTTCCGGTTTCAGCCATTTCAGCCATGTGCAGCGCTTTGCCGCCCGGCGCGGCGCAAAGATCGATGATCGTTTCGCCTTTTTGCGGCGCGGCTAAATGCGTCACCAAGCCGGCGCTCGGATCTTGCACCGCAAACCAACCCTCGGCAAATCCCGGCAGCGCGGTGATATCGTCGAGATGCGGCAGGCGATAAAAACTCGGCACCTGTTTGAGCGGCTCGGGCGTCACCTCGCGCGCTTTCATTTGCTCCAGCCACGGTTTGAGATTTTCCTGCGGACGCACGATGCGAACCGTGATGGAAGGAATGCGATTGTTCGCTTCGGCCAGCGCCGCGGTTTCTTTCCACCCAAATTGCTCGATCCAGCGTTTGAGCAGCCATTCCGGATGGCTGAGCATTTGCGCCAGCGTTTTGAGCTCTTTCTTTTCGACCACGCTTTTGATCGGCGGCCACTCCATCGGCGCGCGCTGGATATTGCGCAATACGCCGTTGGACAATCGTGAAAAGTTGTTGCCGAAGCGGAGCTGGATCATCTCGACGGCTTCATCGACCGCAGCATAAGCGGGAATGCGATCCATGAACAGCATTTGATACACCGCGCCGCGCAAAACATTTTTGACGAACGGCTGCGCTTCGTCGAAATGATGGCGAAAGTGTTGTTGAATCTCCGCGTCGAGTCGAGATCGCCAGCGCGACACGCCGTGCACCAGCGCCGTGACGAGGGCGCGATCGCGCGCCGGAAACGCCGCGCGCTGCAGATGCTTTTCCATGACATAATCCACGTAAGTGGAGCTGCTCTCGGCTTCGCTGAGAATTTGGGCGGCGATGGCCCGCGGCGAAAGCAAAACGCTCGACGAAGCTTTTTTGTTGTTAGCTTTTGGCATGTGAATTTATTCTTTTCAATTTAATTTTTCAAGATTCTGGATCTGATGGCCGCGCAAAAATTCCGCCGCCGGCATCCGGCGCTTGCCTTCGAGCTGCAATTCGTCGATGGCCAAATGGCCGCGGCCGGTTTGTATGATAAGCTCGCCCGCTTTCGCGTTGGCTTTTAATGCCATTCCGGCTTCGCTGCCGGAATCGGCTTCATCGATAATACGTGCACGAAAAATTTTGAGATTGTGTCCCTGCCAATGAGTGAACGCGCCCGGAACTGGATTCATTCCTCGAATGAAATTAAAAATTTCGCGGCTGGGTTTTTTCCAATCGATGGCCGCTATGTCTTTGGTAATTTTCGGCGCGAGACTGACTTCTCCAGATTGAGGTTTTCTTTGCAACTTGCCACTTGCAACCTGCTCCAACGTTTCGATGAGCAAATCCGCGCCCATCACCGCCAGCCGATCGTGCAGCTCGCCGGCGGTTTCGAATTCGCCAATCGGCGTCTTGTTTTGCAAAATCATGTCGCCGGTATCAACTTTCTCCTCGATAAAAAAGGTAGTAACGCCGGTTTCTTTCTCGCCGTTGATGATGGCCCATTGAATCGGCGCCGCCCCGCGATATTTCGGCAGCAACGCTGCGTGAACGTTGATCGTTCCGAGCGGCGGAATCGTAAAAACTTCCGGCGGCAAAATGCGAAATGCGACGGCCAAAAAAATATCAGCCTGCCATTCGCGCAAGCTTTGAATGAACTGAGCTTCGCGCAGTTTCTCGGGCTGCAAAATCGGCAAGCTCTGGCGCGTTGCCAATTTTTTCACCGGCGCCGGTTGCACGTGCAAGCCGCGACCGGAAGGTTTGTCCGGCCCCGTCACGACACCGATCACTGGAATTTGATTTTCCAAAAGTCGTTGTAAACTGACAACGGCAAATTCCGGCGTTCCCATGAAAACGACTTTAAGTTCCTGCGTTCGGCGCATACTGGCTCCAGAGTAAAAACGGAGTGCAATGCTTTAGCATTGCGAAGTTTTGCGCTCCGATTAGAATCCTTTAGTTTGATTTCTCTCGCGCGCTTCAGCGGCGGCTTCTTCGGCGATGGCCTTCAGTTTTTTGCTCAATAGCTTTCGCTTCAACGCGCTCAACCGATCTACAAAAAAGACGCCGCTGAGATGATCGACCTCGTGTTGCAGCACGCGCGCCAGCAGGCCGTCGCATTCCTGCTCATGCAGCGCGCCGGCCAAATCCTGATAGCGAATGCGAATGCGTTCCTTGCGCATGACGTCTTCGTTGATCTCAGGAATGCTGAGACAACCTTCCTCGTATGCCACTTCTTTACCCATCGCCTGTACGATAACCGGATTCACGAATGCCTGTGGCGGCGCGCCTTCATTAATGAGACCGACATCGATCACGCAAAGCGCATGCATCAAACCGATTTGATTCGCGGCCAAACCGACCCCTTTCGCGGCTTGCATCGTTTCGATCATATCCGCCGCTGCCTGTTGGAGCGAATCATCAAAAGATTCGACTTTAATCGCTTTCTTGCGCAGAATGGGATCGCCGTATTTTCGAATCGGCAAAACCGCCATAAACTCACCCCTTTTTCTCTTCCTGCGGCGGAACGACTTTTCGCGCGATGCCGGAACGCGCCATGGTGAGCTTCACGTTTTTATCGACTTCAACGATCACCACTGAGTCTTTTTCTTTCATGCCGACGATCGTGCCGTAAATTCCGCCGGCAGTCATCACCTCGTCGCCTTTTTGCAAGCTCTCCAGCATTTTCTGCTGCTCTTTCTGGCGTTTCGCCTGCGGGCGCAGAATCAGAAAATACATGATGACGAAAATCAAAATAATCGGCATCCACATGGCAAGCGGATTGGCGCCCTGTCCCGACGGCGCGCCCATGAATGAGAATAACAAAGCTGGCATTAGTCCTCCTTCGGAGTTTCGGATTTCCATCTACTGTTAGTCGTGACGTTATCAGTAAGCGGATTAAGCTGATCAAATCTGGAAGCGTCATTCTTGAATCCGCTCAATCGGCTAAATCCGCTTACCTTGATTTTATTTGATAATTTTCATAAAACGTTTTTTCCCATTGCAGAAAATTCCCATCGGCAATCGCGCCGCGCATACGCTCCATCAATCTATGATAAAAACGCAAATTATGCAAGCTGCCGAGACGCAGCGCGAGAATTTCTTCGGCCTGAAACAGATGCCGCAAATACGCGCGAGAGAACGTGCGGCAAGCGTAACAATCGCAACCTTCCTCAATCGGCCGAAAATCTTCGCGGAAAATTAAATTCGTCAAATTCATCGCGCCAGTTGCAGTGAAGACTTGGCCTTTGCGGCCGTTGCGCGTCGGAATAACGCAATCAAACATGTCGACGCCAAGGCTCACCGCTTCGACCAAATCTTCGGGCTTGCCAACGCCCATCAGATAGCGCGGTTTATTTTTCGGCAGCAACTCGTTGCAAACGGTAATCATCTCGAACATTGCGCTCTTCGGCTCGCCGACCGCTAAACCGCCGATTGCGTAGCCCGGAAAATCGAGCGCGAGAAGTTGCTCGCAGCTCAATCGCCGCAAATCCGGAAACGTGCCGCCCTGCACAATTGCGAAAAGGACTTGCGAATGTTCATACAACGGCGTGGAATTTTGCCAAGCTTGAAAACAACGCTCGGCCCAACGCGAGGTGAGTTGCGTCGATTTTTCGACATAACTTCGTTCCGCAGGATAGGGCGGACACTCATCGAGCACCATCATAATATTAGAGCCGAGCGCGCGTTGTGTGCGAATCACGCTCTCCGGCGAAAATTCGTGATATGATCCGTCGAGGTGCGATTGAAACTTGACGCCGTTTTCATGAATTTTTCTCAACGCCGCGAGGCTGAAAACTTGATAGCCGCCGCTATCGGTCAAAATCGGCCTCGGCCAATTCGCAAATTTGTGCAAGCCGCCCACCTGTTGCAGCAACGCTTCGCCCGGCCGTAAGTAGAGATGATACGTATTGCCGAGAATAATTTGCGAACCGACATCTTCCAACTCCTGCGGACTGAGCGTCTTCACCGTGCCCTGCGTGCCCACCGGCATGAACACCGGTGTCAAAATTTCGCCGTGTTCGGTTGTAATTTTGCCGCAGCGGGCGCGCGTGTTTTTATCTTGCGAAAGAACATGGAAGCTGGTTGCTGGGCGTTGGTTGCTTTGCATATATAAAAACTTACCAAGTAGTTTTCACAAAGCTCGAAGCTTGAATGATCGGATCATTCGTTATTAACTCAAGATTGAGTAAGCGTGCCGTTCCAGCAATGAGACGATCATGGAGTTCACGAATATCGGTGATTTGAGCGGTAGCCTCTGAGACGGCAAAATTGAAGAGAAATATTTGGCAACCCGGATGTTTCTTTATATAATCGGCTACATCCGAAAGTGAACAGTCAATTCTTCCCTTTTCTGAATGATAAAGAATTTCTGCTAGTACCATAGCTGGTACATGAAGCAAAGTATTTCCAGATTCCATGGAAGAAAAGATGCTTTTTGCAGTTTGGCCCATTTTGCGCTTCTCAATCCGCAAGACCAGCGCCATAGTATCCACCGCAAATTCACTCGCGAGGATGGAAGTTGTCATAATCTTTGAACTCTTGATCCATGTGTTGTTCTTCTTCGCGACTCAAGTCTCGTAGTTCTTTATTAAGTAAAGCTGTTCGCAAATCTTCTTCAAAGGCTTGAGGTTCCAATGTGCGCTTGCGAACGAAGTAGACAAAATCAACGATTTCAACAAGCGCTTCCGGCGTAAGCCCATTTATTCCTTCGTAAATCAGTTGGCGATAAGTGTGAGTTTGGGTATTTTCCATGATAAAAACTCCAAATGATGAAATCAGAACTTGCTTGCCAGATTAAATTATTTCCATGCGGCATAATCGAGAAAAGCATCCAGCGCCAGCACGTTCAAAATTTTCTTCGAAGCTTCATACGCGGCGCTTCGGCCTGCAACATGATAAGAGAGTTTTAGCCGCTGCGTCTGCGAAAAACCGCTGTTCAATAACGCGCGCTCGAGCGTGCGGCTCGTGAAAAACGTTCGATGGTAGAGCGGATGATTCCCGCCTTCCCATTGGTTTTTTGAAAGCATAAATTTCAAGCTGCGCAAATTGGGCACTTCGACGAGGCAAATTCCATTTTCTCGCAACAACGTTCTGATTTTTTTCAAAGTGTCAAAAGGATCGATGAAATGCTCCAACACATGCCAGAGCGTAATCACATTAAACTTTGTCGATGATTCCTGCAACTCGTCGAGAGTTTTGGCGGCGACTTCAACATCGAAAGAACGCTTCGCATATTCAATCGCGCGCTCGGAGACGTCGATGCCAAATACTTCAAAGCCGTGTTCGCGCGCGGTGGCGAGAAAGTAGCCTCGCCCACAACCAACGTCGAGCAATCTGCCGGCCGGTTTGAGGCGTTTAATCACGGCGATTCGTTGCGCATTGATGGCATAAAGTTCTGCCAGCGCCGCGACGTTTGAATTACTTCGATATACCTCGGGTTGATAATCACTGCTTTCATAATACTCTTCATACAACAAATTTTCGTCCGGCGGATTTCCCAAATAAACCAGAGAGCAAGTCTGACATTTTACAACTTGGAATGGTTCCGCCACGTACTTCACTTTATTTTGAACACTTCCACAATTTGGACAGGTGCGCATCTGGTTACTTGGTGCTCGATGCTGGTTGCTGGTCGAAATTGAATTCATTGGTTTACGAATTCATTTCACGAGGATAGCGCTTGTCATAATCTTCAAACTCTTTGTGCAAAGAAAGCGATAGCACTTTGTGCATTGTCCGCCGTCGGCAGGGTTGAATGTATTGTTACACTCCTCGCAACGGAAGGTAGTAATCGATGAAATGGGTGTTGGCATCTTATCCTTGCGCCGTTACCCAATACGAGTAAGTATTCTTTTTGGCTCATGATATTTATAGCAGCTTTTCCAACGCCTCATCAACCTTCTCCACCGTCAACACTTCAATGCCCGGAATTGGCGGCAAGCCTTTCGCAGCTAATTTTGGAATCACCGCATGTTTGAAGCCGAGTTTCGCGGCTTCGGTGAGGCGTTTGTCGATTTGCGGCACGGCGCGAATTTCGCCGCCGAGGCCGACTTCGCCAATCACCATCGTGTGGGGATGGACGATGCTATTTTTCAGCGACGAAGCAACAGCGACGACGACGCCCAAATCTGCTGCAGGTTCTTCAAGATCGACGCCGCCGGCGACATTCAAAAAAACATCATGTGTGCCGACGCGCAAGCCAACGCGCTTCTCAATCACCGCGAGCAACAGCGCGAGTCGTTTCACGTCAAATCCATTCGCGGTGCGTTGCGGCAAACCATAGTTGCTCGGCGTCAGCAGCGCTTGTACTTCCACTAATATTGGGCGCGAGCCTTCCATCGTGCAAACGACAACCGAGCCGGAAATGTTCTCTTTGCGCTGCGCGAGAAAAATTTCCGACGGGTTCGTCACTTCGCGCAAGCCCAGCTCGTGCATTTCAAACACGCCAATTTCGCGCGTGCTGCCGAAACGATTTTTTACCGAGCGCAAAATGCGGAAGAAATGATCGCGGTCGCCTTCGAATTGCAGCAGCGTGTCAACCATGTGCTCCAATGTTTTTGGGCCGGCGATAAATCCGTCCTTCGTCACATGGCCGATGAGAAAAATCGGGATGCCGCGTTGTTTGGCCAAATTCAAAAACGCCAGCGCACACTCGCGCACTTGACTGATGCTTCCCGGCGGACTCTCGAATTCGGTGCGATACATCGTTTGAATCGAATCAACGATGATCAATTTGGGTTTGAGTTTTTCGACTTCGTCGAGAATGAGATCGAGATTGGTTTCGGCGAAAATGAATAAGTATAATGAATCGATACCGAGTCGCTGCGCGCGCATCTTCGTCTGCCGCGCCGATTCTTCGCCGGTAATGTAGAGCACGCAAAAATCCGGTTTCGCCAGCGCCGCGGCTTCCTGCAACATCAATGTTGATTTGCCGATGCCCGGATCGCCGCCGACTAAGATCAACGAGCCCGGCACAATGCCGCCGCCGAGCACGCGATTAAATTCCTGGCTGCTGCAACTGAGGCGTGCGTTTTCATCGTGCGTGATTTCCGCCAGCGGCAACGGCTTTTCGCGCTCCAAAACTTTGATGCCGCCGCGTTTCGGCTCCGGCGCCGTTTTCTCTTCGACAAAGCTGCTCCACGCGCCGCACGCCGGACATTTGCCAATCCACCGCGGGCTCTTGTGGCCGCAGGTTTGGCAAACGTATTCGACCGAGGATTTTTTGGTGAATCGAGGCATGGCTTTGGATTATTGGATTGGTGGATTATTGGATTTTTGGATTGTTGGGTCCTCTTTTGGATGATATTTTTCCATATCATCTGAGGCACGGGTAACCCAAGTTCCCTCGTCTCGCTTCTTTTCCAAACTTTCAAGCAATCGCCAAGCGTGGTTTTCTACTTCATAGTGCAAAGCATCAAATTGTTCGAATTGTTCTTCAGAGATTTGGCCGGCGGCTTTGAATGCGATTGCTCTTGTCAAAGTTTCGGAAAGTGATCCAAGTGAGATATATACATGTTGAATGTATTCATTAATGGACCGCCGGCTATATCCTTCAGAAATATTAGATGAAACCGATTGCGCCGCATCTGCTATTTGAGCACGAAGTTTGAACTCAATCTTGTTGTCTGTGTAAACAATTTTGCATACAAGTTTGTACAAATCTATTGCCTTGTGCCAAACTCGCAGCGTCATGTAACCACG
>Ga0247727_10013579_pt1 | contig 13697 bp, 7 predicted proteins | sample WisWelCaveWW1625_FD_202498 | JGI IMG/M metagenome (GOLD analysis project Ga0247727, IMG submission 202498) | Biofilm microbial communities from Wishing Well Cave, Virginia, United States - WW16-25 | ecosystem: Environmental > Aquatic > Deep subsurface > Groundwater > Cave microbial mat | place... | reverse complement strand
ATAAGTACGAGATGGTTCCCGACTTCACCACGCCGGGGAATACCACTTTTACCGGCCCGGTTTTTATTTCAGTGCCGGCGTACAGTTCCGCATTTGCCGGCGGTTTCTTCGGCACGAGCATTCCGCAGCCGGGCACGACGCAAAAGCTGGACGTGCTGGCGCCGTTTGTAAGATTCGCGACGCATTATCGCGACTTCGGCACGCACAAAACGCTGATCGTCAATCATGTGGTTGATATCAACGATTTCGTGGATCACGCCGGCGAGCGCTGGTATGAGTTGCGCAAAGTCGGCGCCGGCGCCTATACTCTTTTCCAGAGCGGCTCTTACGCGCCGGATGCCAATCATCGCTGGATGGGCAACGCGGCGATGAACGGCGCGGGCTCCATCGGCCTCGGTTATTCTGTTTCAAGTGGCACGGTCAGTCCGTCGGTCCGCTACACGGGCCGCACGTCAACCGATCCGCTGGGCACGATGACGCTGGCTGAAGGCATCATTGCTGCAGGCACGGGTTCGCAACTGGGCGGCAGCCGCTGGGGTGATTACTCCAGAATCACCGTCGATCCTTCAGATGATGATACCTTCTGGTATTTCGGCGAATACGTCCAGGCCACCGGCAGCTTTGAATGGAACACCAAGATCGGCTCGTTTAAAATCGTGTCCGGCCCGCCGCCGCCATATACGGCGCGCATCAATAGCGGCGGTCCGAATTTTACCACTGGTGGCGGCAATCTTTTCGTGGCGGATAAGGCGTATGTGGCCGGCAATTTCGGATTTATCGGCGGCCAGAATTTGAACAATAATACGGCGATTGCCAACACCACGGATGATCCGCTTTATCAACGGAACCGGCGCAGCGGCAGTACCGCCGGGGCCAGCTTTGAATATAGATTTGACGTTCCTTCCGGCACCTACAGCGTGACCTTGCACCTGGTCGCCCCGAATGTCGGCGGCGCCGGCAGCTTTATTGAGGACGTTTCCGCCGAAGGCACCTTGATCTTTAACGATCTTAACGTGAATACGGAAGCCGGTGGCGTCAACACCGCGCTCATCAAGAACTTCTCGCAAGTGGTGACCGACGGCACGCTGAATCTGAACTTTGTCCGGGTCAACAAAGCGGCCGTCGTCAGCGCCATCGAAGTGGTGCAAACCGCGGCGCCGGGCGTGACCAGCCGCGATAATGCGCCGGCTGCTTTGGCCAAGACCGCAGAAGTTCCGACCGAATTTCAATTGTCGCAAAATTATCCGAACCCCTTCAACCCAACGACGCGCATCAGCTATCAGTTGCCGCGCGACACGCGGGTGACGTTGAAGGTTTACAACTTGAAGGGTGAGGAAGTGCGCACGCTGGTGGACGGCTATCATCAAGCTGGCAGCTACCAAGTGGAATGGAATGCGCAAAACAATTTTGGCGCCCGCGTTGCTTCCGGCGTTTATTTGTATAAGCTGCAAGCCGACGGCGTCAACGAGGTTCGCAGAATGGTTCTGCTGCAGTAAGGTTAGAGGTCTGAGGCTAAGGGGCTGTAAGAAAATAAAGTATACAACAAAACTGTCATTTCGAGGAGCGCAGCGACGAGAAATCTTTATTTCATGCAGATTCCTCACTTCGCTTCGCTCCGTTCGGAATGACAAGCGTAAAGTTTATTTTCTTACAGCGCCTAAGAGGGTATCTGAAAAGTCACTTCTAAGCAACTCATTGACCGGTCGCTTTAAATCCACCGCTTTTCTGCGATGGTACGATTTAAGCGACCGGTCAATATTTTTTGCTTATAGATTTAAGCAAGAGTCCCGCCAACGGGATGTAATGAAGTCCGGCCACGCAAGGCGTTTGCAGTTTACCAAAAGCTGTTTAACCATCCTGAGGAGGTTAGTTTATGAGACGGGTAGTTTTATTTCTGCTGTTATGCGGCGTCGTTTCTTGGGCCTGGGCGCAAGAAACGAAAGTGGTTCGTCCGGTTCGAGTCGGCAAATCCAAACCCATGCGCGAGATCGCCCAAAATTTCAAGCCCGGCACGTTGCACAAAACCGGCGCCGGTGATTATGAAGTGCCGAACCGGCCGCCGGTCGCGCTGTCGCCTCGCGATGAGGGCCGGATCGATCCGGCCTGGCAGCGTCAAAGCGGTGAGAGTGTCGCGGCGCCGCTGGTCGTGATCGAAGGCCTCAGCAGCGATGACAACGCCGCGGCTTTTGGTTCCAGGGTCATGCCGCCGGACGTCAACGGCGACGTTGGCCTCAACCATGTTGTCGAGACTGTGAACTTGCTGTTCCGCGTCTGGAATAAAAGCGGAACGCCGTTGATCCCCGCCACGCCGGTGAACGATCTTTGGAGCGGCTTTGGCGGCAATTGCGAGCTGAACAATGACGGCGATCCGGTGGTGTTCTATGATGAAATCAACGATCGCTGGGTGATCAGCCAGTTTGTATTTTCCGTCAGCCAGTGCATCGCCTGCTCGGAAACCGGCGATCCGCTGGGCGCCTATAATCTGTACGAATTTTCCACCCCCGGCAACGACTATCCGAAAATGAGCAACATGCCGGACGCGTATTACGGCACGATCCGGAATTTCAGCGGCACGTTTAAAATGGACGCCCATGCCTGGAACGGCGCCAAGATTCGCGCCGGCGATCCAAGCGCGGAGATGATCGTGCAGACACTGACGGGCGTGAGCGGCATCGATGGCGTGATGCCGGCCGATCTCGACGGCCCGGCGGCGGCAACACCTCCCGGTGGCCTTTTCCTGGGCCACGATGACGCCGGTAATCGGCTTTATTTGTATACTCTGACGCCGAATTTCCCGGCGGGAACCTCGACCTTGACCGGCCCGACTTTTATTCCGGTGACCGCATACAGTTCGGCTTTTGCCGGCGGGTTCTTTGGCACCAGCATTCCACAGCCGGGCACGACGCAGAAACTGGACGTCATCGCGCCTTTCCTGCGGTTCAGTCTCCATTATCGTAATTTTGCAACGCATCAAACGTTGATCGCCAATCACGTGGTCGATATTAACGATTTTACCGATCATGCCGGCGAACGCTGGTATGAATTGCGCAACACCGGTTCGGGATGGACGGTGTTCCAAAGCGGCTCTTATGCGCCGGATGCCAATCATCGCTGGATGGGCAACGCCGCAATGAATGGCGGCGGCGATATCGGCCTCGGTTACTCGCTCTCCAGCTCGTCGGTCAGCCCGTCGGTTCGTTACACCGGTCGCGTGGCCACCGATCCCGCCGGCACGATGACCATGGCCGAGGGCGTTATCGCGGCGGGCACCGGTTCGCAGCTCGGCGGCAGCCGCTGGGGTGATTACAGCCGCATCACCGTTGATCCAGCCGATGATGAAACTTTCTGGTACTTCGGCGAATACGTTCAGGCGACCGGTTCGTTTGAATGGAACACGAAGATTGGCTCTTTCCAGGTCACGGCGGGCCCGCCGCCAAGTTATACGGCGCGCATCAACAGCGGCGGTTCAGCATACACCACCGGCGGCGGAACGGCGTTTGTCGCCGATCAGGCTTTTACCACCGGCAGTTTTGGCTATATCAATGGCAGTTCACAAAGCTATACCAATGCCATTGCCAACACCACGGATGATCTGCTCTATCAAAATCTGCGTCGCCGTAATGGCAGCAACTTTCAATATGACTTTACGGTTCCTTCCGGCACTTATAGTGTGACGCTGCATTTGATGTCACCCGCCACCAACTGGGTGATGGATGTGACCGCGGAAGGCACGCTGATTTACAACGATTTGGATATCGATACGGATGCCGGCGGCACCTTCACCGCAAAGATCAAAACCTTCTCGACCACGGTGACCGATGGCCGGCTCGATTTGACGTTCACCCGGGTATCGGGCTTCGCTGCCGTGGCTGCCATCGAAGTGGTGCAAACCGCCGCGCCGAGCGTGACGCAGAATGGCTCCACGCCGGCGGCGTTAGCGAAGACGGCAAGCCTGCCAACGGAATTTGCGTTGGCGCAAAACTATCCCAATCCGTTCAATCCCTCGACGCGCATTAGCTATCAACTGCCGCGCGACGCCCGCGTGACGTTGAAAATCTACAACGTGAAGGGCGAGGAAGTGCGCACGCTGGTGGATGGTTATCACGCCGCCGGCCGTTACGATGTCGAGTGGAATGCGCAAAACAATTTAGGCGGCCGCGTTGCCTCCGGAATCTATTTGTATAGATTGCAGGGCGACGGCTTTTCCGAAGTCCGCAGAATGACGCTTGTGCAGTAAGTTATAGTTATAAGAAACCCGGCGTGTCAAACTTTAATTTGACGCGGCCGGGTTTTATAAGAAATTGAAGCCAGATTCTCAATCACAACTGTGTTTTCTGCTTGTAATTGAGGCCATACAATTTTCTGCTATTCGAACCCGGGCCGGCAAATCGCCGCGCCCGGGTTTTGCTCCCCAAAGAGTTGCTCAGCTTGGCTCGACAACAATGAATGCTCATTTGGATGCGCCGGCTTTTTCGAACGACGATCTCGAGCTCTTGACGTATTGGCTCGACGAGGAAAATGGCGTCACCACGCCGGCGCAAAAAATTTCCCGCTACCCCAGGACCGATAACACGCCGCTCTCCTTTGCGCAGCAACGCTTGTGGGTTCTCGATCAAATCGAGCCGGGCCAGGCCGTCTATAATATTCCCGTCGCCGTGCGGCTTCTCGGCCAATTGCAGGCGCCGGCTTTCGAGCGGGCTTTGCAGGCGATCATTTGGCGCCACGAGGTTTTGCGCACCGTTTTCAAAACGTTGGATGGACAACCGGTGCAAATCATCGGCGCTTTCGCGCTCGCGGCGTTGCCGATTCGGGATCTTTCCTTTCTAACCCTTGAACAACGCGAAGCCGAAGTGCTGCGTTTCCTCACCGCGGAAGCGCAACGGCCCTTTGATTTGCGGCAGGGACCAGTTTGGCGTGCGGCGTTATTATGCCTGGCGGCGACCGAACACGTTTTCTTTTTTAACGTGCATCACATTGCTGCCGATGCCTGGTCGTTGGAAATATTTTTCCGGGAATTGGCTGCCCTGTATAATGCTTTTTGCCGCAATCAGCCCGCGCCGTTTCCCGAGCTTCCTATTCAATATGCGGACTTTTCGGCTTGGTCCCGCGAAGCGACACAGGTCGAAACGCTCGACAAGCAACTTTCTTATTGGCGCCGGCAATTGGCGCAAGCGCCGCCGCGGCTGGAGCTGCCCACGGATTATCCGCGCCCCGCGGCCCAAACTTTTTCTGGCGCCGTGGAAACGCTGGCATTATCGCGCGAATTATCCGCAGCGCTGAAAAAATTGAGCCGGCAGCAAAAATGCACGCCGTTCATGGCGCTGCTCGCGGCGTTTAAAGTTTTGTTGCAGCGCCACACTGGCCAGGATGATATCGTCGTCGGCTCGCCGATCGCCAACCGCACCCGCGCCGAAGCGGAAAACTTGATCGGCTTCTTCGTCAATACTTTGGTGTTGCGCACCAACCTCGGCGGTGATCCCTCATTTCTCGAATTGCTCGGCCGCGTCAATGAAGTCGCGCTCGAAGCCTACGCGCATCAAGATGTGCCGTTTGAAAAATTAGTCGAAGCCTTGCAGCCGCAGCGCGATCTCAGCGCCTCGCCATTTTTTCAGGTCATGTGCATTTATCAAAACGTGCCACTGCAGGATTCGACGTTGTCCGGTTTGACCGTGCAGCCGCTGCCGCTGCACACTGGCACCGCAAAATTCGATTTAACCCTCGCGCTCGCCGAGCTGCCGGAAGCAGGCGTGTGCTGTTTTTTTGAATACAATACCGCTTTGTTCGAGGCCGCCACGATCCGGCGTTTGGCCGGACATTTTGAGTGTTTGCTGCAAAGCCTCGTTGCCAATCCCGGCCGGCGATTGTCCGAATTGCAACTGCTGCCAAAAACCGAGCGCTGGCAAATGCTCGTCGACTGGAACGCCACGCAGAAAGACTATCCGCCGGAAAAATGTTTTCATCATCTGTTTGAAAAGCAAGCCGGGAAAACGCCGGAAGCCGTCGCGGTCCTGTTTGAAAATCGGCAATTGAGCTATCGCGAGTTGAATCGCCGCGCCAATCAGCTCGCGCATTATTTGTCAAAAAATTTTGGCGTCGGCCCGGACACGCTGGTGGGAATTTGCCTGGAGCGTTCGCTCGAAATGGTCGTCGGCCTGCTCGGCATTCTCAAAGCCGGCGCCGCGTACGTGCCGCTCGATCCCGCTTATCCGGCGGAGCGCCTGGCGCTGGTGTTGGAAGACGCGCGCGTTCCGGTATTGCTCACGCAGCGGTCGACAATTTCAAATTTTAAATTTTCAATTGAAAATTTAAAATTGCTTTGCCTCGATAACGAGTGGGAAACCATTGCGTCATCCGTCGACACGAACCCTGATGTCGAAATCGCGCCGGAAAACTTAGCGTACGCCATTTACACCTCCGGCTCGACGGGCAAGCCCAAAGGCGTTGCCATTCCGCACCGTGCGCTGGCGAATTTCCTGCACGCGATGCGCGTCGCACCGGGCTTATCCGCGAGCGACACTTGGCTCGCGGTCACCACGCTTTCATTTGATATTGCCGGCTTGGAAATTTATCTGCCGCTCACCGTTGGCGGCCGTGTCGTGATCGCGAACCGTGAAACGGCTGCTGATGGCCGGCGCTTGATGACTGGGATAGATCATGCGGGCGCGACGGCAATGCAAGCGACCCCGGCGACGTGGCGCATGTTAATTGAAAACGGCTGGCAGGGCAAAAGCGGCTTGAAAATTCTTTGCGGCGGCGAGGCCCTGCCGGCCGAACTGGCGAATCAACTGCTGGCGCGCGGCGCTGAATTATGGAACATGTATGGCCCGACCGAAACCACAATCTGGTCAACGATCGATAAGATTGAAACTAAAAACGCCACGTTGTCGATTGGCCGTCCGATTGACAATACGCAAATTTATTTGACAGATCGCCACGGACAAATTGTTCCCATCGGCGTTCATGCCGCGCTGCACATCGGCGGCGATGGCCTCGCCCGCGGCTATCTCCATCGCCCGGATTTGACCGCAGAGAAATTCATTCCCGCCGCGTTTGGTGAAAAGCCCGGGGCGCGAATTTATCATACCGGCGATCGCGCGCGCTATTTTCCCGACGGCAAAATCGATTGCCTCGGCCGCAGCGATCATCAAGTCAAAATTCGCGGCTTCCGCATCGAGCTCGGCGAGATCGAATCGGCGCTGGCGCAACATCCGGCAATCGCGCAAATCGTCGTCGCCGCCAGAGACGATGAGCCTTCCTCGACTGCGCCCGGCAGGGGAAAACAGCTTGTCGCTTATTTCACCTTGAAAACGGAATCGGTTCCGGCGACGAGCGCGCTGCGCGAATTTCTGTCGGCAACGCTGCCCGATTACATGATTCCCGCGGCGTTCGTGAATTTGCCGGCATTGCCGTTAACGCCCAACGGCAAAATCGACCGCCGCGCCTTGCCGTCGCCCGAACTGTCGACGGCGAAATCTCAAGATGATTATGTCGCGCCGCAAAATCTCGTTGAAGAATTGTTGACCGAAATTTGGGAAGAAGTGCTCGACGCGGACCGCGTCGGCATCACGGATAATTTCTTTGAACTCGGCGGCCACTCCCTGCTCGCGGTGCGCCTGTTTGTGGAAATCGAACGCAGCTTTCATCGCAGCCTGCCACTCGCGAGTATTTTCAAAGCGCCTACGATCAGGCAGCTCGCGACCATGATCAACGAAGCGGAGCAGAGTGACGACGCCGGTTGTTTGATTGCGCTGCAGGAAGAGGGCAGCCAGCCGCCGCTCTTTTGCGTATCGGGTTATGAAGGTCACACGTTTAATTTTCGCCAGCTCACGCGCCATCTTGGACATGAGCAACCGGTTTACGGTTTGCATTATCCCGGCCTCGAGGGTCAACGGGAACCGCTCGATACGGTTGAAGCCATTGCCGCTGAATTTATTCCGCACGTGCAGCGCGTCCAGCCGCAAGGCCCTTATCATCTGTGCGGCCTTTGCTTCGGCGGCCTCGTTGTCTACGAAATGGCGCGCCAGCTCACGCAACAGGGCCACGACGTCGCGAACGTGATTTTACTCGACACCATCGCCCCCGGCGGCGCGCAACTCGTGCCAACCGCAAACACTGATGAGCCGCCCTCCTCTACCGTTTCCACGGAGCTCGAACCTGTCGAGATCGTCGAGCCGAAGGCCGAGCTTGTCGAGGCCTGGATCGCCGCGGTCCGCGCCGCCAACATCCGCGCGCACGAACGTTACGAAGCCAAAACTTACCCGGGCCGCGTCATTGTTTTTCTGCCGAAGAAACGCCGCGAGTTCTGGCAGAATTTTATCATCGATCCGCTCAACGGCTGGGGCCGGCTTGCGCAAGGCGGCGTGGAAACTTATGAGCTTGGCGGCCGCCACGTCAAATGGTTCCGCGAGCCGAAGGTCCGGCGCTTCGCGAAGAAATTGCGGCAGTGCTTGCGCGAGACGAAAAATGCGCCATCAGACCAAGACCTGGATTTTGCAATAAAAGCTGGGCCGCCGGTTTATGTTTCGGAAGACATTTAAGTCAGTGCCGAGCAAAAGTTAGAAAAAATTCTAACTTTTTTTGAACAGGAGCGAACAGAGAAAACAGAGAAAAAAATCTCCGTTTTCTCTGTTCGCTCCTGTTACGGTACTTTATCAAACTCGAGCCGCCCGAAGGGCCGCGGTTTACAGTTCGTACGAAAATCCATTGTAGTCTTTTAATTGCTAAGCTTTTGTAAAAAACTCAATTACGGTTCCGGCTTGCAGGAGGAAGAATGTCATGGAAAATTCGCTTTCATCCGCGTTTGAAAACGCTTTAGATGTCGGCTGCATGACCGGCGTATTGGCCGTTGTCGTGCAGGAGCGGTTTGGAAAAATGGCGCGGCTGCTGCATTTGGAAATCGAGTATCTGCATGAGCGCATCATTCGATACGTCACACAAATTGGCAAGCCGGAAAGCGAAGCAGCGGAAGAATGGCGCATTATCGGCAAGGTTTTTGACACGCCCGATCAAATGCAGCGCAGTTTCGACTCCATGCAGCATCTCTGGGCAAACGGCTTTTCGCGCGGCGCGAGCGACCGCATCAGCATTGTCGAGCCTTACCGAGCCTGGCCGGACTTGCGCCTGATCCTTATGGAAGAAGCGCCGGGCACGCGATTGCGGCACATGATCAAGGACGTGCAAGCCACCCCGGAGCATCTCCGTTTGTTGGCCGCTGCCGCCGTGAAACTGCACCGCTGCCCGCTTTCTATCGGGTCGCCGTTGCGAGTCGAACAATTGCTCTCTTCTTGCCACCCGCGGCCGCAACGGCTGGCAAAAAATTTTCCCGAGCTGGCTGCTGCGATTAACCATATCGTTGCCGCCGCCAGGCAGATTGAAAACGGCTTTGCCGGCGATATTTGCACGCTGATTCACGGCGATTTTCATTTGGCGCACGCGCTGATGGAAAATGAAAATTGCCGGATCATCGACCTCGATGACATGAGCTGCGGCGACCCGGCCATTGATTTGGCCGAAGTCTTCGTTTTTTTGAAGCGCACGGCGCGAAAGAAAAAAATGGCCGATTACATCGACGGCCTGCGCGACGAGTTTGTTTCCAGCTATGCCGCGGCGATGGGATGGGAAATTATCGGGCGCGAGCCGCTTTACGAAAGCTTGCTCAATTTGAAGCGCGCTTGCAAATGTTTCCGCGTGCAAGACGAATCCGGCTGGCAGGAAAAAATGGTGCAGCTCGTCGAACAGGCCGCAGCCTGCATGCAAGTGATGGATCTCGACAGGCTTGATCCCGGCAAATTCGATTTTGACAAAGTCATTGAGCGGTACGAGCGTTGTCCGGGGACGGTGTGATGACCGGTAATTGTGACGGTTTGCAACTGCTAAAAATGTCATTCTGAAAGAATCCTTTTTCTAACCAGCACTCATCTTGATTTGAAAAAAGATTCCTGCGGAATGACCTCGATATAGAGAAAGAAGCTTAAATGAAAAAAATTCTTTTCCTCCGGGATTTCAAAAAAATCCACGGCGGCCACATCAAATTTCGCGATTATTTTTTGCACGCCCTCAAACATCCCGGCGTGGATTCGTATGTCTATTTCACGCCCGATTCGATTTCGCAGGGCGGCGATTTGTACGCCGAAGCGCCGCGCGACCGGTTCGTGGCGCAAATGCAAATTGACGATTATGATGCGCTCTTTATTGCCGGCGGCAAAAATTGGAAGATGCTGCCGGAAAACCTGAACGGCACGAAGATCATCAACCTCATGCAGGATTTCGACAACGCCGATCCGGAAGACGAGCAATTCGCGAATTTAAAACGAAAAGCACTGCGCATTTGCGTCAGCGAGCAGGTTTACGACGCCGTGGCGCCGCATGCCGCCGGCGAAACCGTGATGATCAAATACGGCATTCCGCTGGACGTTTTCAGCGCCAAAGCGGAAAAACGCCAAAATTCGATTTTCATTTGGGCGCGAAAAAATAAAACGCTCGGTAAAAGTCTCGCGCTCGAATTGCAAAAACGCGATCGTGACGTGACCATGCTCAAGGATTTCGTGTCGCGCGCCGAGTTTGCGCGAATTTTAGGCGAGAGCGATATCTTCGTGGCGTTGTGTTATGCGCGCGAAGGTTTTTATCTGCCCGCGCTCGAAGGCATGGCCCGGCGCTGCGCCGTGCTCTGCTCCGACGCCATCGGCAACCGCGGCTTTTGCATGCACAACGAAACCTGCCTGATGCCGGAGCACGATCATTTCGACAGCCACCTCGCGATGATCGAACAATTGCTGGCGGATAAAAATTTGAAAACGCGTTTGCAGCAGCGCGGCTATGAAATGGCGCAAACGTATGCGATGCAATACGAACGTGAGAATTTGCACCGGGTGTTGGATGAACACATTGTCAACCAGTAATGTTGCAAAAGTAAAAGAAAATGTCATTCCGCAGGAATCCTTTTCATTGTCAAGCACAGCCTTCGGCGAGTCGTGCTGGTGTGAAAAAAAGATTCTTTCAGAATGACATGTCAAATGGAATTGAATCGCTTTTAACATGATCATTCTCACCTATCACAACCTCGTGCGTCAACCGCCCAACGTCTTCAACGACGTGGTGCGCAAATGGGACAAGGTGAGCGCGTTCGAGCGGCAGATGCAAATGCTCGCCGAACGGTTCAGCGTTGTACCGCTGCACGAAATCGTGCAGGCGATTCGCGCCGGCAAAACATTGGAACGCACTTGTGCGATCACGTTTGACGACGGTTATCGCGGCAACTATCTTTATGCCGCGCCAATCCTCGAGCGTTTTGGTTTCACGGCAGCGTTTTATGTCATCACCCAAAAGGTTCGCGAAGCTGGCCGCTATGCCCCAGTTGATTTTGACCGGCTCGAAGCATTGCTGCAATTGACGGCGCAACCGCAAGTTGATTTAACCGAGTTTGGTTTTGGCGTGGTGTCATTGGCGGATGATGAAGCGAAATTGGATTTTATCAGAAAATTAACCAAACAACTCAAAGTCACGCCGGCGGCGATTAAACAACGACTCGATGCCAGCCTCGACCGGCAACTCGAAGTGCCGGAAGAAAAAATCGCGGCCTATCTCGAGCAGGAATCTTATCAAATGATGAACTGGGAAGAGATTGCCGATTTGCAGCGCCGCGGCTTCACCATTGGCTCGCACACACGCACGCATCCGTCGCTCAGCCAGGTCGGCGAATCACAACTCGAGTTTGAAATTGGCGGCTCGTTGCAGGATTTGCGCGAGCGCCTCGGCCGGCGCGACTTCACGCTGGCGTATCCTTTTGGCAAAGCGGATCATATTTCCGCCGCGGCCGCGGCCGTGGCGCAACGCGCCGGCTATGCCTGCGCGTTAACCTCGATCAAGGAGATCAATACGCCGACAACGGACGTCTTTCAATTACGCCGAATCGGCTTTAAAGATCTAATGAAAATGAATGGAACGAACGCGCAATGACGAAACAACATTTGCTCATCACCGGCGCGCCCCGTTCGGGAACGACGCTGCTGGCGAACATGCTCGGCCGGCATTCTGAGATTGTGCTTTTTGTGGCTGCCAAGCGCATGTTCTTCAACCGCGTCGTCAGCAAAACCGTCGTGGGAAATACGTTATGCGTGCCGGATGAGATTGATTTTCGAGAAAGGCGGCAGCAAGGCATTTCTTTCTATTCGGCGCGGCCGCTGGAAAGATATTTGAAATTCCAAAATTTTCGCACGCTTCTCGCCGTGCAGGATGGCAGCCGTGTCGTCGCGGCGATCATGCGCGATGAAGGCGAAACTTTTGACGCCGCCGCGCAATGCTGGTGTCGTGCCGTTGCCGTCATGCATGAGCTTAAACAGCGGCTCCAGCAAAATGCGCTGCTGGTTTCGATGGCGCATTTGCGCGCCAATCCCGAAGACTTGATGCGTCGCGTCGCCGCATTTCTCGGGTTGGAATATCAGGCGAAAATGCTCGAGGGCTGGCAGGAGGACTCGGCAGACGCGCCGACGGATGTTGCGCCCGCCGCGCATGATCTGAAAAGTTTGTATCCGGAAATCTGGAAAAAATATTTGGAATTGTGCGTGCCTGACGAACGCCAAATAAAAGGGGGGAATTGAACATGACGAAAGAAAGTAACCGCCGGCACTTACTGATTCTCGGCGCGCCGCGGTCGGGCACGACGCTGCTGGCGGCGATGATCGGTTGCCATGACGACATCGGCTTATTGGTCGAAGCGAAGCGCATGGCCTTCACCGAGATCGTTGGCAAAGCCGTGGTCGGCAACAAGCTTTGCGTGCCGAATCAGATCGAATTCGAGGCGAATTGGGACCGGCGCGTCTCGCGTTTTTCCAAAGCGGCGCTGGAAAAATATCTGGCGCTGCCGAATTTCAAATTGGTGCTCATCGTGCGCCACGTCGAAGCGGTGGCTTCCTCGATCAAAAAGCGCGCGGGCAAGCCGAATGAAACGGCGCTCATGTATTGGCGCCGCGGTATCGAGATCATGCACAAGCTGAAACAGCGCCTCCCGCAGGACGCCGTGGTGATTTCGTTCGAAAGCATGTTGGCCAATCCTGAACGGCACATGCGCCGCGTCACCGATTTGCTCGCGCTGCCGTATCAGGAGAAAATGCTTGAAGGTTACAAACATAATCCGTATTATCGTGAATTCTCCGGGTTTGATTTGAGTCGCGCCGCCGCGCCGGAATCGGCGGCAGAGCCGGCGGATTTTGCCGATAAGCATCCGGGCGTGTGGAAGAAATTTTTGGAGCTGCGCGCGGCCGGCGAGAAAATTCTGGCGTGGGTTTTTTTCTATTTTAATTTTGAATTGAGCGACATTGTTGAATTGAGTAACATTATTTAAAAGTTGTTGTCGGTATCATAACCGTCAGGCGTCACGGGAGAGCAAGATGCATCGCGGTATTTTCTACAAACTCTTTTCCGGCCTCGTGCTCGTCGTCTTTTGCGGTGAGAATTTCGATTTTCTCATCGTCATGGCGACCGGCTCGCCCCGGACCCGTCCGTCCCCTCACCACGAAAAATGCTACTGCAGCGAGTGTTATGATTCGCACGAGGGCTGCCGGTGTTGGAAAAACCCCGATGCGAAAGAAACGGCAGATGCAGTTGATCCCGTCGCAGCGACGGACGTTTTTTATAAAGCCTGCAAGTGCTCGCCGCAGGAATCGGGTGGAATACTTCTTTCACCCGAGATGAAATGCCTG
>Ga0247727_10013578_pt1 | contig 13698 bp, 17 predicted proteins | sample WisWelCaveWW1625_FD_202498 | JGI IMG/M metagenome (GOLD analysis project Ga0247727, IMG submission 202498) | Biofilm microbial communities from Wishing Well Cave, Virginia, United States - WW16-25 | ecosystem: Environmental > Aquatic > Deep subsurface > Groundwater > Cave microbial mat | place... | reverse complement strand
TCCTAAAGAGCACTATACAATCTCAGATGGAGGCATAGGTGTAATATTTGGGCAGGACAAGTATGTTGCGGCAACTTTTGGCGTCAAAAAGCTGCATGATGAGGTTTATTACGGGTTGTTTGGCCATTTCATGGAATTTGCAGCATCTGAAGGCTTGAAGATGCCAAATGATGCTCTTTTGTCAAAGACTTATTTTGGAATTTACACAAATAGGGAAGATGCTGCTTTGAATATTGCTTTCCCTTCAAATGACCCTTACGTCTCCAGGCTATTTAGCATAATCATGATGAATTATGAAGTATATAAGAGCATAATAACAAAAAACAGGCCTGTTGCAACTCTTTTTATGCTCCATGAAATGCTCCACAACTATTACCATCTAGGTGAAGCAAAAACCTACGGGCTAATAGCAAAGTTTTACGAGCACATGGAATTTGTTTCATACGGGGAGCAAAAGACAGAATATCGTCTTATGGCTATAATTGCACGTAAACTACTTGAAGGATATAACGAGCATCCTTATGAAGCAGAGACGGTTGCGCTCAATTATATCAACAAGGAATTGTCAAGAGAGGGCATATCCAACAGTTACAGGTCAGAGCTTTTGAGCATGAAAGCATATCTATTAAAAAAAGCCACTAAAAAAACAGATAAGAAAGGAAAAGCCGCTAAAAAAGACCAAAAAGCAAAAAACCCTCCGAAATCAAGCAGCAAGCCTTCAGCAAAGAAATGACTACGGCAACTCTCTATGAAATTACTAAAGAACAGCATGAACTAGCAAAAAAGAAATTAAAAAATTTTAATGGCAGTTTAAAGTATCCCTTAATGCAATTTTTCCCGCAGCAATATCATGAATTTATACCTAATGAATATAAATCTTTCTTCACCCTTCAAATTGCTAAACCCAGAAGATCAACTACTTACGATTGGGAGTTTGATGTTAGAACATCAGAAGATGGCTGGCTATGTTATTTAAGCGTTTATGAAGAAAAAGGAAAGCTATTTGTTGAAAAAGGTATAGATATAAATAAAAAATCCGAGCCAGGTTTAGCAAAAAGCATTAATGAAATGTTTTCTGAAAGCTATAAAATAAGCTACGATGATGCGATTGTGTTTGTAGATACAAAATTGCAAGATGCGATTATTGGAAAATCAAGTCATGAGGACACCAGGGAGTATCTCAATTATATGGAACCGCATGACAAATTTCTGCATATTTTGATCACTAATTTTACGTCATTCATGCCAAGTGAGGAACAGAGAAGCAAATATGTCCTTCCATACAAAAAGTAAAAATCAAAATATTGAGATTAAACAGACTATCTCTTCTTCCCCTGGTTTTTAACAACATCCAGGGCTTTTTTCAGTTCAGCTTGAGAAGCAAGATAATAATGCTTCAGAGGCTTCAAGTTGTCATCAAGCTCATAGACAAGAGGGATTCCTGTCGGGATATTTAATTCAGTTATCTCTTTTTCAGAAACGTTATCGAAATATTTTACTAATGCCCTTATGCTGTTCCCGTGGGCTGCAATCAAGACCCTCTTTCCTGACTTAATGACAGGTGCAATCTGTTCTTTCCAGTAAGGCAAAACTCTTGTAACACAGTCTTTCAGGCATTCGGTTGCAGGGATATCCTTCCTGCTAAGCTCCTTATATTTCGGATCATTTCCCGGATATCTTTTGTCATTCTTTTCTAGAGGTGGCGGCCTTATGTCATAGCTTCTCCTCCAGATATGCACCTGCTCTTCTCCATATTTTTCTGCAGTCTCAGATTTATTTAACCCTTGCAATGCACCATAATGTCTTTCATTGAGCTTCCAGGAGCAATAGATGGGAATCTTACTTAGGCTCATCTCTTTTAATGCGAGCGATAACGTCCGTTGTGCTCGTTTTAAATAAGAAGTAAATGCAATATCAAAAACAAAACCTTTTTTTTTAAGAACATGGCCGGCTTTTTTAGCTTCAATAATTCCTTTTGGCGAAAGATCAACATCAGCCCAGCCTGTAAACCTGTTCTCTTTGTTCCACAGGCTCTCGCCGTGCCTCAGGAGGACTAATTTATGCATAAGCTCTTTTAGGCAAAGGGATATAAATAGTTTTCTAGATTTTTGTCAACTTTTTGGAGTGCGTAACTTTGACGCAGACAACTCGGGGGTTGCCCCCTCCGGGGTGAGTTGTAGGCTTTAGCCGTCTGCTGTCAACAAAAGTTACAAATAAAAAAATATAAAAGGAGTTTATTTATCTAATAAAAAAGCAGTTTTTCTATGCATCTTTGGTCTTTTTCCAGGGGATATTAAGTTTTTCAAGGATAGCTACAAGCTTCTGTTTCTCTTCGCCTGTTATCCCTTTCCAATCCAATAGCGCATAAGTGATAGGTAAATCAGATGCATTAATCATCTTCATTATCATTGATTCATTGATATTACCTAGATTGTATTTCGGGCAAATATGTCCGAATGCAGTATTTTCATTCAGGATTATTTCTTTAAAATTCTGGCAATAATGAAGCCCGCCGAAACATATTGCTGTCTCATATGCTTTTTTCTCATATTCAGAAATGGTTTTCATGATTGTCCTTGCAAGAAGTTCTGCCGCTGCCTTATCTTTCCACTCCTGTATTGTTGACCCTAGCTCAATAAACATAACCGGTTTTTTTAAGAGTGGGCCATGGTGCGTCGCTTCAAGGGTTATATTATACTCTGAATCTTTTGCTGTATTATTAAGGTTGATGAATGCCTGTTTAAGAAGACATGTTGCCGCAACACAAAGCTCATTATCTTGCCCTCCGTATTTTGCATCTGAAAAATTTCCCGGAAAATGGATTGTCAGAGCCTTGTCATTATTTTTGCTTACATGCCTTGAGGCGAATATAAAATAATCCGCATCTAATTCATTTGCCTTGTCATAATAAATAGAATCTTCCTCAATAATATGAAGTGAAATCTCTTTATCAGAATGCTTAAGCGAATAGATACTTTTTCTCTCCTCTTTAAAAGGGAATGACCTTATAAGGCAATCTGCTATGTTCATCCCGGCTATATCTTTTTTTGAGGATATGATGATGAATTTCATGAACTGATAGAGTATTAAATCTGTTTTAAACTTTTTTGTTTATTTGTTTTTTACCATAAGGATATAAATAAGTTGTTACTTTTTTGTAGTAAATGTTTTCGCTTGAAAATATAATCAGGAATACGAAAAAACTTTTTATAGGCATAACTCTCGTAGCTGCTCTTTATCTCACAGCATGTGCTCCACAGTCCCAACCTCAAATAGCTAGTCCGGTTCCGCAAACAATAGAAACTTTTGATTGCAGTGGATATTCAAATCCTACAAAAAGAGTAAAAGAGCTTAACTTAATGACAAAAGAGAGCCAGATTAATTTTCTGAAATGCGTAGGGTTATATGCATTTGACAATCAATTTCCTTTGATAGGAAGAACTGAGTATCAGGTTGTGGATGAGCCAATCGACCAAGAATATGCTTCGGCTCACCTGAATATATTGGATTTCAGCGGTTCAACTATTATCGAAGATGCTGGGATGGCAGAAGCAATAAATTATACCTCAAAGCAAAAATCATGTGTAGTAAAAATCGTTAAGGATGTTTTTAGCAACGACTTTATTATAGGTGACATCTATCAGTTAAAAGACCATGAAGAAAAGCATTGCTTTATCTTTTTGACAGATGACTCCACTATAAGAAATGACCTGGTTTACCTATCAGGCTTTGGAACCGCAGCTATGAGATCTTATCATGAGATTTTTGCTTATTTAAACGGGAGCATTTCCCATGTCGGGCCGCATATGACCTATGATTCTAATGTCTCATCAATCAACAATTATGTTTATTATTGGGCTAGACTTGCACATCTTCTCTCAAACAACGGAAGTATAGCTCCGCAAGGCATAGATATCTTAAGAAGGTATGCTAAAATTGACCTTTTGACTGCTTCCACCTTTCAGACAGACGGGACATATACTTTAAAATGGGTTTTTGATGATGGCAAGGTAATGACTATCCCATCAGACATCGCTGTAGCATTAGGCATCAATCCTCAGGCAGACCTGGCGTATTGCCCTGGGGATTATGTCATAACTCAATATGTGCCGGAATTTGCGCATTTTTATGATCAGAATACTGATTCTTTTATTTTAGGTGACCTTGTGATGCCGGATCCTGCATTTGCGGTTGTAAAGTGCATCTCCAATCTTTCAGGAGGCCAATATGATGTTTCAGCCATCCCGGATTTTGGATACAGTTCACCTGTATTTGTGTATATAAATGGGCAATATGCAATAACAGACCTCTCAAAACTTGCACAATACAATTTACAATTAAAAGTCAGCCCCTAATTTTCTCTTTTTAGAGTCCTATTTTAATCGATACTTATTTATACTATTAAACCCATAAAAAGCCTTATGAGGGAAACATATAACAAATACGGGTCAATTTTTCTGATAGTTGTCTTGTTTTTTATAGGATTCCTTATTGTGAAACCATATATTCTCTCTATAATCTCAGCTGCGGTCGTTGCGTATATATTTTATCCTATCTATACGAGGCTACTATTTAAAATCAAGAAAAAAAGCCTTGCAGCTTTCTTTATGTGCATATTTGTCCTTCTGATAGTTGTTTTGCCTCTCTTATATGTAATGGCATCCCTAATAAAAGAAATCCCGACAGTATACAGTTTTTTTTCATCGGTATTTGAAAACATAGGAGTCATACAGAACCTGCTTGAGAGATTCAGGTCGCTTGTCGGGATCAATATAAACCTAGAAAGCATTTTATCCACTTTTGCAACTACTCTTGCAAATTATGTCAAGGATGTCTTGACAACAGTGCCTGAAAAAATTGTCAATCTCTCTCTTTCGGCGTTTTTCCTTTTCTTCTTCTTCAAAGACGGCGATAAAATAACGCATCATATCCAATATTATCTGCCGTTTAGCAAAAAAGACACGATGATAATTTTCAGGCAGCTAAAAGAGACTGCAGATGCAGTAATTTTCGGCCAGCTTGTGACGGCATTTGTCCAATCTCTTTTGGCGACAGTTGCCTATTTTGTGTTAGGTGTCAATGCTCCGCTTTTCTGGGGGATCGTGACTTTTATATTTTCAATAATACCTTTTTTCGGTCCGTATGTAGTCTATGTACCGTTAAGTATCTCCTTAATTGCAATCTCCCTTGCAAGCCACGATTCTTTCGGCATTATCAGGGGAGTATTTCTTTTTATATACGGTGTCGGGGTGGTCAGCTCAATTGACAATATATTGAGGCCGTTTTTAATAAGCGATAAAGTAAGGATCCATCCCGGGTTTGTCCTTGTAGGGATTCTTGGAGGATTAAGTGTTTTCGGTATAATAGGAGTAGTAATCGGGCCGCTTGTTATTGCATTGATAGTCACAATCTTTAATATTTATGAGATGAAAGAAGAATTCAGCTTTCATGCGCAAAGAAGCAAGGGAAAGAAATAATACCTTTTATTCTTAGTATAAGATTATATCCCAAATCCTCTGAGGAAAAATCCAACAAGATAAGCTGCAGTCGCTGCAATGCCTCCGACAAATAGCATCTCAATTCCAGACCTTATCCAGTTCATCCCTGTTACAAGGCATCTTAATGATCCTACAGTAAATAAGGCAACAGCAGTCAATATCACAGCAGTAGTAAATGTATCTATTGCAAGGCCGGGAATTAAGCTAACTGCAATGAAGCTAAGTATAGGGATAAGGCCTGCAAGTATGAATGAGGAGAATGTTGCTAAGGCACTCATCTTCGGATTGATGTTTTCTTCGTTTAATCCAAGCTCATCATGCATCATTGTATCGACCCATACTTTTTTGTCTGATGTTATTACCTTTACAGCGGTTTCAAGGTCTTTTCCCTTAAATCCTTTTTTTCTGTATATCTGCCTTATCTCTTCAATCTCTCCAGCAGGGACATTTTCTACTTCCCATTCTTCTCTCTCTCTTTCTCTCTGTATATATTCCTTCTCTGATTTTGTGCTGAGATAATTCCCCATGGCCATTGAGATGCCGTCTCCAAGAAGGTTGGCAAATCCTAGAATCAAGACAACTGAAGATGACAATTTAGCGCCTTCAACTCCTGATACGATTGCAAAAGTTGTGACTATGCCGTCAAGCGCACCGTAGACTAAATCCTTTAAATATTTGCCTTTGTCTTTCCTATGCTCTTCTTTTGCAAACATTATTGCTTTTTTAGAATGGGCTTTTTGTGATTCAGAAACATCTTTACTTTTGTATGCATCTCTTGCTTTTTCTACTCTTTCCATGGAAATGATAAGATGACTACTAGTATTTAATCTTTTTCAGAATAAACCTGGGTTGTTGGCAATAAGAAAGAAAATAAACTTAAATTTTACTTGAAGACCTTTTCTTTATATTGATAAAGATAATAACTATGCAAAAGGATTACAACAATACCTGCAATCAAATAAGATAGAATTTGAAATGCGATTAAGTTTGGCAATTTCATAAATCCTATAATATAACCCAAACTAAAAGCTATACCAAAAAATATTGCTACTAAAAAGATATCTAAAGGCAATAATTTCAAACTTAAATTGACAACATTTTTTAGAGATGGTTTTACCACGAACCAGATTATTATTGTCAACTATTTAATCCTTTTGATTTGCGATTTGCCAACAAACCATATTGCACATAACGTCTGTCATGTTCTCGTGGAAGTGGGATTTTGGCTTCGGTTAGTTACTTCACCATAAATCCCATATCCTCATCTTCCCCCACTAGAAACCTTTATAAACTTTGTATCCATGTTTTCTTGAGAATGAAGTCTAAAATTTCTATCGGCGGCCAGGCTTTGATCGAAGGTGTCATGATGCGCTCTTTGGATAGGTATGCGTTAGCAGTCAGAAGGCCTGATAAAAAGATTACAGTGAAAAAAATAAAAATAAATAACACATCTGTCCTAAATAAAATCCCGATAATAAGGGGATGCTACAGATTTGTCGAGACTTTAGTTATAGGAATAAGAAGCTTGTCTTTTTCTGCATCTGAATCAGGAGGAGAAGAAGAAAAATTGACTCCATGGGAACTCTCATTTACGATTGCATTCTCTATCGGCATGACAATCCTGCTTTTCTATGTCGCGCCGTTACTTGCGGCAAGGGTTTTTACGAGCAGCAAAGGATTTTTGTTTAATCTGATAGACGGCATCATGAGGATGGTTATTTTTATCGTATACTTATTTCTGATATCTCTCATGCCTGACATAAGGAGGATATTCCAATACCATGGCGCAGAGCATATGACTGTATTTGCATATGAGCACGGAGAAAAGCTCACAATAAAAAACATAAGAAAATACAGCACAATGCATCCCAGATGCGGGACTAACTTCATACTTATTGTGATAGTGTTGTCAGTAATTCTTTTCTCTTTTCTTCCGGTAGGAACACTTGTTCAAAGATTTGCATACAGGCTCTTGCTTTTGCCTGTCATTGCAGGGATTTCATATGAATTTTTAAGGTTCGGGGGAAGGCATTTTGAGAACATTTTTGTAAAGATCCTTGTCTATCCTGGCATACTTCTCCAGAAAATCACTACAAGAGAGCCTGATGACAGTATGATAGAGGTTGCTATCAAGGCATTAAAGGCAGCTATTTCTGAGAAATAAGTTTCATGAAATCTTCTCTAGTTATGAAGTTCTGAAAATCAAAGTCATCAACCCTTCTTTTTAGCCTGTCAAAATCTTCTCCTGTAGCGCTGAGCCTCAAATCGCCTACGATTGAAGTGAAGTGCTTTTTAATCATCATAACTTTGTCTTTAAGCTTTGTCAATTCTCCCTTCATGAATTTCAGTTCTCTTTTTGCATTTGACATGTCAGAATCAAAGCCCATTGTATTTAATTCTATATTCCTGTCAATCTTTGTGCCATCATCATTAAGCTCTTCTATCCTCTCAAGCGACCTGAGGACCTCTTCGCCGAACATCGAGTCATAATTCACTTCAGGGACATATTTTTTCTCGAACATATATTCTATCTCAGGATTTCCAAGTATAAAAATATTATGATGGAAAAGTTCAGTAGAATAGACAAGTCCTTCTCAAATCCGTCTGACCGGCGGTGTCGGGGGAAGCCCCATACGGGGTGGCACCGAAGGACAAATGCTAGCATTTGGCCGTCCGTGTCACAAAAAGGATTTGAAAACCAGAAGAACAAAATTTTTTTCAGAAAATGCAAAGAGATGTGATAAAGTAGGATTGTCAAAAATTATTTAAACAGCAGAACCATATATAATACCAGCCATGCCAAATCAAGTTGAGAGGGGAGGCTAACATTTAAAAACCGGGCTGTGCCCTAGAGCAAGAAAGCTCAGAAGACCTCACAACATCTCATGATAAGCTGGTGTGGCTACTTATTGTTAAGGTATTCTGGGATTTTTTCAAGTTTATATTCTCTTAACATATTTAGTTTTGATGCAGCTCTGCTTTCATAAAGGAAGTTTGTCAAAACATTGGCAGCTCCCCAATCTTTATCGATGCCGAACCCGAAATTAAGAACTCTGCCGCTATCAATTAATTGTTTTTTATCACCATTTTGAACCTTGGTTCTCTTTACAATAAAATATCTATCGATTTTTGTCATTTTTCTATTTAGTTCAAAGAAAATGTCGTACATTGTATCCTCTTGGGACAAATTTACATATACTAATCTTGAATGGCTTCCTTTAATCTCAAATTCAGGAATACTTCTTGGCGTTGCCAGAGCAATATAATTCTCAGGAACAGCAGGATTTTCACCCAAAGGGTTGTAATATGCAACCTGACGAACAACCCCTTTTATCTTTATCTCATCAAGCAAGTCCTGAGTAAGTTTTCCTATATCTATTTTAGACATACTCTATAGAGAAAAAAATTAATATTTAAGTTTAATCCCTTAATAGATAAAATATAGAATCATTCTTTAATTATCCCATATCCTATAAGTCTGAATCTTGTTCCCATCCTTCTTGAGATAGTCACTCTTGCTCCGACATCAGCGCAGATCGGCAATTTAAGTTTACACTCAAACATATTTTTCCCAAGTTTTGTGACAAAACCGACAGTTGCTGCAGAATAAACATTCAGCATGAGTATCTCAGACATCTTTATAGGCTCAACCTTTAGATCTTCTTTTGCTCCTACAACTCTTTCCAAAAGATTTATCTCAAGTTTCAGATTATCCCTTACAGGAGGGAGTTTTCCTTCGTAGCCGACAATATTTCCTGTAAAGCTGTCTGCTTTTACAATTGACGGGTCAAGATTTGTCATGATTGCAATAGAGCCTCCCGGGCCTATTTGGTCAACCATTGCTCCTCCTGTCATCAAGCTCACTATTTTTGTTTTTACTGACTTCCAGACTTGCTTGTTTGCTTCTTCATATATCCTTCCAGGCCTTATCTCAATCTCATCTCCTGTCTTTAAAACTCCCTGCTGCAATGCGCCTCCGAGAATCCCGCCTTTCAGTGATTTTATCTCCTGGCCCGGCCTGTTGATGTCAAAAGACCTTGCGACAAACATCCTTGGCTCTTTATTCATCTCTCTTTTAGGAGTAGGGATATAATTCTGTATTGCATCTATTATTACATCGATGTTTGCGTTGTGCTGTGCAGATGCTGGGATGATTGGTGCGTCTTCATATTCAGTGCCTTTCAAAAACGCTTTTATCTGGTCGTAATTCTTTATTGCCTGGTCTTCAGTCGCCAGATCAATTTTATTCTGGATTATGACAACATTCTTTATCCCGACAATCTTTAGCGCCATCAGATGCTCTCTTGTCTGAGGCTGCGGGCATTCTTCGTTTGCAGCGACTAACAATAATGCTCCATCCATAAGAGTTGCGCCTGCAAGCATTGTCGCCATCAGAGATTCGTGTCCCGGTGCGTCTACAAAGGATACTTTCCTCAAGAACTCTGCCTTATGGCCCTTTGCGCATTCTTTTTTTGTAGTAAAGCAGTCAGGTTCAGGGCATTCGTCGCATTTCCTGAAGGTAGAATCTGCATAGCCGAGTCTTATTGTAATACCTCTCTTGACTTCCTCAGAATGAGTGTCAGTCCATTTGCCTGTCAGTTTTTCAGTAAGAGTAGTCTTCCCGTGGTCGACATGGCCTACAAGACCGATATTGACTTCAGGCTGCAAAGCATCTTCTTTTACATCCTCTTTCTTGTCTTCTTTTTTCTTTTTGGTCTCTTTAACAAGAGGAGTAGTAGATTCTTCTTTAATAGTAGTTTCTTTAGGACCTTTTTGAGCTTTTTTAGATTCTTTTGCCTTGGTCTTAGGCGCTGCTTTGATAGCTTCACCAGAATCAGCTTTGACTTCCTCAGCTGTGGAATCTTCTTTTTTCTTCTTTGGCATCAGAGATTTTGAAAAATTACCTGATTTATAAAACCTTCTGGAGATGGGGATAAAATAACATTGGATAAATGACAAAATTTAGAAGGATTGTCACTAATTATCCTACCATGGTAAGATATTTAATCCTACCCTTATACGACGAAGATTAAATTTAAAAGCAATCTTTACTACCCTCTTACAATACAATTTTTTCACGAAAAAAGAGTATAATTAAGGAGGATTAAAATGAAAGAAAAAATAGAGACTATTAAAACAGAAAACTATGATTTAGAGGTTTATTTTGATAAAGATAGAGCTATAAATGTATCAGTAGAAATATTCAAAAGGTCTTTTGATAATCGAAATAACCATACCCCTTTTGATGAAAAATCATTAGTGTTACTTAAAGCACATTTACAAGATCTTGAAAAATGGGACAATTACAGAAAGTTAAAAAAAGAACTAACACAATGACAGGCTTAAATCCTCAACTCAGAATAGGAACGGATTGGTTTGAATATCCAAAAGATAAGGAAGATGAGATTATTCGATATCTTGACCAAAATGCCGAAAGAACAAATATAAGGTTTAAATCATTCGATGTTCAACAAATAATACTCTCTGCTAGTAACTTTGTTTGGAATGTAAATGCAGGGTTAGTTGTTGTTATCCTAGAAGAATTAGTACGTCTAGGGATTAAAAAAATTAAAAAATAAGTTATACCCAATAGACTTAATATTACTTATTCAGAAAGAAAATTGGAAAGATTAGCGTCTTTTTAGTTTCTCAATTTCTGCTTTTAGCTTTTCTAATTTTGCTTTTTTTATTTGTAAATCTAAATTTGATATTTTTTTCCATTCATTCTCTGAAGTTTGACCAATTTTTAAAGAAGCTACGCTAAGCATAATTCCAGTTACTATATATCCCAAATAGACCATATTAGGGGGCAAAAATTTTGAACTTCCATATATTACAAGTATCACACCCACTATTAGCATAGAATCGTAAAAAAGAGTATGATAGGTAGCCATATTTTTAGTATTGCCAAAAGGATTTGGAATTATATCACTGATAGACATAATTTATGCTAATTTATTTCTAATATAAAAAGCTTATACCTATCCAGAAAATTTAATCTATCACCATCAGCAACATTTATAAACACCCCATAATTCCGTTGAGATACCTAATGAATTATGACGGCTAAAGCTATGGCTTGGCCTGAAAGAGGGTAATCATTTCTAAGGGTTACCTGATAATTAAGATTAGAAGGTGAAAAAACATGAGTGAAAAAGCATATGAAGCTGTTGAAGTCGCAAGGACTACAGGCAAGATAAGGAAAGGAACAAACGAAGTCACAAAGGCAATCGAGAGAGGCGTAGCAAAACTAGTTGTCTATGCAAAAGACGTCTCACCGCCAGAAGTTGTCATGCATCTACCATTACTCTGCAAAGAAAAAGGAATCACATGCGTTGAAGTCCCAAGCAAAGAAGAATTGGGAGCAGCAGCAGGATTGCAAGTTGCAACAACAAGCGTTGCAATTGTAGAGCCTGGAGAAGCAGCAGCTATACTCAAAGAATTAACATCAAAGTAAGTGAAGCAAAATGTCCATAAAAAAAATGACAGGAAAGGAGAAGGACTCCGAACAGGAAATTAAAGGTCAAGTCAACTTCTCAGATGCCTGGCAGGCAAGAGTTGAAGAGATTTCAGGAAGGACAGGAACAAGAGGAGACGTAACTCAAGTCAGGGTCAAAATACTTGAAGGAAGGGACGCAAACAAGATATTGAGGAGAAATGTCAGAGGCCCGGTTCAAATTGGAGACATACTCATGTTAAGAGAGACAGAAATAGAAGCAAGGCCTCTCAATAAGACAGGAAGAGGTGCAGGATAAAAATGGTAGTCTGCAGTTTTTGCGGTAAGACTCTTGCAAGAGGGACAGGAGTCATGTATGTCAAGAAAGATGCAAAAGTGTTTTATTTTTGCTCGACAAAGTGCGAAAAGAACATGAACAAGCTTGGAAGAAAGCCAAGAAACATAGGCTGGACAAAGGCCCATGCTGATCTTAAAAAAAGCACTGATAAAAAATAATAAAAGATGTGGTCAAAATGAATAATGAAAAACTGATGGAAAGAACTCTGGTGTTACTTAAGCCTGATGCAGTAGAAAGAAGTTTAACAGGCAGCATCATACAGAGGTTTGAGAGTGCAGGCCTAAAGATTGTCGGCATGAAGATGGTATGGGTAGATGAAGGCTTTTCAAAACAACATTATTCAGACCATATAAGTAAACCGTTCTATCCGGCGCTTGAGACATTTATCACAGCAGGCCCGGTAATAGCAATGGCAATAGAAGGAGTGCAGGTTGTTGACCTTGTAAGGAAGATGGTAGGATCAACTGAACCGAGAAAAGCATCTCCCGGAACTATAAGAGGAGACTTTGCGCACCATTCATATGAATATGCAGATACAAAGGGCATCGCAATCAAGAATCTTATCCATGCATCAGACTCAGTTGAAAATGCAGGCAAGGAAGTCTCTTTATGGTTTAAGCCTGAAGAATTGCATACATATAAGACAGTGCATGAGACGCATGTCTTTTAATAATTAATAATGATTATAATTATACTTACACACAAGGTGAATTGAAATGGCAGAAAAGATGGTTGAGAAAGTAACAAGGATTATGGTTAATCCTGAACATATCAGAAATATCGCTATTTGCGCTCATATTGATCACGGAAAAACAACATTCTCCGATAATCTTTTGGCAGGAGCAGGAATGATCTCAGAAGACCTTGCAGGTAAATTGCAGGTTTTGGATTTCCACGCAGATGAGCAGGAAAGGGGTATTACTATTGATACGTCAGCTGTCAACATGGTCCACACTGTAAAAGGAGAGGAATTTCTTATCAATCTTTTGGACACACCAGGACACGTCGACTTCGGAGGAGACGTGACAAGAGCTATGAGAGCAGCTGATGGCTGCATTGTTTTAGTATGCGCTGTTGAAGGCATGATGCCGCAGACAGAGACAGTATTGAGGCAGGCATTAAGAGAGAGAGTAAAGCCTATTTTATTTATCAACAAAGTTGACAGGTTAATAAAAGAATTAAAACTGACACCTGAACAGATGCAGGAAAGATTCATGAAGATAATCACAGGAGTAAACAAGTTCATCGACAGCATCAGCCCTCCTGAATTCAAGGGAAGATGGACAGTCAATGTACAGAACGGATCAGTCTGCTTCGGAAGCGCATTCAACAACTGGGCATTATCTATTCCTTTTATGAAAGAAAAAGGGATAAACCTTCTGGAAATGATAAAGGCTTATGAGTCA
>Ga0247727_10013577_pt1 | contig 13698 bp, 20 predicted proteins | sample WisWelCaveWW1625_FD_202498 | JGI IMG/M metagenome (GOLD analysis project Ga0247727, IMG submission 202498) | Biofilm microbial communities from Wishing Well Cave, Virginia, United States - WW16-25 | ecosystem: Environmental > Aquatic > Deep subsurface > Groundwater > Cave microbial mat | place... | reverse complement strand
GATCGGAATATGATGCTGGTTCAAGGTTTGAAGATACCGTTCAACCGTATGCCTTATTTTAATAGGGAGTTGAACCATACATGAAACTCCTTTATTTTATCCAGATGTATTCTTGAATATTCTGCATCGCAGCGCTTATAAAACTCTAACTTGTAGTCCGGATAGCGCGTCTGGAGATTGAGATCATTGATCTGGTCTAAAATAAATTTTTGTTCGTCGTTCAATTCTACTTTTGATAATTCTGCCAAGCGTACCAAGTTATGAATCTTTGGCGGCGCCGTATCGTCGTTCTTATCGACGAAGATCGCCTTTAAAATTTTCTCTAATGCCAGATGCCCAACAAAAAGACACCAATCATATCGCCCCGAATCGAAGATGCTTTCCGCCGATTCAAGATCGTGCTGCGCGCTGTCGCGCCAATATTTAACATGCTCTTCTTTTGTCATTTCTACTAATGACTAAAACTCATGCACAGCTTACCAAGTCCGCTGGCTACACACTTAGGTATAATTTTCATTATTTCAAAAACCCTTCATGACAGCCGCGGCATTTATTGTCTTTGCTTCTATTACTGCTGCACTACCACCGATTACAGCGGCTACACAGATAAATACTTTTCTTGATCTGTCGGTATTGGTGCAGCCCGAAGCGCTGAATTGGATTATTGCTATGATTTTTCCTTAATAGTTCTATTTGGCAGATCTCTCTTTGTGGATAAAAACCTTTCATTAAGAACTTTCAAAAAAGGTTCCAATAGAATTCGTCTCGTCACTACATTGATTATTTTATATCTTAAAATCAGCTTTGCCAACGGGGGAGAAATTAAATAATAGAACCGAACAAGAAGCAACCCCAGTTTTGACTCTATAAGAATTTCATCTCGAAATCTTCGGAATACTAATACTTCGGGCTGACTTGATGAACCATAAACAGCAGTTGCAATAAAGCAACCACTCTTATCTGGTGCATAGCCACAAAATGGACAACAAGTATAGCCACATTTTCCTATAATTAGAACATTATCAGTGACATGTTTTCCGGATACAAAATTGGTCTCATTTTTATTATGCGAAGGAATATTCGCTTTTTTCATCATTACTTGAGCACCAAAACCAGACGGTTCATGGTTCCATTTTTTACAGGAAAAACCGCTATAATATAAATAAAACCACTGTTCGCCCGTCTTTTGATCAAAATGGCTCGGTGTTACTGTGTTCGATACAGGGCTACTACAGGTTTCATAATTAGAAATCTCCTTACCGCATTTGTAACAAAACATGTGTCGATTTCCTTTAATTAACTGAACGAAACATCGGGGACGCGAGTGTCCTTTTACTCACATTTTCTTTATGCATTCAGGGCTAACGCCGAATTAAACTATCGAGAGTTTTCGGCAACCACTGCGTTTTTTGCCGAATAATCCGGAAGTCCTTTTGATAGAAACCTTGTTTTAACCTTAACATCGAGAAAACCAATAATCAAGCAGCCGAAACTTTTTTATGCCGCTTTATTGCTGCATTCTTTAACGGATGTTGATTCCGAAATTCTTCAATAACGCCCATCGCCGATGAATCCAAAATTTCTTCTTTGCACGATTGACATTGCAACCGATCTAATTTCGGAATAATCGTTCCGTCAACAAGCATATAAGATTTCTTAACACGAATTAAAGCCCGTTTCCCGCAGGTTGGACATTTCCAAGCGGGAATTTGTTTCTGTTGATCGGGCTTAATCGGTTGACCGTTTCGAGGAGATGAGAACATAAAACACCTCGTCATTTTCAATTTTGCCGAATTTGCCTTTTGTATAAACAAAAATACCGCTCAAGGTTACACTTTTGATGACATAAAGCTTTTCAACCGCACCACTCAGCGGGTTTTTTGAGCGCAAGGTTTTCGATATGACTGCCGCATTCATAATAGCTTCACGCACTTCATCGCGCGTGAGCTGATCGATATCCATCTCGTCTTGCGCCTTTCTGGTGTATGAAATGCGGTTTCTGATGACGAGATATTTTATACGCGCCAGTATATCCATTTTACCCCTTTCGCTGTCAACCGCATGATTCTACTGTTTGCGTCGTAATTTCGCTCTCAGGGTCTTCCAAGAAACGATATTTTCATTTTTGCGCGATTCGGAAACCAAAACATCTTGAATATCTTCCCAAATCTCGCCCCATTCAGCAAGGTGAATGAGCACAGCGGTTCGCTTGCCCATATCATCAGTTACATATTGGATGCCTTTCATGTATCATCTACCTCTTTTCACAAATCCTAATTTTCACACTCGCTTCAATAAATTTGCGGAGCGGCTCGACTTTGCCGCCCATCAGCGTTAAAAAAGCAATTAAACCGCCACTGTTTTCTTAAGCTGCTTTAACATCGATTTCTTTAGCGTATGGCGTTTCCGAAATTCAGCAATCTGATCCATTGCATACAAATCAAATAAATCTTCTTTGCATGACTGGCATTGCAAGCCATCCAATGTCGGCATGACAGCGCCATCTTCAAGTTGACAAGAAGTATTCACGCGAATCAACGCCTTTTGCCCACACATCGGACAATTCCAGCCTGTTGCAGGCGGAATGAGTTTTTTCTTTTCAATCTGTTGGCTGGTTTGAGAAGACGAAATCATAATCACGATCAAGCCGCAACAGCCCTCTTCGTTCTTTGTGCCAATGATTTTTTTAACGGCTGTCGTTTTCGGAACTCTTCAATCGCGTCCATCGCATATGGATCAAAAAATTTGGCTTTACAAGCCTGACACTGAAGGTAATCCAATTTAGGGATAACGACGCCATCATGAAGTCGATGAGATTTTTTCACCCGAATCAAGGCCCTCTCTCCACATTCGGGGCATTTCCATCCGGACGGCGGTGGAACGAATCGCCTGCCCATATTAGTCGGTCGACCGTTTCGACGAGATGAAGACATAGTAAACCTCTTCGTTTCCAGCTTTATCAATTTTGCCTTTAGTGTAAACAAAAATTCCGTCATACGTAATGCCTTTGATGACGTATAATTTTTCAGCAGAACCCGTGCGCGGATTTCTTGATCGCAAAACTTTGTTGATTGCCGGTGCATTGACAATGGCATTCCGAATGTCACGTCGCGTTAATCCATCGGCATCCATTTCCATTTGCGCCTTTTCTGTAAGAATGATCCGGCCATCCATGACCAACTCTTTTATCCTCGCCAGCAAATCCATCGCTTCCCCTTAAATTAAACGTCAACATTCCTCACATACTCCGCATTTTCCTCGATAAATTTCCGCCGCGGCTCGACTTTGTCGCCCATCAGCGCCGAGAAAAAACAGATCAACTTGTTACGCTTCTTCGATGGTTACTTGGCGCATCAGCAAATCTATTTGAAGTGTCTTGGGAAATCCATCGCATCGTACAAAACTCTCAAGATTTCTATGCCTTCAACTGTGATACGATAGAAGATAACGTGTCTGCCTTCGTGATAACTATACGGCGAACCAATGATCTCGTCGCGCTTTCTCCCCATTTCTGGTTTATTAGCAAGATAGGAGAATCTATCTTGCAGTTGCTTGATGTAGCTGAAGCGCTGTTGTCGCCCCCATTTTTTGTCCGTGTAACGGCTGATCTCTCTTAAGTCGGCACGAGCTTTGGGCGCGATCGTGGCTTTTTTCATGATTTGCCGTTGGTGTAACCCAACTCTTCGTCGACCTCTTGCATGAGTTCATCAAAATCAAATTCTACACATTCTCCTCGATTCGCTTGCTCCAGACCAATGGCGATTTCGCGATTGAGCGCTTCGAGCTTCCTTTGAGAATAAGTTTCATACTTGAGAACGATGTCCGAGATAAACGCTGTCGCATCCGCATAGAATCCGGATGCTACTTGTGCTTTTACAATTTCTGCAGCTTTTTCTGAGAGTTGTATTTGCATCACGTGTCCCTTTCTTATCTATATTACACATCCAAATTCCTCACATACTTCGCATTCTCTTCAATAAACTTTCGCCGCGGCTCGACTTTGTCGCCCATCAGCGTCGAGAACACCAATTACCCGATCAAGCCGCTAAAGCTTTTTTATGCCGTTTTATTGCCGCCGTCTTTAATGGATGGCGCTTCCGAAATTTCTCAATTACGCCCATCGCTTGAGCGTCTAAAACTTCTTCTTGGCATGCTTGGCATTGCAGCCGATCGAACTTGGATATAACCGCTCCATCAACAAGTCGGTAGAACTTGTTAACACGAATCAAAGCCCTTTTCCCACACGTTGGGCATTTCCAGCCGGATACCGGCGGAGTAATGCGCTTCACCTTCATTGCCATTCGCTCATTGACGAGCTTGGACAAGGTTTTTGTGCGCTTCCGCATAAATGCGGAGCGCCGCGGTCATCAAACGGTCATGGGCATCGCCCTGTGCTTTAAACCACTCCAATATATCCGGTTCGACGCGCACAGTGACAGGAACTGATGGTCGTGGAATTCGCCAAGTCGCATTTGCAAAAAACTTATTCGACAGGGGCGGCGTGTCAGAGTTGTCAATCATTTCGTCGGTCATCGCATCAACCCGCGCCCAGTCGGTCTCGGAGGGCTTGCTCATATTGGGTGCATTCATGAGTTAGTGCCTTTCTTAGTGAAATAATTCTGATTACCTCTTCGTCGTCATCTTCACGTTCAGTGAAAACGACGACAATGATGCGTGCGTCAAGCATACCGATCCCAATCCAGCGGTCTTCGCCATAATCCTCGCGGTCGTCAAGATTTCTGCGCACGGGGTTTGTAAAAATTTTCCACGCATCGACAAAATCCAAACCGTGCTTTCTGATGTTATCCTTACGTTTCTTTTCATCCCACTCAAAACGCATAAAGACCCTTTAGAGTGCTTTACACATCCAAATTCCTCACATACTTCGCATTCTCTTCAATAAACTTCCGGCGCGGCTCGACTTTGTCGCCCATCAACGTGGAGAACACGAGGTCGGCTTGATACGCTTCTTCAATCGTGATCAGACGCATCGTGCGCTGCTCTGGATCCATCGTCGTGCGCCAGAGCTGCTCGGGATTCATTTCGCCGAGACCTTTGTAGCGCTGGACGTTCACGCCTTCGGGTTTATCAAAACGCTTGAGAAACGATTCTTTCTCATCATCGTCGTAGGCGTAAAATTCTTCTTTGCCTTTGGCGATGCGATAGAGCGGCGGCTGCGCGATATAGATGCGGCCCAGCTCGACCAGCGGTTTCATATAACGGAAGAAAAAAGTGAGCAGCAGCGTGCGAATGTGCGAGCCGTCAACGTCAGCATCAGACATGATGATGACTTTACCATAACGAATCTTGGTCGCGTCAAAATCTTCGCCGCCGATGCCGGTGCCGAGCGCGGTGACAATATTGCGAATTTCTTCATTGGAAAGAATTTTATCCAGCCGCGCTTTTTCAACGTTGAGAATTTTGCCTTTGATCGGCAGAATCGCCTGAAAGCGGCGATCACGGCCCTGCTTCGCGGAGCCACCGGCGGAATCGCCCTCAACGATGTAAACCTCGCAATGCTCCGGATCGGTGATGCTGCAATCCGCCAGCTTGCCGGGAAGACCCGCGCCGTCGATACCGGATTTGCGCCGCGTCAGCTCTTTGGCTTTGCGCGCCGCTTCGCGCGAGCGCGCGGCGAGCAAACATTTTTCGATGATCTTGCGGCCGACGGGAGGATTCTCTTCAAAATAGGTGCCCAAGCCTTCCCCGATAATCGATTCAACGATGCCGCGCACTTCGCTGTTGCCGAGCTTGGTTTTGGTCTGCCCTTCAAACTGCGGCTCCGCGACTTTGATGCTCAACACCGCGGTCAAACCTTCACGCACATCGTCGCCGGTGAGCTGAATCTCGTCTTTCTCTTTGATGAGATTGTTTTTCGTCGCATAGGTGTTGATCGTCTTCGTCAGCGCGGCTTTTAAACCGACAAGATGCGAGCCGCCTTCGATGGTGTGAATGTCGTTGACGTAGGTAAAAATATTGTCGTTGTAACCGTCGTTATATTGCAGCGCCAACTCGACCGGCACCTCGTCGCGCTCGCCGGAAACATAAATCGGTTTTTTCATGATCGCTTCGCGCGCTTCGTCGATATATTGCACAAATTCGACGATGCCGCCTTTGTACTGAAACTTTTCCGACTTGCCGGTGCGCTCGTCGTCGATATTGATTTTCAGCTCTTTATTCAAAAACGCCAGCTCACGCAAGCGCTCGCAAAGAATCTCAAAATTATATTTCTGCTTGCCGAAAATTTCATGATCGGGAAAGAACGTGACTTTCGTGCCCGTGCCTTTGCGCTTGCCGATGGTTTTAACGTCATGTACGGGAGTACCGCGCTCGTATTTTTGCATGTAAACATTGCCCTCGCGCGCGACTTCGACGACGAGCCACTCCGAAAGCGCATTCACCACGGAGACGCCGACGCCGTGCAAGCCGCCGGAGACTTTGTAAGATTTTTTGTCGAACTTGCCGCCCGCATGCAGCTTGGTCATGACGACTTCGAGCGCCGGACGTTTGACGACCGGATGCATATCGACCGGGATGCCGCGCCCATTATCCTCAACCGTCACGCTGCCATCTTTATTGATCATCACATCGATTTTATCGCAAAAACCGCCGAGCGCTTCGTCAATGGCGTTATCCACCACTTCATTGACGAGATGGTGATAGCCGCGCGTCGAGATGTCGCCGATGTACATCGCCGGGCGCTTGCGCACCGGATCGAGGCCTTCGAGAACGGTGATCGTGCCAGCGTCATATTGCTTGACGGCTTCTTCTTTAGAAATGGTTGTGGCGCCATTCGCCGAACCTTTTTGCTCCTTGCCATTTTCGGACACCGCCTTGTTGCGCACTTCTTCTTTGACTTCTACCACAGAGGTTTTCTCCTTTGCATCACCTTTTTGAGATGAAGATTTTTTTTGCTCTTTGGATGGAACAATTTTATCCAGCGTGGCCGCTTTTTTATCCGGGAATTTGCCATTGGTCTTTTGGGCCACAACTTTTTCTTTTTTGTTTTTCGGTACAGGTTTTTGTTTCGTTTTTGTCGCCATTTGCGCGCCTGTAATTTCGTTAATTCAAAGCGGCAGACTGAAAGTCTGCGCTACGGTTCAAATCATCGTAATATCGTGAATAATTTTCTTGCCTATTTTTTTATTGATTTGCTCGATCAGCTCCGCTTTGAGATAATACAGCTCGTTGCGCCACGCGCTGTTTTCGACTTCGACGATCAGCGCGCCGTCGCGCACGTCGCGGGCTTTGGTGCGGCGGGCGATCTGCTCGCCCGCCACTTCCGCCCAGCAATTGACGGCGTCAAATTCTTTGAGCCGCTCCATCAAGCCGTACTGATGCAGCAATTCTCCCAGAACATCGCCGACTGAACGAGGCCGTTTCGACATGTTCAATTCGCCATCGGCGATTCGATTGCGTCAAACAGTTTTTTCGCTTTGGGTAGGCTTTTGACGGGTTTTAATTCCGCCAGTAATTTCTGCAAAGTTTCCAAACTTTTTACTTGATAGGCGCGCTCGCCGAGGCGTTGACCGGCCTTGCCAAATTTGATCTCAAGAATGGCAGCGATAGCTTCATGAATCGTTGGCATGCTTTGCGCAATCCCTTTTTCCATGCCGATTCGTTCGGCAGTAGTTATGTAAGGCATTGTCGGTGTCTCCTTTGCAGCTTTAACTTGTTCATAAAGTTCGTCGTTCAGTTCTTTCGGCAGTTTCATCATCAAATCTGCTGCAGTTCCGTATCAAGAAACTCGTACCCTTTGGAAAAGTCGATTTCCTTGTAAATATCCAAAAAGAAGGTGAAAAGAAAATCTTCCAAAAACTCTTCCACCACCTCTTTCCACGGGCTGTCTTGCTCCATCGCCGCACCGACTCCGTTTAATAAACGCTCTCTCTTTCCGTCATAATCAATTCGCCACCGGCGGTTCGATTTCGTCAAACAATTTTTTCGCTCTGGGCAAGCTTTTGACACGTTTCACTTTTGCCATTAATTTTTGAAGCGTTTCGACATCTTCAACTTGATAAGCACGCTGAACCAGTTGTTGACCGGCTTTTCCAAACTTAATTTCAAGAATCGTCGCAAGGCCTTGCGCGAGCCCTTTTTCCATGCCGATTCGCTCGGCTGTAGATATGTATGGCATTGTTTTGATCTCCTTAGCGGTTTTAACTTGGTCATAAAGTTCTTTGTTTAATTCTTTCGGCAGTTTCATGATCCAGTCAATAAACCTGTAGATTTTCAGAATCGTTTCCCGCTCCATCCCCCGTTCGTAGAGCGACAACAGCAGTTTCTTTTTCCACGAATACCGTTCCTGAACGTTGCCCTCGGTTTCCAACGTTTTCAAAAATGCGGCGACGATGATCGCAAACGGATTCGAGCTTGCCTCCAACTCCGCCCAACGCTCGCGAAAATCAATGCTCTTCACCATCGGATATTCCAAGAGCACGTTGCAGCCCCAGAGCGCGCGGCGATATTCGCGCGGGCGAAAATTCGGATTGTCATCCGTCAACAGCGCGAGACTCACCACGTCTTTGCCGAATTTGTCGAAGATACGGTAGTTGTAAACGTACATGCGCTCCGGAAAATTTTCCTGCGCGTAGCCCTGAATTTCAATGTGGATCAGCAGCCACTTTTCCGCGCCGTCGCGCCGGAATACTTTGACCAGCTTATCGACAATCCGGTTGCCCGTTTCGCTCTCAACGGCGATCTGTTCCAGTTCTTGTTCGAGAAACTCGTACCCTTTGGAAAAGTCGATTTCCCTATAAATTGACGGAAAAAAGGTGAAAAGAAAGCCTTCCAAGAACTCTTCCACCACTTCTTTCCACGGGTTGTCTTGCTCCATCGCCGCACCGACTCGAGTTAATAACCGTTTTCAATTCTCGACACGCTCAATTCGCCACCGGCGATTCGATTTCGTCAAACATTTTTTTTGCTCCGGGCAAGCTTTTGACACGTTTCACTTTTGCCATTAATTTTTGCAGCGTATCGACATCTTCAACTTTATAAGCACGCTGAACCAGTTGTTGACCGGCTTTTCCAAATTTCATTTCGAGCATGCCCGCAAGGCCCTGCGCAAGGCCCTGTGCAAGGCCTTGTCCAATCCCTTTTTCCATGCCGATTCGTTCGGCGGTAGTTATGTATGGCATTGTCGGTGTCTCCTTTGCAGCTTTCACTTGTTTATATAGTTCGTCGTTCAGTTCTTTCGGCAGTTTCATCATCCAATCAATGAATTTGTAGATTTTCAGGATCCTCTCGCGCTGCATTCCGCGCTCGTAAAGCGACAACAGCAGTTTCTTTTTCCACGAATAACGTTCCTGAACGTTGCCTTCGGTTTCCAGCGTTTTCAAAAATGCGGCGACGATGATCGCAACCGGATGTGAGCTTGCCTCCAATTCCGCCCAGCGCTCGCGGAAATCAATGATCTTGACCATCGGATATTCCAAGAGCACGTTGCATCCCCAGAGCGCGCGGCGATATTCGCGCGGGCGAAATTTCGGATTGTCATCCGTCAACAGCGCGAGACTCACCACGTCTTTGCCGAATTTGTCAAAAATGCGGTAGTTGTAAACGTACATGCGCTCCGGAAATTTCTCCTGCGCGTAGCCCTGAATTTCAATGTGGATTAGCAGCCACTTTTCCGCGCCGTCGCGCCGGAATACTTTGACCAGCTTATCGACAATCCGGCTGCCCGTTTCGCTCTCAACAGCGATTTGTTCCAGTTCTTGTTCGAGAAACTCGTACCCTTTGGAAAAGTCGATTTCTCTATAAATTGCCGGAAAGAAGGTGAAAAGAAAGCCTTCCAAGAACTCTTCCACCACTTCTTTCCACGGGTTGTCTTGCTCCATCCATCACCTTCTGAAAATGCCATTCCGCAGAAATTCATTTTGCAAAACCCAAACGCGCTAAAGGCAAAAAAGATTCTTTCAGAATGACATTATATAAAAGTTGCCTAATTTACCGGCTCAACACTTCCAGCGCTGATCTGAAATTTTGCCGCATCGCGCAACGAGACATCATCAATCAACGATACCGCCGAAATAAAAAGCTGGCCGCGTCCGGAAAAATATTGTACGCATTGCCGCGTGCGGGTTTCGTCCAGTTCGGAAATCAAATCGTCCAGCAAAATGATCGGCGCGGTGTTCAAGCGCCGTTTCAAGTATTCCGTCTCCATCATTTTGAGCGCCATGATTGCGGATTTATGTTCGCCGCGCGAGCCGAAGCGGCGCAAATCCACGCCGTCGATGCTCAGCTCCAAATCGTCGCGATGCGGGCCGACCAGCGTTTGGCCGCGCTGTTTCTCGCGCCCGCGATATTCGTCCAGTCGCGCCAGGAATTGTTGCGGCGTCATCTCGTCGATTCGTAACGTATCGAATTGACTGCGATAGGCGAGTTGCAGAGATTGGGAGGACGCAGATATGCGCGCGTAAACTTGTTGCAGAATTTCGGAATTTTCCTGCACAAATTGATAACGGGCTTGAACAATTTTACATCCGTACAAGGCCAGCGATTCATCCCACGCTGCCAACGTCCTATCCGTGGTATTGGTGAATTCTGCGAGCAGCGCATTGCGCTGACGCAAAACGCGATTATATTCCTGCAAGTCGGCAAGATAAATCGCCGAACCCTGACTCAACAACACATCCACAAATCGTCGGCGCTCTGCCGGCGCGCCGGCGGTAATGCGATGGCTTTCCGGCGAAAAGAGCACAATGGGAAATTTTCCGACCAGCGCCGCGTGGCTATTCAAACGCTTGCGATCCAAACTTATTTGTTTCGCCTGGTCGCGCCGATAGACAATGGTCAACAAATGCTCCGTGCCGAGTTCATCGACATATTCGCCGGCAACTTCAGCCGTGTCAGCGCCGAACCGCAGCAACTCTTGATCAGCGCTCGTTCGGAAACTGCGCGTGAGCGAAAGACAGTGCAGCGCTTCCAGCAAATTGCTTTTGCCCTGCGCATTCGCGCCGTAGAAAAAATTCGTTGCCGCTGGAAATTTCAGCTCAACCCGCGCATAATTGCGAAAGTTGAACAATCGGAGCTTACGGAGAACCATATCATCAGCAGCAGGAAACACCGAAACCTAATTTGGTATCCGGATTATCCGAATCGTTCGGATAATTTTTCGTTGCGGGCTACGCCCGCAGTGTTCCATTTTCGTTGCAAATTTAAACCGTTGCGTCGTTGAGACGAATCGGCATCAGCAGCATCATGTGATGCTCGCCTTCTTTTTGTTGCACCGGCTCGACGATCGCAGCGCTGCCGGGGTCTTTCAGGCGAATCAACACTTCGTCGTTATCAACGTGCCGCAAAATTTCCTGCACGTATTGCGCATTATAGCCGATATCCATCGCTTTGCCGTCGTATTGCGCGGCCAGAGTTTCGCGCGCTTCGCCGCCGACTTCAACATCTTCGGCTGAGATGGTGACCTGGCCGGGCGTCACGCTCCAGCGAATTTGATGCGTTATTTGATTCGCAAAAATGGCGGCACGTCGCACGGTGGAGGAGAGCATGTCGCGATCGATGGTCATCGTCAGCTCATTGTCACTCGGAATCACGCGCTCGTAATTCGGGAACTGGCCGTTGATCAGTTTACTGTAAATCGTCGTGGCGCCCAAACGAAAGGTCAGGTGGTTCTCGCTGATCGCGATTTCAAGCAACTCCGATTGGTCGGAATTGCGCGTCAACATTTGCAGCGCTTTGGTCGGCATGATCGCTTGCAGCGTGCCGGTTTCTTGTTTCACAAACAACGCGTCCGGCTTGGCCTCGGCCGCCGGCGCGGTATAATTTTTATCCGTGATTTTTGCCAATCGATGCCCGTCGGTGGCCACCAATCGCAACTCTTGCGGGCGCAATTCCATGAGCACGCCCATCAAGGTTGTGCGCAATTCATCACTGCTGACCGCGAAAACTGTCTTGTCAATCATGCGCAGGAAACGCGGCGTCGGATAACTGATCTGCGACACAAAGACTTCGCTCGCAATGTGCGGATATTCTTCGCTCGATTCGCCCGCGAGTTTGTAGCTGCCTTTTTCTGTAGCCAAAGCAATGCGGTTGCTTTTTTCAGTTTCGACGGTGATCGGCAAATCCGGCAACTCACGAATAATATCGAAGAGTCGTTTTGCCGGAATCGCAATCGACCCGTCTTGTTCGGCACGGACGTTAAGAAAAGTGATGATTGATACTTCCAGGTCGGTGCCGGTGAGCCGCAGTCGTTGCCCGTCCAGCTCGAATAAAATGTTGGTTAAAACCGGGATGGTCGTTTTAACCGGAACGACGCCGATAATACGTTGAAGGCACTGAAATAATTCCGTCTTGTTGACAACGAATTTCATTTTTCCTTTCCTCCCTGCGGATATTGAACAAATGAACTTTGTAAAAACAGCAAGCGCGCCCGTTCAAAGCGAAAGTTTTTTTATCGCTCTTTTCTTTGACCTGACCGCGCAAACAGTTATGCGAACACTTCCGTAAAATAAAGTTAGTTATTTTTACTTATTTAATCAAGAAGAATCTATTTATAATAAGGGCGGTGGATATGTGGATAGTGAAAAGTGTTTACCTCTGAAGTTGTCTGCAGGCGGTTAATATTTCTGGAGTTGTTGTCGTGTTTTTGTTAAAAGAGATAGGATTTTTGGAGAAAGCCGGTGTGAGCAGCGTGTTAGTAACCTGTGAACACCAAAGGATAACCTCTTTGCGGAGAGAGATGATAGATATTCTAAACAATGAACCCACACGAATCCACCGCTATTCACAATTGTGTGTGAGTAAGCTTTCTCCACAACCGGTAGTTTTGCTGTCGGCGTTATTTTTCTAAAAAAATGACCGCTCGCGTCGCCGCAAATTTTTATTTCGGGTTGTATCATCGCGAGACGGCAACGGAACCCGCGCGGATAAAAATAAAAAGGGACACAGCGCGCGAAACCGTGTCCCTTTCTTTGGGGTAGGTGTCCCGACCTCCTCATTATAAAAAAATAACAAGGAAAATCGGGATGGAAGTATATTGGATGATGGGGTAGCCGAAATCTTGGCCGACATTTCTACAACTCAATGTAGTAACTCCCATCGCCATTTTTCCCAATGTTGCCAGTGACCATGATGAATTCTGGCGAGGTTTTTTCCAACATTTTCAACGCCTTCTCGGCGCTGCTGGTGTGCCGAAACTTATAGCCCTGTGCATGTTCCATAACATTGCAAATCAAGTCTTCGTGTTCGACCCGGCCAAATAGTAGAATCTCTTTCAATGGTGTACTCCTGCTCGCAGCTCACGGTGAAAGTCATGCGGAGTCCGGCTTTCATTTAGATCCATTAAAGAGAGTCGGTTCTGTTTCAAAGAGCACTTACCTGTGCGAACAAGTCTATTGCGAATGACGTGCCATGCCGATTTCTGAAAAGTGTTTTTTTATAAGTAGTTGTTTTTAAAATAAAAAATCCCTGCTGCACGGTTTAATCTGCGAGCCGTAAAAAATGAACAAACTGTCTCATTTATAGACAGTGTATTATTGTGGAACGGGTATTGTTTTTTCCCGATAAGTGATTGAAAAAAGCAGACGGGATGCTGCTGACGGGGAATTGTCTATTTCAAAAAATCACATTGCCGAGAAATTATTAGCGCCGCCGAAACCCCGCCTCACCAGAGAGATTTTTTCTGCAGTTTTTATTTTCAACGGTACTTTCTCAATACCGCATTTGATCTAATCAAAGCGGCGG
>Ga0247727_10013576_pt1 | contig 13700 bp, 11 predicted proteins | sample WisWelCaveWW1625_FD_202498 | JGI IMG/M metagenome (GOLD analysis project Ga0247727, IMG submission 202498) | Biofilm microbial communities from Wishing Well Cave, Virginia, United States - WW16-25 | ecosystem: Environmental > Aquatic > Deep subsurface > Groundwater > Cave microbial mat | place... | reverse complement strand
TCGAGTGCGACGCGCCGTCCGGGCATAGCGTGACTTGCTCGAGCGTTAGCCCGGACAGCAGGTGGGCTCGCGCGGGGAACTCGCCGACCAGAAACAGATGTTCCAGGATATGCATCGAACCGCTCCTATTCTCCCTATGTTCGTCACTGCGACGCGGTAGCCGCCCAACACGGTATTAATGACAGTAGGCGTCCTAAAAGAAATTGGAAAACCCGACAGAAATCACCCTGATTCTGTCGCATAAACCGTTTTGTAGAATTGCAGATTAATACTTCCAAGGGCTTCAAAACGCTGCACCTACCTCGCTGAAATCCAACCTGTGCTTACCGTCTTATGCGACAGGTTCTTGTCGCATAAACCGGCAAGGGATCTTCAGAAAATCGCTTGAGGTTAGCCTCAACGCCGTTCCTGCAATATTGTGAAAACGGTCGAAATTTTCATGGGCTTTCCCCACCTCTGAGGAAAATTGAAACCGTGATGCCATCTCCTCTGGAAAATGCCGCCACCATGAGTAGTGCAAGTTGTACGAAAAGATGATCAAATGAGAGGTGATTATGCTGCCAAGTATATGCAAAATTATTTCTGAAAATTCAAGCCCTAATTTTTTCACTTCAGCAAAATTTTCAGCTTCGGCCCGGTAAACACAAAGCCTTGCTTCTCATAAAATCGCCGGCTGCGCTCCCAGCGTTCCAACTCCGGCGCGGTCACATCAATTCGTGCCCAACCTTTTGTTCTACCAAACTCTTTAGCAGCCTCGATAAGCAACGCGCCAACGCCCGCTGAACGATGTTCCGGTGACACGTACATTTCGTTGATGATGCCGTAGTTTCCATTTGCATAAATAGCAAACGTTTCGACCAGCGTGAGGATGCCGAGAACTTTGCCTTGTTCATTCTTTGCAACAAAAGCGTTGAATCTCTCACCGGCTTCCTGCCATTCACTGAGAACTTTTTCCTGGTCAAGCCCGCCGAGATCGTCGCCTTCTTCGCCTAATTCTTCAAGCAGGCGCATCACCCATTCGAAAACAAGATCAGCATCTTTTATTGTCAGCCGCTCGATTTCAAGTTTCATTTTTCTTTTCCCTTTTTACAGGCGGCGATTGGATTCCATAATTACAATATGCCTTCTACAATCTCTTCGGCAATTCCATGAGTCACATCATCGGCGAGTCGCCGCAAATTCGTGAAGACATTTTGATCGCGCAAAAAATTTCCCGCTCACCGATGGACTTATGTTTTTCGCTAGTTCTTTTGAAAAACGTTTGCAAAAAGCTAAGAGTTTTGCGAAGGTGGAAATTTCTGTGCGGCTACCCATAAACGCCTTGCTGCAATCGCTAAGTCGTTGTTCAGTTTGAGGGCAGTAACTGTTGCTCTACCAATGGGTGTAGTTCCCATAATAGTTGTCCCCTCTTTGCTGTATTCAAAATTTTCCCACCATATTTGTGTGCGGGGATTGAACAATCGTGCAATATTGCCTGTGACGAGATCATGACCGTGTGTTTTTGCGCCTTTGTACAAGTTGCACGCCGGGCAGCTCAGCCAAAGATTTTTTTCATCAGAAGTGCCGCCGCGCGAAAGAGGAATGATGTGTTCAATTGAGAAGCGGCAGGAATAGAATCGTTGTGACGCCAGACAATAGCCGCAACGATTATTTGCTTGTCGCTGAATGCGTTGGGTCAGTGCCTTTGCAATATAGGGTCTTTTTATCACAACTACTCCCCACCACGTTGCGGCTATTGTTTGCGGGCTTTTTTGAGTATTCGCTTGGCCTTTTCAATCGTCAAGATTTGTGCTTCCATGACCAATGCCTCCAATTCTCGCCTCTCTTTGGAAGTGAGATGCGCTTCTCGATTGTGAATCAGTAATTCATTCATACGTTGCTGTTTTGTGCGGGGCATCTCTGAAGAGGTTCTCTTTGTGTGAGCATTGCCATTAGCGGGTGAGACGACCACAGCGACTTTATCACCGGCGCGAAGGCCAAGTTTATGCCGCATCGTGGCTGGCAGGTTTATACTTCCATCCCGACGGACGCGACCGGAGTAGCGGAGAGCTTGCATGGTGTATTACTCCATGTGCCGATATTGTTTTTTCGAATGCTCCTAAACGATTTTCAAGAACGGAAACAAGATAATAAACGACATTACAATGAACAATCATTTTTATTCAAATCGATGAAAACCCCTTATTGGGAATCGCGTGCAAAAATATTTTTGTAGAATAAACCACTCCCTTGAAGCATAAATAAAAAACGGGGCAACGCCACAAATGAGATTGGCGCTCCTGCAAGCTGGATAGTGTCCTGACGCCCCGGCGCTGAGATCTCAAACTGGTTTATGGACTGGTGGCCGCTGCCCCGCAGGCGAACGATAAAAATATCACGCCACGTGAGTTTGGTTTTAGGCGGAATGTCGTCAACCCTCTTGTTCCCGGCGGCGGTTGGATTCCGTAGCGCGCTTCTTGAAATCTCCGCGAAGCATGGCTCATGCAAAACACGATGAAGCCGGTATTCAAAAACTTGGAAGAGTATTTCGCAAGCATCGCATCAATCTTCTCATTACCTCGACCGAATCGGTGGGCACGATTTTTCAATTGTTCATTTTGCTCGCCGATGTTGGATAGTGATCAACCTCTTTCGGGGCCAAAGCTGTCCTCGTTATTCTCCCTGTCAAAAGCTTCTGAAAAAGCACTTGACACATAAATCGCTTTATCGTACCATATAGCGCTAATGCAATGAAAAACCTAATCATCCGGCAGGCGCTATGGCCGTAAAAAAGCAAATAATAAAATTGAAAGTCAACAGCTCGACGCACGAAATTGCCATCCGTCCTTATGATGTTTTGCTCGACGTGATTCGTGAGAGCCTGAATCTTACCGGCACCAAGCGTGGCTGCGACATGGGCACGTGCGGCTGTTGCACGGTTCACATCGATGGGCGGGCGCGACTTTCGTGTTTGATGTTGGCTGCGGAATGCGCCTCAACCGATAAACTTACTCACGGGATTACTACGATCGAAGGCTTGAAAGACCACGGCGTGATTCACCCCTTGCAACGCGCCTTTGCCGAGCATGGCGGATCGCAATGCGGCTTCTGCACGCCGGGTTTTATAATGACGGCCAGCGCGCTTCTTCATTCTCATCCGAAACCAACTCGCGATGAAATCAAGGAAGCGATTTCGGGAAATATGTGCCGGTGTACGGGGTATATCAAGATTGTGGATGCGATTGAGTCAGTTGCCAATGAATATCAAAAGACTTGAGAATTGACTGCGGAGATCTAAATGCCTAACCTCATCGGCAAGCCGGTTGCACTAATTGATGGCTTGAAAAAAACTACCGGCGAAGGCTTCTACACAGACGATATGAAATTGCCCGGTATGTTGTGCGGAAAAATTCTGCGCAGCCCATACTCGCACGCGCGGATCATTCGTATCAACACGAGCAAAGCCGAAAAAATGACAGGCGTTCGTGCTGTGGTTATTGGCAAAGAAGCGCCGAACAAATTCGGCGTGTTGCCGATCAGCCGCGATGAAACTGCCATGGCGGTTGACAAAGTAAACTACATCGGAGATTGCGTCGCCGGCGTTGCAGCAGATGATGAAGAGATTGCCAATGAAGCGCTAAACTTGATCGAAGTAGAATATGAAGAGTTGCCGCGCTATTTGAAATCTTCAGATAGTCTGAAAACGGTTCCGGTAAAAATTCACGAACACTCACAAGATCAAACAAACATTCATAAAAGTGTTGATCAAAATTTCGGCGATGTTGAAGCCGCGCGCAAAGCTAGCGCTTATGTTCGAGAAGAAGAATTCGATTTCATCGGCTGCAACCATGCTTTCACCGAGCCGCTGGTAGTCATCGCTCACTTCGATGCCGATGATCGGATGACGGTCTGGACACCGCAGCAAGTGCCGCATTACCTGCATCGCGCGCTGGCTGAAGTCTTGGAAACGCCGATGCACAAAATCCGCGTTATCCGGCCCATGGTCGGCGGCGGCTTTGGCGGCAAGAGTGATCCTTTTCCCCATGAGATGATCGCGGCGTTGCTCTCCCGCAAATGCAGACGCCCGGTGAAAATCCTTTTCGACCGTGAAGACGTTTTTCTCACCAATCACGGTCGCCATCCGACTGAAACGAAAATTGCGATGGGCATCGATCGAGAGGGGAGAATCAGTTTTCTTGATTTGCGCGCTCATATCGACGGCGGTTCGTGGGGCAGCTTCGGTGTGGTGACGACATATTATAACGGCGTGCTCTCGATGGGGCCGTATGCGATTCCGAATTTCCGTTACAGCGGCAAACGGCTTTACACCAACAAAGCGCCCTGCGGTGCGATGCGCGGCCACGGCGCGGTGAACTCGCGCTTTGCGATGGAAGTGATGATCGATGAACTCTGCGAAGATGCGAAATTCGATCCCTGTGATTTTCGCTTGAAGAATTTGCTCTCGCCGAACAGCAAGACGGTCAACGAATTTCGCATCACCAGTATCGGCGCGCGTGAATGTATCGAACGCGCCCGCGCCGCTTCCGAGTGGGACAAGAAATTTCGCAAGCTGCCGCACGGTCACGGCATCGGCGTGGCCTGCGGGTTTTATATCAGCGGCAGCGCGCACCGAATCCATTTTAACGATCTGCCGCAATCGACCGCGCATTTGAAAATCGATATGGACGGTGGCATTGCGGTGCATTGTCTCGCTGCGGAAATTGGCCAGGGCAGCGATACGATGCTGGCACAATGCGTTGCCGAGCCGCTCGGTGTGAATCTGGATCGGATTCACATTTTCTCCAGCGACACCGACGCTGATCCGATCGATATTGGTTCGTATTCGAGCCGTGTCACTTTTATGGCCGGCAACGCCGCGCGACAGGCCGCAGAAAAAATTCGCGAGAAACTGGTGAATGCGGCAGAGGCGATCACAGGCTATTCGGCAAGCGGCTTTATTCTGAAAGATGAGCAAGTGATCTACGCGCCAAATCCTGGAATCAGAATTTCATTTCATGATGCTTTACAAAAAGCTCTGGCGAAGAACGGTGCGCTCATTGCCAAGGGCATTTATCAATCGCCGCCGCCGATGGGCGGAAAGTTCAAAGGCGCGAATGCCGGTTTGTCTCCGACCTATAGTTATCAATGCTATGTCGCCGAAGTGAAGGTCGATCCAGAAACCTTGGAGCCGCGTGTTCTCAAAGTGTGGGCCGCGCATGATTGTGGAAAAGCGCTCAACCCACTTGCCGTCGCTGGACAAATAGAAGGCTGCATTCACATGGGTCTCGGCCAGGCGTTGATGGAAGAGATGGTTTACAATCGCGGCAATATTCTCAACGCCAACTTTTTGGATTATCGCACGCTCACGCCGATGCAAATGCCGGAAGTCGATGTCATCATGGTCGAGAGCAACGACCCCGAAGGGCCGTGGGGCGCGAAGGAAGCAGGAGAGGGACCGCTGTTGCCGATTCTCCCAGCAGTTGCAAATGCAATTTATGACGCGATTGGCGTGCGCCTGCGCAGCCTGCCAATGACTGCGGATAAGATTTGGAAAGCGATGCATGAGAAGCAGGCAACGAGGAAAGCCAGGGCGAAGGCAGTCGTAGCGTGAAGGTTTTCAAAATTTAAGCGACGTAGTTCATGCACATTCTCGGTATTTCCGCGTTTTATCATGACAGTGCCGCCTGCCTCTTGAGCAACGGCGAGATCGTCGCTGCGGCGCAGGAGGAGCGCTTTACCCGTAAAAAGCACGATTTCAACTTTCCTACCAATGCGATCAGCTATTGTTTGAGAGAAGGCGGGCTTTCCTCCAAAGAATTAAACTTCGTCGCGTTTTACGACAAGCCGTTTATCAAATTCGAGCGCCTGCTTACTACTTATCTTGCCTACGCGCCGCGCGGGTTGAAGTCTTTCATCTTGGCCATGCCGCTTTGGCTGAAGCACAAGCTTTGGATGAAAGATTACATTCAACGTGAGCTTGCCTTCGAAGGGAAAATTCTTTTTCCCGAGCATCATGAGTCTCATGCGGCCTCGGCGTTTTATCCGTCCCCATTTTCCGAAGCGGCGATTCTCACCATCGACGGCGTCGGCGAATGGACGACGGCAAGTTACGGCGTCGGTCGTGGGAACGCTATCGAGCTGCTCGCTGAATTGAAATTTCCCCACTCTCTCGGTTTGTTATATTCTGCATTTACTTATTTCACTGGCTTCAAAGTCAATTCCGGCGAATATAAGCTGATGGGTTTGGCCCCTTACGGTGAGCCGAAATACGTCGATGTCATCTTGCGCGATCTGATCGATCTCAAAGAAGACGGCTCGTTCAAAATGAACATGGGCTATTTCGATTATTGCGCCGGTTTGAAAATGACCAATCGGAAATTTGCAAAACTCTTCGGCGGACCGGAGAGGCGGCCTGAATCTCCGATCACGCAGCGCGAAATGGATTTGGCGCGCTCTATTCAAGAGGTCAGCGAAGAAATCATGCTGCGGATGGCGCGGCATGTTCATAAAGAAACCGGAATGAAGAAGCTGGTGCTGGCCGGCGGCGTGGCGCTGAATTGTGTCGGCAATGGACGCATCCTGCGTGAAGGTCCATTTGACGATTTGTGGATTCAGCCCGCGGCGGGCGACGCCGGCGGCGCGTTGGGCGCAGCGCTTTATGCCTGGCATCGTTATCTTGACAAGCCGCGCGAGATTGAAAGTACACGTGACACGCAGAAAGCTTCATATCTCGGACCAGTGTTTTCGAACGACGGGATTGAATCATTTTTGATAGAACGCAACGTTCCGTTTCGCAAGCTCGCAGACGATGAAATCGCTGCGACGATTGCCGACCTGCTGGCTCAGGAAAACGTCGTCGGCTGGTTTCAGGGACGCATGGAGTTCGGCCCGCGCGCGCTGGGCAGCCGCAGCATCCTCGGCGATGCTCGCTCGCCGCACATGCAATCCGTGATGAATGTGAAAATAAAATTCCGTGAAAGCTTTCGCCCTTTTGCGCCGGCAGTGCTTGCGGAACATGTGAGCGACTATTTCGAGCTGGATCGCGAGAGTCCGTACATGCTCTTGGTTGCGCCAGTGAAGTCGCAGTGGCGCATTGATGGAGCCGAGAATGGCGCGATTGGTCTCGACAAACTCAAGGCCGTTCGCTCGACGATCCCGGCGGTGACGCACGTCGATTATTCGGCGCGCATTCAAACCATCGCCAGGCAGGATCACCTCCGCTTCTACGACGTCGTGAATGCTTTCTATAAAAAGACCGGATGCCCGGTCATCGTCAACACTTCATTCAACGTGCGTGGCGAGCCGATTGTTTGTTCTCCCGAGCACGCCTTCACCTGTTTCATGCGCACGAATATGGATTATCTGATCATGGGCAATTTCCTCCTCGATAAAAAAGAACAAGCTACACTCGAGCATGATGTAGATTGGCAAAAAGAGTTTGAGTTGGATTAAACTGGATGCTGGAACGTAAAGCATAATTCGTAATGCGTAATCAACCAACTCATTTTACGAATTACGGATTACGTATTGTCTATCATTTTTAATCACCAGCGACAAGCAGCAAGTGGCAAGCATCGAGCATCGAGGCTTTTATGCTACTTGAAGAAATCAAAAGCATTAAATCGGACAAAAAAGAATTTCGCAAGTTTGGCTTGACGGTCGGCGCCGTGTTGCTTTTGATTGCCGCGTTTCTTTTTTGGAAAGAGCGTGCATCCTTTGTCTATTTTGCCGTTCCCGGCAGCGCGTTGATGGTGTTTGGTGCGATCATCCCGCTTGTGCTTAAACCGATCTTTAAAGCGTGGATGGCTTTTGCCGTGGTGATGGGTTTTGTGATGACTCGCGTTATTCTGACAGTTTTATATTTTGGAATGTTCACACCCGTCGCGCTGGTTTTGAAACTTCTCAGAAAAGATTTGCTCGAAGAAAAGTGGGACAAAGACGCTGACAGCTATTGGGTGAAACGAAAGCCTGAGCCGTATGATCCGGCATCGACAGAACGAATGTTTTGAAACTTATCTCGTACTCTTACTCATCCTCGTTTTTTTGTTGTTGAATGTTAAAAACAAAAGCGAGTACGAGTAGGAGTAAGAGTATGAGTATAAAAAATGGAGTGAGATCATGGGAAAGCTTTCTATTCTTGCAGAGTTCTGGGCGTTCATGCGCGTCCGCAAAAAGTGGTGGTTGGGGCCGATTCTTCTGGTCATGCTGCTGTTGAGCCTGATCATCGTTATGACGCAAGGCTCGGCGTTGGCTCCTTTCATTTATACTCTTTTTTAATCAAGAAGAGTTTGGCTGCTTCAAGCCAGTCTGTGTGCGATTACTTCGGTGCGGAAATAAAATTGGCAACGCGCATTTTTCTTCCTCGGCTGCTAAAAAAGCCATAATCCTTCCGATGTCGATAGTAGACGGGTTGTCCCGTATGTTTGGCTGTTGGTTTGCACAGATATTGCCAAGCTATATCGCGTAAGCTCGACTCGCTTTCGAGTAAAGTGCAAAAAAAACATAGTTTTTTGCTTGCAGAGAAATTGTAATTTTGGTATTATAGCGAACTTTTAACGTATCTTTTGCAGACGGGTGTTTCATCTTTTGTCAATTTATGGAGCGTGCTGAGATGAATTTTCGTACTCACTGTTTTCAGAACTCACCTCGTTCAACGTATCATTTGATGAGATTGGAGGTCTCCGAGTTTATGAGATGTGTTCCCTGGCGGCGCTGATTCTAAATTGCCTGAAGACCTAGGACATCGTGAATTGAGTGACAGGACATCAAAGCCACTTCGAACCATTCATCTCGCAAGACAAACATGACCAAGAAAACGCAGCTCGTTCGCCAATTGTTTTTTATCTTATTGATTTTGACAGCATCGACCTCTGCTTTTGCGCAGAGAGAGATGTTTCCAATTCCCTCCTCGATCAAACACAATGTCGAGTTTTGGAAAAAAGTCTACGCTGTTTATCCCAGCGAAAAAGTGCTCATCCACGACACCGAAGACATGAGCATCATTTATGAAGTGATGGATCTCTATAGGCCGGGGGTGGATGATAACTTGAGCTATCGCCAGCAGTGGCGGAAAGTCGAGGACGTCAAACGCGCCTATCGTCTTATCCTGTTGAACCTGGCGACCGGCACGATCGACCCGGCGCGGGCAAATCAGCGCGAGCGCCGTGCGTTGGAGGTCTTTGACCGCGAAACGGATATGGCGCGCATTCGCCGAGCCGCTTACAACGTTCGCGGCCAGCAGGGGTTGAAGGATCGTTTTCTCCAGGGCTTGCAGCGCTCCGGACTTTATGAGGACGCTATCAAGACGATTTTTCTCGAGCACGGTCTGCCGGAAGAATTGATCATGCTGCCGCACGTGGAATCGTCTTTTAATTATCAAGCCTACTCCAAGCTCGGCGCTGCCGGTATGTGGCAATTCACGCGCTCGACGGGTCGTATGTATTTGAAGATCGATTACGACATTGATGACCGGCTCGATCCGATTCGCTCCACCGAAGCTGCGGCAAAGTTGTTGAAGCACAATTATGACGTGCTACGAACGTGGCCGCTTGCCATTACAGCTTATAATCACGGCCCGAACGGCATGAAGCGCGCAAAGGCATTGCACGGCGATGACTTCAATGAAATTTATCAAGAGTATCGCAGCCGCAGCTTTGGGTTTGCTTCGAAAAATTTTTACGCGGAGTTTCTGGCCGCACGAGAGGTGGCGACCAATCATCAAAAATATTTCGGCAAAGTAGAGTTTCACGCCCCCACGGATTTTGTGACCTTCGAAAACCAGTCTTACCTGACGGTCAATACTTTGTTAGAAGCATTCAAAATGGATTTGAACGAGTTTCGCGAGTTCAATCCGGCGCTGCGGCCGCCGGTGTTGAATTCACAGCGTCGTATCCCGCGCGGCTATCCGATCCGTTTGCCGAAGAAACCCGGCGTGAATATGCAGGCCGTTTATGCGAGCATCGATCCTCATTTGAAATATGCCGACCAAGTCGAGACGGAATTTTATCAAGTTCGCCGCGGCGACAAGCTCGCTTCGATTGCCCGGCGGTTCAGCGTATCACAGAGCCGGTTGGCCGAATACAACAATCTTGCGAACGTCAGACGAATCTACGCCGGGGAAGTTTTGAAGATTCCACCGAAGGGCGATGCGTTGTTGGCGAGCGCCGACAATCTTGCAAAGACCGAATCTGCGAAGAGAGCGGAAGCGATGAGCGGCGCACCGGCCACGACGCCACGGGCGCTTGCGGAAGCGCCGGTCATCACCGATGCTTCATCGCCGGAAGCAACCATCAGCTTGGTCGAGAAGGAAAGAATACTGACACTCGATCTTCCGGTTCCGGAGCCGGTGGTCAAGGAGGATAGACTTCCGCCGGTGGTTGCCGAGCCGTCAGTGGAAGCACAACCGGTATTGTCCGAGTGGATTCTCGTTGAGCCGGAAGAAACGCTTGGACACTTTGCGATCTGGCTGGAAGTGCCGACACAGCGTTTGCGTGAGATCAATGGATTGCGTTATGCGGAGGAAATTCAAATCGGCCAGCGCATTCGGCTGACCTTTCAAAGAGTCGGCGCCGAGGAATTTTATCACCGCCGGCTTGAGCACAAAAGAAGCATCGAAGAGGATTTCTTCACCACCTACAAAGTGGATACGACGCAGGTGCATACTGTCGACCGCGGCCAAAATATTTGGATGATCAGCAACGACATTTATCAATTGCCGATGTGGCTGATTGCCAAATACAATACCGATCGTGATCTGACTCGTTTGCAAAAAGGCGATCAACTTGTCATTCCGGTGGTGTCGCCGGCCAACGCCGACGCACTGCTGAACCCAACCACTGCTCCGACCGAACAGTAGAATGTATCAGGGCGACTCACAGCGAGTCGCCCTTTTTATTATCACCTTTCCTGTACTTTACTTCGAGACCTTTGATGCCGGCGCACTCTACAACGCCGGCACCAAGCACATCTTCAGAGTGGAGGAGAAGCGGAATTCGTGAGATGATCTCATGAGAAGACTGCTTGCAGAACAATGAGCCATCGGTGTTTCAGCCCAACCTCTCTTCTCATCCTCTTCTTTGCGACAGCCGGTGCGTTTGCGCAAAAACCTCTCGTGCAAACCGGCCTTGATGTCGTCGTTTCCAATAATTTTTCCGAGTTTGCCGGAAAGCACATTGGCATTATCACCAATCAAACTGGCGTCGATCAAAACGCCCGCCACATCGCCGACCTTTTTTTCGCGGCGCCGCGAGTCAAGCTTCAAGCTTTGTTTGCGCCGGAGCATGGCATTCGCGGCGAGGTAGAAGCGGGCGCGAAAATCTCCACGATTGTTGACAAGAAAACCGGCGTCAAGATTTACAGCTTGTATGGCAAAACGCGCAAACCGACGCCCGCCATGTTGAAAGATATTGATGTCTTGATATTCGATATTCAAGACGTCGGCGCGAGATTTTTCACTTACATCAGCACCCTGTCGCTGGCGATGGAAGCCGCGGCGGAAAGCGGCATTTCTTTTTTTGTGCTGGATCGACCGAATCCGATCGGTGGCGACATCGTTGAAGGCCCGACTCTCGATCCCAAGCAAAAAAGTTTTATCGGCATTCATCCGATTGCGTTGCGGCACGGCATGACGCTCGGCGAGCTTGCCTTTATGTTTAATGAAAAAGGCTGGCTGAAAGGCGGCGTCAAATGCGATTTGCACGTCATCAAAATGTCCGGCCCGCTGGTGAACGGCGTCTCTGGTTGGCGCAGAAACATGCTGTACGAAGACACCGGTTTGAAATGGGTTCCGCCCTCGCCGAATATTCCAACGCCGCAATCGGCTCTGCTTTATCCCGGCACGTGTTTGCTGGAAGCCACAAAAGTTTCCGAAGGACGTGGCACCGATGAGCCGTTTGGACGGGTCGGCGCACCGTGGGCAAGCTCCGACGATTTGATTGCGAAGCTGCGGGAGTTCACACCAAGCCTCTGGTTGCGCCCCACGGATTTTATTCCACTGAGCAAACCAGGCAAGGCCATGAATCCAAAATTCAATGGCGTGGTTTGTCACGGTATTTTGATCGATGTTCTCGACCCCAACACATTTCCATCGGTGGCGTTCGGCATTCATCTGCTCAACGCCTTGCAAGAGCTTTATCCAAAACGCATCGAGATCAAGAAGGATGCTTTGACGCGGCTCACGGGCCAGTCGTGGGTTTTCGAGATGTTGAAATCTGGTATTGCGGCCGAGAAAATTGTCGCGCGCTGCGAGGAAGATGCGAAGCGTTTTCGTGAAATGCGGTCGCCGTATTTGTTATATCCGGAGTCGTCCCGTTAGTCTAAAAAAAGTGAAATCTTGACTTTCAAATCAAAACTTTTTGCTCACTGAAATGGAAATCTCTTGAACTGAAATATGAAAAACACAGGTGCCACACGGATCAAAAAAACACGCGGATTTTTTGTTTTTTGTCCGTGTGGTTTCTTAATCCGCGTGGAATTCATTTTAACTTCTGTGGGATTTCTGTTTCTGTGGCCGAATGATTTTTTCATCTTTGGTTTCAGCTTATTCGGATTAGGCCTCACGCTGTGAATCTATCGCGTCTCCTCATAGATTTCTTGCATCTTTTTTTTGCCGCGGCATGGATCGGCGCAGTGGTGCAGCTTGCCCGCTTGACGGCAAGGAGAGAAAATGTCGAATCTGCCTGGCCGATACTTTCGGCGTCGTTGCGTTTTGCTTCGAACTATTTGCTGATCGCAGCAACGGTGTTGGTCGTCTCGGGGCTTTATAAATTGAGCTTGATTCTGGAAACAGATACAGGCATATTTCGGTCGTCATACGGCCAGGCGCTGGCGCTTAAAATAATTCTTGCCCTCATTATGTTTGGCATCGCAGTGTGGAATCATCTCGTGATTTTTCGAAGGATGCTATCGACGGCTGCCACTGGCGAGTGGCAACTTCTCGTGAAGTTGACCCGCCGCTCTTGTTTCACTTTCAAGATGATCTTGGCAGGTTCGATTCTATTATTGCTTCTCGTGGCTGGACTTGAACAGTTGTAATCACAGGAACGGAGGAAGGAACGATGTTCTATCTCTGGGTTGTGATTGTCTATCTTGTAGTGCTGCTCATTGTCGGCGCTTCGAAGATGAAGAGCGTCAAAAATCAAGACGACTTCATGGTCGCCGGCCGCAAGACCCCGACGTATTTGTTGGTCGGAACGTTGATTTGTACGTGGATCGGATCCGGCAGTTTGTTTGGCGGCGCTGGTCTCGCGTTTCGCATGGGCTTTTCCGAACTGTGGATGAGCGCCGGCGCCTGGGTGGGCATCGTCCTCGTTTATTTTTTGGCAGGACGAGTGCGGCGGATCGCCGAGTACACGCTCTCGGATATTTTGGAAAAACGTTACAACAAATGGGCGCGCATCCTCGGCACCAGCGCGGTGATTATCGCCTATCTCACGATTGCCGGCTATCAATTTCGCGGCGGCGGCCGCTTGCTGAACATCATTGCCGGTATCGATCCCGTTGAAGGCGCCGCAATCGCTTGTGCGGTCACCATACTCTTTACCGTGCTTGCAGGCATGGTGTCGATCATTCAGGTGGATTTGTTTAACGGCATCATCATGTTACTAGGCGTTCTCATCGGTGTGCCGCTTGCCTTGTCCGCCGTAGGCGGCTGGGAACAGGTAACGACGTTGCCCGCCGAACATTTTGCAGTGTTTGGCCACAACGATGTGATCTGGGCTTTG
>Ga0247727_10013575_pt1 | contig 13704 bp, 9 predicted proteins | sample WisWelCaveWW1625_FD_202498 | JGI IMG/M metagenome (GOLD analysis project Ga0247727, IMG submission 202498) | Biofilm microbial communities from Wishing Well Cave, Virginia, United States - WW16-25 | ecosystem: Environmental > Aquatic > Deep subsurface > Groundwater > Cave microbial mat | place... | reverse complement strand
GCCATTATCCATTTTCGTTTGCTGGCCAATGAAACCGGCGGCCGGGCAACGGTGAATATTTTTTCCGGACCGCAGAACATTTTGCTCTTTGATAATGGAACGCAGGGTGATAAAATCTCCGGCGATGGAATTTATGAATTGAATTATACGATTCCACAGGACGTGCAGGTCATCCAGGCCAAAATTCGCGGCAACTTTGTGGATCGCGTCGGCAACGTCGCCACCACGGTGACGGCGGCGACGCAAATCACGATTCAAAAATCGCCGGATGCGATTCTCATGTTTCAACCGGTTCCGGTCGGATCGCAGCAAAATGCTTTGCGATTGAGCTGGTCGGCCTCGAAGGATACGTTTGACTTTGCGAATTATTCGATCTATCGCAGCCAGACGCCGCTGCCGAATTTCGATCCGCTCAACTCGACGCCGATTGACCGCGTCACGATCAGAGAAGTCACCACGTACACCGATCTGAATTTGCAAGCCGGCGCGACGTATTATTATCGCATCGTGGTTTTTGATCTGGCCGGATTGAACAGCGCCTCCAGCAATGAAGTTGGCGCCAAAACCGCGCCGAATCTGCCGCCGAGTCCGGTGATTTTGAATACGCCGGTTTTGCTCGGCGACGGCTCCAGCCAAGCCCAGCTCACCTGGTCGCGCAGCACCGACAATGATTTTGCCAGTTATCGAATCTATCGTTCCAATACGGCCGTCGTAGATTCGTTGAGCTTTTTGGTGACGTCTCTCATCAATCAAAATCAAACCGTTTATGTCGATGAAAACTTGAAAGCGGCGACGAAATATTTTTACCGAATCTATATTTATGATCAAGCCGGCAACGCCGCCGGCAGCAATATCGGCAGCGTGACCACGGCGCCCAACCTGCCGCCGGTGCCGGTGACGTTAGCTCTGCCGGCGCCTGTCGATACGACGAAGTTGAGCTTGTCATGGTCACAGAACAACGATCCGGATTTTGCGTCTTATCGCATTTTTCGCGCCAATCCCGGCGCGCCGCCGATTGATCCGGAGAAGCAACAGCCGATCGCCATTCTCAACAGCAATCGGGCGAACACGACGTACATCGATCAAGGATTGAATCGCCAGACAACCTATACCTATCAGGTTTTTGTGTATGATAATGGCGGGCTTTATTCCGGCAGCAATCCGGTGCCGGGCACCACGAAGTAGATTTTTTGGAGTAAGACATGCGTTTCAGAGCGATCATATTTTTTGTCAATCTAATTTTGTGTTGGGGATTTTTCAGCGCAGCGCCGGCGCAGGAATACATTCTCGAGCCGGGCGACGTTTTGTCGATTTCGTTTTGGCAGCAGCCGGATTTGAATGTTCAATCGATTCGCCTCGATGCCGAAGGAAAAATCAATATTCCATTGGCGGGCCGGGTCAATGCCGCCGGTTTGACGATTTCCCAGTTCAGCAGCAAAATTGTCGAGCGAATCTCAATTTATAATAAAAGCATCACGCAGGCAACGGTCGTCGTGAATGAATACGGCAGCAAAAAAGTTTTCATCACCGGCGCGGTTGGCGCGCCGGGGAAATACAGTTTTGAAAAAATGCCCACGATCTGGGAGGCGATTCTCGAAGCCGGCGGACCGCAGCCAACCGCGCAGCTCAACAACGTTCAGCTCATTCGCGGCGGCAATGAGAGCGGTAAGATTATCGCGGTGGATTTATCCGCCGCTTTTGAAAGAAATGATATGCGAGGTTTGCCGGCCTTGATGCCGGGCGACAACATTTATGTGCCGCCGAATCAGCCCACTGGCGCCGGAACGGCCGGCGGCATCGGAAGCACGCCAACGGCAGCAGGCGGAGGCAGCACGCTGTTCTCAAATGCAAAAGCGGTTTATGTGTTCGGACACGTTGTCGCGCCCGGTGTATATCAAATCGAAAAAGATATGGATGTTTTACAGATGATCGTGCGAGCGGGAGGTCCGGCGTATCCGAATCGTTTCAATGCCAGCGGCCCGATCACCGAGCCGGATTTGGAACACGTCAAAATTATTACGCGTGGCCCGGAAACGCCGGTGGTCTATTCCGTGAACGTTGAAAAATACACGCACACGGCTTCGCCGGTGCCGTTGCTGCTGCGCCCGGGCGATACCGTTTATATTCCCGGCAAGCAAAGTTTTCGGCGCTTCTTTTTAACTTCTTCCGCCACTGAAGTGATTAAAGCCTCGGTTGCGGTGATCACCTCTTATTTATTGCTCAATCAATTGTTTGGTCAGGGGAAATAAGTATTTTATTTTTGCCTGTCATCGTTCATTCGTCACTTCGTCGATAGAGAAAAATAAAGATGGCGCAACCAGGCGGAAAAATCGATCTGCGGCGTTTGCTGCAAATTGCCAGGCGGTGGAAATGGCTGCTGATCATGCCGCCGATCGTGGCTTCGATTGGCGCTTACATTCACGTGGTCACGACGCCGCCGCAATATGCTTCTGCGACCACCATTATGTTCGGCTCCAATCAAACCATTCTGCAAAACGTGCAAGATATAACTCCCGGCGTGGAGACCAAAGGCCGATTTAAAATTACCGATGTCGCAGAAAATATCCGGCAGCAAATGATGGCGGAAGCCACGCTGAGCAAAGTGCTCGACCGCTCCGGCATTAAACCGACGGAATCCATTCTCGAGCAAGTAGAAGAAATCATGCGCAGCTCGCCGGAGGCGAGCGAAGCCGAGGTGGTTCGAAAGCTGCAACTCGAATGGCTCGCCAAAAAGGTGGAGACGGCGCTGGCGTTTCCGAAACGCGGCAATTATATTCAATTGAGCATCATTCATACGAATCCGGAAATTGCTTACAAGCTGACGAAGAACCTGGCCGAGGCTTTTATTGAGGAATCTTTGATTGCGGAAAGCATCGGACCGCAAGGCACGAAGGAATTTGCCGAGGAACAGCGCGAGGTGTATGCGCGAAAATTGGAAGGAGCGCGGGAAAAGCTGCGCCAATTTAAAATGAACCAGGTGCGGTCGCAGACGCAGAATTTTGACGTCAATTTGCAGAATGAACCGCAAATCAGCGCCCAGCTCAAATCTCTGGCGGTTGAAATTTCTGGCAAAAGAAGCCAGTTGCAGGAAATTGAAAACCAATTGGGGGAAAAGAAAAGTCATATCGCCGTGCAGCTTTCAGCGAAGGCGGTCGGCTTGCGCGTGCAAATGTTGGAAAAGACGACGAACGTCGCCGAGCTGATGGTGCGCGCCGATTGGCGGGATCCGCAGGTGATCAAGCTGAATCAGGAAATGGCGCTGCTGCGCGAAGGGCTGCAACAGGAGATTCGTTCGACCGGCGTCAGCGACGCCAGGAATGGATATTTGCCGCGCGACGTCGATCTGGCGGTGCAACGGCAAATGGCGCTGAGCGATCTGGATTTGCTCAATCAACGCAAAGCGGTTCTCGACGGTTTGGTCCAAAGATATAAACAGAGTTTGGCGATGCAGCCTTCGCAGGATTTGATTTTGGCGGAGCTGCAAGACAGCGTCAATACGTATGAACGCTATGTGAAAACGTACGATGAACAAGTCAACGGCATCGACGCGCTAAAAGCATTGCGCGCAAGCGACGCGCAGGTGCGCTACAAAATCCTCGATCAGGCGAATAAACCGATTACGCCGAACACCTCGGACAATCCTAAAATTTTGCTGATGGCTTTTTTCGGCGGTCTTGGTCTCGGCGTCGGTTTGGTTTATTTAATCGAATTTTTCGATCATTCATTCAAATCGGCCGAAGAAGTCGAGCAAGTTCTCGGCCTCACGGTGTTGGGCACCGTGCCAAAAATTGAGTTTGGTGAACGAGCTGTTTAAATGGTGGTCAGTGAGTCATTAAACGATTAACTGGCTAATGGGCGGAATTGGCAACCGGGTAACGATAATTCAACGAGGCATATCTTGGCTATTCAGAGACGACTGGTCGAAGCTGTCGAGGTCACCGATAGTCAGATTCATATCATTCGGCTGAAAGGCATCTTTGATGCTTCCACGGTGAGTGAATTTGAAAAAGTGGTGAGCTATCTTTTAGCCAGGAGTTTTTTTGAAATGGTTGTCGACCTCGGCGATGTCGAATTTATTTCCTCGGCAGGCTGGGGCGCGTTTACGGCGGAACTGCGCCGCGTGCGCGAAAATGAGGGCGACATCAAGCTCGCGGGGATGAACGCGGATCTTTTCGACATCTTTTTATTGCTCGAGCTCGATCATTTCATCAAGGCGTATGACTATGAGGATGAGGCGATCACGGCTTTTCTGCAGCCTCCGGCTATTCCCGAGCCTGTGGTCGAATCACCATTGGAAGCGAGGCAGCCGCCGGTGGTTGCGCAGACGCCAGCCCGACCCGTTGAAGAAACGATTGCAACCCGTTTGCCGGCCGTTTATGAAGCGCCGCCTCCGATGATTTTTGAGCAGCCCGGCGAAAATGAAGTTGAATATCAGGAAACGTACGCTATCGAAAGTGAAACATTCGAAGTTGAATCCGAATTTTCATCGTTCGGCCGGCGTGAAGGAAACGGTTTTTCTCAGGAAAATTATGTCACCGACGAAGATACGCTTGAGATCGATGCCAGGCTGCCGAGGTCCGCAACGGGACCGGAAATGTATGAACTGCTGCTGACCAGCGGCAGGCCGGCGTTAGATCCTGCCATCGCGCGGAGAGCTTTGCCGCCGCCCTCGCTAACCGCCCCTGATGATGGGCATGATTCCGGCGTTGCAAATTCGACGGCGGATCGACCCGCTCGCGATGATTTTCATTCTGAATCTGAATTTGGCTTTGACGAACACGATTCAATTTCTGATGATAACGGCCATGCGGAAACGCACGGGTTTTCCGATTTGCTTTCAACCGCCGATCTGGATTTTTCCGGACACGAGCCGATTGTCGAAGATAATGATGAGAAGCTCAATTTTGCCGAATTACGATCGCGGCCGAAAAGTGATTTTTCCGAGGCCGCTTCCGGGGATTTTTCCGGACAAGAGCTCGAACCGTTTTCCGAATTGAGCCTCAATCTCGAAAGCCATTTGCACACGCACAACGCGGCAGCAAGTTCTCCTCGTTTCGGCGCGCAAACCGAAAGCGAATTTTCGCCGCGCCGCAATAATAACGAGACGCAGGAGTTTGAGGCGCCGATGTTCTCGCCCGGCGGCGAATTTTTCGAAAGCGGGGATCACAATCACGAAAGCTTCGATGCGGAATTTTCTGAAACGTTTCAGGTGAAATCCGATTTCTCCGGAACGCCCCCAATTTTTGACCACGGCGACAAAACCGAAGACTTTTCCGCCCCGCAGCTCTCCAATAGCTTAACCGATTTTTCCTCACAGGTTTTTTCCGCTTTCAAAAAACCGGCGTCCGAGCATGACGACGAGTTTGAAACGCAGGACATTCGCGATCCCTGGATTCTTGAAGAAATCGATACGCTGCCGGAAGAGTATGAGATGGAAGAAGCGGCGCCGCAGGATATCGACTTGCCAATTGCCGCTTCGACATATATGCCGGATGATTTCGACATGGATTCGGAACCGCCGATGCCAAAGCCGGAAAACAGTATCAAGCCGGGCGGTGCTTCTATTGCAGAGGGAAAATTTGCTCCGCCATTCTCGCCGGCGGAAAAATCTTCTGAGGCAGTTGGCGTTGGCGGGCGCGATATAAATATGGCGCCGAATGAGCCGGCCGCCACCGCCTGGGATGAGGCCATGTTCGCGGCAGAAAACTCGCCGGAAGACGCCAGAGCGAGCGGAAAGAAAGAACCGGTTCTCGAGCCGATGGACCAGACGGATTTGCCCAAAATACCGATGAGCGGCAATATCGCCGAGATGATTCGCGGTATTATTACGGCTTATCCCGATTATGGCCCCGGCATGATTTGCAAATTTCTTGGAGAACGCGTCGAGCCGCCGGTTTTTCTCAGCCGGTCGACGATTTATCGCTATCTGCGCGAAGTCAATCTCCACACTCGCCAAAGAAGGCTCGAATACGCCGGCCAGGAGTTTGAGTTTTCAGAAGCCGATTCAAGCGAGGCGGTGCAGGAGGCTTGACGCTATTGCAAAATACGGATGTTTTGCCGTGATCGTTTCCCATTCGATCACAGTCAACTAAGGGATTCACATTATAAGCGAACAGGTTTCACCTATGGGCGATTTTGTTTTTAATGACGTCGTTCGTTCCAAAAAAGGCGAATATTTTCTTAAAACCGTCAATAGCAATTATCAGAGCCAGATCATCTCCTCCTTTTTTCGCAATGGGACGTTGATTGCTTCGCATCATCAGGATTATGAGCCGAAGATTTCGGACGAGACGCTGCTGACACGCACCCGCGAATTTCACGAACAAAAAAAATCCGAAATTCAAACTTTGCTCAAGCTCGCCGAAAAATTAAACGATTCGGAGAATGCGGAAACCAAAAGTTTGCTGGGGCAGGCCTTTTTGAAAAAGGGCCTGTACGAAGAAGCCGTCAATGAGTTTGAAGAGGCGATCATTCTCGACCCGCGCGTTTCCGGGCTTTATAACAATCTCGGCGCGGCTTACACGGCGGTGGGCAGGTCGGATGAAGCGATTGCGGTTTTGGAGCAGGCGATAAATTTGAAACCCGAGCGCGCCGACTATCACAACAATCTCGGCGCGGCTTATTTGAAGAAAGAGCATTGCAAAAAAGCGGTCGAGCATTTTCAGCGCGCGCTGGAGATCAATCCGTATTATGCCGAGGCCTGTTTCAATCTGGCGCTGGGTTTGGTGCTCAACGGCGTAACCAAAGAAGATTTTCACCTCTCGGTCAACGGTTATCAACGCGTGCTCGAGCTTCTCGAAAAAGCGGCGAAAATCAATCCGAATTATCGCAACGAACACATCACTCGCGGCGAGGAGTTTCTCCGGCGCAATGAATATGAGAAAGCTTTTGAGGCTTTCGTGCAGGCCCAGCGCACCATTCCAAAACCGGCCGATATGGGTTTTGTGATTGATTTTTATTTGCAGGTTCTCTATAATACCAAAAAGCTCAACAGCGCGGCGATCTGGCGTCACATTCGCCAGTTGCAGGACATCATCGACAAGCATCCGAATTACGCCGATTTGTACAATCATCTCGGCGTGGCTTATGTGATCATGAGCAAATTCGTCAATAACAAGGCGATTCAGCAATTCGAGCGAGCGCAGCAAATCAATCCGGCTTTCGATCGCGCCAAACGCAACCAGAAGCTGGCTGAGTATGATCACAAAGGCATTCAACTTCTTTTTGACGCCATTCTCAAATAAGGGTTGACGCGATGCAGACGAAGACGAGGAACGATATCATCGAAACCAATACGATTCACCCAAACGGCGCGCGACCGGGCGCTTATTTCGCTCACTTTGCCGATGAATCGCCGGGCGCCAACGAGTTTCGCCGAATGTATTCCAAGCTCAAAAATTTATACGGCGCGGCGGACATGAAAAATTTTTTGGTGACCAGCTCGATGATGAGCGAAGGCAAAAGCACGGCCTCGGCGCTGCTGGCCTGCACCATCGCGCGTTATCGCAACACCAAAACCATTCTCGTCGATTGCGATTTGCGCCGGCCGCGCGTGCATCAGCTTTTCGGCATTCCGAAAGAAGAAGGCGTGGCCGACGTGTTGAACGGCGCGCGCAAGCTGGACACCTGTTTCAAGCGCACCGCGATTGAGAATTTGCGGCTCTTGACCGCCGGCTGCGTCGTTGACAATCCGACCGAGCTTTTTAACTCGCCGCGGCTGCGCGATTTGTTCTCGGAAATCAAATTCTATTTTGACACGGTGATTGTCGATTCGCCGCCGGTGATTCCGGTGACCGATACGTTGATTCTCAGCCCCGAAATGGACGGCGCGCTGATGGTTTTGAAAGCGGGCGAGACGCACAAAGAAGTGGTCAAACGCGCGGTCGATATGATGCGCAACGCCGGCTTCAATATTCTCGGCGTGATCATCAACAATCAAAAGTCGGTTTTGCCTTATTACTACGATCAATCTTATTACGGCTACAAATACTACGTTCGCGAAGAAAAAAAGAAGCAATAACAACTTTGTCGAGGGAGTTAATGGCAGCAGTTTATCTCGTTACCGGCGGGGGCGGTTTTATCGGTTCCAATCTTGTTCAGGCTTTGGTCGAGCGCGGCCAGCACGTGCGCGTGTTGGATAATTTTGCCACCGGCCGGCGCCAAAATTTGGCTGAATTGGAAAACAAAATTGAATTAATCGAAGGCGATATTCGCGATCGCGCCGCGGCCGAAGGCGCGATGGAAGGCGTCGATTACGTGCTGCATCAAGCGGCGCTGGGTTCGGTGCCGCGTTCGATTCAAGATCCGATGACTTCAAATGACGTCAATGTGAATGGCACGCTCAATTTGCTGGGGGCGGCAAAGAAGGCGCGAGTGCAACGCTTCGTGACGGCGTCTTCTTCTTCGGTTTACGGCAACACGCCGCAATTGCCGAAAGAAGAAAGCATGATGCCGAATCCGATTTCACCTTATGCCGTCTCCAAACAGGCGAGCGAACGCTATACATTGTCGTTTCATGCCGTCTTTGGTTTGCCGACCGTGGCGCTACGTTATTTCAACGTTTTCGGTCCGAAACAGGATCCGGCTTCGCAATATGCCGCCGTGATCCCGCGCTTCATCACGGCGTTGATGAAGGGCAGCGCGCCGATTGTATACGGCGACGGCGAGCAATCGCGCGACTTCACGTATATCGACAATGTGGTGCAAGCCAATCTTCTCGCTTGCACGGCCGTCGATGCGCCCGGCCAATTCATGAATATCGCCTGCGGCGAGCGGTATTCATTAAACATGCTTTTGCAAGTTATCGCTGAAATCATGGGGAAGGAGGCTCGACCGCTATATGAAACAGAGCGCCCCGGCGACGTGAAGCACTCGCTGGCTTCCATCGAACGGGCTAAAAATATTTTGGGCTTTTCACCGACAATCAATTTCAGGGAAGGCTTGAAACGCACGGTCGCCTGGTTCGTGAAAAATTCTTGAAAGCAAAAAACGGCAAACTTCAAAACGCAACTTCAACAACCTGCTGTTGCCTTTTGCAGTTTGCTTTTCAGGTTGTTCTTCATTGTGCGGATTACATCTTGATCTGGCATCTATGCGCAACGCACTGACGATTGACGTTGAAGAATGGTTTCATGTCTCCCTGTTCCGCAGAAAAATTCACCGCGAGGAGTGGGAGGGTTTAAAGAGCACGGTCGTCGCCAACACCTGTCTGGTGTTGAAGATTTTAGCGGAGAAAAACGTCAAGGCCACCTTTTTCGTTCTCGGTTGGGTTGCCGAGCGTTATCCGGAAATCGTGATCGCCATTCAGGAACACGGCCACGAGATTGGCTCGCATACTTATTCCCATCAAATTATTTACGAGCAGAGCCGGCAGGAATTTACCGCCGACGTGCAGCGCTCGATCGCCATTCTCGAAGATCTGGCGCTGGCGCCGATCACCTGTTTTCGCGCGCCGAGTTATTCGATCACGCGCGCTTCGCTCTGGGCCTGGGAAGCGCTGGCCGATCTCGGCATCACCTGCGATTCGAGCATTTTTCCCGTCAAGCATGATTTGTACGGCATCCCCGAGGCGCCGCGGTTTCCTTTTTATATTAATTTGAAAGACCGCGCCCGTCTCGTCGAAGTTCCGCTTTCCACCATTCAACTGCGCGGCAAAAATATTCCGATGGCCGGCGGCGGCTATCTCCGGCTCTATCCGTACTGGTTTATCCGCAACAGCATTCGCCGCATCAATCGCGAAGGCCGGCCCGCCATTATTTATCTTCATCCCTGGGAGCTTGATCCCGATCTGCCGCGCCTCAAGATCGGATTTTTCAAAGAGCTTCGCCATTACGGCAATCTGGCGCTGACCGAAACGAAGCTGCGCCGTTTGCTGGACGAATTCTCTTTTGGGCCTTTGCGCGACGTTCTGAAAGCGGCGCCCATTCAGGATAATTGGCCTTTGACCACACCGCTCAATGGGCACAACGGCGGTTTGCAGAAATTTTAGCTCATAGAATTTAACGCGAAAAAAATTTTAATTCCGTGAGCTGTTCTATTGCCGTGCGCAAAGCATTTTTGTTTTATCAGAATTCATGAAAATTACAACGCTCGAATCTGAAACCAAATCGTGGGATGATTTCGTGCATCGCCATCCGGCGGCGCGAGGGCCGCATCTTTCCGGGTGGAAAAACGTGATTGAAGAAAGCTTCGGCCACTCGTGCATTTATTTGATGGCTTCAGAAAATGGGATCGTGCAAGGCGTTCTGCCGCTGGTATATATGCGCAGCCTTTTGTTTGGCTCATTTCTGATTTCCGTTCCGTTTTTGAATTACGGCGGCATTGTCGCTGAGGACGCTGCGGCGCGGCAAAGTCTGTTTAATTTTGCGCGCGATCTCGCCGCCACGCGTGACGCGGCGTATGTTGAATTGCGCCACGAGTCGCCGCAATTGGATGAGCTGCCGACTAAACAGCACAAAGTGGCGATGCTCCTCGAGCTTCCGGATGAGCCGGATAAATTGTGGAATCAATTCAAACCCAAGCTGCGCAGCCAGATTCGCAAGCCGATGAAAGAAGGGCTCGTCGCGCGCATCGGACGCGAGGAGGAACTCGCCAATTTTTATGAAGTCTTTTCCATAAACATGCGCGATCTCGGCACGCCGGTTTATTCAAAAAACTTTTTCACGAAAATTTTTCAACATTTTCCAGACTCTGCCTGGATTTGCTCGATTTTGCTGAACGAGCAGCCGATCGCCGCTGGATTTATTTTTGGCTTTCGCGAGACGCTGGAAATTCCGTGGGCTTCGAGCTTGCGCCAGTATAATCATCTTGCCGCCAACATGCTGCTGTACTGGTCGGTGTTAGAATTTGCCATCAAACAAGGCTACAAGAAATTTGATTTTGGCCGTAGCACGCCTGACGAAGGAACTTACAAATTCAAAGAGCAATGGGGAGCGCAGGCCGTGCCGTTGCATTGGCAATATTGGCTCGCCAACGGCAATGGACTGCCCGAGCTGGCGCCGGCCAATCCCAAATATCAATTCGCCATTCGTGTCTGGCAGAAATTGCCGCTCTTTGTGACGCGCCTCCTCGGGCCGGCGATCATTCGTAATATTCCATAAAAAGTTGGTCAGCTTGCCGGTTACCAGTTAGCCGGTTAACCGGCCAACGGGTAAACGGGCCAACCGGCCAACTTTTAAACTATGGTTGTCTTTTTTTCTTTGTGCGTTGCACTCATTTTATGGGTGTACGCCGGCTATCCTTTATTCTTGCTGCTCGTCACCCATTTGTCAAACGGCAAGCCGGTACGGCGAAATCCCATCGCGCCTTCGGTGACGTTGATCATCAGCGCTTATAATGAAGGGCAGGTTATTCGCAAGAAATTAGAAAATAGTTTGGCGCTGGATTATCCTCGCGAACGTCTTGAAGTGCTTGTCGTTTCAGATTGTTCGGATGATAATACGGATGCGCTAGTCAAAGCATATGCAAATCGCGGCGTCAGATTGCTGCGCATGAAAAAACGCGGCGGCAAAACCGCCGGTTTGAATGTCGCCGTTCCGCAGGCTCGCGGCGACATCGTTATTTTCTCTGATGCCAATGCGCTTTATCATCGTCTGGCCGTGCGCAACATTGTCCGCAATTTTGCTGATCCCCAGGTCGGCTGCGTTACCGGCGAATCGCGTTATAATATAGATGAAGATGCTGCGGACTCAACCGCAAGCGAAGATCTTTATTGGCGCTACGAGCTTGCATTAAAAAAAATGGAAAGCAAAATCGACTCATTAGTCGGCGGCGACGGCGCCATCTACGCCATTCGCAAATCACTGTTTCGCCCGATGCGACCGGAAGATTTGAGTGATTTCGTCAATCCGCTGCAAATCGTCGCGCAAGGCTTTCGCAATGTTTACGAGCCGGAAGCCGTTTCATTTGAAGGCGGCGCCGAATCATTTGAAAAAGAATTTCGCCGCAAAGTTCGCATCGTCAATCGCGCCTGGCGCGGACTCTGGCGCGTCCGGCAGGTGTTGAATCCGTTTCGTTTCGGTTTTTATGCCGTGCAAGTCATCTCGCACAAACTGCTGCGCTGGTTGATCCCCGTATTCATGGCTGGCGCTTTTTTCGCCAATTTTTCTTTGCTGAATTTTGGACTACTGCATCGAATCATTTTCGCATTACAAATTACGTTTTACGTTTTAGCGATTATCGGCTGGCTGCAATCCCATCGACCTTCGATTTCCAAACTGTTTTATGTGCCGTATTATTTTTGTCTGGTGAATTACGCCTCGCTGTTGGGAATCATCAGCAACTATCGCGGGCAGAAATTTGCGGTGTGGAATACGGTGCGGGATGCCAATTCGTAAGTTTGTAGAGCCAGCGAGTTTTGTTGAGTTACGGCGTTATCCTGCTAACTTCCTGCCATAATGCCGCCTCAACATCATAAATGAATAAATGCGCCGCATGGGTGCTGCCCGTAAAATTGACGCTGCCCTGCAATTTGATTGTAGTGCCATGTTGGATGGTCGTTTTATTATTGAGATGGCGTACGAACAGCAGTTGCTGGGCTGTTCCATTAGTAAAGTTCGTGAGTGTAGTTGGATTTGGATTGTTCAATCGTATAAAAGTGACATCGCGCACGTCCTCGGTGGAATTATTGCTTGAGACGTTTTTCTTTTTGCCAATCCATATGCCGGTGAATGGCATAATATAGCTATTCTCAATATCGACTATTTCAATGGGATGGTTGCGTCTGGCGCGAATGACGATGGTAGAATCGGATTTTACATCAAAAACGAAATTATGGGTCGCAAGGTCGCGCTCGGTTACAGAGGCAATACGGGTGAGAGATGCCAAGCTATTTCTGAGAAAAGACATTCCTCGGTTTTGCTGGTTACCCACTCCTTTAATTTGCGTAAATATGCCTTGAATCGGGTTGGTCGTTTCGGTTTTCATGATTTCCCCCATATAAGCGTTGCCGAAGAAATCGACAATGATGAAGCATGAAATGTTGATCGCGTTGGGACCAAACCAGAAGGCTGTTGTATTCGGCTCGGAGGTTGTTCCGGTCACTTCGATGGCAAGAGAACCGGCAGTGTTGTTAAGCTCGCCATTACAATAAACGGCCACCGTCGTGTCGCGCAGATAAATGTTGGCATTAAGACGAGAACCATAGACATTTGCGCCGGTGCTGATATAAATCCCATACGCGGTATCAACCCCGACAATCGCATTCGTTTCCGTGACAGTGAAATCCTCGACGTTAGTGTATTTGAAGGCAGGGTTGCTGCCTTTTTTGTTGAAGCGCAGGCCACGGTTGCAGCTAACGACTTTTACCTTTTTGATCGTGGTTGCTTCCGTGTATCCACTGGCGCCGGAATTGGTTAATTCGATTCCATACTTAAAAAACTCGATTTGACAATCTTCTATCGTTTGAAAAAAAGTGTTGTTGCAAACGATGGCATAGCCTTGCCCACGCGTTCCGACTTTGACTATGCGCAAGCCGCTGATCTTTTGGCGCGGAGCAGAAATCGCCGTGCCGCTGCCAATGATAAATAATGTATCCGATCCGGAAAAATAAATATTGGTGCCATTGCCGCGCAGATGAATCGTTTTACTGCTGGGAAATCTGAGGCGGCCGGTGGCAACCCGATAGCCTTTCGAGGTGCCACTCAGATAAACTTCACCGCCATTGGGACAGGCGTTGAGAGCTTTTTGAATAGCCGGCCCGCTGTC
>Ga0247727_10013574_pt1 | contig 13706 bp, 19 predicted proteins | sample WisWelCaveWW1625_FD_202498 | JGI IMG/M metagenome (GOLD analysis project Ga0247727, IMG submission 202498) | Biofilm microbial communities from Wishing Well Cave, Virginia, United States - WW16-25 | ecosystem: Environmental > Aquatic > Deep subsurface > Groundwater > Cave microbial mat | place... | reverse complement strand
ATCCTTCAAGGTATGTTTCTCTAACTTTTGAGCCAGGACCTTTTGGTGCAACCATTATAACATCAACATCTCCTGGCGCCTTAATCCACTCCCAGTGAATGGCAGCTCCGTGAGAAAAGCAGAGTGCGTTTCCCACATTAAGATTAGGCTCTATTTCTTCTCTGAAGACCTTTGCTTGTGTCATGTCAGGAATCAAGACGTGTATGATGTCGGCTTTCTCACAAGCTTTTGGAATTGACATTACCTCATGACCATCCGTTTTAGCCTTCTTCCAGCTTTCCCCGCCTTCTTTTAGGCCTACAATAACTTTGAGCCCAGAGTCCTTTAGGTTGTTAGCTTGAGCATTTCCTTGTATTCCATAACCTATAATCGCAATAGTTTCATTTTTAATTGGATCTAAACTAACCTCAGAATCTTTCCAAGTTTTTGCCATTAAAGACGGTCAATTTATTGCAAATATATTCATAATGGAAGTCGAAATCTTATTACTTATTTTTCTTAGGCCTACCCAATAAGGTCTCCTACATTTAGCACATCTCAGAGATTTTTCATTGTCTATAGATAGCCATTCATGATTACAAACATTGCATTTCCACACATCACAAGTTATCTTTGGCAACACCATAAATGGGTCCAAAATGCGACCAAGTAGATTAATTTCCTAAACTGAATATTATATGGAAAAGTAATTATTGTGCATGTGTCCACCTAAACAGGTCTTTCTAAGAGCTGAAAAAATGATCACAATACTTACTGGGGGAGCAGGTTCGGTCAAACTTGTTCGTGGTGTCGCTTCGCAGACCAGGGATATTAATGTAATAGCAAATGTTGGTGATAACTACTGGCTTTATGGTTTGTATGTTTGTCCTGATATAGATACAATTCTTTATGGTCTTGCTGATTTGCTTGACAATGATAAAGGATGTGGAATCAAAAAAGATACCTATGGATTTTTGCGCCAAATAGAGATGCTTGGCGAAGAGACATGGTTTAAGATCGGAGATAGAGATGCAGCGATCCATCTTATACGAACAAACATGCTCAAAAACGGCAAGAATCTAAGTGACATAACTACTTGGATGTGTCAAAAGTTTGCAATAGATACCAAAATAATTCCTGTAACCGATAATACTGTTGAAACAAGAATTGTGACACGTCGGGGTGAACTTCACATACAGGAATTCTGGGTGAAGTATAAGGGACAAGACAATGTGGAAGGAATAAAATATCTTGGGGCTGATAAGGCACGTGCAAATCCAATCGCTGTAAACGCAATTCACGATTCCAAGCTAGTGATTATTGCACCAGGAAATCCACTTACAAGCATAGGGCCAATTCTTTCTATTAAGGGAATAAAAAAGGAACTTTCAAAATCAAAAAGGAAGGTTGTGGTAGTAAGCCCGCTTATTGGAAACAAGGCAATCACCGGCCCAGCAGCAAAATATTTGGAGGCTGCTGGTATGGAAGTTTCTGTGTATGGGCTTGCAAAGATGTATTCTGACGTTGCTTCTCACATCGTAATAGATTCATCTGACAGATTGCTCACAAAGAAGATCCAAAACTTAGACATGCATGTGTACGAAACCAAAATAAAAATGAAAGACAAAATGGATGAAGATGCTCTTGCTGGATTTATTCTAAAACAAGTGCATGTCTAGATTTAGAACAGCAACACTGAAACTTTTCATTTCAGATTATTTCATCCAGATTCTACAAAATCACAAATTCTTTGTAAGTACCCACAAAACTAAATTAAAGATCGTACTTTATAGCCTCTTTTACAAATGTAATGTTTGGAACTCTTCCTTTGTAAGCCTCAGGATGCTCCGTGTGTATAGGAAATAACATATCAGCCTTAATCTCAGAAACTGCTTTAATTAGATCTCTTCCTCTAGCATGTCCAGAACAATGACTTTGAAACTTGTTCATTCCAAAATGTTCAAGCCAAGCATCAATTCGTTCTTGAGAGAGCTCTTGTTCCTCATTATACGGTTCTGAGGCTGAATGGATGTATAAAGCACCGGATTTTGGTTTCATGTCAATTAAAGCAGTAAAGCTGTAAAATCCAATGGCACAAAGTACCTTATCTGGTCTTGCTGCAATTTGTTCAGCCGTCCAAGTATTGTGAAGTTCTAAAAATTCCTTGTCATTTCCTTTATAGTCAGAATCTTGGTATGCACCAGAACCACGTTTTGGTAGGTAAATTATGATGTTTTCATCATCTATATTTGGTACATCAAGATGCTTGTCTTGCGAAAGATACTTGAGAAAATATGCATCGTTTATTTTTACAACAAACTTTCGGTCATTTTCTTTTGCTATAGTAAAAAAGGTTCTTAGTCTGTCAACATCTTTGAAATTAAAATCAGCAAATATCAGATTATCAGTTTCTGAAGCTACTTTAGCTGACTCTTTGTAGACTCGTTCTTCACTTTCTTCTCTTGCTTCTTCTGCAATTCTTGTTCCTTCAGTTATTAGAGCAATAGGTTTTACTTGCTTTGCCTTTTCTATGAAATCACGAGTCATCTGAGACTTTGTACCATGTAATCGTATGTCACCTGTATATGCAAGGGGACCTTCCGAAGTGTAAATGATAAATCCATAAGCACCAGGAACTGAATGGTCAACATGAATTGGTTCTACCTCTAAGGATCCAATTTTGAATTTATCTCCGGTCGTGAAAGTTTTAATTTTACGTTCAATTGGTTCGTCTTTTATGTTGTAAGGTCTAGGTTTGTAATCAAGTATCTCTCTTTCAATAGTTCTTGATGACCGCTCCTCTAAAGCTCTCAAAATAAGATGACAAGCTTTTCCCATGTAAACTGGAATGTCTTCATGTAAAAATGAGATGTAATCAGCATGATCGGAATGTGCATGAGTAAGCAAGACCGCATCGATGTCTGGTTTTTCGATTTTTCGTCCTGCCATTTTCATCAAATCATCTCTATAGATGCCTTGAATGTCAGGTACAAGTCCTATCGTTAGAAAATCCACTATCCCGTTTGCAGTACGAGGATTGATGAATTCTTCAAAGAACTTGGCTCTTCGACTAAAGCTCTTGCCAAAATCGAGGAAAACTTTCGTATCTTTGTCTTCTAGAAGTATTTTGTTCCCTCCAATTTCGTTAACTCCACCATAAAAAGTCAGATTAGTCATAGGATATCATAAGAAAAATTGCTTAAATGTATTCCAATTATAGAGAATGGTCAGAGATAGTTGTTGGATAAAGCCTCTTTCTGAATCTAAAGTGACATACTAAATGACTTATACAAGAGGTGCAATCAAAAACCATGAGCCTCAATAAGGGTTCTATTATTAATCAGTTGCAAAACTCGAACCTCTACGCAAGGTGTCCAAATTGTGAAGGGGAGTTCAAGCTATCATCGGCAATCCTTTTTGATGGGCTTGGAAAGTTTCCAGATATTGCAGATAAGAAGAGGCAAGAATGGGTGGATGAATTGAAGTCACGTGCAGAAGAACTTGTGCAACGAAAGGTCTCAATGTTGGAACGATCTGAAAGAGGAGCAATTGCTACTGGAATTGGAGATACAATAGAACAAATTTTGCCAGCATATCGAGAATTTAAGCATCCAATTGCAGACTGTAGGGCTTTGTTCAAACCAGTCGATTTGATCATTTTCAAAGGATGCCACAACTCAAAGGTTGATTGGATAACGTTTTTGGAAATAAAGACTGGTGATGCTAGGTTAAATGATCATCAACGCATTATTAAAAATGCAATTGAAAAGCAACGTGTAAACTATGAGGTAGTCTGAAAATGGATCTCATGAATGTATTTCAATCATTTAGAACCATTTTGTGTGTTTGTCCATGTTGTAGGGATATAGTACGTCTTTCTGATCTTCGTATTGAGTTTATGGGAAAAATATCTTGATCACGCAGATACCCTTTTAGGAAGTCTTAGTGAGGCTGGCATTCCAGGAGCGGGAGCAATTTCCGAATTCAAAACCGTGATAGAAAAGGTACTTCGTTGGTGGAGAAAGTAGCATGTGAAAATCTATTTGTAATTTACAATCAAGCTCTATAATTATATTTTTTATAAGAACGAAAATTTCTTGTTATTATAACCCTAGCATTTCATCCTCGCACGAGTATTTTCGATCATCATTTCTGCTGATTCATAATCTGGATCTATCTTCAACGCTTCTTGAAAATAGAATAGCGCGGATGTATATTTTTCTATATCATAAAATATAAGACCTTTTAAATAAAGAGCGAAAGGATCATTAGGTTCTAAACTAAGTGCCCTGTTTACACACGTCATCGCTTCTTCATATTTTTTTAGTTGAATTAGGAGATCTGCTTTAAATTCTAACACATCTAAATTATCTCTATCAATACGAAGTACGTCATAATAACAGTTAAGAGCGTCATCGAGTTTTTTGTCTTTAGCTAATATCATTGCCTTAAAAATTAAAGTTTCTTTTTCCTCTGGATCGATTTTTAATATCTCTTCTAGTAGTGGAAACGCTTGATCATAGTTTCCTAATTCAAACAGAGTTTGTGCCTTGAGCCTTAATTCGTTTATCTTTTCGAGATCGTGGTTTTTGCTCAATCTTAAATACATCTAGACGGATCAACATAAATCATTTTTGTTAGTAGTTGATTTTCCTTTATGTGAACGTATATAGCTGTACGACTGCCAGAATAATTCAATGACTATCAAAAAAGCAATCAAAATTGTAGACTGGATTATAAACAATAAGACAAAAACAATCGAGGAATTCCAGGAGAATTAGAATTGTTAGGATTGTTTATTTTCTATAGAGTAGTGTATACAAAGCATCTTCGTAATAAGAAGTTGTGATTGAATGACTAGAAAAATAACCTAAATGTAGGCTTCTATACAATAACTGAAAATATTTTTGATGGCGTCATTTGCTTACTATCATTAAGTATCAGTCCACCATTGTAACCAACGAATTTTGGAAAAACAAATAAAATAACTCTGTTGGGCCGTCTCAGAAAATAGACCGGATAAATATCAAAATTCTCATATTTTAAAAATCGAACCGCAGGATATGCAAATTTATGCCATCCTATATCAAAATTGGTTTTAGTATCACTTTTCTTTGCTTCAAATAAGAAAACAATATTCTTAGTCCAAAGTGTATAGTCTAATTCTGCCTGACCTTTGTATGTGAATATTTTCTCTATCTCTAAATTACTTCGTTGAAAATAGACATCAAATGTTCTTGTTGTATTTCCTCTAACGCCAACATAATATTCCTGCTTTGAATCTGTAACTAACTCAATTAATTTATCATAAGCTTTGTTGAATCTTAATTGCTCCAATGCCGTATTTTCAAGAAGGTTTTCTTCAAACGCTTTCTTCAAATTATCATAACCTGTTGGTTCCTCTCCAATAATTTCAACTGTATTCTCAATACGTAAATCAAGATATGGTCTTGGAAATTCATTTTCATCAAATATGGCAAAAGAGCCTTCTCCTGTCCTAATTAGATAGTAATTTCTATTTGTAAGAACCTTTGATTGTTGTGACCAAAAATCCTTCGACAGAAAATTTGCAGTATTGGTAGTTGAGACTGTGTTCCACTCTTTTTCTGTGTACTTACGAAACGTTGGGTAATCAGGACTGATATAGTAACCTTTTTTCTTAATTCCTGATACGAATGAAGGACTGTCAATTAATTTTTCAAGGATTTTATCCCATTCTCGCCTATTCATTTAGTTCACTAAACACATCATTTTTCTCAAAATCAAAAAAGGGCAAAAACCTGTCATTAAAAACTATTTCATTTAGCGTCTGATATATTTTATGATGGTTATAATTTACGGTCGTGCAGACAGTGAAAAGCAACTCCTAAGCAAATATCCCAATAGAGTAAAGAAAATTGAAGATATTGATAAAGTCCATCAGAAATGAAAAATGAACTAAATACCACAATTAAACTCTAAACCAAATCATTCTAAACAGAATTAGATTGCAATGTTCTTATATATTCAAGAGTTGATTTTAAAATTAAAATTGCATTTTCCATCTCATCCAATGAAAAAACTTTAACGACTAACCATTCAGCATCATTTTTTGAAACCTTAATCAAAATTTTGTTATTTTTTTCTGAAATAAACACCTCAAAAATAATACGATAATCTTCAGGATAGCTATCGGAAATTCCTATTCCGTTTTCTTCTCTAGAAAAACTGAATGATAAATTATTTAATCCAAATTCCCTGAATACTCTCATTAAACCATGAATTAAAAAACTAAGATTAGATCCAAAACTAATTGTCACTTCCTGTTCATTAACTATTGAAATCCCACTCCAAACATTTGGTCTTATCTCGAAAACACTTTCGACTTGCATCATACTTTTGCAAAAATTATTTTCAAATTCCTCATGACTTTCTATAACTTGATGACATTCGTCATCAGTCATAGGAATGAATCCCATAAAAAATTAGGACTTCACTATCTAAAAAATTGATCTTCTTTGGTGTCTACTAGGAACAGATTTTCATTAAACAAGTCCGACAATAGCACTGGGATTGTTGAAACAAAAGTGACTCAAGGCACATTTATGTACTAAATGTGGTTTTGTTGAACTTTATATGAACGTAAAAAAATTCTATGTATTATGTCAAGATCATTTTCTTTTGAAAAATTAATAAAAATGCTGAAATCATGCTCATGTCTGAAATTATCTCTTTGCAAGTTCGAAAAGCCGACAAGAACGATGTTGGTCACAGAATTGCAAGAATTGATTATGAGACTATGGACAAACTGGAAATGTCTACAGGTGATGTCATTGAAATAATAGGAAGAAACAGGACGGTAGCAAGATGCAAAGGTGCATTTGCATGGGAAAAGAAAAAAGGCATAATCAGAATAGATGATCTCACAAGAAACAATGCTGGCTCTAAAATTGATGAACCAGTTCTCGTAAGAACGATTCAATGTCATAGAGCTAAGAAAATACCCCTTTATCCAGCAGATGATGTTCCTTCAGGAACCGAAAAATATGTGAGAGACTGCATTGAGAATCAACCCATAAGATTCGGTGACAAGATTGTATTGCCTTTTTTTGAAAAGAAACTTGAATATCTCGTCATGGAACCAAAGCCATTTCCAGCTTGTATAGTTACAAAGAATACCAAGATCGAGATGATACATTACTAACATTGCTATATAGGATCGAATAGAAAGCCTATTCTGTTGAGGATCTAGAATGATTCAATGACTGTCAAAAAAGCAATTGAAATTCTGGACTGGATACTAAACAACAAGGCAAAAACAATCGAGGAATTCTATAAACCAAACATCATAGATTCGAAATATGATCTCAGCGAAAACCTCTATCGTACTCTACTAGAGATTGCAAAAACCGATGTCTATAATCTTGAAGTAGTAAAAAAACAACTTGTTCCAGACTGCAAGCATCCTTCAGAGATGCATGACGTATGTGAAGGTCAAAAGTATTGCATGAATTGCAATATGGACCTTTAACCTATTTTTTTATGATCATGTTTAGATTCATCAATTACGAGCAAATACCATGCATACAAAAATTGATCTGAAATTGAAATCAAGAAAAACAACAGGCTGGTCAATGCATTCACTTGAATTTGAAAATGATAAATCAGTAATAACGACAGTAATACGTGGGAAATTGGCTAATGTTCAAACAAAACGAGGAAGGAAAAAACGATTACTATGGCAACAACAAATTTCAAAAGAGATAAAGACAAAGCGCATAGCGCCTAGAAATAAAAACAGTGATTATGTAATATCATTGGGGATGAAATTCTCCGCTTCACATCCAAATCAAAAACAGCCCATCGATGTAGACAATTTTATCAAACCAATTTTTGCTGGGATTGCAGCGGGATTATTTGATAATAATGAGGAAGTTCCTTCAACTTTGGAGAAATTCAAGGACTTTGATGATTCGCATTTCAGATACCTCTACGTAGAGCGTCTTGATAATCCGCAAAACGAAGATGGAGTTGCAATAGTGATTTCAGAAAAGCCTTGTCATCCTTACAAAATGTAATCTGAAATACTATCATGATAGTAGATGGGTCCTACAGGACTCGAACTTGTAGTTAAAAAGTTAATCTTCTGCTAGCATTCCTCCCATTAATCTTGAAAAATATCTCTGAATATAGTTTTACCATCCTTTGACAATTCTATCAAGTATGTTACATGTTCAATTGCTGCTTGTGTTTTTGATTCGTAAAAGTTTGCAGTTATATAGTATTCATTATTTCCTGCTTCAAATACTGGTGGACCAACATTAAGAAAGAGTGTAGCGTCTCTGTCGCCAATTGATACTGGAGGAAGAGTTTCACCACCCATTCCATGACCAAAAGCTGGACTAACAAATGATATTGTAACAACAGCTAAAAGTCCAGAAATAATCCATATGTTAAAGTTTCTCACTCCCAATAATTTCAAGAATACGAAAAGGAGGCTACAAGTTTTGGTTGGTAAAATCTTTCTGAAAGCCATCCAGATGAATAGCCAGCAGCAATAATTAAAGCAGTTAGTTTGTTCTTCTAATTCGTAATGAATCTCAGGGAAACTCTTGGTTCGATTTTCTTTTTCTTTCTTGCTGGCCTTTGTGAGATTGGTGGTGGATATCTGATATGGTTGTGGTTAAGAGATGATTTTAGCTGGTGGATTGGTGCTATTGGAGGTTTTATTTTGTTCCTTTATGGAATAGTTCCAACACTTCAAAAATCACACTTTCATAGGATCTATGCAGCGTATGGAGGTGTTTTCATTGTAATGTCTGTGCTTTGGGGTTGGTGGATTGATGGAATACCACCAGATCTCTATGATGTTATTGGTTCAGTTATTGCAGTAATTGGAATTTTGATTATTTTCTATTATCCAAGAAAAGGAGAAACAGTTTGGTCGAAATCATAATCACAACGCTTGGTCTGTTCTTTTTTGCGTCACTCCTAGAGATAGGTGGTGGATATCTTGTATGGAAATGGATTCGAGATCATAAAGGTAAATTTTTTGGTTTGATTGGCGGTTTGATACTTTTCTCCTACGGTATAATACCTACATTTCAACCTGCTAATTTTGGTAGAGTATATGCAGCTTATGGGGGAATATTCGTTATCTCATCTATAATGTGGGGATATTGGATAGACAAGAAAAAACCTGATAGATTTGAGATCATTGGTTCAATTGTTGTCTTGGTCGGCGTTGTGATTATGTTTTATTTTCCTAGATGATGTAGATTTTATAATTGAATCGATTTCAATAGTTGTCAATTAACAACATTTTATGCCATGTTTTATAATCTCTGCTGAACAACTCTGACGCTCATTACAGTAATCTTCACATTGCTGAGCTATGTTGGAATCAGCATACATGAATCCGCAAGATTCGCATTGGTACATGTTGCTGTCACATCCACATTGACAGCTTTCTACGTCTAACTCTTTTACCACTAAATTGCTATGAAGCTCAAATATTTAAGATAAACTAATGAAACCAAGAGAATCGATTTAATGCTTAAGAAAGATTTCGCTAGGTTTTACTCTTTTACAATAAAAAGAGATTTTTAGGTAATCTATACAGGATTATGAAGTAACGAATCGGAGGGGAATATACCACAATCATGGAACTATTTTGGACCCGGTTTTGAAATAAAATCATTTTTGTTTTACTTTCATCTCTAAACCACGCTGAGATTTAATGATGAATTTGTCTCTAATTTTTACGCTGACCCAGTCAATAATTAAAACAACTACGAGGACCACCAACATGAATACTGCAGCTTTGCCGTATTCAAAAAATTGAATGTAATTTATGATGTAATATCCAATACCTCCTGCACCTACCAGGCCAAGAATACTAGTTTGTCTTACGTTATAATCAAACATGTACAACATCTGTCCCAAAAGATGTGAGGCCGATTCAGGAATAACAACAAATCGTATTAGTTGAGATTTTGAGACTCCAATGGAACTTATCGCATCCATTGGATCCGAATCAATTGCTTCTATTGTTTCGTATTGTAGTTTTGCTACAAAACCTATCGTATACATTATGATGGCTAAAACACCAGCAAATGGTCCTAGTCCTACTATTATAACAAATAATATTGCCCAAAGTATTGATGGGAAAGTTCTAATCATTGCCAATAAGGCTCGGATAGGAGCATAAACCCATTTGCTGTTTAGATTTCGCGCAGCAAGTATACTCAATGGCAAAGCAATAGCAACTCCGATCATTGTTCCAATGAATGCCATTTGGATAGTTTCGAACATGGCAGAAAATGCAATTTGAAATAATTTAGAATCAACCTTTGTCATCTCTTCTGCAATTTTAACCATTTTTGGAAAACCATTTACAAAATCAGCAGGATTTGCATTGATGTTAACTGATGCAGCAATTACTAATGCTACAACTATACCAATTATCAAATTGTTTTTAGGGTTAATCATTATACATCTCCAAAATTTCTTGCTGTGTCATATTCCTGTTTGAAAATCAACAATTTTATCAACTTCAACACCAATTTCTAAGATTTTTTCCCCTTGCTTTATCACTGCAACTCTATTAGCATACTCTAATGCAAGATTCATGTCATGATGAACCATTACAGCTGTAAGATTAATGCGTTTTTTAGCTTCTGTAATCAACTCCATAATTTCATGAGCAGTTACATGATCTAGTTCAGAAACAATCTCATCAGCTAGTATTATGTCAGGTTTTTGCATTAATGCTCTTGCTATAGCTACTCTTCTTTTTTCTCCACCACTTAATTGGTATGCTTTTCTTTCCATCTTGTTTTCTAGTCCAACCATTTTTAGGATTTTATGTGCTTCACTAATTTCAGCGTCAGGAAAAATATTAAAAATTGATTTTAATTTGTCAACCCTAGGTAACGAACCCATCAAAGTATTTTCTAACGCTGTAAGATTCTTTACTAATCCAAGTGTTTGTGGAATGTAACCAATTTTTGACATTATTTTTTTAAAATTTTTATTTGCAATGTTGGGGATCTGGTAATCTACTGTAACAGTACCACAACTCGGATTCATCATTCCATTAATTAATTTCAATAATGTGGATTTTCCAGAACCTGATTCACCCACAATAGCATAATTTACACCTCTATCTATTGATAAAGTGATTTCCTTTAAAATTGAGTTTTTACCATCGTATGAGGCCCAAACGTCATTCATTTGAATTATCGTCTTTGTTGATATTTTTGTGAGGGGGGTGGAAATCATTTGCATTATTTTAAACTCAAATCTTGCCTTTAATTTGATTCACTAAATGTGGGGAATCTTTGTTATGGCTATAGCATTACCTAATTCAGCTAGATGCGAATAGTGGTTAACTGGAACAAAGTCTTTGGCACCAAATAATGCTGTCTCTAATAGGTCTGGACGTTCTGATTTCAAATCAATGACTGCTTTTTCAAATTTAGCAATTGTTTCTGGAGTTACAAGGTCTGTTCTATAGATTATTCCGTGTGTTGGTACAGGGCCTTGCCTTTCAATTACTTTAATCTGACTTTGTTCTTCTGGGGTTAAGAATCTGTATTTTGCATAATCTCCACCTGCTGCAATATCGACTTGTCCAGCCAAGAGTGCAGTTAGTGATTGTTGGTAACCACCACTAAACAAGACATTACTAAAGTATGTTTTTGGGTCATCACCTGCTTTTATCAATCCTTTTTCAACAAGTTTTGCCATTGGAAACAGATATCCACTTGTAGATGTTGGACCCGAAAATGCTACATTCTTTCCTCTTGCATCTTCAAGTGTGTTGATTCCACTGTCTTTTTTTACCCAAAATTCACTATAATAGAAAGTATCTAGTTTTTCTCCACTAGTACCATTAAACGGACGTAACTCTGCCATAAATAACATTGCTTTATGATCACTTCGTTCATATGCAAACTGTGTAGGACGTGCACTCATGAATGCTATCTGAGTTGAACCGGTTACAACAGATTCAACTGTGGTTGTTGCATCTATTGGGTAGAAAAATTTTGTTTCAACTCCTAGTTTCTTTGAAAAATATTCTTCTAATGCCTTTCCTTGCATTTCAAATTTTTTAGGATCCTCGTTTGGCATTACTGCTATTGTAATTTTTTTGAGTTCGTTTGGTTTTGATTGAATTGATAAATCTGATTGATTTTCGCCACCCATTCCACCAACAGAAAATCCTACAACCAATCCTGCAACTGCTGCAATTATTATTCCAGCAACAAGGATTGTTTTTGACTGTTGTGAACTCATGCTAGGGTCTCTTCTAAATAACTAGCAAAGGCTAGTTTTTCATCTTCCTCTGCAAAAACTGGTACAAATATTGTAAACACAAATGTTAGCGCAAAAAATATCCATAATCGTTTAATCATACGAAATTAGGGGTGCCTAATAGATTATTTAAGTCACATGTACATTTCAAATATGTAGAATCATATGTTCTGCCTTTGCATCTTTATTTTACTGTAAGCTGCTGGCGTTACAATGGTAAATGCTCCCGCAAGTAGAGCGAGTGGAACCGCTACTAAGATTGAGTATTGATAAAGTATTAGATCAACCGTTTCCGCTACCAATATGCAAGCACTTTCAGCAGTAATTAGAATGTAGAGGCTTGTCTTTAGTATGGACTTTAGGTTAGATTGCTTATACAGATGCGGCATTTTCTCAATTCCCAGTGCAAAGTTCCTGAAGGTTGCCTTCAGATTTGGGATAAATCCTTTATCACCAACTTGTTCTAATACTGAACAACAAGCATCGATCCCATGTTTAGAACCATAGGTGTATCTCCCAAGTATAGCAGCAAAGGTAACAAAAGCTGCAAGACCATAACCCATAGCATAAGCTACAGGAATTCCGAGTGCGTTAACACCAAATAAGTATAACCCGACATTTTCCCCAATTACTGCTGCTGTGATACACAGAATCTCAAGACCTAATGCGGCAGCATACATCCCTTTTGCATGTAGTAAAAATTGGAATAGTGAAGATGGCAATAGCTCTTTCCGTTGTCTTGCATGAATAGTGATGCAACAACAGATCTCCTTAGTGCAGTTTGGACATTTCGAAGCACTTTTGTCAGAGCACTCTTGAGGAGCACACAAACATTCTGCACATTTAACATTCATTAATGAACAGAGTTGGTTTATTGAATATTAAAATAATGCTTTCATCAATTTCTTGCCCTTCAGCAATAAAAAATTAGGAAGTGGTATTCTAAGCCCCACAATGGCTTTCTGCCGTCTTTTAAGTTCTTAGACCCGCGTCCACAGGGGAAGGAAATCCCACTAGACTCGTGGCTCCAAACTGCTAAATTATAACTTTTTGATTAACTATGTAATCAAATATTTAATTAAATGTGCGGTAAAGTGTACCTTTACTCGTCCTCCAAACTGCTAAATTATAACTTTTTGATTAACTATTTAATGATATTCCTTTTCGAATCAGTTTCATCATCCATGTAGATCTTACTCTGTATTTTGATTTTGTACTATCATTAAGTTGTACTAGTTGTTTGAGTATTCTACCAGTTTCTTTAAAATCTCCTTTAATCATAATTAAATAGTGCAGAATACCATTTTAAATAAAAAAACAAAGTGGAAATTACTTTCCTTATCGTTTGCAGCAATCAGCATCATATCGTTACCATTTGTTCTTTCTCACATTCTTGTCGGTCATGGATCATATTTTCTCATACACATAGC
>Ga0247727_10013573_pt1 | contig 13707 bp, 10 predicted proteins | sample WisWelCaveWW1625_FD_202498 | JGI IMG/M metagenome (GOLD analysis project Ga0247727, IMG submission 202498) | Biofilm microbial communities from Wishing Well Cave, Virginia, United States - WW16-25 | ecosystem: Environmental > Aquatic > Deep subsurface > Groundwater > Cave microbial mat | place... | reverse complement strand
TTCAACCGGAACGTCGATCGATAGGCCAGCGCGCGCCCAAGTTCGACATCATCCCGCAGCAGCGCGCGCTGGCCTATCGATCGACGTTCCGGTTGAAAGGCGTGCCGTTGCTCTACACGCCGGTCTTCTACAAATCGCTCGCCGAGGAACCGCGCAAGAGCGGCTTCCTCACGCCCAGCATCGGCAACAGCTCGCGCCGAGGAAAAATGTTAGGCGGCGGCTATTACCAGACCTTGGGACGCAGCCATGATGTCACCTACAAGGGGCAATACTTCACGCAGCGCGGCTTCGCGCATCACGTAGATATTCGCGGCAAGCCACGCGCCGGCACGGATTTCAACGCCATCCTTTACGGTGTGAACGATCGCGGTCTGAAGCTGACAAATGGGGACCGCATCAAGCAGGGCGGCGCCCTGTTCACCTTCGACGGGCGGTCCGATCTGGGCCACGGGTTCACCGCTCGTGGCGAGGTAAACTACCTGACGTCATTCACTTTCCGTCAGGCCTTCACGGAATCCTTTAATGAGGCGGTTTACTCCGAGGTCCACTCCCTGGGCTATGTGACCAAGCACTGGTCGACCTACGGACTGAACCTCGTCTTCGCCCGCAGCGAGAATTTCCAGAGCTCCGATCCCGGCGACAAGATCGTGATCCGCAAGCTGCCGGCGCTGGAATTCAACAGCCGGGATCGTCAGGTCTGGCGTCGCGGGCTGCCGGTGTGGGTGTCGCTCGAATCCAGCGCCGGCCTGGTGCGCCGCAACCAACCGCTGTTCCAGACACGCCAGTTCGTCGAACGCCTGGACTTCGAGCCCCGGATAACAACCGCGCTGCGCTGGAAGGATTTTCACTTGCTGCCTTCGTTTTCCATCCGCGAGACTCATTACGGATCGAGTTTGCGGGATGGAAAGATCCAAGGGGCGGGGGCCATGCGCAGCTCGCGCGAGTTCTCGCTCGATCTGTCGGCGCCGTCGTTCGCCCGCATCTTCCAGCCGCCGAAATGGCTGGGCGACAAACTCAAGCACGTGATCGAGCCTCGCGCCGGATTCCGCTACGTCGGCGGCGTCGCGGATTTCGATCGCCTCATCCGGTTCGACGAGACCGAGCTGGTCACCAACACCACCGAGGCGGAAGCGTCCATCACGAATCGTTTCTATGTGCGGCGCGGCGGAGTCGTCAGCGAGGTTCTAAGCTGGCAGGTGTGGGGGCGGCGGTTCTTCGACGAGGACTTCGGCGGCGCCGTCGTCGCCGGCCGGCGCAATGTGAGCGCCAGCCAGTTGCAGCTCACCGAGTACACCTTCCTGGACCGGCCGCGCGCCTACTCGCCGGTGATCTCGCTGGTGCGAGTGAATCCCGCCCCGACGTTAGGAATGGAGTGGCGCACCGACTACGATCCGCTGCGCCACCGCATCGTCAACTCCAGCCTGAGCGCCGACGCGCGCTTTCGGAACTACCTGGTCTCGATGGGCCACAATCACGTGCGCAGCGTGCCGCTGCTGAGCCCCAGCGCCAACCAGTTCCGCGGCTTGCTCGCCTGGAGCCGCCCCGATCGTCGCGGCTGGTCCACCGCCTTCACTTCGATCTACGACTTCCGGCGCGGCATCATGCAGTTCGCCACCACCCAGGTGTCGTATAACTCCGACTGCTGCGGCATCAGCTTCCAGTACCGCCGCTTCAGCTTCGGCGCCCGCAACGAGAACCAGTTCCGCGTGGCGTTCGCCGTGGCCAACATCGGCTCGTTCGGGACGCTACGGCCGCAGGAGAGGCTGTTTTGAAGAGCTTTCAATGTATCGTCCGGGTTTTGCGGTTCATGTAGTCCAGCAGCAGATACTGGCCCAGCGTGTACGGCGTGGTGAAGTACGCCTTCCCCCGGCACAGCTCGGTGACCTTCTGGACGAAGTTCACCAGCCCGTAGTCGCTCGCCAGCATGAAGGTGTTGATCAGGATGCCGGCACGCTTGCAGCGATTCACTTCCTCCAGCGTCCGGCTGATCACCAGCGGATCCAGGCCAAAGGCGTTGCGGTACATGCGCCCGTCCTCCAGCGTCAGCGCCGACGGTTTGCCGTCGGTGATCATGATGATCTGCTTCATGTCCTTCTTTTCCTGCTTCAGCAGCCGCTGGGCGAGGATCAGGCCGTCGCGCGTGTTCGTGTAATAAGGACCCACCTGCACGCGCGCCAGGTCTTGCAGCCGCAGCTCCTCGGCGGAGTCGTGGAACAGGATGCAGCGCAGGCTGTCGCCCGGATACTGCGTGCGGATCAGGTGGGCCAGCGCCAGCGCCACCTTCTTGGCCGGGGTGAAGCGGTCCTCGCCGTAGAGGATCATGCTGTGACTGCAATCGAGCATCAGCACGGTGGCGCAGGAGCTCTGGTATTCGGCTTGGTGGACGTGCAGGTCGCCGTATTCCAAATCGAGCGGCAGCTTCACCCCGTCGCGGCGCATCGCCGAAAACAGTGTCGAGCTGATGTCCAGATTCATCGTGTCGCCGAATTCGTAGACCTTGGCGGGGCCGCTGGCTTCGACGCCGGTCGCCAGGTCGCGCGTGTCGTGCGCGCCGAAGCTCGCATGACCAAGCGAGCCGAGCAGATCCTTCAGCGTCTTGTAGCCCAGGAAGTCGACGGACTTGTCGGTGACCTCGAACTTCACCTGCTGCTGGTTCTTCCCGGTCCCGCCGGGCCCTTTATCCGGCCGGGGCTGATCGACGTTGAGGTAGCCCTCCTGAACGAGTTTGTCCACCAACCGGTCGAGCAACCGGTCCACTTCGGCCGGGCTCATCAGCGCCAACTGCTGGGCCATCCGCTCGGCCTGCTCGGAATCGAACAGCTCGCCGCTTTCGAGCGCGCGCTCGATGGCCTGCTTCAGTTCCTCCATCGTGTGCTGGTTCCACTCGCTGAACTGCATCTGGTAGCCGCTCTCCAGGAAGTAGTCGGACAGCGCGCGCAGCAGGTCTTCGGCGCTGATGCCGAAATCCTCGCCGGTGTACTTGGAGTAGCGAATCCACCGCATACTGAGCCTACTGATACTGGCGTCGGCCGCCGGGCCGGCGCGGATCTTCCGCCGGCGCCTCGCGGCGGCGCTCGTCGGCGATATAGCCGCGCTCCTCGCTGCGGCTGATGCGGCGGTGCGCGTACAGGCCCTCCAGGACGAACTCGGCCGCCGAGGCGCGCAGCGCGTCGGGGGCGTCGGCGCCCACGCCCAGTTCGCCCGTCATATCCATCAATCCCTGGATCGAGGCGAACTGCTGGAGCATCTTCTTCGATCCGACGGTTTCATCCAGCTTCAGCGAGCCGCCCAGTTCGAACCATTGCACGATAGGCGCGAGATTTGCGGCGTCAAAATATCTCGTGAACACCTTGCCGACCGACTGCCGGATCAGCTCGCGCGCCACCGTGTCGCCGCCCTTGAGCTCGCCCTCGTACTCCAGCTCGAGCTTTCCCGTGATCGACGGGAGGGCTGCGTAGACGTCCAGAATGCGCGGGGCCGCCGACTTTTCGCGGCACAGCAGCGCCCGCCGCTCGGCGTTCGACACCAGGTTCTCCAGCGCCGAGATCGGCAGCCGCTGCGACACCCCGGAGCGCTTGTCCACGCGCTTGTCCTCGCGCGCGCAAAATGCCAACTGCTCGACCACTTCGCGGATAAAGCTGGGGATCTCGAGGGCGACCGCCGATGCGCGGCCGGTCCAGGCTTCCTGTGCGGTGATCTCGATGCCCTGCTGGAGCGCCGTCGCGTAATGCGTGCGGATCTCGCTGCCGATGCGGTCCTTCAGCGGCGTGATGATCTTGCCGCGCGCCGTGTAGTCCTCCGGGTTGGCGGTGAACACCAGCATCAGGTCCAGCGGCAGGCGCACCGGATAGCCTTTGATCTGCACGTCGCCTTCCTGCATGATGTTGAACAGACCCACCTGGATCTTCCCGGCCAGGTCGGGCAGCTCATTGATGGCGAAGATCCCGCGGTTGGCGCGCGGCAGCAGGCCGTAGTGGATGGTGAGCTCGTCGGAGATGTCGCGCCCGCGCCGCGCCGCCTTGATCGGATCGATGTCGCCGATCATGTCGGCGATGGTGACGTCAGGCGTGGCCAGCTTCTCCACGTAGCGGTCTTCCGGCCGCAGCCAGGCGATGGGAGTGTCGTCGCCGGCCTCCCCCACCAGGTCGCGGCACTGCTTGCAGATCGGCTGATAGGGGTTGTCGCGGATCTCGCAGCCCGCGATCGCGGGAATCTCGTCGTCGAGCAGCGTCGTCAGCAGACGGATGAGGCGCGTCTTGGCCTGCCCGCGCAGCCCCAGCAGAATGAAGTTGTGCCGCGACAGGATGGCGTTCACGATCTGCGGGATTACCGTGTCTTCAAAACCGATGATGCCTTCAAATAGCGGCTCGCCGCGCTGGAGGCGGCAGCTCAGGTTGGCGCGCAGCTCGTCCTTGACGCTACGCCGCCCGATGCGCTCCTCCGAGTAACTGCTGGTGCGAAGTCCCCCCAAGCTCTGTGGCTGCATGCTTGGATTGTACTCTAGGTAGGGCTCGGACCGGCCTCCGGGGCCGCCAACTCTTTCCTCACCGCATCGAGCACGCCGTTGACGAAAGCCACCGAGTCTTCGCCGGAGAAACGCCGGGCCAATTCCAGCGCCTCGTCGATCACCACCGCAGCGGGCGTCTGGCCGTTCATCATTTCATAGACGGCAAGGCGCAGGATATTGCGATCCACCACGGGCATGCGCTCCAGTCGCCAGTTCGCCGAGTGGGCGACGATACGCTGATCGATCTCCTCAGCCTTGGCCAGAACGCCGGCGGCCAGTTCATCGCCAAACGGATCCGGTGGCGGTTCTTTGCCTTCCTCGGCCAGGCTCCCCGGCGTAGCGTCCGGCGCCGACTTGCTCAGCATGTCCCGTTGGTACAGGACCTGCAGAGCGCGCTCGCGCGATCGGCGACGGGAGCTCATCGCTTCCCGCGCTGTGGGGAGCGAATGGGCTTGCGCAAGGTCTTCATCAAGTTCGCCATTTCGATGGCGGCCATGGCGGCGTCAGCGCCCTTGTTGCCGCTCTTGGCGCCGGCGCGATCGACGGCCTGCTCCAGCGTGTTCGTGGTGAGCACTCCGAACGACACCGGGACTCCGCTCTCCGCCGCAACGCGCGCGATGCCGCCGGCGGCCTCGCCGGCCACGTAGTCGAAATGCGGCGTTTCTCCGCGGATCACGCAGCCCAGGCAGATGATGGCATCGTAGCGCTTCTGGCGGGCCAGTTCGGCCACCACCACCGGCAGCTCCCACGATCCAGGAACCCTCACGACCTCGATCGCCTCCGCCGCGCAGCCGCTGCGTGTCAAAACATCCAGAGCGCCGCTCAGCAGTTTGTCGGTGATGAAGCTGTTGAATCGCCCGGCGACGATGGCGAACTTCAATCCCTTGGCGTCGAGATGTCCTTCGAGTGTCAAACTCCCCAATTGTAGCGCAGCCGCTATTTCACTCGCCGCAGCGGCAGAACTCCGGGAACGCGATCAGCCATCATGAGGCTGTAGACCAGCTCCCAGTTCGACACGGTGATCCCCGAGCCGTCCGGCGAGATACCAAAGGACTCGACGGCATTGTCAGGGTCGAAGCCGGCCAGCGCGCGGCGCGTTTTCGCCGTGTCCTGACCGGGGATGAAATCCTGCGCATTCAGGTAGGCGGTGCCGTCCTGCGAGCCCACGTCGTAGATCGCCAGGACGTTGGGATGGTTCAGCGCGGCGATGGCTCGCGCCTCCTGCTCGAAGCGCCGCATGCGGTCGGGCTGCGCGGCAAACTCCGGAGGCAAGACTTTGACAGCCACGTCGCGCGCCAGCCGGCTGTCGCGCGCCTTGTAAACCTCTCCCATGCCGCCCGCGCCGATCAGCGAGATGATCTCGTAGGGGCCGAGGTGCGTGTGAGGCGTTAGGGGCATGCCGGGTTCACTCCAGATTAGCCAGCCAGATGTCGGATTCGTTGACCACGAGACTGTAATAAATGCTCGAATCCGCCGGGGAGAACATGTAGGTGAAAGACACCTCGTGGGGCGCCGCCGAGAAAACCTCGCGCGTGCTTTTGGTCGCCGGGTCCAGCAGGTGGATGGCGCCACGGTGGTGGAACAGGAGCCGGCGGCCGTCCGGCAGCCACTGTGGCCACGACCCCTGATTGGTGAACCGCTTCAACTGGCCTGACGTAGTATCGAGAACCGCGACTCCCACCCAGGCTCCGTCCACGCGTTGATTGAAGCCTGCCAGCCCGTGACTGGACCAGTGTGTTGGCATAAACCAGGCGCCGGGATCATCTCGGGGGATCAATTCGCGGGCGGATTGGGAAGTCCACGGCTTACCCACTTCCATCCAATAGGAATTGAATCCCGGCGAGGTCCACGCGATCCGTCTTCCGTCCGGCGACCAGACGGGGAAGGTGGCCGCCCCCGGCGCGCGCGTATGCTGCTCCAGCCCGCTCCCGTCCGTCCGGATCGTCCAGATGTCGTACTTGCCGCCGCGGTTGGAGGTAAACGCCAGTTTTGTGCCGTCGGGCGACCACGGGCCCATGAAATCCTTGTAGTCATCGTCGGTCAACTGGCGCAGCCCCGAGCCATCGCTGCGCATGACAAAGATGTCCTCCCGCTTTCCTCCGGAGTTGAACGCGACCCATTGCCCGTCCGGCGACACCCTGGGCCAAACCCCTTCCCGGGAGCCCTGGGTGATGGCCACGGGCTGGCCGGCGACGGCTCCGCGGGAGAGGTCGAACCGGATCTTGTGGAGGTTCATGGAGCGCGACTGCTGCATGTAAGCGATGCGGCGCCCGTCGCGCGACAGGCTGGCATGAGCGCTGAATGGCGATGGCGTGGTCACCGCTTCCGGCGGCCCTTGTGTCTTCCCGGACTGTTCCTCGATGGGGACGCGCCACAGGTTCATACTGCCGCCGCGATCGCTGGCGAAATAGAGATGCTTGCCGTCGGGCGCCCAGGCCGGACTCCAGTCGAAAGGCACGTCGTCGGTCACTGCCACGGGATTTGCGCCGTCAACGCCGATCGTCCAGATATCGCGCCGCCCGCCCCGCATGCACCAGTAGGCGATGCGATGGCCGTTGGGCGACCAGTTGGGTCCCACGGCGTCCTCCACGTTTTTCGTGACCAACTGTTTCGAGGAACCGCCGGCGGCGACATCGATGACGAACACCTGGCTGGTCCAGCTGAAGCGGTAATCAGGGCGCAGGTAGGAACTGGTGTCGCAGGCGATGCGGCGGCCGTCACCCGACCAGGCAGGGTGGTAGCCGAAGTCGGTCAAACGGCGGACATTCTCGCCGGCGGCGCTCATGACGAAGATGCCGCCGCCGTCGCGCTCGGAACGGAACGCGATGCGCTCGCCGTCGGGCGAGAATGCCGGCTCGGTATCGTCGGCCGGAGAGTCTTTCGTCAGGTTGATGGGGCTGCGGCTGCCGACGCGCTGGGAGTAGATGTCCCAGTTACCGGCGGCGCGGCTGGCGTAGACGAACGCTTTGCCGTCCGGCGACAGGCTGGGCTGCACTTCGGCGCCGGGATTGTCGGTGAGTTGGAGGAAGCTGAGGTTCCGCGTTGCGCCGGTCTTGCCGGGGGGCCTGATCCACAATGCGGCTGCAACGACAGCGAGGGTGAGCATCGCCAGCGCGGCCGCTGTGTAGTTGCGCCGGCCCGGAGCCGCGGCGGCAGCGCCGGGCGGGTCGATGCTCTCCAGCACGAAGGCAATGTCACGGGCGGACTGGAAGCGCTCGGCCGGGGATTTCTCCAGACAATGGTAGATCAGCCGCTGAATTGCCGGAGTCGTGGCGGCCGGCGCCAGCGGAGGCGGTTCCTCCTTAAGAATTGCGTTCAGCGCCTCGACGGTTGAAGAGCCCGTGAACGCGCGCCGCCCGCTCATCATCTCGTAGAGGACCACGCCCAGCGAGAAGATGTCGGCGCGATGGTCGGCGTGCTCGCCGCGCACTTGCTCGGGGGACATGTAACCGACGGTGCCCAGCACGACGCCGGGTTGGGTGCCGGCGGTCATCGCCGTCCGGGTGGCGTCCCTCTGCGGCGCGGGCTCAGCCTGTTTCGCCAGTCCGAAGTCGAGGATTTTGACGCGGCCGTCCTTGCACAGGAAAATATTCTCCGGCTTCAGGTCGCGATGTGAGATCGTCTTTTCGTGCGCGGCGGCGAGGCCACGGGCCACCTGGAGCGCGCAGTCGGTCGCCTTGCGCAGCGGCATGGCGCCGCCGTTCAGGCGTTCGCGCAGCGATTCGCCATGCAGCAGTTCCGAAACCAGGTAGGCCGTGCCATCCTGCGATCCGACATCGTAGATCGCCAGCACGTTGGGATGGTTCAGCGCGGCGATCGCACGCGCCTCCTGCTCGAAGCGCCGCATGCGGTCGGGCTGCGCGGCGAATTCCGGCGGCAGGACCTTTACGGCGACATCGCGCGCCAGCCGGCTGTCGCGCGCTTTGTAGACCTCGCCCATGCCGCCAGCGCCGATCAGCGAGAGGATCTCGTAGGGTCCCAGATGCGTGTGCGGCGGCAAGGCCATGCGATAATCGAAGTTACCTCCCGCATTGTAACGCACGCACTCTAAGCATGGACCCCGCTTTCATCCGCAACTTCTCGATCATCGCCCACATCGACCACGGCAAGTCGACCCTGGCTGACCGGCTGCTCGAGATGACCGGCGCGCTCAGCGATCGCGAGATGATGGCGCAGGTCCTGGATACGATGGACCTGGAGCGCGAACGCGGCATCACCATCAAAGCGCATGCGGTGCGGCTGAACTATAAGGCGAGCGACGGGAATCTCTACCAGTTGAACCTCATCGACACGCCCGGCCACGTCGACTTCAGCTACGAGGTGTCGCGCAGCCTCCAGGCATGCGATGGCGCGCTGCTGGTGGTGGATGCCTCCCAGGGCGTCGAAGCCCAGACCCTCGCTAACACCTACCTGGCGCTGCACCACAACCTCGAGATCATTCCCGTGATCAACAAGATCGATCTGCCGTCGGCGGAGCCCGACCGCATCCGCGAGCAGATCGAGCAGCTCATCGGCCTTGACGCCTCCGGAGCGATCCTGGTCAGCGCCAAGCAGGGCACCGGTGTTCCCGATGTGCTGGAAGCGGTGGTCCATCTGGTGCCGCCGCCGCCAGGCTCGCCGGAAGCCCCGCTGCGCGCGCTCATCTTCGACTCCTGGTTCGACCCCTACCGTGGCGTGATCACTCTGCTGCGCGTGTTCGAGGGTCGGTTGCGGTTGGGCCAGCGCATCCGGCTGTGGTCCAACGGGACTGTGTTCGAGGTCGAAGGGCTGGGCTATCAATCGCCCAAACCAATCGCCTGCACCGAGCTGTCGGCGGGCGAGGTCGGCTTCATGTTCGCCAACATCAAGACCGTCTCCGATGCGCGCATCGGCGATACCGTCACTGACGACGCCGCGCCGGCCGCGGAGCCGTTGCCCGGTTTTGAGCCGCTCAAGCCCATGGTGTTCGCCGGACTCTACCCGGTGGAGTCGCACGAGCACGGGCTGCTGCGCGACGCGCTGGAGAAGCTCCGGCTCAACGACAGCGCCTTCAACTTCGAGCCCGAAAGCTCGGCCGCGCTGGGCTTCGGCTTTCGCTGTGGCTTTCTCGGCCTGCTCCATCTGGAGATAGTGCAGGAGCGGCTGGAGCGCGAATTCCAGATCAACCTGATCACCACCGCGCCCAGCGTCTGCTACCGGATCACGAAACTCTCCGGCGAGGTGATCGAGGTCGACAACCCCACGCGCTTTCCGTCGCCTTCCGAAATCAAGCAGATCGAGGAACCGATTCTGGATGCCACCGTGATCACGCGCGAAGAGCACTTGGGCGAGATCCTGAAGCTGCTGGAAGAGAAGCGCGGCATGCAGAAGAAGTTCGAGCACATCGGCACTGGCCGCGTGATGCTGGGTTACGAGCTGCCGCTGAACGAGATCGTGCTCGATTTCTACGACCGGCTGAAGTCGGCCTCGCACGGCTACGCCTCGCTCGACTATCACCTGGCCGGCCACCGCGTCTCACCCATGGTGAAGCTCGATGTGCTGGTCGCCGGCGACCCCATCGACGCGCTGTCTATGATCGTCCACAAGGAGCACGCCTACGAACGCGGCAAGTCCCTCATCGAGCGGCTGCGCAAGCTGATCCCACGCCAGATGTTCGAGGTGGCGCTGCAGGCCGCCATCGGCAGCAAGATCGTCGCCCGGGAGACCATCCCGGCGATGCGCAAGAACGTGCTCGCCAAGTGCTACGGCGGCGACATCTCCCGCAAGCGCAAGCTGCTCGAAAAGCAGAAGGCGGGTAAGCGGCGCATGAAGCGCGTGGGCCGTGTGGATATCCCGCAGGAGGCCTTCCTGGCGGTGCTGCGCGTCAGCGGAGACAGTGATTGAACATGAGGCAGACGACCTTACTCATCCTGGCCAGCGGCTGGCTGACTTTGTCCGCCCAGGAGCGGATCACCTGGGTTCTACTCGGACCCGAGCGGGACGCGATAGCTCGCACGGTCCTGAGCGGAAGCGAGCCATGCCCCCAGATCGTCCTGGACGGACGCTCTTCCCCGATGCGGGCGCGCACACCGGCGCCGGCTGGATTCCCGCCACTCTGTGAGGCCGCAATCCCACCCGGAACACGCGCGGCGTCCGTCAACGCGCAGGCACTCCCTCTGCCCGCCGCCAGTTTCAAACGGATCGTCGTCATCGGCGACACCGGCTGCCGGGTTCGTGAGCTGAAGCCCGGGGACTCGTTGGAGGACCTGGAAATCCAGGATTGTGATACGGACTGGAAATTCAAACCCATCGCGGAGGCCGCCGCGGCCCGCCAGCCGGACCTGGTCATTCACACCGGCGATTACGTTTACCGCGAAGGCCCGTGCCCGCCGGGGAAGCCCTGTCAGGGACCTCACGGGTTTCAATGGAACACCTGGTACACCGACTTCTTCCAGCCGGCCAACAAACTCCTACGGGCGGCTCCGTGGATCTTTGTGCGCGGCAATCACGAGAGTTGCGAGCAGGGCGGCGCAGGCTGGTTCTACTTGCTCGATCCGCGCCCCTATCGCCCCGCCTCCTGCGACACGGAATACTCAGAGCCATACTCGGTGAAAGCCGGCGGCATGGATTTCCAGGTATTGGACTCTTCACTCGCCGAAGAACTGGACGCGAAGAAAAAGCAGGTCGCCGAGTATGCCCGCCAGCTCCGCGACATCGGAACCAGCAAACCGCAAGGCGCATGGCTGCTGACCCACCAACCTTTCTGGGCGTTTCGCAGGGAAGCCGGCGACTCCAAGCGGAATGAAACCGACTCGGTGAACGACACCCTCCAGAAGGCATGGCGCGACTCGCCCGTCTCGGGCATCGACCTGGTGCTATCTGGTCACATCCACATCTTCCAGGTGCTGAGCTTCGCCGATGGCCGCCCGCCGCAACTGGTCGTCGGCAATAGCGGGACCGAGATGAGCCGGCGCATCAAAGGTCCGTTCCAGGGCCGCAAAATCGCGCGCACCACGGTCGCCGATGCGGGCCTGGCGCGCAAGCATGGTTTTGCGGAAATGAACCGCCGCGACGGCGGCTGGCAACTGGATCTGCACGGCCTCAAGGAAGTCGAGCTGCGCTGCCTGGTCACCGGTCCCAAGCTGTCCTGTGCGAAATGATTTCGGCGATGGCGCTAAGCCGCGGAATCCATGCGCGATACGGAAACCCGAACGCGATAGCCCAGCGCGCCTAACAGACGAATCAGGAGATCGCTGGACACATTGTCGAGGTTGCCGTTCAGAATCGATGTAACTCTCGTTCGCGAAGAGCCTCCCCGCTGCGCGACTTCGGCGTGAGTGAGGCCCTCGTCGCTGACAACCTGGCGCAGCCGCCGGAGCAAGGCGTGCTGCACCTGCCACTCTCGAGCCTCCGCCTCGCCGAGCCCAAGCGTCCGAGCCAGGGCTTCGGGGGTTCTGGCCGTAACAGTCTTAACCTTGGACATTTTGCATCTCCTTCAATCTCTTCCTGGCCACACTGATTTCCGAAGCTGGCGTCTTCGGAGTCTTCTTCACGAATGCATGAAACACGAGAACGGCTCTGGCGCTGGTGGCGAAATAGAACGCCCGAAACTGACCATCCTCCCCGTGCAGTCGCAGCTCGGCGACGCCCGGCGCCACGGAAAACATTGGTCTCGAAAGCGGCATGCCCGGTTGCTCGCCCATCTGGAGTAAGAACAACGCCTTTCCCAGTCGGTCACGCACGTCACGAGGGAAAGATCGAACCGCCTCGCGAGCCTTCTGATGAAAGATGACCCGCCGCACAAATCCGAGTGTATCAACACTGGGACATCGTGTCGACGCCGCCTTCAACAGTCGTCGCCGCCAAATGAGTAAGCCGCCCCGTCTTGTGCCGCTGTATAATCAGGGGTGGCGCCGTTTCCGGCGTCGCACCTCAGGGTTACAGATACTCCAGCGACAGCATGGACCAGACGGCTACGCCCCAAACAGGTTCGCCCATGATCGAGGCCATCGGCCTCAGCAAATTCTACGGCGACTTCGCCGCCGTTCGCGACGTCTCCTTCTCAGTCCCTGCCGCGCAGGTGGCTGCCTTTCTCGGACCCAACGGAGCCGGAAAGTCCACCACCATGAAGCTGCTGACCGGTTATCTGTCCCCCAGCGCCGGCTCGGCCCGCATCGCCGGCTACGACGTGCTCTCGCAGCGCATGGAGAGCGCCGCGCGCATAGGCTACCTGCCCGAGAACGGGCCTCTCTATCCGGATATGACGCCGCTCGGTCTGCTGCGATTCTTCGGCGAAGCACGCGGACTCGGCGGCGCGCGGCTCAAGCAGCGCCTCGATGCCGTCGTCGCCCAATGCGCCCTCGACGAGGTTCTGGAGAAGAGCATCTCAAAGCTCTCGAAAGGCTACCGTCAGCGCGTCGGCATGGCGCAGGTGCTGCTCCACGAGCCCGACGTGCTCATCATGGACGAGCCCACCAGCGGGCTGGATCCCAACCAGATCCGCGACGTGCGCGCGCTGATTCGCGAGCTGGGCCGCACCAAGACCGTCCTGCTCTCCACGCACATCCTTCAGGAAATGGAAGCCGTGGCCGATCGCGTCATCCTGATCCATGCCGGCCGCGTCGTCTTCGACGGACTCCCTTCGGCGATGGCCAACGGCCGCAGCATGGAGCAGGCGTTCTACGAACTCACCGGCAACGCGCCGGCCCAGGAGGCGGTATGCCCGGCCGCTGGCGCATAATCCTCGCCGTTTTCAAACGCGAGTTCTTCAGTTATTTCCGCAATCCCACCGGCTACGTCTTCATCACGTTATTCGTCTTCCTCAGCGCCATGGCCGCCTTCTGGCAGGAGCGCTTCTTCCAGAACAACCTCGCCAATCTGGATCAGCTCAATCTCTACTTCCCCTACTTGCTGGTGTTTCTGGCGCCTGCCATCACCATGGGGCTGTGGGCAGATGAACGCAAGCAAGGCACCGAAGAGCTGCTGTTGACGCTGCCGGCGCGAGGTGGGGAACTGCTGCTGGGGAAATACTTCGCCGCCCTGGGCATCTACACCGTCGCGCTGGCGTTCTCGTTGAGCCACGTCTTCGTGCTGAGCTGGCTCGGCAGCCCGGACCTGGGGATGCTCGTCTCGACTTACCTCGGCTACTGGCTGGCCGGTGCGGCGCTGCTGCCGCTCGGCCTGCTGGCATCGCAACTCACTGACAACCTCACCGTCGCCTTCATCCTCGGATCGATCTTCTG
>Ga0247727_10013572_pt1 | contig 13709 bp, 10 predicted proteins | sample WisWelCaveWW1625_FD_202498 | JGI IMG/M metagenome (GOLD analysis project Ga0247727, IMG submission 202498) | Biofilm microbial communities from Wishing Well Cave, Virginia, United States - WW16-25 | ecosystem: Environmental > Aquatic > Deep subsurface > Groundwater > Cave microbial mat | place... | reverse complement strand
CTGGTTCGCAGCAATCTGAACCAGGACCTGACCAGCAACAAGCTGGACTACATCCTTTCCCCAAAAAACACGCTGGCGGGATCCCTGGTCTGGAACCGCAACTTCGCCGATCGAGCGCCGGAGGGCTACTCGGTTGTACCGACGGCTTTCACTGACGACCGAAGAAAACTGGTATCTGCCGGCTGGCGCTGGAACCCGACGTCGCGATTCACCAACGAGCTGCGCGGCGGCTTCAATCTCTCTCCCACCGGCTTCCCGACCTCGGAGGAGTTCGGTAAGTTCATCGTCGCCGGGATGATCTTCACCAACCCGGTGAGCACAGGCCGGGCCAGCTCGCGAGACTCCCACGTGGTCCACTATATGGACAACGCGAGCTATATGCGGGGGAAACACCACTTGCAGTTCGGATTTCAGGTCCAGCGAACCCGGGCCGAGATGGTCAACGAAGTCGGCATTACCCCAACCTACGGCCTGGGTATCGGCGTCGGCAATCCGGGTCTCACCGCGGCCCAGCTTCCGGGGATCAGCGCGGCCGATCTGGTCCCGGCCAACGCGATGCTGGCCACGCTGGCCGGCTACGTCACCATCTTCCAGCAGACTTTCAACATCACCAGCCGCGCCTCCGGCTTCGTGGACGGGGCCCCGCTGCGCCGCCGTTTGAGCCTGGATAACTACGCTTTTTACATCCAGGACACCTGGAAAATCAGGCCGCGCCTGACGCTCACCCCCGGTTTGCGGTACGAATACTACACAGTGGTCAATGAGCGCGACGCGCTGATGCTGCTTCCGACGATCGAGAACAACAACCCGATCGCCACGCTGCTGTCCAATGCCACGCTGGATTTTGCAGGCTCGGCCGCCGGCCGTCCCTGGTACAACCCGGACCGAAACAATCTGGCGCCCAACCTGGCGCTGGCCTGGGACGTCTTTGGCAACGGCAAGACCGCCCTGCGGGCCGGCTACAGCATCAGCTACGTGAACGACGAAATCATGTTCGCCGTCTATCAAAACGTGAACTCCAACGCCGGCCTGACAGCCTCTTTGTCCCGCACGGGGCTGACCGGAAGGGTCAGCGCAGGGCTGCCGCCCGTTCCGCTTCCCGCCTACCGGGTTCCACGCACGTTGGAAGACAACTACCGGTTGAACCCTAACAGCGTGTTCGGGCTGCCCGATCCGAGTCTTCGCACCCCCTATGTGCAACAGTGGACTTTTGGACTGCAGCAGGAATTCAAAGGAGCGATCCTGGAGGCTCGCTATGTGGGCAACCACGGCACGAAACTGCTTCGCACCCTCGATTACAACCAGGTGATCATTCGCGAGAACGGTTTTCTGGCGGATTTCGAGCGGGCGCTTCAGAATGGCAACCTGGCGCGCGCCGCGACCCGGGTGTTCAACCCGGCCTACAATCCGGCGATCGCCGGGAGCCAGCCTCTGACAGTCTTTCCGCGCCTCGCGGGCGGCGGTAACCTTAACAACCCCACCATCCAAGGGCTGATTGAAACCGGGCAGGCTGGCGAGCTGGCCTCCACCTACCAGCGCAACGGACTCCAGGGCGCGGTGAGCTTCCACGCCAATCCCTTCGCGCTGGGGGGAGCGCAGATGATCACCAACTACAGCAACTCGAGCTACCACGCGCTGCAAGTGGAGGCCAGGCGGCGCGTCCGCGAAGGCCTTCAGTTCCAGGCCAATTACACGTACGCAAAAGTGCTCGCCGATATGGACGCCACGGGCAGCTTGCGGTACGAGCCTTTTCTGGACGCGAACAACGCGAGAATCGAGCGAGCGCGGGCGCCGAATGACATCACGCACGCCATCAAGGCCAACACCGTAGTGGACCTTCCGCTCGGCGACGGCCACCGGCTCCAGTACCGTCCCCTGAGGCGACTGCTCAGCGGTTGGTCCGCCAGCGGTCTCATGGCCTGGCACTCGGGAATTCCGTTCTCGGTGGCCTCGGGGCGGGGCACCCTGAATCGCGCCTCGTCCTCGGGATTTACCTCTCCCTTCTCGATCGTGAACACAACCGACACCAATCTGAAGAAACCACAACTGGACCAGCTCCTGAGGTTCCGCCAGACCGTCAACGGCCCTTACCTGGCGGCGGCCTCCGCCATCGGCCCCGACGGCCGGGGGGTCGCTCCCGATGGAAGGCCGCCGTTTGCGGGACAGGCCTTCTGGCATCCTGGTCCCGGCTCGGTCGGCGGGTTGCAGCGCCGCATGTTTTCCGGACCCTGGGCTTTTAGCCTGAACCTGGCGGTCAGGAAGGAGACCAAAATCACCGAGAGGCAGTCCGTGGAGTTTCTCGTGCAGGCCACCAACGCTCTGAACCATCCGACCTGGACGATATACGATCTGGAAGTCGGCTCGCCCAACTTCGGCCGCATCAACTTTCAGTCCAACAACGGGCGGACCGTCGAGGCGCGCTTGTCCTACCGCTTCTGAGCCGCTGCGTGGCGGCAGCGCGTTTCACGGCGGGGTTCTCAGGAATTCAATATGGGGCCGGTCTGGCGGGTGAGCGTTGGCGAAAGCGCCGTAAAGCCGCGGTGTGCTATCCTAATCGCAGGCGGGTCGTTCGGCCAACCCCAACGCGGGCGTCCATTCCATGATTGGAAACGGAGACAGAGGCAAGGCGCTACTGGAACTGCTGGAACAGCGGATCCTGGTGATGGACGGCGCCATGGGCACCATGCTGCAGCAGGAGCACCTCACCGCCGCCGATTTTGGCGGGCCGTCGCTCGAAGGCTGCAACGAATACCTGGTCAAGACCCGTCCGGAGGTGATTCTGGGGATTCACCGGGCTTACCTGGCGGCGGGCTCCGACATTATCGAAACCAACTCGTTCGGCGGCACGCGGATCGTCCTGGCCGAGTATCAAGTCGAGTCCGAGGCCTTCGATCTGAATCTCGCCGCGGGGCGCTTGGCCCGCCAGGCCGCCGATGAGTTCTCCGCGCCCGGCCGTCCGCGATTCGTGGCCGGGTCGATGGGGCCGACCACCAAGGCCATCACCGTCACTGGCGGCGTCAGCTTCGATCAGCTCCGCGAGAACTACTACGAGCAGGCCAAGGCTCTGGTGGAGGGCGGCGCCGACCTGCTCCTGCTCGAGACCTGCCAGGACACGCGCAACGTCAAAGCCGGATTGCTGGGCCTCCAGCGTCTGGAACAGGAGCTGGGCCGGAAGCTGCCGGTCATGGTCTCGGGCACCATCGAGGCGATGGGAACCATGCTCGCCGGCCAGACCGCCGACGCCTTCTGGACCTCGGTCTCGCACGCCGATCTGCTGTCGATCGGGCTGAATTGCGCCACCGGTCCCGAGTTCATGACCGACCACCTGCGCACGCTGAGCGAGATGGCGGGGACCCGCGTTTCCTGCTACCCCAACGCCGGCCTGCCCAACGAGGAGGGCAAGTATCTGGAAACGCCCGAGTCGCTGGCCGCTCAGCTCGAGCGCTTCGCCCGGAACGGGTGGCTCAACATCGTGGGAGGCTGTTGCGGCACCACGGCCGCGCACATCCAGACCCTGGCCCAGGCCATGGAAGGAAAGCCCCCGCGAAGGCTCCCTTCGCCGACGGGGCGTGTCTTCTACTCCGGCATCGAGTTGGTGGAGGCCGACCAGAGCAACCGGCCGCTGATCGTTGGCGAGCGCACCAATGTTATCGGCTCGCGGCTGTTCAAGAACCTGGTCGCCGAGGAGAAGTGGGAGGAGGCCACCGAGATCGCCCGCCGCCAGGTGAAGAACGGCGCCCAGATCGTCGACGTCTGCCTGCAAAGCACCGACCGCGACGAAATGAAGGACATCCCGCCCTTCTACGATCGCCTGATCCGCAAGATCAAGGCGCCGATCATGATCGACACCACCGATCCGCAGGCCATCGAGCTGTCGCTGGCCTACTGCCAGGGCAAGAGCATTATCAACTCGGTCAACCTGGAGGACGGCGAAGAGAAATTCGAGCGGACCTGCCCGATGGCCAGGGCCTATGGAGCGGCCCTGATCGTCGGCTGCATCGACGAGGACAAGCTCCAGGCGCAAGCCTTTACCCGGGAGCGAAAGCTGGCCATCGCCCGGCGCTCCTACAGTCTGCTGACCGAGAAATACGGGATCCCGGCGGAGAACATCATCTTCGATCCGCTGGTGTTCCCTTGCGCGACCGGCGACGCCAACTACATCGGCGGGGCGGTGGAGACCATCGAAGGCCTCCGGCTGATCGGCGAGCAGATTCCCGACGTGAGGACCGCTCTCGGGGTCTCCAACATCTCCTTCGGCCTTCCGCCGGCGGCGCGCGAAGTCGTCAACTCGGTGTTTCTCTATCACGCCACCAAGGCGGGACTGGATCTGGCCATCGTCAACGCCGAGAAGCTAGAGCGCTTCGCCTCGATTCCGGCCGAGGAGCGACGGCTGGCCGAGGATCTCCTGTTCAACACCCCGCCGCCGGAGATTCCCGCGCCGGAAGATTGGCGCCGGCAGACGGCCGATCAAAAGGCCGCCATCAACCAGTTTCATATCGCCGCCGTCGCCGGCCATTTCCGCGGGGCGTCGGTCAAGACCAAGGCCAAGCCCGCGGATCTGCCGCTCGATCAACGGCTGGCCAACTACATCATCGAGGGCACCCGCGACGGCCTGATCCCGGATCTGGACCGGAAGCTGGCCGAGGGCGTCGCGCCGCTCGACATTATCAACGGCCCGCTGATGGAGGGCATGACCGAAGTGGGGCGTCTGTTCAACAACAACGAGCTGATCGTGGCCGAAGTGCTGCAGTCGGCCGAGGCCATGAAGGCGGCGGTGAGCCACCTGGAACAGTTCATGGAGAAGGCGGAGAGCTCCACGCGCGGCAAGATCATCCTGGCCACGGTGAAGGGGGACGTCCACGACATCGGCAAGAACCTGGTGGAGATCATTCTGGCCAACAACGGCTATCGGGTCGTCAATCTGGGGATCAAGGTGCCGCCGCAGGATTTGATCCGCGCTTATCAACAGCACCGGCCGGACGCCATCGGCCTGTCCGGACTGCTGGTGAAGAGCGCGCAGCAGATGGTCATTACCGCCGCCGATCTGCGCGAGGCCGGCATCCGGCTCCCGCTGCTGGTGGGCGGAGCGGCGCTGTCGGAGAAGTTCACCCGCCTGAAGATCGCTCCCAGCTACGGAGAGGCCGTCTGCTACGCCAAGGACGCCATGACCGGGCTCGGCTACATGAACAAGATCATGGATCGGCGGGAGCGGGAGTCCTTCCTGCTTGGGTTCCAGCCCGGCGAAGCGCCGCTGGCGGCCGAAGCGGCCGCGGCGCCGGCTGCGCCGGCCGCCGAAGCCCGAAGCAGCCGCGTGAAGACGGACCTGCCGATTCCGCCGGCGCCCTACGGGGACCGCAAGATCCGCAGCGTGCCGCAGCTCACCGAGGTTTGGAGCTACATCAACCCGTACATGCTGTACGGCCGGCACCTGGGTTTCAAAGGTAATTTCGATAAGCTCGTCGCCGAGCGCGATGAGAAGGCGCTGGAGTTGTATCACCAGGTGGAAGAAGTCAAGCGGGAGGCGGCCCAGTTCATGAAGGTTCGCGCGGTCTGGCAGTTCTTCGAGGCCGCGCGGGAAGGCAACGCCATCCACCTGTTTCGACGAGCGGAAGCCAGCCCCCTCCACAGCTTCCGGTTCGGCCGCCAGGCCCGCGCCGACGGGTTGTGCCTGAGCGACTACATTCTGAACGGCGGCAACGGCAGGCGCGATCACCTGGCGCTGTTTGTGGTCACCGCCGGCGAGGGCGTCCGGGAGCGGGCCGAGGAGGCCAAGCGAGCCGGCCGCTATTTCCAAAGCCACGCCCTGCAGGCCCTGGCCATCGAGACCGCCGAGGGCTGCGCCGAGTGGCTGCACCGCCGGATCCGCGAGGATTGGGGCTTTGCCGATCCCTCCCACATGACCATGCAAGAGCGCTTCACTTCCCGCTACCGGGGGAAGCGCTACAGCTTCGGCTATCCGGCCTGTCCCAACCTGGACGACCAGCAAGGCTTGTGGAAGCTGTTACAGCCGGAAGATATCGGCGTCCACCTTACCGAAGGGATGATGATGGACCCGGAAGCCAGCGTGAGCGCCTTGGTCTTCCATCATCCCGACTGCGCCTACTTCTCCGCGGCGGAAGAGACGGAAGCACCCGCGCCGTAGCCCTCGGTTGACGGGGAGGCGCCAACAGTGTCACGATAGAGACGACCTACGGTGCGCCTGTAGCTCAGTTGGATAGAGCGTCTGCCTCCGGAGCAGAAGGTCGGTGGTTCGAGTCCACTCAGGCGTACCAGCTAACCCCTTGCCACTCAGTTGATTGCGAGAGACCCCACGGGAACCTGGGCGTTGGGCGCCACGGCACTGTGCCCGATTTTGTGCCCACTCCCTGCACGTTCCATCGCGGCCCGGATGGTCTGCTCCTGGGGATGGACGTAACGCCGGGTGATGCTCATGTCAGTATGCCCGGCTAGGTAGCCAAGGGTCCAGGGTCCATGTGCGGCGCCCAGCGGGTTAGACAGGTATGCCGCAAGCAGTAGAGTTGGAATGGCGCGACGCCGCTTTCGCGCAGCGCCCGCCTTGGCCCCGGCTTGGCCACAGGCATCAACGATGCAGGTCAGATCATCGGTTACACCACCGGGATCACTGGATTCATCTGGCAGGATGGAGCCATCACCAGCTTGGGCCGGAGCATCCCCGATGGAATCAACAACGCCGGGCAAGTGGTCGGTGGCGGGTTTGGCGGGACCCAAAGAGCCTTCTTGTGGCAAAGCGGCGTCTTCACGGACCTCGGCCCAGGCTGGGCCACGAGAGTTCCGAACAAGTCATAGTTGTGCCTCATGAGGCAGGTCGAAAATGAGCCGTTCAGGTGCCGGGCGGCTGATCGTTCCGGGGCCAGCGCCGCCTGCACCGCCTGCCTGCCGCCGGTCTGCCACTGGCGGTAAAGGGAAGCAAAAAACGCGCCCGCAAACTGCTCGCGTTCGCTTCGCAGGCGGATCAGTTTGAGGCGGTCGAAGGAGGGGTCCAAGGGCCTCGTTTCATACAGCAGGCGGTCTTGGAAATGGTCCAAGAGCCGGGCGACATCAAGACTCTCCAAAGCGGCCGGACGGGCCGGCGCCTTGCCTGTAACGAAGGCTTGAAAGACCCGCTCGGCCTCCCAAAACAGGGCGCGCGAGGCCGCCACATAGATCACCTCAAAGGCCGTCAGGCGGCTCAAGAGCCTGCGGTATTGATCGAGGTAGGCTTCGAAGCGGGAGAGTGTGACGGCCCCTTCATCGATGAAGCAGAACGACACCGCCGGGGGAACCGCGGATGGCTCGCGGACAAAAACGGGGAACTTGTCCACAAAGAAGCGGACGGTTGAGTCCGCCGTCGTGGGCGAACGAAAAGGCTTCTCGGGAAGATCGGCAAGATCGACCCCGAGCGTGCCAGTGAAGTAGGAGGTCTTGTCCTGTTCGGTGGCAAGGTAGCGACCCGGATGATCCAGGACGTAGTCGAGTCCCATCAGCCGGTTCTTGATCGAAACCGGTGGCCGCATCCGGCGGTTGCGGTTGTCTTCTTGCCCGATGGCGTTGTAAAACGGCCGCGCGGCGATGTGATACACGAGCGCCTTATGACAGCCCACAAGAGCGGTCCCATGCCCCTTGGCGAGCAGTTTTTCCACCAAGGCGGCGTCGGCGCCGCCCGCGGAGCTTCCGATGAACTGGCCGTACTGACGGCGGAGAAAGAATCCTCCGTGAAGGGCCGCAGTGCACAGAAAACCGGCCTCGCGTGCGGTGTAGCCGAACGCCATGAGGCTCGGGATGCGCTCGGCTTTGGTGACGGGGATCGGACTCATAGCCAGAGGATCTCCGCGGTGATTTCGCGCTCTTCAAGCGCGCGGGAGAGGCGCGCGGCGGTGTCCGGCGAAGCGTAGATCCTGAATCCGGCGGCGGCTTTCTCGGCGGCATGGGAGCCGTGGTAGCTCTCGGAGGCCACCTCCAGATCGATCTGCGCCGATACGCCGTGGCGGTCCACGTATTCGATCCGCAAGTCCGGCAGAACGATGTGGCCGTTGACGACGTGCAAGCCATGCGCACGCGCGATCTCGGCTTGGCGCTTGGCGTATTCGGCAGGCGCGAGCGCCTTGGCTTTGGCGAGCGGCGAGTACGCCCTTTTCTTCAGTTCGTAGTCCAAAACGACCCGCCGGATACGCCCGGCGTTCTTCTCAATTTCGGCGGCTTCGCGCTGATACACCCTGTAAACAGCGGCGTCATGGCGCAGCTCGGCGGGCTTCACAAAGCCGGTGTAGAGGGCCTGTCCGAAAGGAACCGGGTATTGCTTCTTCAGGAAACGCTTTCCTTCCTTGGTGAGCGCCCAGAAGGTATCGACCTCGCCGTCCCTGCCCGTCCAGACCGACTTGCGCTCGACCAGGCCCTGAGCCGTCAGAGAGCGAAGATCTTGCAGCATCCGGGCCTGGTTTCCCTGGTATTTGAGCGCCGCAAGATCCTCACTTCGAAGCACGCGGAACCGGCCCATGTCGTACATCGTTTGGCGCTCGTCCGGGCTGATGGAATAGACCTGCCGCCCGCAGCGGACCGGCCGGCGCACGCGGTTTTCGCGGTCTTGGCTGCTATCGCGTTCGGGGGCGGGCAGGGCCACGGGATGCTCGCGGTCGCTTCTGTCGATGCCGATCTCGCGGTCCATATCAGTGCTCCAAGTGCCGGGACAGCTCATCCAAGATGCTCGGGCCGCTGCGAAGCTGTTTTTCGAGGTGCACGAGTTTCCGGCCGGTGTCTTTGAGGAAGAGCTTCCGGCAGGCGAGGTAGACGCCGGCAAAGACGTTCAAGAAAAGAACGGCGGAGAAAACCAGGATGGTCCGGCCGTAGGTGTGGACGAGCAAGGCACGGTAGGGAATGAGGAACCGGCATTCGCCCAGGAGCACCAGCGCCATCGCTAAGAAGATCACGGCGGTCACAAACAGGGCGCTGCGGATCATGGCTGGAAGGCCTGGTCCTCCCGGAAGTAGGAGATGGTGAGGCCCAGAGGGTTGACGGGGATCAGGGCGTTTGGCACGCGCTCCCGGACCTCGAAGACGAAGTTGCCGATGTACTTTTCGCGTTTCTTTTCGGTACGGTCCGCCGGGCCGTAGTACACTTTTTCGAAATCGACCGTGGCCCGGTAAGGCGGGGTACGCAGATCTTCAATCGAGACGCTTTTGACGCGCACTTCGATCTCGTCCGTGTGATCGGTCAGGAACGTCTCAATGGTCTTAGCCTTCTTGTTGGCTTCGATGATGGCATCCGCCAGGCGCCCGTCCAGGAAGTACAGGGAGCGTGCGAAGTCCTCGCGGACAGTGGCCCTTCGGCGGGCGTAGTGCTGTTGGACAAACTGCATCAGGAAATACTTGATCTCGGCCTCCTGCGGGCGGTATTCGAGGCTTGCGTAGGGAAGGGCCTCGGGCCGGCCCAGGTCGTTGATCCGAATGACGAGCGGCCGGAAACCCCGGAAAAACTGGTAGGTCTTGATGTTGAGGCTCACAAGTCCGACGCACACCAGGCAGAGGCAGAGGACCGCGATTTTGAGATAGGTGTTCATGACAGCCAGCGAGCCGTAGAGCTCCATGAACTGTCGCTTGGCGGCGTTCCAATCCTTCGTCGGAGGCGGGAGCAGTGTTGGTTCAGCCATCGGCGTTCCTCAGAACCGGGGAAGAGCCGACTCTCCGGATCGGCCCGTAAAAAGCGAGTTGACGAGGGACGGAATCCTCAAGATTCCGTAGGTGAAGGCGATCAAGAGCAGCACCAGGGGGAAGAAGAGGAGCAAGATGGTGGCGCCGTCCCAGGGCGGCTGGTGCGCATCCACGAAGCGAATCAGGAGGTTGCCGAACACAAACAGGTAGGCGTTGGCGACCAACGGATAGAAGGCGTACTGGATGAGCGATTTGAGCCATCCCCAGAAGAGCCACTCCATGTGGGGCACGATGAAAAACGGGATGAAGATCGGACCGAGCATGACGGCCACGGCCGCCGCCACGTACCCAAAAGCGATCACGGCAAAGACGGCTGCCTGAGCCGCCACGATGCACAGGACGGTGACGGTGTAGCGGATGACTTCCAGGATGTTGAGGGCCAGGGTGAGACCTGGCGTCTCCATGCCCCAGTAGAGGTTCGTCAGGCGGTCCCAGACCTGCTGAACGAGCAAGTGGTTGAGCTGATTGGAGAGGTCCAGCCCCTGGTCGATGATGAGGTGATAGAAGCTGACGCGAAAGCCCGGGATCGGGCGGCTGTAGTAGGTGATCATGCCGAAGCCAAAGGCGATGGTTAAAAGCAGACTCGCCAAGTGATCGAAATGGAAGGCCGTCACCATCGTGCCCGAGGCGGAGGCGAGGGCCGTCTTGACGCCGAACCAGGCGATTAGAATGACGGCAAAGCCACGAAACATCCGGATGCCCATCGTCTCGAAGAGGCCCGCGTGCTCGGTCATGAGCTGCGAAAGAAAGGCAAAGAGATCGTTCATGGAACTGGGCGGCACGGGTCCTCCTACGGCATGCGCCAGGCCAGCATGGCCGCGCTGGCGCCCGCCGCCTGGGCGGCCATGACGGCTTTGCCTTCGGCCATAAAGCGGATGTGGCTTTTGATGGCCTGCGCCTCGGCGTCTCTCTTGCGCTTGGCCTCGATGATTTGACCTTCCGCAAGAGCTACCAGCAGTTGATTGGTGTCCTGGGACCCGCGCAGGGCGATTACACCGGCGGCGTTGATCTTGTTCAAGACGGCGATTTCGGTATTCATGGCCGGATCGGCGGAGAGAGAGTCATCTTCCAAGCCCTGGATGGCTCCTTCGACGGCGCGGGCATTGGCGCGCAAGCGGCCGATCGTCTCGATCGCGTGGAGGTTAGCCCCATCGGTGAGTTCCACGGTGGCGTAGTCGGTTTTGACGCGCTCCAGATGGTCGGCCGGGATGTTAGCAAGCGCGGCGCCGTAGCCGGCCAGGGGTAGGATGGCGCGCGAGTAGCCCGAGGTCACTCCCACGCCCGTGTTGATCCCTGCCGTCCAGCCGCCGGTGGTGCCGTAGGTGTTGGAGGCGCTTGAGGTTCGCCAGGGCGTGGCCAGGGCCCGGTACCGGGCGCCCATCTCGACAGGCACGCGCCGGGCCATATAGATCATGTGTTCGTACTGCTGCCGGATTTGCTGGTAGGTTCGGACGAGCTGTTCGTATTGCTGCTGGAGCTGTAGGAGCCGCCGCACGGCCTCCGCAAAGTTCGCGGAGTCAAAGACCGGAATGCCGCCAAAGAAGGCAAAGGCCACAGCACCTGGCAGCGCGAGGCCAGCCCAAAGCACAACGAGTTTCCCATTCCGTTTCATGGTTCCTCCCTTCACAAGTCCGTTGGCATCCGGTGGTTCTCATACGCCGGAAGCAGCAAGTCGTTCGAGAGATAAATTTTCACGCGGTGGCCCTCGCGAATGGTGAAGGTAGGCAGCACATTCAGGTAACGGTCCAGAATGCGTAACGAGGACTGAGACAGGCTCGTGGCGACGCCCTGGCGGTAGGCGTCTTCAGCCGAGGCCTCCGCTCCATAGCGGGTATTGGCTTGGGCAAGACCCGCAATCGCTCCGATGGCGACTGAAACTCCGAACACCTGCAGGTAGTGATGGTTCACTTGATCCCGCAAGCCGGTCTCGCCGACCTGGCTCAAACCCTGAAACTTGTCGAGGCTCACCGAATAGCCGTCTGGCATAATCAGCCGATGGAAGGAAACCGCCAGGCGCTGTTGGCCGAAGGTCTCGACCTTGCGGATTTCCCCCAGAACTCGGCTTCCCTGGGGAATGAGGAGCCGCTGCCGATCATGCGCGTAGACGTTCGTCGTCACCATGCAGTTGACAGGCCCGGAAAAGGATCCGTCCAAACGATTGGTGAGCACCGTTTCGAGGACCGTGCCCTCGAAGAGCCGGTACTCTTTGCCCTCGGCCTGATTGAGGTCCAGGTGCTCTTTCTGAGGGCCGCTCTTACGCGTCGGCTCATTACCGTCTGGGCGATTGCTCGCTCGGTCCTCCTGCGGCGGGACAGTGGCGAATGGCTCTCGGGCAGCTCCGTCGTTGCGGTAGCTCAGGGCAAGATTTGAGGCAAACAACGACTCGTAGTCGCGTTTTGTTTTGTCCTTCTGAATCCAGTCCTCGACCGGGCTCGGTTGGGCGGATGCATAGGAGCTGGCGTAGCCCGGTCGCGGATACGATCCCGCCGGATCGCTTTGGTTTGAACCGATCTGCCCGCTGGGCGCCACCGAGGGCTGGGGAGCCAGACCGAGAGCTTGCTTGGTTCGAGCAAGCTGGGCCTGCTCTAACTGGAGCTTACGCGCCTGCTCTTCGATCCTGACGCGATACTCCTGGATGCGGGCCTGGCTCGGGTCGACCGCCGTGGGCGCTGGTGAACCAGTGGAAGCGTTACGCTCCTTCGGCGCTTTGCCGCCGGAGAAAGCGATCACCAGGACCATCAGAAGCGCAAGACCGCCGATGAACCACGCCTGGGCATTGCGCGGCAAAAGGCCCGGCGGCTTGAGGCGCCGGTCCTGCACCTCGGGCGGGGTAAACGGGCTGGAATCTTTTTCTGTCATTTGAGCTACTCCTGGCGGCTGAAGCCAAGCTTCTGCTTGCCGATCGCCAAGTAGCCGTCGTCGAGGATCTTGTCGACGACGTAGATCCCGTCCTTGTACTCGAAGTTGATGAGGTTTGGCTTGCCGTCCTTGACTTCGTAGAGTGTGGGCGTCTCTTCGGGCCGCGCTTGAATGTAGGTAAACTTGTCGTCGCGGTACATGGCCCGGACGAAGAACGGTTTCTTGCCTGCCTCAAACCGATAGGGGAACCGGACGTTACTGACGAACTTGCTGATGCCGGCGTCGATGGCCGCCTGGGCTACCTGCTTCGTTCGCCGCGTTTCTTCCTGGGCAAGCTCGGCTTGCTGGCGGAAGTCTTCGGCCACCCGCGTGGAGACGAATTTAGGCGCGCTGTTTGCGGCGGTGGTCATGGGGCCGTCCGCAAGCTCGATGAACACCTTCAGATCCGGCTGGGCGCCCGCCAGCTCCGACACCTCGACTAAGATGAACGAGTAGATATTGCCGCTTGCCGTGATCAGGTTCAGGTTCGTCTCAGCGCCCGGCTTGGCGGGCTTGACGTAGGCGAAGTGCTGGATGCCACTTACGATCCAGAACTCTTTGTCGCCGCAAGTGAAATCAAGAATCTGCTCGTTCTTGGGCAGAACGATCAGGGTCGTGTAGCGCAGCTTGGCCTTGATCTTCACCACCGCCCGGTCGCTGTACTGGACCACTGTGGCCTCAGGCTGGACCTCGGGCGCGGGGGAGGCTAGCGCCGCCGGAGCGGTGGCGGGCGCGGGGGCGGGCGCTCGCCGGACGGCCGGTCGGGGCTTTGTGGCCTCGCGCGCGCCGGCGGCGAGGGAGCTACACAGAAGGATGGGGGCTAAGAGAAGACAACGATTCACGGATTTCATGGATGGCTCCTTGTGAGCATTTCGAGGCCCTGGTCGAAACCATACCGCTCGAAGGCCTCGCGCTTCTTTTGGTTATCGTAAGGGTTGTTGGTGTAGAGCCAATAGCCCCTGGGATCGACGTTCAGATGGAGGATCTTGGCCACGTCCGGCCGCTTGAGGAGAATCTGCTGCTTGGGAATGAGCCGCGCGATTTGCTCCGCTTCCGTTTCGTTCAGATGAAAGGCCTCCCGGTAAGCCCGGCGGTCCATGCCGGGGT
>Ga0247727_10013571_pt1 | contig 13709 bp, 13 predicted proteins | sample WisWelCaveWW1625_FD_202498 | JGI IMG/M metagenome (GOLD analysis project Ga0247727, IMG submission 202498) | Biofilm microbial communities from Wishing Well Cave, Virginia, United States - WW16-25 | ecosystem: Environmental > Aquatic > Deep subsurface > Groundwater > Cave microbial mat | place... | reverse complement strand
GAACAGTTTTCGCCTGCTGTTGGGCTTTGAACCGACGACGGGCGAAGATGTAGGTTTGAGGCCGCGAGCGGAGGCCTTGCGTGGGATTTTGCGCGCTGACCTGGAGCGCGAGCCTTTCAGTGAAGAAACCCTGACCCTTATCGAAGACCTGATCGCCTTTTTGCGCCGCCCGAATGTCGCCGTTCACCTTTACGAGCATGGCTTCCTGCATGCCAAGTGCTACCTGTTTTATGGCGACAAGAATGTAGGGGCGGGCCTTGCGCCCGCCCAACAGACACCGCTGTTTGATCGCTTCCTGCCCCTCATCGGCATTGTCGGCTCCAGCAACTTCACCGGCCCCGGCCTGCTTACCAACAAAGAACTCAACCTCTCACACAAAACCCTGATTGACGAAGATGAACTAAGCGACGATGTGGCTCGCGCCTCGGCTGAAATGCTGGCCGGTGGAAAGGCCAATCAGTCAATCTCGTCAACTTCACGGCGCGTGCTCAAGAGCGAAGTGGGCGCGCGGGCCATTTTGGATTTGGTGGAATGGTATGAAAAACAGTGGGCCGACTCGCGCGACTTCAAGGACGAGTTGATCGAACTATTGGACTCGTCCAAGTTCGGCGGCAAGGAGTACACGCCCTATCAAGTCTACCTCAAGGCCCTTTATGAATACTTCCGCGACGACCTGGGCGACGCGCCGCCGGCCGGGATGCGCTCGGCGGTGGAACTGGCCGAATTTCAGGATGACGCCGTCAAGAAGGCGCGCAAGATACTGGCCAGGTACGATGGCGTCCTCATCGGCGACTCGGTCGGCATGGGCAAGACCTGGATCGGCAAGAAACTTTTGGAGGACTTCGCCTACCACCAACGGTTAAAGGCCCTTGTGGTCTGCCCGGCTTCGTTGCGGGAGATGTGGCAGAAAGAACTGGCGGGCGCTACCATTGCCGCCACCGTTCTGTCACAGGAAGAAGTGGGACAGGCCGAAGGCAGGTTTGACTCGGCGGAATACGGGGACGCCGATGTTATTCTGATTGACGAGTCGCACAACTTTCGCAATCGCTCCTCACAGCGTTACAGCAACCTCACGGCCCTGCTCGCGCAGAACGGCGGGCGCGGGCGAGCGGGCGGGCGCAAGAAACTCATTCTGCTCACCGCTACACCGATCAACAATTCCATCTTCGACCTCTACAACCAGATTGTGTTGTTCACCGGCAACGACCGGGCCTACTTCGCCGGGGCCGGGATCGGCGACCTGTTCCGCTACTTCGTCAACGCCCGGCGCGAAGAGGGGACGGCGCTCGGCAGTGTGGCCCTGTTCAACCTGCTGGAAGAAGTGGTGGTGCGGCGCACCCGGCCCTTTATTCGCCAGGCCTACCCCAACGCCACCATCAACGGCCAGCCGGTCAGGTGGCCGGAGCGCAAACTCAAGACCATCAACTACGACCTTGAAGCCACCTATGCTGGAATCTACGAGAAGATCGTCTCCGGCGTTGACAGCCTGCGATTGGCGCACTACAACCTGGAGTCGTACAAAAAGACCGGCGTCAAGCGCGATGAATTTGAAGAGGGGCGCGAAGAAGCGCTGGTCGGCATCTTCAAGAGCCGCTATCTCAAGCGCTTCGAGTCCAGCGTGGACGCTTTCCGGATCAGTGTCCGCCGGGCGTTGGCCTACATCAAGACCTACGAGGATTTCCTGCTGGGCGGCAAAGTGATTGACAGCCGCTCGTTCGAGAAAGCTCTGCGTTTCCTTTCCAGCGAAGACGAAGAGGACGACGCCACGCCGGTCTCAATGGCTGAAGACCTGGATGCCAGCGAAGAAGCGAAAGACTATCTGGCCGCCTTGCCGGAACTAAACCCCGCCGAATACGACCTCCGCGCTCTCCACCGGGCGCTGACGCACGACGCCGAAGTGCTGGCCGACATCTGGAGTCTGATCAAGGACATCAAACCGGAGCGCGACGCCAAGCTGGGCAAACTCAAAGCCCTGCTGGGCGGCCCGCTAAGGGGGCAAAAGGTTCTGATATTCACCTACTACAAAGACACCGCCCGTTATCTGTATCGTGAGTTGGGGAGCGAAACGGAGAGGGCGAAGCAGTGGCGGGCCGCCAGCGGTCAGCCCCACATTCGCCGCCTGGACAGCGGCGCCTCGCCCAAAGAGCGTCAGGCGGCCATCCAGGCCTTCTCGCCCAACTCAAATCATAAACCTGAACTTGCCGGCGCTGATAAAGAGATCAGGGTGATGATCTCGACCGACGTGCTTTCCGAAGGCCAGAACCTGCAAGACTGCGGCATCCTGATCAACTACGACCTGCACTGGAACCCGACGCGCATGGTTCAGCGCGCCGGGCGCATTGACCGCATTGGCTCGGCCTTCGACACTATCTTGATTCAGAATATGTTCCCCGATGAGGGGCTGGAACAACTGTTGGGATTGGTGGAACGGCTGAGCATCAAAATCCAAAGCATTGACCAGACCGGTTTTCTGGATGCCAGTGTATTGGGCGAGATCGTCCATCCGCGCAACTTCAACACCCTCAAGCGCATCCGCGACGAAGACGGCAAAGTTGTCGAGGAACAAGAGCAGTTCATGGAATTAGCCAGCGCCGAGTTTCTGCAACAACAGTTGCGCCAGCTTCTGGAAGGCGGCGCAAAGGAGATGCTTGAAGGTCTGCCTGACGGCATCCATTCCGGGCTGAACAAAAGCGGCAGTAAAGGCCTGTTCTTCTACTTCACTGCGCCCGATCCAGCCAGCGGCGGGCGACAGCATTTTTGGCGCTACTACGACGCCACGACCGGCAAAATCATTGACAACCGCTTTGTGATTGCCAATCTGATTGCCTGCGCGCCGGACACGCCACGCGTCATAAGCGACCTGAACGTATTTGACGCCCAGGAAAAAGTCATCGCCCACATCCTTGATTCTGTTCAAGCACAGGCCGCGGTCGAGGCGGCGCCGCCGATTGTGGATCCCATTCAGCAAACGCTGATCACCATCTTACAGAGCCACCTGAACAATCCGGCCCTCAAACGGGCCGAGGTCAAAAAGGTGCGCGATGCGCTACGCCAGCCTGTCTACCCGGGCAAAATAAAGAAAATGAAAGATGCCTATACCGCCTTTCAGACCAGCAACAATGTCAAAGTGTTGCTCGAAGTCTTGAAACAGATGGTGGACACCTCGGCCCCTTTGCTACAGGAGACAACGCCCCGTCTTGAGCGCCTCGCTCTTACCGGCGGCGATTTGCGAATGATTTGTTTTGATCACTTGGTGTCGTGAGGAAAACCCGTCATTTGACATACACATCAAAGAACTCAATCGTCCGCCGCATGGCGAGGCTGAAACTGCCGGCGATGTTGTGGTCGGCGCCGTCGTAGGTGTAAAACTCGACCGTCTGGCCGGCGGCCAACATCTGCTCGTACAGAAGCTCGGAAAACACCAGCGGCACGCTGACGTCGTCTGTGCCGTGGTGGAGTTGGAGAGGGCCGGACAAGTTGTCAAGATAGGCGTTAGCCGAGATCGAGTTCCAGAACTCGGGATTCTCCTCCGGTGAGCCATAAGTTTCGATCAACTGTCCCCGCCAGCGGCGGCCAGGGGAGGCCGTCGCCGACGGATTGGGCGTGGGGGTTGGCCGCCAACGCGAGATCAGGTCGGGGTAAGAAGCGACGACGCCGGCCCAGATCACGCCGGCCTTGATGTCGCCGGTGATGACCATTGACCGCAAGGTAATGTAGCCGCCCATCGAGTGGCCCCACATCCCGATCCGGCCCGGGTCTGCATCCGGGTAGCGCTTCATCGAAGCGACGGCATTGAGCACGTCTATCACGTAATCGGGCGAGCCATACGCGCCCCCGGCGTTGCCTTCCGAATCCCCGTGCCCGCGATAATCAGAGCGAAACACGATATACCCGCTCCGGGCAATCTGATCCACGTAAGCCACGTAACGCTCCGTCGTCCGATACACATTGGGCGGTATGAAACCATGATTGAAGATGATGACCGGCCAGCCGGATGGCGGGCGCTCGCCGAAGGGCACTGTCAGCAGGGCGTAAACCTTCAGCCCTTCGGACTGATAGGAGGCCAGGTAGCGGTTGTAGTTACCGCCGGACTCGAGCGTGTCTTCGATGACGAGGTCACTGCCGGGATACTCCCGTTCGCGCATGGATTGGATGGTGAGCGGATGCAGAGTCGCGGTAGCGGTCGGCGTTGGCGTGTCTGTGGGTGTGGGGGTAAGAGTGGGCGTGGGGGTGGGGGTTTCGGTCGGCGGCGGCGTGGCGGTGAGGGTGGCGGTCGGTTGAGGCGTGGCAACGTCGGCCACCGGGGCCGGTTGGGGGTTGCTTCCGCAGGCGGTAATCAACACTGCCAGTGTGGCCAGCACAATCAGTAGATCACGAAACTCTGTTCGCGCCGTAGTTGAACTGCGGCGCGGCGGGCGGCACGCTTCGCGAACTGCCCGCCCGAACTTTCGTGATCTGCTGACAATCAGGCTTCGCGAAATCGCAGCTTTTGTCATGCAGTTTCCTTTCAGGTGACTGTCATGGGGCGCGCCCATGCCGAAACATCAAGTATCCTGCCGCCCCATGACAGTCACCTAAAATCGTGATCGTTGTCTGGCCGTTGGGCCAGCGCTTCGTTGCCATCGGCGGCGGCGACCACGTGATACCCTTCATAGGCCAGGGTGCGACGCAGCATGTCAATGATCTTGCGGTCGTCGTCTACGACAAGGATGCTGGCCATATCGGGGTTACTTCAGATATTCTCCAAACCATTCCAGTGTCCGCGCCCAGGCATCCCGGGCGGCCTCTGGATTGTAACGCGAGCCGGTGTCGTTGTGAAATGCGTGATCGGCGCCGGGGTAGATCACTTTCTCATAGATTTTGTTGTTCTGCTGCATGGCGGCTTCGATGGCCGGAATGCCTTGATTGATTCGTTGGTCAAGCTCGCCGTAGATCGCCAGCACCGCCGCGTTGATGTTCGGCGCCTCGGCAACCGCCGGGTGTGGGCCATAGAACGGAACCGCCGCTTTCAACTCCGGCATCTGGGTGGCCATGAGCCAGGTCACACCGCCGCCAAAGCAAAAACCCACCATGCCCACCAGCTCTGCTTGGGCGTAAGGCTGGCCCTGCAAGGATTGCCACCCGCTCAAAAAGTCCTGAACAAACTGATCGGGTGAAATGTTACCCAGCGCCCCGGGCACATTGCCCGAACCCACCGCATCCGTTCCGCCCTGACGTGAGAGCAGGTCAACCGCCAGCGCCACGTACCCGGCCTTCGCCAGTCGGCGGGTCACGTCCTGGATGTGTTCTGTCAGGCCGCGATTCTCATGACAGACGAGGACGACTGGAAACGGACCATCACCCTTTGGCCGGGCCAGGTAGCCCAGCAGAGTCGCGCCCTGGCCCGGAAATTCGACCGGGCCAGCCTCAATCGCCGGATCGTCGGGACTCACCGTTCCACTAGTGGGAGCGGTAGGCGAAGATGGAGCCGCCGTGGCCGGGGATGTGGTATCGGCCGGTTGCGCCGTTGGCGCTGGCGTGGAAGTGGACGACACACCCGGCGGGTCAGTAGGCAGCGCCGACGCAGTGGGCGAGGTGGTGGAAGTTGCCTGCGGTGGCGGCGCACACGCGGCCAGGACCGAGTTCGCCAGAACCAGATTGCCTACCACGGATGCAATCAGCTTCAGGGCCTCACGCCGGGACATCCGGCCCTCTTGATAGTCTTCGACGAACTCTTCAACCAGGTAATGCTGGAAGTTATTCATCTTTTGCCTCCATTCCAGGATAATGTGAGATGTGAATAGCCCGGCAAGTTTAGAGGAGCTCTCAGTTCCGGCTGAGAAGATAATAAGAAAGACTCAGTCTTCTAGCCGGCTTGGGAATGATCCTGGCCGCCTGCTCGCCCACTGCCACTCCGACGGTGACGATCGCGGTGGAAACGACTGCCGCGCCAGTTGAGCCTGCCGCCACAGTTCCACCTGCCGCGCCGCCGACCGAAACTGCGCCCTCTGAAACATCCGCCCCGGCAGAATCAACTTCGCCAGCCGCCGGCAACGCCCTCCGTCTCGTGCTCGCCGCGGACGGGAATGAAGCGCGTTACCTGGTGAGAGAACAGCTTGCCAACCTGTCATTCCCCAGTGACGCAGTCGGCGCGATCGGCGCGATCACCGGCATGATTGTCATCGCCGAGGACGGCGCGCTCGTGCCCGAAGAGTCCAAATTTGTGGTGGACTTGACGACCCTGCGAAGTGACAGCGGCATGCGCGACAACTTCATCCAGCGCAACACGCTACAGACGAATACTTACCCCACAGCCGAGTTTGCCCCCACCCAGGCGATTGGCCTGCCGTCACCCTTGCCCATTTCGGGGACTGTGGCCTTTCAACTCGTCGGCGACCTCACCGTGCACGGCGTTACCAACCAGTCCACGTGGGAGGTAACGGCAGAGATCGTGGACGGGCGGGAGTTGGTGGGCCGCGCCTCGACCAGCTTCACCTTCGACGACTATGGCATGACGGCGCCGCGGGTCGCCCGCGTGTTGAGCATCGAAGAAACCATCCGGCTCGAATTCGATTTCCACCTCGTCCTGGAGCCGTCAGGCAGTCCGTAATCTCGGTTGAGGTCAGTGAATTAGCTGATCGCCAACACAAAGTTGAACGCGGCGACTTTGCCGTCAGCCGTGTCCTGCACATCCATCAGCAACTCCTGGCTGAAGATCGAATCGGTCTGGTTGCCCGGCTCACCGGGAAAGTAAAGCTGGGTGGTGAGGATCGGCTGGTGGGGGGCCTGCACCTTCACGTGGAAGTGGCGGGTGCGTCCGGGGTACAGCCCTGGCATGGCCGTTTCGAGGGTGTAGAGGCCCTGCTCATTGGTGAACTGGTGGCCGCGCAATTTGTAGCCGACGTTGTCGTACACACCTGCGTCGTCAGCGTGCCAGAAGTCCAACAAGGCATTCGGGATCGGCGCGCAGTCGGTCGAGAGCACGTAGCCGGTGAGGATCATCGTCGTTCCGGCCATGCCCGGTTCGAGCAGTGACGCGCGCTCCGGCGAACTGGGCGTGAAGAAAGGCCCCTCGGTTTGCGGCGGGGTCACGTCATCGTCGTCGCCACAGGCCGGGGTCGGAGGCAGAAGCTGGGCCGCTTGCGTGGGCGCGGGTTGAGGCGGCGGTTCCGTGGCAGTGGGCTGCGTTGGCGCGGGTGGAGCCTGGGTGAGCGGTTCGCTCGTCGGCTGGGCGGCCGGTTGCGGCGTTGGCGTGCCAGTGACAAGCCGGCCACAGGCCGCCAGCACATAGGCCGCGGGCACGGTGAACAGTGTCCACAGAAACTTGCGGCGGCTCAGCCGCGAGGGCGAATGTTTCGGCATGGTTCTTACTCCTGAGCGCCGAAGGAAAAGCTCCTCTACTCAACAGCCTTCACCTCAATGCACTTCGACAGGCGCTCAATTAGATCGGGATGCGCGGCCACAATTGGCTCAGGCGCTGGCCGGCCATCCATTAACAGGCCAATGTCAACCGGCGCGCCAGATAAGTAGCGGATCGCGCCGCCGGCTCGCTGGAGGATGGGCAGGCCCGCCGCCAGCTCCCACAAGCTCACCCGCCGCAGTAATGCGCCAATGGCCGCGCCCCGCGCCACGTATACCAAATGCGCCACCGTCGAACCTAAGGCGCGGGTGCGGGGAAAGCCAATGTCGTAAACTTGATGGGCGTTGGAAGGCACAGCCAGGAACCTGAGCCGGTCATCCCACTCAGTGGCGATTGCCCCGCGCAACAGGCGATCGTTGAAGTAAGGGCCGTCGGTCTCTGTGGCCCAGTACATCTCGTTCAAATAGGGCATGTAATAAGCGCCCGTCAGAGGCCGGCTCTGGCGCAATAAGCCTATCGCAATGCCCCAGAACGGCAGGCCAACAGAGAACGCCCGCGTGCCGTCGATCGGGTCGAGCGCCCACAAGTATTCGACGCCTTTGACGTTCGTCCCCTCTTCGGCCAGAATGCCATGATCGGGGTACGCCTTCTTGATCCGCTCCACCAGGAGCGATTCAATGTCGCGGTCGGCCTGGGTAACCGGCGAATTGTCGTGTTTGAAGTCCACCTGTGGCTGGTTGAAACAACTCAGCGCGATTTGCCCGGCTTCTTTTAACCACCAGGTAATCAACTGCACGTCGCCGTTAGCCATAATGGGGTTGATGAAGCTGATGACCGGATCAAATCCATCCGTTGTCTAAAACGGCTTGGGCGTAATAATCAGGAAGAACCAGATCAGCGTGAGCAGGCTGACGAACTTGCGCGCCGGGTCGAGCGGGGTGATGTCGTTGAGCGGCTCGGCGTGGCGCAGGCCGGTGATGAAGACGAAGAAGGCCCATGTCCACCAGCCCGACCAGAGAGTGAAGCCTGCCAAAATCAACCCGCTGATCGTGAGATACGCCAGCGGGCGGGCGGCTTTGCCCAACATCGAGTAGGCCACGTGGCCGCCGTCGAGTTGGCCTATCGGCAGAAGGTTGAAGCCGGTGACCAGCATCCCAAACCAGGCGGCGATTGCCACCGGATTCAGGGCCACGGCGTCACCGGCGGCGTGCGGCTGAATCAAATCCACCAGCCAGCCCAACAGAATTGACTGTCCGAGTCGGCCACCGATGCCAACCGCCGGAACAACTTCCGAGGCCATCAAGCCGATAATCATCAACGGCAGGGCCACCAGGAAACCGGCGACCGGCCCGGCCAGCCCCACGTCGAACAGCGCCTTGCGGTTCTCAACCGGGGACTTGAGTTGGATGAACGCGCCGAACGTGCCGAGGCCGAACGGAACCGGGATAAAGTAGGGCCAGGTGACGTGGACGTTGTGCAGGCGGGCGGCGATGTAATGCCCCATTTCGTGCACGCCGAGGATGAGCAAGAGCGTGGCCGAGAACGACGCGCCCGCGCCCAGGGCCGGGAGCAGAGGCAGGAATTGCCCGGTGTTCAGCGCCGACTGAAAGGTTGAGAGGATGTCCACTCCGGCGAAGCCTGCCCCGACAAAAGTGGTGGTCACGATGGTCGCCAGGAGCAGGAAGATGTTGATCAGCGGATTGGAGCGGGTGAAGATGGATACGCCCTTCTGAGCGACGATGATGTCTTCGCCGTTTTCGTGGCGCAACATAGCGGTGTAGCCCAGCTTGCGGAAGCGGTCGCGCGCGAGGCGGTAGGTGTCTTCAGCGTTGGTCTGCAGGCGGCCCACAAACACCACCGACTCGCCCCGGCTCGACGCCTGAATGTCCCCCAGGCGCATGAGGCCCTCGATTTCGGCTCGCAGGGCGGCGACGATGTTGTACTGGCGTTGCACAAGTGATTCGTAGGTAAACATAGTCAGCTCCGTAATGTCTCTAAACAAGTCCGTCACGTTGAATAATATGCAAACGACGTAAAAATAGTATTTATGCCAGATGAGTGAAGGGTGAGACAAAAAAGGCGCGCCCTGTCGTTTAAGACCTATCAGGTCTTGCTGTCCTTTAAGCCAATTGGCCTATACGCAGACCTGACAGGTCTTGAAGATTACAGCCGGGGAAGCACCACGCCTTGTTGCGCCTGATACTTGCCCTTCTTGTCGGCGTAAGAGATGTCGCACTCCTCGTCGGCTTCGAAGAACAACACCTGGGCGATGCCTTCGTTTGAGTAAATGCGGGCGGGCAGGGGCGTGGTGTTGGAGATTTCGAGAGTCACAAAGCCTTCCCAAGATGGTTCAAACGGGGTGATATTCACAATGATCCCGCACCGCGCATATGTGGATTTCCCCAAACAGACACAAAGCACGCTCCGCGGAACGCGAAAGTATTCGACAGTGCGAGCTAACGCAAACGAATTGGGCGGGATGATACATACATCGCCTTTGAAATCCACCATAGATTTCGGATCGAAGTGCTTGGGGTCAACCACCGCCGAGAAGACGTTGGTGAAAATCTTGTACTCGTCGGCCACACGAATGTCGTAGCCGTAAGACGAAACGCCGAACGAAATCATGCCATTGCGCACTTGACTTTCCACAAATGGCTCGATCATCCGGTGTTCCTGGGCCATTTTCTTGATCCAGTGGTCTGGTTTAAGTCCCATGTCTTACTCCAGTATCGAGTGATAAGTGATCAGTTTTACTTCACGGCATTGACCAGCGTTCCAATCCCCTCAATCTCCACTTCCACCTGATCGCCCGCGTTCAGCGATCCCACTCCGGCGGGCGTGCCGGTGAGGATCACGTCGCCCGGCTCCAGCGTCATCACCGACGTGATGAAGGCGATCAACTGCGGCACCGAGAACCGCAGTTCGCGGGTGGACGACATCTGCCGCACCTGGCCGTTGACTTTGCACATCACCACCAGGTCGGCGGGGTCAACGTCTATTGACACCCAGGGGCCGAGCGGGCAAAAAGTGTCGAAGCCCTTGCCGCGCGTCATCTGCGAATCGCGCCGCTCCAAATCGCGGGCGGTCACATCGTTGGCGCAAGTATAGCCCCACACAAACTTGAGGGCATCTTCCACCGACACCCACCGCGCCCGGCGGCCCATGATTACCCCCAACTCGGCCTCGTGCTCCACCTGCGTTGACTGCGGCGGGATCACGATCTCATCCTGGTGGCCGATCACGGCGCTGGGCGGTTTGAGAAAGAGCGGGGGGATGTCGGGCGGTTCAACGCCCTGTTCGATCACGCGGGCCATGTAGTTCTGGCCGACGGCGATGATCTTGCTTGGCGTGGCCGGTGGCAAGAGAGTCACGTCTTTCAGGTCGGCCACGATGCCGCCGCGCTTCGAGTCGCCAAACACGTCGCCAATCACCGCGCCGACCCGCGCGCCGTCGAGCCAACCGTAGCGAACCTCGCCGTTCTTTTGATAACGAAGGTAAATCATGGCCGGTATTATAGTAGGGGCGAAGCATTCGTCAAAATGCTTTGCGTTTCAGCGGACTGTGCGCGAATGCTTCGCCCCTGCCGACAATGGTATAATCGCCTCTACCGGGCTTCAAAGGGCTTCAAAGGGCTTCAAAGGGCGAATAGCTCAGCTGGTTAGAGCGTCTGACTTACATTCAGAAGGTCGCGGGTTCGAATCCTGCTTCGCCCACTTGCTGTTTTCGCTCATGCCAGCACTAACACAAGTCATCAACCTCAACTCCGCTTTGCGGCGCCTGCGCCGCAGTCCATACCTTGCGCCCCTCGTTGCCAAACACGGCAACCCAACCTTCCGCCCGACTCACAACGCCTTCCGCGCGCTGACCGAATCGATCATCTACCAGCAACTCTCCGGCAAGGCCGCCGCCACCATCTTCGACCGTTTTCTGGACATCTTCCCGAATCGGCGCTTCCCGGCGCCAGCCCGGCTCCTGGCCGTGCCCCTGCCTCGCCTGCGCGCCGCCGGACTCTCCATCCAAAAGGCCACCTACGTCCTCGACCTGGCCGCCAAATTCTGCGACGGCACCATCCAGCCGCGCCGCTTCGGCCAGATGAGCGACGAAGAAATCTCGCAACACCTCATTCAAGTCAAAGGTATCGGCCCGTGGACGGCGGACATGTTCCTCATGTTCGGCCTCAATCGCCCGGACGTTTTGCCGGTGGGCGACCTGGGCATCCGCAACGGCTTCAAGAAGCTCTACGGTCTTGAGGACATGCCGACCGCCGACGAAATGATCACCCTGGCCGAACCCTGGCGGCCTTACCGGACGGTGGCCTCGTGGTATTTGTGGCGGGCGGTAGAAGGTTCTCAGTGATCGGTGGGCAGTGATCAGAAAAAAGCGGGGCTGGGAGATCATCTCCCAGCCCCGCTTGTATACCGCCACCAGCGCCTACCCGGACATCACTTTCGATACCTAATCACGACATACGCTGGCGCAGTTGGCGGGCAGAAAACACCTTGTACTGCAACCTGGAGGAGAAGAATTAGATTTTTCAGAACGTTCATGCGTTCTCCTTGAACCGAGGGCCAATAAACCAACTGCTCACGAACCAAATTTGGGGATCAGAGTGTTGGAATATCTGAATAGGGCGCCTCCTTGTATGAAACTGCTGAAAAGAACCGTTACCAGGCTGACCGTTCGATGCCATCACCTCCTTCGGATAAGTCCGGTTGATTGCGAGGGATGAAAAATCTTTGATGCCGACATTATGCGGCAGTTTATGGATTTTTTGCGATAGGGTTGGGGAGGAATGGTTGGGGAAAGTGAGCGCGGGTCAGGCGGGTGCGGTGTCGAGCAGGCCGGACATTTGCAGGAGCCGGTCAGACCATTGTTTGGCCTGCCAGGCGAGCAGGGCGCGATGGCCAGCATGATGTTGGGCCTCGGGCCAAATTTTGCGCCACAATGCCAACCCGATTTGAACGTCTACAAGTTCAGCGGCCACGGCCAGATCGGCCTCTGCTACTGCCCACTCAATGAAATGCTGGCTTTCCTCGAGCATCAGGGCCACTATCTCGCTAGCGTCGGCATGTCGAGATGACGACACAACGCGCGCCAGATCAGCCGCAATGCCGCCTAACCGCCGTGGCAATGGATCCTGTAGATAACGAGCGCGAATGCGGTCAAGGTTGTTCACCGAACACCTCCCAGGATTTGGCGCGTGACTGCTTCAACCGCGCGGCGGCGCTCCTCGCTTTGCAGAATCATACTTCGATTGTCCAGCCGAGGGCGGATGTTGATGATGGCTTCGAATTCAATCCGCTCGTCCGCCGGATGCCAGTTGGCTCCCCAGATGTCATCCTGATCACTGCCATTCTCAAGCAAAAGAGCTTCACAATCTGCGTGCATGATTCCGCCACCGGCCAGCGCGTTCCGCCGAACGTCCACGGCGACTTTGATCATCTTCTTATACTCTGCCAGCATATCCTGAACTTGCTCTGGCGTCGCTTTCTCGCGCAACAAGTGGATCATATGAGTCAATCCTCCAAAGGCCCGGTGTACCCACACTGCCCCACCCGCGGCGAGTTGACCACCGGCAGGAACATGTCCTGATGCTTATGTTTTTCGGCATGGGCCGCGCACAGCCAGCCATTCGGAGTGTGCATACATTCCACGCAAATGTCGGTGGCCGGTTGGCCGCACTTGCCACAAGGGATGGGCGGCGGGTAGTTGCGCGCCAGAGTCCGGATTGCATTCTTGGCCAGCACACTTTGTCCTTCGGCCACCACCTTCAGCGCCAGAGTTGTGGTCGTGCCGAAGTCGTATTCGTGGAAGAACTTGAGACCGGGGCGCAAGGCCGCGTCCATGCGGGTCTTCATGCTCTGCGGCGGCAGCGGCGAACCGAAGATGCTTAGCCACATGCCATCTATGCCGCCCGTGTCCAACTCGTAGCGGGCGTCCTCGACGGTGAAGGCGCTGAGGTGGCCGCAACACTCCAGCCAGATGTCGCGCAGAAAACCATCCAATGTCAGAAACGTTGCCTCGGCAGGCACTTCCAAATGGAGCCAGTATTCGGACAGGTATTGGCCCTCTGCCACCAAACGGAAGGTTTTGCGTTGCTTGCCTTTTTGGGGGTGTTCGGCCAGGCACTTGGTCAGGTGGCGGGTCATCACCCGCTTGCTGAAAGTCTCGCCACAGAGGGTGCATTGGCCGGTGGAGGTGAAGGCGGGCATGAGGATGATCTCCTGTTGCCGGAATTATACGCCCAAGAGTTCATCCCCTATCAGCGAGAAACAGACAAGAGGTCTGACAGAAGCATTCGAGAATGCATCTAACTACGATAGCCACCCAGAATTCACGGCCCAGCTTGACTGCCATGAGTGATTTG
>Ga0247727_10013570_pt1 | contig 13709 bp, 13 predicted proteins | sample WisWelCaveWW1625_FD_202498 | JGI IMG/M metagenome (GOLD analysis project Ga0247727, IMG submission 202498) | Biofilm microbial communities from Wishing Well Cave, Virginia, United States - WW16-25 | ecosystem: Environmental > Aquatic > Deep subsurface > Groundwater > Cave microbial mat | place... | reverse complement strand
ACTCGCAAACGGGCTCTTTCACACCATTGAGGGATCGGTCTCACTGTCTGGACATGATGACATATTTTATGCCAAATTGTTTCTTTCGCTTTGAACAGCGACCTCGCTGTGGCTATACTCGCAATGAAAACCTTCATTCTTCGTCAACGGGATGATGATAGAATCACGCCATTCTCGATGAACCAAGGAGAAAAGATGACAAATTCCTATATTCAGGGTTTGCTCGGGCAAAATGAACGCATCGTACTGGCGACGCGTCAGCACTGGTTCGTGCTCTTTAGCAATATCGTATTGGAAATTACATTGACAATCGCGCTTGTCGCGGGAGTCATTGTGGCTATGACTTTCAATCCCCTCGCCGTGGTTGGATTTGTGCTGGCGCTGGTTCCATTGATCGGGATGCTGCGCGATATTCTGATCTGGTCCAACCGTGAGTACATTGTGACGAACCGCCGCGTGATCCAGATCTCCGGCGTGTTCAGCAAGGATGTGGTGGATTCTTCGCTCGAAAAAGTGAACGATGTCAAGATGAGCCAGTCCATGTTTGGCAGGATGTTCGATTACGGCGACGTCGAGATCCTGACCGCCAGCGAAATGGGGATCAACCTCTTCAAACGAATAGGCGACCCAATCAAATTCAAAACCGCGATGCTGAACGCCAAGGAAAAACTCGGCTTCGACGATCTGGGCGCGCACGCGCAATCTGCGGAGGATGTTCCGTCACTGATCGCCAAACTGGATGAATTGCGCAAGAAGGGCATCCTTTCCGAAGCGGAGTTCCAAAAGAAGAAGGCGGAATTGCTGGCGAAGATGTAGGAATAGTGATTGCCTGTGATAGCCGTCACTTTGCTGGCTTAGAAGGGTGTGGAGTTGGAAATTCTGATGAAAAGCCAAACTTGTAAAACGCTACTTTACAAAAAGAGGGTGTTTTTGTAAAAAGCCGTTTTACAGAAAAGGCATGTTTTTGTAAAGTGGGAATTTCCCACCTTGAAAATTCGCAACTTGCCTGTGGGTTTTCAAGGTGTTTTTTAATTTGCCCATATTATCTTGGCTATTTTCTTTGTGTTTGAATCTCGGTTATACTTTCCCCGCTTACATGGTACTGCGCTAAACTTTTAACTCCACTTAAAATGCCTTACCTGTAAATATTTCACAAAAACGAAGTAATAACTTCCTGAAAGCAGTATGACAGACCACATCCGCAACTTCTGCATCATCGCCCATGTTGACCATGGCAAATCCACGCTTGCCGACCGCCTGCTTCAGTTAACCGGCACGATCTCCGAACGCGACATGAGCGAGCAAATACTCGACACGATGGACCTCGAACGCGAGAAAGGCGTCACGATCAAAGCCTCCGCGGTGAGAATGTATTACACCGCCAAAGATAATTTCAAATACGAGATCAACCTCATTGACACGCCCGGTCACGTGGACTTTGGATACGAAGTCAGCCGCGCGCTCAAGGCGTGTGAAGGCGCGGTGCTGGTTGTGGATGCGACGCAAGGCATCGAAGCGCAGACGCTGGCGAATCTCTATCAAGCGCTCGACGCCGACCTGACGATCATTCCCGTTATCAACAAAATTGATTTGCCCTCGGCGCGTCCCGATGAAGTGGCGGAAGATGTCGGCGCGCTGCTTGGCATTGATCCCACCGATGTCATTCAGATTTCTGCGAAAGAGGGCATCAACGTAGATCAGATTCTCGAATCCATTGTCACGCGCGTCCCGCCTCCAAAAGATGCGGACGAAGTTCCCCTGCGCGCACTGGTCTTCGATTCACATTACGATGCGTATAAAGGCGTCATCGCCTATGTCCGCGTGATCGAGGGCTCGTTCAAGTCCACGGATGTTTTGCGTATGTTCGCGACCAAAGTGGACATGCGTCCTGTTGAGATCGGAATCTTCGCGCCGAGCATGAAACCTGTCCAAACTTTGGGATCGGGCGAAGTGGGCTACATCGCCACCGGATTCAAGACGGTGCATGAGTGCCGCGTCGGAGATACGATCACGCGCGCCTCGCTTCCCGCCTCCGACCCTCTGCCTGGATACCGCACCCCCAAGCCGATGGTCTTCGCTGGTATCTATCCCGTCGAGGCGGACGATTATCCCGAACTGCGCGAGTCGCTTGAGAAATTACAACTCAACGACGCCTCGCTCACGTATCAACCTGAGACATCCCAGGCGTTGGGCTTTGGTTTCCGCGCGGGTTTTCTGGGTTTGTTCCACATGGAAATTATCCAGGAGCGCATCGAACGCGAATATAACCTGGATGTATTGTTCACCGCGCCTTCGGTTGAATATGAAGTATTGATGATTGGTGATGAAGTCGTCGCTGTTGATTCGCCAGCCGAACTGCCCGATGAATCAAAGGTCGTCGAGATCCGCGAACCGTGGATGACCATCGAGATCATCACGCCGACGGATTATTACGGTCCGATCATGGAACTGGTCACGAAACGACGCGGCATCTTCAAGCAACAGGAATATCCCGCGCCGCATCGCGTACAATTGGATTTTGAGATTCCGCTTTCCGAGATCATCATCGGTTTCTTCGACGATTTAAAATCGCGCACCAAAGGCTATGCTTCGCTCGATTATCAATTCCTTGAATACCGCGTGGACGAATTGCAGAAACTGGAAATCCTCGTCAATGGCGAACCGCTGGATGCGCTCGCGGCAATTGTCCACAAGCAGGACGCGTTCCACAAAGGTCAACGCCTCATCACCAAACTGAAGGAGTTGATCCCGCGTCAATTGTTCGATGTCGCGGTGCAAGCCGCGGCGGGCGGGCGGATCATCTCGCGCGCGAATGTCAAAGCCACGCGCAAGGATGTGCTGGCGAAATGTTACGGCGGCGACATCACGCGTAAAAAGAAATTGCTCGAGAAACAAAAGAAGGGCAAGAAGCGTTTGAAGATGGTCGGCAACGTGGAAATCCCGCAGGACGCGTTCATGGCTGTCTTGAAATTGGATGAGGAGTGAGGGGCGTATGTAGACAGGTACACAAGTAGACAAGTACACACGTTTCACCTGTCTGCATGTCTACCTGTTTACGTGTGTACCTGTTTACCTGTCTACGTTTGTACTTGTCTACTCCCACAAAGGAATAAACATGAAAGACGCAAAACGTTGGTTGCCGGGAGCAGTTATCAGCGTCGGCTTGATCGCCGCGATCCTGTATTTCGTTGACCTGCGCGCGATGTTGGACGCCATCCGCAACGCGGATTACGCGCTGCTGGCGATTGCCCTGGCGTTGGGCTTTCTCTGGCTGGCGATGCGCGCGTACGTCTGGCGGATTCTGTTGCGCGACCGTCCATCTTACAGCGATACTTTTTGGACGGTGGGCGAAGGGTATATCCTGAATAACTTTTTGCCGTTCCGATTGGGAGAGATCGGGCGCGCGTTTCTACTCAGCCGTAAAACGGGCATGCAATTCATGGAAATTTTGCCGACCATCGTGATCGAGCGCGCCATGGATTTGGGGTATACCGCTGTCATCTTTTTAGCCGCCATACCTTTTGTGGTCGGCTCGGAGGGCGCGGGACGCGTCGGCATCGTCGTCGGCGCGGTTGTGTTGATGGGCTTTGTCCTCCTATACATTTTGGCGCGCAGTAATCAATGGGCGCTCGATCTGTTCCATAAGTTCAGCGCGCGTTGGCCCGCGCTCCAGCGTTTCGGCGGAAGTTTCCTCGAGTCTTTTTTCGCCGGGTTGAGCGTACTCACCGACGGCTGGCTCTTCATCCGTTTCCTCTTTTGGATGACTCTGAACTGGGCGCTGGCCATTATTTCTTATTACATCATCATCCGCGCCTTCTTTCCCCAGGCGCAGATTGCCTGGGCGATGTTTGGCTTGGGCGCGGCGGCGTTTGGCGGGGCGATCCCATCCGCGCCCGGCGCGGTGGGAACCTTTGAAGGCGCGATTGTTTTTGCGTTGACCCTCTTCACCCCGGACGAAGCCACCGCCCTCGCGGCGGCGTTGACCATGCGTCTCTATAACTATATCAACAGCGGCGTGATCGGCGGCATCGGCCTGGCGCGCGAGGGCGAAACGCTCTCAGGAGTTTACAAACAACTGATGGATTTGAGGAACAAAGGGAAAACAGGTTTGGTCGAGTAACTATGTTTCCCCTATACGATACCACGCGTACCCGCGTATTTCCATTAGTTAACCTCACGTTGATCGCCCTCAACGCGCTGGCGTTTTTCAGCGAAATCCAAAAGACTCCGTCTGCTCTTGAGGGCTTCATCTTTCAGTGGGGCTTGATCCCGGCCCATCTCACAAGCGATCCGAACGGCGCGTGGACGACGATCTTTTCGTCCATGTTTCTGCACGGCGGCTGGTTCCATATCATCAACAACATGTGGGTGTTGTTCATCTTCGGCGATAACGTGGAGGCGCGTCTTGGGAAGTTTCGTTATCTCATGTTTTATTTGTTGAGCGGCGTCGCGGCGGGACTTTTGCAAACCTATATCCTGCCGTCCAGCCAGATTCCGATGATCGGCGCCAGCGGAGCGATTGCGGGCGTATTGGGCGCGTATTTGATCCTGTTCCCGCGCTCGCGCATCGCCAGCCTTGTGCCGATCCTTTTTATCTTTACGCTGATTGAAGTCCCGGCGTTCATTTTTCTTTTGTTCTGGTTTGTATCGCAGTTATATTCGGGCTGGTTCGCGATCCAGGGCGGCGGCGCGAGCGGCATCGCCTGGTGGGCGCACATCGGCGGATTTTTGTTTGGCATGATCGCGGTATCCTTCTTCCGAAGAAGGACGACATATCGAGGTTATTAAAGCCATGTCGCTCTGAGTAGTTCCACGGCGCGGAGAAGCGCGCCGTTCAAAGCGAAAGAAACAAAACCCTAGCCACGGATACTTCGACAGGCTCAGTACAGGTTTCACCGATTTGCACGAATTTTTTAAAAATAATCCGCGAAAATTCGTGCAATCCGTGGCAAAATGCTCTTGAACTCTTCGCTACACCCAGAGCGACATAGTCAGGTACTGGAGACTCAATGACTCGACGTTATCTCATCACCGGGGGCGCGGGGTTTATCGGATCGAACTACGTCCACAGGCTGATCCAACGCGGAGAGACTGTGACCGTCTTTGACAATTTATCGCGTGCGGGCGCGCCGCGCAACCTTGCCTGGTTGAAGGATCAGTTTGGGGAGGACGCGTTCAGGCTCATCGCCGGGGATGTGCGAAACGCGGATCAACTGGCGGAGGCGGCGAAAGAGGCGGACGTCATCGTCCATCTGGCGGGACAGGTCGCGGTGACGACGTCCGTAACGAATCCCCGCGCTGATTTCGAAGCGAACGCGCTCGGCACGTTCAACGCGCTCGAAGCCGCGCGGCTTTCACAGCGCGATCCGATCTTTCTGTACTCGTCCACGAACAAAGTATATGGCGTTATGGATGACGTGAAGTTAACGGAAGAGTCCACACGCTGGCTGTATGCCGATCTTGAACACGGCTGTTCGGAAGCGCAACCGCTCGATTTTCATTCGCCTTATGGCGTAAGCAAAGGCGCGGGCGATCAATACGCGCGCGATTACGCGCGCATTTATGGATTGCGGTCTGTGGTGTTTCGTCAGTCATGTATCTATGGACCGAGACAGTTTGGCGTTGAAGATCAGGGCTGGGTGGCATGGATGATGATCGCGGCGGTGACGGGCAGGCAGATCACGGTCTACGGCGATGGCAAGCAGGTGCGCGATGTTTTGCACGTCAACGATTTGTTGAATGCTTATGACGCGGCGATTGAAAAGATTGATATTGCCAAAGGACAAGTCTACAACATGGGCGGCGGGACGCGCAACGTGCTGTCGGTGTGGACTGAGTTCGGTCCGATCCTTGAGCGCCTGCTTGGGAAAAAGATTGAAGTGGAGCGCGGCGACTGGCGTCCCGGCGATCAAAAAGTTTTTTACGCCGATTTCCGCAAAGCGAAAAGGGAACTGGGCTGGGAACCGAAGATCGATCTGGAAGAGGGGATTGAGATGTTGTTCGAATGGGTGAAAGAGAACCGAGGTTTGTTCTAAGTTGTATTGTTTGCGGAAGTTTTAGGAAGGTGATTGTTAGTTGTATAATCTGTATATAGGGTGTTATACAAAGAATTTGCTGTATAACCTCCCAAATGGCGTCTTATACGGCGAAAAGTATGGTTAAAACATAGTTAGCCGCTAAAGGAGATACTATGACTCAAATTCTAACCGAACGTGTCACAGCCGAACTTGACGGAGAAGTGGTTGTTTTTCTTATTGGGATGCGGATAAACAAATTCTGGAAGATTCGTAAGTGGCTTCCCGTTGCGCTAGCAATGCCACGCATGATTGCCGAGCTTTACGCAGACCCCAGTTCAGGCTTTCTCGGGGCACATGCTTGGTTCGGTCAACCGACGATCATGTTGCAGTATTGGCGTTCCTTCGACCACCTCGAACGCTATGCCAAGGATAAATCTCGCGAACATTTCCCCGCTTGGGCGGCATTCAATCGCGCCATTGCCAGTAAGGGCGATGTAGGGATATGGCATGAGACCTATCGTATTAAGCCTGGTGACTATGAATGCATCTATAACAATATGCCCGTTTTCGGGTTAGCCAAGGCGACCAAGGTAGTTCCGGCCTCCGGTTATCGAGAGTCGGCTATCGGAAGGATGAAAGCAGTTCGATAGATCAAAACTAACCGGCACTCATAGAGTGTCACCGTGTTGGGTTGTTTACAAGTTGATCGCCTATCAAACAATTTGTTGACTTCGTTTCCAAAGCAAAATCGCGGCTAACCCGCGCGTGCAGCCGACGTTGCTCCGCTGCGCTCCGCAACGCGGCTGACGCGCACCGTTACCTCTTCCGATAAAACAAGGTCAAAACCAGCGCGCCGGAAAGCCTCATTCTTCGGAGGAGAGGCTGTCTTTAAAAATCTTCAATGCCTCTGGCCCGGTCTATGTTCTTGTTGAGCGTCATGGCGGCCCAGATGGCGACGACGGTGGGGACAGAAATGGCAAAGAATGTTCCCATTCCAACGATCAATAATGTCGAAGTAGTTGTTTCCATTTTTCTCCTATGTTTTTATACAATGCCATCTTATCAAACTGGTTTTAATGGCGGGAGAAAAACCGGTTAAGGTCTTGTTAAATATTTGGACCCTAAAGGTTTTCGCGAAGCGTACCTTTAGGGTCCATGCCGTTAAAGTTCACAAGAGCCAGGGAGGAGGCCTGGCTCTTGTGAAGAGGAGAGTGTTTTGTTGTTTCGCTGGAACGCTTACCGCTTGCGCTTCGTGACCTCAACCCGCTGGCACAGGTAGGCACGCCGCTTTTGCCTTGTATCCATTGCGAAAACAACCAGCAAACCAAACACCATCAAAAGGAGGAGAAATTCCATGCCCGTATGATAGCGCTGACTCTATAATCTGCGCTTTACAGCGGACTTGCCGACGCAAAACAATTATGCAATGCCTGCATACACCGTCCCGCAGGTTTCAGCAGTCAATCGGGTTTTATCAAGAAACCTGCGGGACGTTCTGTGGAACCGTGAAATAAAACGCGCTGCCTTTGCCCTCGACGCTCTCGGCCCAAATCTTTCCCCCATGCGCTTCAACGATGTGCTTGACAATGGATAACCCCAGACCCGTCCCGCTCCCGGTTCTGGATTTATCCACTCGATAGAAGCGTTCGAAAATTCTCGGAACATCCTCCGCCGGGATTCCGATGCCCGTATCCCGCACGGCGAATCTTACTTCGTCCGCGCCTAATCCCCGCAAAGGGGCGATGTCTGCAAAAAGAACGACTTCGCCTCCCGCGCGTGTGAACTTGACCGCGTTGTGAATCAGATTGACCAGGGCCTGTTCCAGCCTCTGCGAATCGATCCTGACCCTCGGCAAATCATCTTTACATTCAACGCGTAAATTTATCCCCGCGCGTTCAGCCTGGACTTGCATCCGCCTCGAGGCGGAGTCGAGCAAATCGCAGGGCGCGACAGGTTGAAGGTCGAGAGAGAAGCGGCCCGATTCGATGCGCGAAAGTTCGAGGAGTTCCGTCGCCATTTGAGTCAGCGCGTCGACTTCGATTTGAATCTGATCAATGAAGCGCCGCGCCGCGGGCGGGTCGTCCAACGCGCCGTCTTGCAGAGTCTCGGCGAGGGCTTTGAGCGAGGCAAGCGGCGTGCGGAGTTCGTGCGAGAGGTTGCTGACAAAATCGCGGCGCACGGTTTCGAGGCGGCGGATGCGGGTCAGGTCCTGCACGAGCAGGAGGCTGCCGCTGGTGTGCAAATCGGGGACGACGACAAGTTGCAGATATTGGTGGCGCGTGGGCGTCTCCACCGATTCGCTTTGCAATTCGCCCGTTTGCTGGCAGCGCCGCCACGCTTCGACAAGTTGATGATTGCGGACGACTTCAGCGACGCTGCGATGGACCGGGTTCGATGTTTGAAAGAGCCTGCCCGCCGCGGGATTGGCGAACTGGATGACGCCTTGCGCGTCGGCAATCAGCACGCCGTCGGTCATCTGTTCGAGAACGGTGGCGAGGCGGGAGCGCTCGGATTCAAGCGTTGCGTGTTGCGTGTTGAAAGTTGTGGTCAGGGATGCTATTGCACTGGAAAGATTTTCGAGTTCCTTGATTTCGGTATTGATATTTTGTCCCCCCGCATGGCTCGCGTATTCATCAATATCGCGGCGCAGTTTGTAATACCGCCACGTAAACCAAACAGCGAGAAGAAATAGCGCAACAATGATGAACCAGGGCCACGAATTCATCCTTTATCCTTCACAATTCATCCTTCGAACCGATATCCCCCGCCTCTCACCGTGACAATCCGTTTCGGTTCGCTCGCATCCTCTTCAATCTTCTGTCTCAACCACCTCACATGCACGTCCACCGTGCGGCTGTCGCCGATGAAGTCCCAGCCCCATACGCATTCAAGGATGAATTCGCGCGAGAGCATTTGTCCCTTGTGCGAGGCGAAGAACTCGAGCAGTTCGTATTCCTTCGGTTTGAGTTGAATCGGGTCGTCGTCCAACATTACTTCGCGGCGGGTGAGGTTGACGACAAGGTTGGCGAAGGCGAGCGTTTCATGCGCCGTTTCAGGCTTGACGCTGGCAAGTTCTTCCCGCAATAGCCGCGAGCGTCTTAGTTGCGCTTTGACGCGCGCCATCAGTTCGCGCATCGAGAAGGGCTTGGTCAGGTAATCGTCCGCGCCGACTTCGAGACCGACGACGCGGTCAATCTCGTCGTCGCGCGCGGTAAGCATGAGGATCGGCGTGGACATTTCCCTGCGGAGGATGCGCGCCACTTCGAAGCCATCCAGTTCGGGGAGCATGATGTCGAGGATAATCAGGTCGGGTTTGAGTTGGCGGGCGGATGCAAGCGCGGCGCGCCCATCGCCGACGGCTTCGACGGAGAATTTATCCTTTTTCAAGTTGTAGATCAGGGTGTCGCGCAACGCGGGTTCGTCTTCGACGATGAGGATGGTTTCGGGCATTTGATTACTATACCATAAGCCCATTTCCCGCACAGGTTAAGGTCTTGTTAATGCTTGGGACTTTTGAACAAGGTTCGTAATGAATTTTTCATGTGTTTGGCTGTAAAATTCAGCGAAAGGTTCTCGTCTAACCGACATGGCAAAAGAATTCCACTTCAACTGGCATTGGGACATCAAATCCTCGCCCGAGGCGATCTGGCCGCTGGCGTCGGATACGAATCGCTTCAATCACGATACGGGTCAGCCCGAAATGGAGATGATTGACAACCTCATGGGGACAAAACACGCCCGCTTGAAAATCCCAATCATAAAAATAGAGTGGGAGGAGGAACCGTTCGAATGGACGTATCCGCACTCATTCGGCATCGTGCGGCGATACCTCAAGGGTCCGCTGGATGAGATGCGCGTGCAGGTCAACCTCGACCCGTCGCCGGACGGCGGGACGCACATCACGTATCAGACGTGGATTACAACGGGCAATCTCCTCGCGCAGGTTGGCGTCCCGTTTGCGATTGGGGTCGTGGCGAAGAGTCGCTTTGAGAAAGTCTTTCGTTTGTATGACCGCATTGCGAATCGAGGCAGCATGTTGGTTGAGTCCGCGCGTCCGCGTGGATTAAGCGTCAGTGGGCGCGCCAGGTTCAGGTCGCAGAGCGAGGCGGTGATTAGTCAGGGAACAGATCCCGAACTGGTGCATCGTCTCGAAGGGTTCCTCAATCAGGCCGATGAATTATCCATGCAAAGAATCCGACTCTACGCGCTCGCCGACATCTGGAAGGTCAATCGCCGCGCCGTGTTGGAAACGTTTTTGCGCGCCACGCGCGCCGGCATGATGGACATGTATTGGGATTTGCTTTGCCCGTCGTGCCGCGGCATCAGCGAGGGGCATACGAATCTGGCCGAGGTGCATGGCAAGTCGCATTGTGGTACATGCCGCATTGATTTCACTGTGAACTTCGACCACAACATCGAGGTCGTGTTTCGACCGAACGCCTCGGTGGTAAAGATTGATTATGTCGCGGCGTTTTGCGTGGGCAGTCCGCAGATGCAGCCGCACGTGTTTATGAGTCAGACCATCTCGGCGCTGCACCCGTTGCCCGTGCCTCTGCAACTCGAAGCGGGACGCTATACCCTGCGCGCCTCGAACGCGCCCGGCTCGCTTTCGTTATATGCGGACGCGGACGGCGACGACAAACTGGACATCCGCGCGACTCAATTTGGATTCCCCGCGGAGGGCGGACACGTCTCGCTTCATCCGACCCTCAACCTGATCAACGCCACCGAAGCCGACTCCACCTTTACGCTGGAGCGCACCGCCTGGAGCGATCAAGCCGCCACCGCCGCGGATGTGACAACGTTACAAGTCTTCCGTGATTTGTTTGCCACCGAAGTTGTAAGAGCCGGCGAAGAAATTTCGATTGGCTCCGTTGTGTTGATGTTCACCGATTTGCGCGACTCGACGCGCATGTATCGCAAAATCGGCGACGCCTCCGCGTTCGGACGCGTGCGCGAACATTTTGAAATATTGGAGGAAGCGATTGCCAGGGAGGGCGGCGGGATCGTCAAGACGATGGGCGACGCGGTGATGGCGACATTCCGTCAACCCATCAGCGCGTTGAAAGCTGTGTGGAAGGCGCAGACGCTCATCGCCGAGCGCGGCGAGCCGATGCTGTGGTTGAAAGTCGGTTTGCACAAGGGTCCGTGTATCGTCGTGAATTTGAATGACCGATTGGATTATTTCGGTTCCACCGTCAACATGACCGCGCGCCTGCCGGGCTTTTCCAAAGGCGGCGAGTTGATTTTCACCGAAACGTTTTACGAAGACCCCGAAGTGCGCGATTTTATTTCAAGAAACATCCCACCCAGCGCGTTGACCAAATTTACCGGCGATTTGAAAGGCTTCGATGAGCCGTTTACGATGTGGAGATTAAGGGTTTAAAGGTTGGAATGTTAGAACGTTCAAACCGATCAACTTGTTTGGGTTTATTCCCAATCTGCTATGGAATAAGGATCATCCTCGAAAGGCCACATCTCAATTTCCATGTATCCCGAACCGCCGCCAAATGCTCTGTAGAGTGGAATGTAGAAAATAGTGTACGCTTTATAGTAGTATCCATTCCCAACCTCTGCCAATTCAAATCGAAGAATGAATAGGTTCATGTACTCCAGTTCATCTGAAATCATGCCTTGAAACCGCGCTGCCTCTATTTTTTCGCGAACAGGCAAGTCTTGGGCGCCACAGGGAATCTCCTCTTCTCGACGTCGCTGATCGTTTTTTGCCTGCTCTTCCAAAGCTATGAATTTAGAGCCGTATTGCTCACGAAATAGTTTAATTTCTTCCTCGCTGAGATGAGTAGGAATACAGGGATTCACCCAAAGGGGGCAACTGCCGCTGCGCCGCAAAGAAACATGAACAGACTTATCGCGGTGATGCCCCCCAGTTTTTTGATGTTTGTTTTCGTCATTGTCTCTCCTTTCCAACGGACAATTACAGATATCATCCGATCATCGCTTCTTGATTTGCAAAATTTCATTTCCATTCAACGGGGAATTGAGCGCGGTTGACTCAAGCGCCATCGCTTTGCTGTTCTTGAAAAATCCAAAATCGAAACTGGTCTCGTCGCCTGCCTTTTTGCCGGGAACGGGCATCAGCCGCGCGGTGAGGGGCTTGTCGAGTCGTAACGCCAGCGCGGACAAATCAAGCAATAAGGGTATCAGTTGCTCGGTAGTTGTATCGCCTGGTAAGGGGATCGTATCCAGCCCCACGCCGCATACAGCGCAATAGAGCAGCAGGTCTTTTATCGAGAGTGTTCCTTCGGCGGCGCGCCTTGCGAGAGTCTCGTCTTCCAATACAGGCAGCATCAAACCGCTAAAACCTGTGCGCGGGAAATTCGCTTTGTCAATTGATTCTGTAAGCAGCGCGGCGGCGGCTAATGAGCCATGCAACCCAATTCTTGAAACGCCGAGTCTTTCAAACGCGGTTCCCAATGATTTTTCCACGGACGGGAAAGGCGCAAGCGAGAAGTCTATTCCGTAGAACTTTACTCTCAAAGATTTTGCAACTTCGGCGAGTTTCCTTCCGTGCTTCTCGATCTCGCTGACCAGATTATTTCTTCCTTCTTCAATACTATTCGCATTCTCGAACGCTTGAACAGCCAGGTCGGCGGACTCAGTTGCCACGGCAAAAGCCGGTTTGTCTTTGTCATGGTAGGCGGCTGGGAAAAAAGGCGACCCCGCCTCCACATTTGCCAGCGCGGCGAATTGCAGGTTGGCGAATCCATTGGGCTCGATGGGCGCGCACTTGACGATGATCTCCGCGCAGGCGCGGACGGCTGATAGATTGAGTCCGCGTGTTTTATCCGCCATCATGCCGCCAAAGAAAACATTTTTCGAGACAAAAATCGCATCGGGGATCAATTCGTAACTGCGCGGCATTTCCGGCAGGGCGGGACCCAACGAGACATATCCGATGTTAAGTCTTTGAGCAATCTCGGAAATTTGGCTGGTAGCTTCCAGCAATTTACCGATATTTTCATTGCCTAACAAAGTTGGGAATGGAATTGTCGCCAGCCGCGTGGTCTGCACTTCGTAGCCCGCCGCCTCATACGCGGATTTTGAATCAGTAAGAAACTTCCACGCTTTTCGGAGGACTTTTTCCTCCAACGGATATTTGGGATTACAGAAATAAGTGATTGAGCGAATTTTCATATCTGTTTTAGCATTTTATCTAAGCCGTGATTCTAGCGACACGTTGTCAGGAGGTATATACTCCGCGTGAAGCGTGACCAAACGCACCCGGTTACTTCCTGCAGAATTGCGGAGCTTAACATAACTGTTTTTGCCGGCATTTGATAAACCGTCTGTGTTTTTGTTGCTGATGAAGATCAAACCAAAGTATTGAATTGCCTCCTTTTTCTCTGGGTATTTGCTGATTAGTGTTTCAATAGACTGCAAATACAGTTTTTCATCAGTAAATTGAGAGGCAATAACATTGAGATACAAATGCGGACATTTCCAAACCACACACCTTTTTGACGAGTAAGGAACTATTCCAGGATAAAGAGACTCAGAACGCATCCCGCTGGACAATAATGATGCATTCTTCAACAAAAAACGCTTTTCATCTGCCAGAAGTTTTTTGAATCTTCTAGTGGGTTGTGGTTGAAATAATGCAAGAAATTGCTTGTCGGACATGGTCGAGTATGGTAGCGTTGGGCATCTACCAGGAAAGAGAGATGAGCCATG
>Ga0247727_10013569_pt1 | contig 13709 bp, 12 predicted proteins | sample WisWelCaveWW1625_FD_202498 | JGI IMG/M metagenome (GOLD analysis project Ga0247727, IMG submission 202498) | Biofilm microbial communities from Wishing Well Cave, Virginia, United States - WW16-25 | ecosystem: Environmental > Aquatic > Deep subsurface > Groundwater > Cave microbial mat | place... | reverse complement strand
GATGCTCTCTCTCTCTCTCTCTCTCTTTCACCACCAAGCGCTCGGCATAACGTTGCGCAATGGAAAGATCGCGCAAGAGTGCCGCGAGGCGTTGCTCTTCCGGTTTATGGGCATGAGCCGCGAGGGCCGTGCGCGCGTGTGCGAGAGCTTCTTGCAACAGCGGCGCTTTCACCGGCTTGAGCAAATAATCCAGCGCGTGCACGCGAAAGGCGCGCAGCACGAAATCATCATACGCCGTGATGAAGATGAACATTGGCATGCGCTCCAAGCCGAGCGTTTCGATGACGCTGAAGCCGTCCAACTCCGGCATTTGAATATCGAGCAGCACGAGGTCGGGAGTTTTGCCCGCAATATCCTCGACGGCTTGCAAACCATCGCCGCATTCGCCGATGATTTCAATATCCGGCTCGGCTTTGAGCAAGTTGCGCAAGCCGCGTCGCGCGAGGGGTTCGTCATCGACGAGGAGGGTGCGGATTTTCATTGTGCCATTCTGTGATAGGTGCCTCCTTACATTGTCATTCCGCGGGAATCTTTTTCAGCGCTTGATACAAGCCCCAGATGAGCTTGATGACCAGCGCTTAAAAAGTTTATCACGAAAATGCGTTCGTAGTAACGCCCTCAGGCGTTTGATGTCCATAGGCTAAAAAGGCCTAATGAGTTTTGACTTTATCGATAATCGCCCCTCAAACCGTCATTCAGAAGGAAACCTTTTGCGTTCTGGGTGACAACTCCAGTGCTCAAAAAGTTTCCTTCTGAATGACATCGTGAGGGGACACCTCGCAGCATTACCGTTTTTGGCCGTCAAATTTCATAAGGCATCACTACGAACCTCCCATTTTCATTCCTACGAAATGACAATGTTCGGGGAGGATATTCGAAGGCGAAAAAATTCAACTGCACTGAAACGGAAGGATCAGCTCCGCCAGCACTCCGCCTTCTACAATTTTCTTGAGCTGAAAACCGGCCTGCTCGCCATAAAGCGTGTGCAAGCGCGCGAGAGTGTTCGCGAGGCCAATGCCGCCGTTATGGTTTGCGCCATTCGTTTCCATGCCGTTGCCGTTATCGCGCACGGTGAGGCGCAGCGCGCCGTTCTCTCTCTCCGCGCTGATTTCAATCAAGCCGGCGCCGCGACGCTTGGCAACGCCGTGGCGAATGGCATTTTCGACTAGCGGCTGCAAAATGAGATTCGGCACTTGCGCGGCGAGCGTGTCGAGTGCGCTGTTCAAATTCACGGTCAAACGATCGCCGAAGCGCGTTTGCTCGATCTCCAAATAGAGTTTGAGAAATTCGATTTCCTGCTGCAATGCCACCTCTTGCGCGCCGGAGTTTTTCAGCGTAGAGCGCAGGAGATCGCTCAACAACTCCACCGTGCGGCCGGCGACTTTGGGGTTTTCGTGAATGAGGACGCTGATAGCATGAGTGTGTTGAAGAGAAAATGCGGGTGCAATTGCATCTTGAGCGCTTGCAATTGCGCGGTCGCAAGCTCGGCTTGCAACTGGGCCGTGCGCACTTGCTCGGCTTGCATGCGTTCATAATAGCGCCACGCATGCTGCACGAGCAGAATGACGAAGTAAATGAGAATGCCGTAATCAAAATTAGCGACGACCAGTTGCGAAACGCGCGCAAAGGTGAGAGGCGCGGATTGCGCGAAGAGGGCGATGAGATTATAGGCGGTTTGTTGGAAGAAAGCGAGCGCGGCGGCGAAAAGTAAGTGCAGCCCAACGCGAGGCAGCCAGCGTTTGCGCGCAATAGGAAAACGGGAAGAGAGCCAAATCACAACCGGCGTGAGCAAAAACCACAGCAGCGAAAACGTGGAAGCAATAATGAGTATCGGGCCCCACGGCACTTCGCGCCCGGCGACGACGCGAAAATACCACGACTGCCCGCGGAGAGCACGCCGGCGAACAGCCAGAGCAGAAGAATGAAGCTGCGTTTTTTCCAAGTTGAGGACATCACTTGCCGTGCTCGAATATAAATTGCGTTTGAACACCGGCAAAGATAACGTCAAAATATTTGGAGTCAAGATGATTTCATGTTTCAACAAAGATCGACATTGACATGAGGCACGAGTGCACCGGCGGTTACATCCAATTTGAATTTGAACGGGATCACGACTTCGGCCCGCACCGCTTTGCTTTTTAATAACGCCGGCTTGAATTTGAAGCCTTGGGCGGCCTCGGCGGCAGCATCGGAAAAGAGCTTGCTCGCGGCTGCGCCGCTCTCTTGCTGAAACGCTTCGGAACCCGGCGAGATCGGCGCTCCGTTCTTTGTGATCGTGACCTGAGCCGGAGTCGCTTTCATCACGTTGCCTTCAATATCAATCGTAAGCTGCAAAAGCACCTCCGCTTCCAAACCGGCTTGCCGCATTTGCTCCGGATATTTGGGGCTTTGAAAAAAAGTTACGTTCGGCGGTTGATCAAAGCCCTGTGAGGCCTTTGCCATATAACTTTCGCCTTCGAGAGCAACGGAAGTTTTGTCGGCTTGCGCCGGCCGCTCACTGCATTGCCACGAAAGCACGAGCATCGCGACGCTCATTGCGCCGAGCAAAGGGTAGCGAAGAAATTTGTTCGTCGTCATTTCAGACTCCTTTCGGGTGAGCAAGTGTTGCAAGCGTTGATACAACGTGGATTGTTGCGCGGCGAAGGTGATGCCGGTTGCCAATGCTGCTGCCGGGCGCGTTTGCTTTTCGGCGAAAGCATAGAGCAGTTTGCCGTAAGCGAGCGCGCTGAGGCCGGCTTGAGAAATCGCGGCGAGGTCGCAGCGCAGCTCGCGCAAGAAAGTCAAGCGGCGGCGCATGAGCCACACGAGCGGGTTTAAGCCAAACAGCGCGAGCGCGGCATATTCCAAACTGAGCGCCCAGAGATCACGCCCGTGCAAGTGCGCGGCCTCGTGCTGCAGAATGGACTGCAGTTGTTGCGGCGACCAACTGCGCCAATCTTGCGGCAAATAAAGCCTCGGGCGCAGCAAGCCGAAGAGCACGGGCGAGGTGAGGGCGTTGGTTTCGAAAGTTGGGCAAACCATGTTCGCAAACGGCGTGATCGATTTTGCTGTGCGCAGGCTTTGCCGCAGTTGCAAATGCCGCTTCACCATTAAACCAAAAAACAAAACCGCGGAGATGACCCAAAGAGCGAACAACAACGAGTACGGACTTACCGCCGAGGGCGCGCGCGCAACGGCAACGTTGGCCGTGATTAGGTTCGGCAACAAAGTGACCGGCACTCTTTCCGTCAACAACGCGGGCAACGCGATAAACGGCGGTATGAAAACTTTCGCGAGGCCGAGCAGCCAAAGTGCGTAGCGCGTCGTAACGTTGAGTTTGAAGATGCGCTCCACGGTGGCGAGCAAAAGAATGAACAACGCAATCTCGACCATGTGCAGCGCGAAGAGCGGCCACCACTTTTCCGCAACGGCATTGAGCCAAATCATTACGCATCTCCGGCCTTTTGCTCTTGTTCTTTTGTGGCAATCAAGTCTCTCAACTTTTGCAGTTCGTCCGGCGTGAGTTCGCCGGAGTCCACGAGATAAGTGGCGAGCGCGCCCATCGAGCCGTTAAAAATGCGCGAGACGAGCGTGCGCGCTTCGTGCTGCGCGGCAAGCTCGCGGGAGATTTTGGGCGTGTAAAAATTTACCATGCCGATCTTCTTGCGCTTGAGAAAGCCTTTGGTGACGAGAATGTTCATGATGGTTTGCGTCGTGGTGTAAGCCTTTTCGGCTTTGGGATAAAGCGCATCCTGCACTTCGCGCACGGTGGCTTGGCCGCCGCGGTTCCAAACGCCTTCCATGATGTCCCACTCCGCTTCGGCGAGCTTGAATTTTTTGGCCATCGTAGCTCCTTGTGAGTTCTGTTACTAATTTATTAGTAATATAACGATCAGATTAGGAGAAGGCAAGCGGAAATTTTATTATTTCGCGGCCGCGCGGGAGGGGGACCGCGATATTCAGGTCGCGACAAACGAGGGGCGCAACATGAATATCACAGTACGGCGCGATTGGGGGAATTGCCCTGGAGCAAAGTTACGCGCTGGGCGTTTTCACACGAAGAATATAGTGTGCAGGTGAGCTGCATCCGTGCTCACGGGCGATAACACGGGATAATTTCAGGTTTGCGTTTGTTCGGCATGCTTGCTCTCATCGTGGCACATCGCTTGTCATCTCTATTTCGCGCTGTTCAAGGCCTGCGCAAAATGACAGCTCAGCTTAGGCTTTCATCGAGCGCAGGTGTGAAAAACGCATCATGTCAGACGGCTTCTTGCAACAGCACCATCCCAACTAACGGCGGTCCATTGAATTCACATGCCAACGTGCCCTGGACTGCCGTATTTTTTAGGCAAGGCCTGCAGCTCATTTTATTGTGAGGAGGATTTATGCAACACAAACTCGGCGCGTTCGTGCTCATCTTGTTGGCGCTCGCCTCATTGGCGCCGGCGCAAGACCTGGCCGGCACCGTGGGCATGGGTTTTCGCGGCGGTGTGACCAATTATCAAGGCGATGATTTCGACGCCGCGAAAATTCGCCCGTATGGCAGCGTGTTCGGCGAGCATTTTCTCAGCAATCGTTTTTCCGCCGAAGTCGCGTTGAATATCGGCGACATTGCGGGCGAAACCGGCGCGCAAAGTTTTCGTTCGACGCTCACGGGCTTGAGCGTGCTCGGCCGTTTGGGCCTCGTGAAGAGCCACAGCTTTCGTCCTTATCTCGCCGCGGGCACGGAATATTCCGGCCTCGATCCGCGCGATGAACCCAAGCCCGTTTACAAAAACAACAACGTGATGATTCCGCTCGGCGGCGGCGTGAGCTTCGGCCTTGCGGAAAATTTGGCGCTGGATTTTCGCGGCCTGTATCATTACGCCTTCACGGATTTGTTGGATAGCAAAGAGGCCAGCTCCAACGATGCTTATCTCACCGGCACTGCGGGCTTCATGTGGTATCGTCACGGCAACCAAGATCCCGACGGCGATGGTTTGAGCAATAAAGAAGAAAAAGCGCTCGGCACTAATCCCAAGCTGACAGATAGCGACGGCCTCGCGGACAACGTGGAGATCAACACTCACAAAACCGATCCGCTCAAAGCCGATAGCGACAATGATGGCTTGAGCGACAGTGAAGAAGTGAATATGACGAAGACGAATGCCAACGTTGCGGATACGGAGGGCGACGGTTTGAAAGACGGCGAGGAAGTGAATACGCACAAGCCCGATGCGCTCAAAGCGGATACGGACGGCGACAGTTTGAAGGACGGCGATGAACTCGCGAAGCACAAAACCAATCCGCTGAAAGCTGATACTGACAACGGCACGGTCGATGATGCCACGGAGCTGAGGAACGGCACGAATCCTTTGGCGGCGGAGGATGACGTGCCTAAGAAGGAAGTGTTGAAGGTCGAAGCCGGCGCGCCGATTGTGCTCGAAGGCGTGGTCTTCAAAACCGGCAAGGCCGATCTCACGCCGGACTCGGAAACGATTTTAGTGAAGGCGTTCAACACGCTCGAAGCCTATCCGCGAATGGCGGTTGAAATTCACGGCCATACGGACAATCGCGGCAGCAAAGCGCTGAACACGAAGCTCTCGTTGGCGCGCGCCGAAGCGGTGAAAACGTGGCTGGTGGGCAAAGGCCTCGCAGTCGCGCGCATCACGGCGCGAGGCCTCGGCCCGGATAAGCCGCTCGCGCCGAACGACACGGAAGACGGCCGCCAAAAGAATCGCCGCATCGAATTTTTCCGCGTGAATTAAACCAGGCGCATCGCGCTGCAAACGCGCAATAATTTTGGCAGAATGATGGGTCGGCAGAATGATGAGGAAAGGTTCTGTTGATCGTCATTCTGCCATTTTTGTTTCGCTTAAAAATCGCAGTAGCCTTTGGGAAGGTTTGTTGGTATAATTCCGTCCGCAATTTTCGCCGGAAAGAAAGCGGCGAAAGCGGCCGTTCACATTCGAGAGAGAGGAAAAGATGGCGAAAGAAGGTATCGGCGGTTTGGGAATTTTTCTGCGCTTGCTCTTCGCGCTCGTTTTGGTTTATGCGACGTATAATCCGGAAGGCATTTCATTTTATCATTGGGCCATTCTCCCGCTCACGCAAGCGGCCAAGTTTTCGCTCGGCGCGATTCATCCGCTCAAGTTTCTGGCCGCGGTCGCGCTGCTCGTGGGTTGGATCATCTTCTTGCAAGCCACGCAACGCGCGCTCGGGTTCAAAGGCGTGGTGCTCACGCTCGCGCTCTTTGGCGGCCTCGTGTGGCTGCTGATTTATTGGCACGTGTTTTCCCCTCGCGGCGCGCGCGCAATCTCGCATATCGTGCTCATCGTCGTCGCGCTCCTCCTGGCAACCGGCATGTCATGGTCACATCTCAGCCGGCGTTTGACGGGACAAATCGATACCGATGAAGTCGGATAAAAAAATGAGGACGAGCCTCGACGCTGATCCCGTTCGCCGCTAAACTTGCCGAAAAATTTTTTCAACGATGCCGTTCAGCCACGCTTCGTCGTGATGGACGTTGTTGTCGTCGGTTTCAACCACCAAGACGCGATGTTGCTCGGCCATGCGCTTGGCCCAACGGTCATAGGCGATGTTGAGTTGCGCCAAATACTCTTTGTCGATGTTCTGTTCATAATTGCGGCCGCGGCTGCGGATGCGGCTAATGAGCGTCCAAATAGAAGCGCGGAGGTAAACGATGAGATCGGGGGGGTGGAGCGCCGCGGCAATGGCGTGATAGAAATCCGTATAGCAGGCATAGTCGCGCGCTTCCATCATATCCCGCTCGAAGAGGTTGCGCGCGAAAATCTCCGCGTCTTCGTAGATCGTGCGATCTTGCACGCACGTGACCGCGCTCTGCTGAATGCGCAGATGATCCTGCAATCTCTCTTTCAAAAAGAAAAGCTGCGAATGAAACGCCCAGCGCTTCATGTCGCCATAGAAGTCCGCGAGATAAGGATTGTGGACTTCTTTTTCCAAATAGCCCTGCCACTGATGGCGCTCCATCAGTATGCGCGTGAGGGTCGTTTTGCCGACGCCGATGTTGCCGGCAATGGCGATAAAGGCCTTGCGTTTGCGGTCGTTTTCCTGCATCATTCCCAATAAACAAAATCTCCTTTCTTCGTGCAAACCTTTTTTGCGCGCGGATGTCTATTGCTGCAGAAAGTAGCGCAGACTTCCAGTCTGCAGGCAGGATGCCTGCGCTACCAAGATCTGCGCGGATGTCTCTTGCAACAGACCATATGGAAGAACGAGAAGCTCGACTCATTCGACAAGCACAGGGCGGCAGCACCATCGCCTTTTCGAAGCTCGTGGCGCTGCACGATCGCCGCGTGCTGCAGCTTGCCGGTCAATTGCTGAACGATCAACGCGACGCGGAAGACGTGTATCAAGACGTTTTTATCAACGTCTATCGCAAGCTGTCTTCGTTTCGCTTCGAGAGCGCGTTTTCGACGTGGCTGTATCGGATCGTGGTCAATCACTGCATCAATTTTCGCAAGCGCCGCACGCGCCGCGACACGCACGAGTATCGTGTGATTGAAACCGAGGACGATGCGCCTGCACAATTTCAAACCGCAAGCCTTGATCCCGAACGCGAGTTGATCAATCGTGAGTTGGGCGAACAGATCAACGCAGGGATTGCCGCGCTTTCGGAGAAGCAACGCGCGGTGTTCGTGCTGCGCCATTTTCACGGCCACAAATTGCAAGACATCGCGAAGATTTTGGACACCGCCGAAGGCACCGTAAAAAATTATCTCTTCCGTGCGACGCAGCATTTGCAAAAGAGGCTGCGCGCTTATCAAGAAGATGATTCATTTTGAACTGCATTGATTCAGCCACGGCTTGGCCGTGGCTTTGTCACTCCGCTCAGAAAAAAAAATGCAAGCCACGGCCAAGCCGCGGCTGAACCTTGTTGCATGGAATCGCAAAAATTCATTGGAACGCCTTCGGAAAGAATGCCTGAAGGCATCACTACAAACTTGCACACGCCATGACAGAACAAGATCGTTTGCGCGAATTGCTGCCTCTTTATGACAGCGACGAATTGACGCCGCACGAACGCCGGCAGCTTGACGAGTGGTTGCAAGTTGCTGCCGAGGCGCGCGCCGAGCTGGAGGCGATACGCGCGTTGCACCTCAAGTTAGAAACGGCGAGCCTCTATGAACCGGAAGCGCACACGATGCAGCGCTTGCGCGATCGGCTTTTCGAGAATATCGAAACGGCGCAGCGCAAATCCACGTGGCTGCGCAACCTTCGCGCCCGAGGGCTGGGCCATGCGCGCCCGGCGTTTCAACTGGGCTTTGCGCTTGCCATGTTGCTTTGCGGCGTTTTGCTGGGAAGGCAATTCTTTGCGCGCACGGAAGAAGTTGCGAGACCGATGGCGACGGATATTTTACCGCTCCTGCTCACGCAGCAACCAATCACCACTGCGCAAGCAATGTATTCGCCGCGCCTGGCAAACGTGCACAAGATTCGCTTCGATCAAAACACGAATCAAATCGAAATCGAGTTTAGCACGGTGAATGACGTTTCCTGGCGCGGAACCGCGGAAGATCCGATTGTGCGGCAAGTGTTGGCGCATGCGATGCGCGCAGAAGAGTCACCGGGCTTGCGCTTGCGCGCGGTGCGTGCGATGGGCGAGGCTTCAAGTGCGAGCACGAAACAAGACGACGATTTGCTCGCTGCGCTGCTGCAACTCCTCGCGGAAGATTCCAATGCGGGCGTGCGCATCAAAGCCGTGCAAGCGCTCAAAAACGCGGCCGGCGTGGAACGCGTCAAGCAGGCATTGATTCAAGCTTTGCTGCACGACCAAAACGCGGGCGTGCGCATTCATGCTTTAGAAGTGTTGAGCACCGCGAGCCTCACCGGCGAAAAGATCGAGGACTTGGAAGCCGCGACGCACGACACCAACGATTACATCCGCCGCGAAGCCGGACGCTTGTTGCAGAATGTGAGCAGCGGAAATGTGCAGTAAGAGTTAGTGGAGTAATGACGTGGGGGAGTGATGAAGTGATGACGACTCTCGTTCCCACGCTCCGCGTGGGAATGCAGTCCGAACGCTCTGCGCACATTTAGATGAAACTACGCTTTGAACTTTTAACCGCATGGAGCTTCTTTCATGAGAACCCCCAAAATCCTTGCAGCAGTTTTTTTTACAACCATACTCGCGCTGCTCTTCGCGCAAACGAGCGCGGCGCAAGTGCTGCGTCGAGAAAGCCGCGGATACACGACGGAAATCAAGAAGTCTTATAACGCGGGCGCTCAGGGCACGCTGGAAATGCGCGAGATCACCGGCGATGTTTTGGTGAAAGCCGGCGCGGGCACAACGGTCGAAATCATTGAGACGGTGCATATGGAAGTTTTCACCGAAGAAGAAGCGAAGCGCGTGCTCGAAGCCTGCGTCGAATCTTATTCCCAAACCGGAGCCCGCATCACCGTGGAGGGCAGAACGCGGCCACGGCGCTCGCTGGAATCGCGTTTCAACCTCACGGTGCCCGCGAGCTTTACGCTCGACATCAACACGAGCGGCGGCGACATTTCGGTTGATCGCGTGAAAGGCAATACGACGTTGCGCACCTCGGGCGGCGACATCGAATTGTTGAGCACGGGCGGCACGGTCAACGCGAAGACTTCCGGCGGCGATGTTGCCGTGCGCGATGCGGAAGGAACCGTGAACGTTAAAACTTCCGGCGGCGATTTGGAGTTGGAAAGAATCAAAGGCCTGCTCGACGCGACGACCTCGGGCGGCAACATTACATTGCGTTCGGCGGATAAAGAAGTGACGCTGCGCACGAGCGGCGGCGACATTGAAATTTTCGAAGTCGTGGGCAATGTCGTGGCGAGCACCTCGGGCGGCGACGTGCAAGTGGAAAATACGAGCGGCAGCGTTGACGTTTCCACCTCGGGCGGCGATGTGGTTTTGCGCGACATCAAGGGCGAGTTGGAAGCTGCGACCTCCGGCGGTGATATTCGCGCGGAGCGTTTGCACGCGGCCAGCCGGTTGAAAACTTCGGGCGGCGACGTGATCGTGCGCGGCCTCATGGCGAGTTTGGAGGCCGCGACTTCCGGCGGCAATGTCGAAGTCGAGATGACGCTCGCGGATTTCAAAAAGCCGCACAGCCTGAGCTTGAGCAGCAGCGGCGGCGACCTGGAACTGACCATTCCAGATAAACTGCCCGCCAAAATTTTTGCGGAGGTTTATCTTGAAGGCAAATGGGGCTGGGGCGAGCGCTACGATATTTCCTCGGACTTCCCGCTCAAAATCGAGCGCATCGAAGGCGAACGGCGTTCCGCGGAATACATTCGCGGCGAAGGCGAGATCAACGGCGGCGGCGATCCGATCACGCTCAAAACCAGCGCGGGCAACATCGCGATTCGCAAAGGGCGTTGAGCTTTGCAAACGCAGAATAAAATCCTGAAAGTTTAGGTCAGAATAATCTTTCGGCGGAACATTTTGAAATCATTGCCAGCCGGTGCGCAATTGCCGCCGGCTTTTTTATTTTGTCACGAAAAATTCCTTCTGCGCACGTGCTCCGTTGCTGCAATCGCGTTGAATGTCGGTACATTCAGGCATTCGCATTTCAACTCGGAGCGCTTGTGCGGACTAGTCTCATCTTTCATAAAACCGGCCGGTTCGAAGTAGAAACCGGCCTCACCATTCTTGCGGCCGCGAAAGGCCTCGGCTTGTATCACGCCGAGCCGGGCGAGGCACACGGCAGTTGCCCAAGTTGCATGGTGTGGATTTTAGCGGGTGAGCGAAACTGTTTGCCGATGGCAGAGCTGGAAGCGCGCCTCTTGGCCGCGCATCATCTGCGTCCGCCGATCCGCTTGGCTTGCGCCACTCAAATACGCGGTCCGATACGAGTGCAGATTTTAATGCGCGAAGAAACCGAAGCAGCAACGCTTATGAACAATCCCGCGGAAATTTTCCCGGCCCTGCCGGGAACGCAACAACCGCTCGTGCTGATGCACGCGCGCTTGCACGGCTTTGAAACGCTTGCGGCCAAAAGCGTGGCCTTTGACAGCGTTCGCCTGCTCCATCAGTTTCGGACGAGATACGAACCACTGTTGGAAGAACATGGCGGCACGCTCTGCGAAGCGAGCAGCGCAAGTTTCTTGGCGATGTTTGGCCTGCGAGATAATCTCGGCAATGCGATCGCTAGCGCGGTGGGCGCGGCGCGGCGCTTGAGCGTGGCGTGCAAAGAGTTGACGGAATATGTCGCGCGCCATTTAGATGAGAACGTGAACGTGGGAATCGCGATTCACACCGGCGTAACGAGCGTGGGTCAAATTGGAAGCGCGCACCATCGTCAATGGGTCGTGCTCGGCGAAACGCGACAAACCACGGAACGGCTGCTCGCGTTGACCGAATCGGCAAGGGCGAATATTTTAGTTTCGGAGCCGGTCTTCGCCGTTATCCGCGAACGCTTTCCGATAGCGCGCGCATTCGCGGCGCGCATGCCGGGGAAAGAACAACGCAGCAATGTTTTCGAAGTGCAAGTGCAGAGCACGGGATTCTTGCTGGAGATGACGGCGTAGGTACAATCACATTGAGGCTTTCAGAGTCGGCATTGAAACGCGCGGCGGGATTATCGGCTATAATCTCACGTCCGGTTGAAGAGGTATCATATCTATCTTCGGCTTTGGCTGCGCCAATCCGAAGCTTTGGCGAAAGCGGTTCGTCGTGGAATTCATCATCCGCTTTTTTATGTCAAAAAATCTCTTGACATTTCAAGCGGTATCTTGTATAGTTGAACGGATTCGATGTGGTACGGAGGCAAAAGCCACCGTTATGGTCCTTGGAGGACGCCACATCCGCAGAGTGCAAAGCTGTTCGCAGCGCCAGTTCAGGAATGGCCTGAACTATTGTGCTCAAAAAGTATGTTGCTGGGCGTGAATTAGGTACCTAATTCACGCCCGATTTTTTTAGGGAGGAAGCGATGTTATTCTTTTGGCTTGACGAGTCAGGGCGGATGATTGGTATCAAGAAAAAACAGGCCAAACGCCGGTCTTTGTGTTGTGTAGCTGGCTTTTGGACCACAGCCGTATCGCTCAAGTCTCAAGAGTGCTCGCGGATATTGAGAATGACTTTAGAAAAGCCACCCACGTTACAGGCGAGATCAAAGGTAGCGACATAGTCCGCACCTTTCAAAGCGAGAGAAATTCCCCGGAATACATCAACAAAGCGAACAAAGCATTATTGCACGATCTCATACGATGCCTTGCTGAGAATGATGCTAAAATTGTCGCACGCGCTTTCGCAAAGCGTCTACACGCCAAATATGAACGAGAAAACCTCTACTTCTTTGCCCATCTTACGTTGTTCGAACAAATATACCTTTTGCGCAATCATTTGAATGCCAGGTCGGGAGATTTAAATCCTCCGAATCTTCCGATCTCGATCATTGCTGATACCTTGCCATCAAACAAAGTGTTTTCTTCTCGACAGGCCATTACCAATGCGGTTAAAGAGATCGAAAGGCAAACGCAAGATACATTCCCTTTACTTTGGTCTTTCGATTTGTCTGTGGAAAATGCTTTCATCCGAGTCGCCGATATTTTAGGCAGGATTCTGTTTGCAATCGCCCATAACCGCTGGAGCCAGGAGATCGGTCGCGAGAAGCTTTATCCACAAATTGATGAATTGGGGTATGATTTAAAAGCCTTGTTTTTCGGCGTCCGGACAGACGCCCAACTCAAAAGCTTTCAGGATCGAGACGAGCAGAATCTTTTCCGCGTACGATGGTATCCCGCCCCTTATCATGATTTGAGGTAGAGAAGTGGAAGGGCCCGCCGCCTTCTTCGCCTATTTGCTTTTTGTCGCCACAGCGCGCTTTACACTTTCCTCCTTCACCCACCCGAATTTTTTCCCGGCTAATTTGATTTGATACCATTCGCCTTTTTTGCGCACGACTTCGTAACGGCTGTCAATGCGCATCACGCCCAAGCCCTTTGAGGAAGTCTTCGGCTCGGAGTACACGATCAGCTTGGGCGAGGCGGCCGTGATATAAACTTTGCGGGCGCGTTGTTTCTGCTCGCTGTCGGCAACAACATTTGAGTACGTGCCCAGCGAACTTGAATCTGGCTTGGCGGGAGCAAATGAAGCGACCGGATTCGGCGCGATACTTTGCTCTTCTTCAAGGGCAAAATCACTGTCGCGCTCGTTTCTCCAACCGCGTTTTGCTCTGCCAAATTGAAAGCCGAGCGAGAGCGCATGGCCTTCTTTATTGATGCCGCCTTGCGCCGCGAAGTTGTAATCCACTTTCATGAGCGCGCCGGCAACGGGAATTTCAAATCCGACTCCGACATTGAACGCATTTTGCGAATAGCCGAGGCGAAGCGGCAAAGAGGCCATGGGGCGAAACTCCGCGCCGAGACGAAACGCGCCGTTGTTTTGCTGCGCGATATTTTGAGAAGAGGAATAATGATAGTCCACCGTCATCAACGAATGCCCGAGAAATTGCAGCGCCATGCCGAGCATAAGAGTATTCGGCAGCCGTTCTTGCCGTGCGGTGCTCCAGCGATACGTTGAAAGAAAATCTTGCCAATGCGCTCCGAAAGAAAGTATCGGCGTGGGCTTGAGCAAGAAACCGATTGAAGCCGAATAGCCTGTCGCGCTTTCATTGAACAAACTTTGATGCACGAACTTCGCGCCGGCGCCGGCATACAAGCATGAATTGACATGATAGCCCCAAGCGAGCGCCAACGCATTTTCATCATCGGAGAAATAGGCGTCGGGGTCCGTG